>WNFD01000638.1_pt1 | contig 58719 bp, 52 predicted proteins | sample 5400491 | NCBI WGS metagenome assembly WNFD01 (sample SAMN13153343, study PRJNA577476) | soil metagenome | isolation source: 120 cm saprolite under Douglas fir tree site 2 hole 2 replicate 2 | place: USA:California | collected 2015-04-18 | reverse complement strand
ATCGACAAGGAGTACCGCTTCGAGACCGACGAGGGCACAGCGTCCCTCGCCGATCTCTTCAGAGGACGCTCGCAGCTCCTCATCTATCACTTCATGTTCGGGCCCGAGTACACGGCAGGGTGTCCGTCCTGCTCGGCGATCGCGGACGGCTTCGACGGCTCCGTCGTCCACCTCGCGAATCACGACGTCACGCTCTGCGCGGTGTCGCGGGCTCCGCTCGCGAAACTGCAGGCGTACCAGCGGCGGATGGGCTGGGGCTTCCCCTGGGCGTCTTCGTCCGGCAGCGACTTCAACTACGACTTCCACGTGGCGCACACCAAGGAGGAGTGGCAGTCGGGAGTCGTCGAGTACAACTTCCGCGCGCTGGACGAGCAGCTGCTGGGCGACGGCGAGGGGCGTCCCTGGCTCGCCGAGATCGCGTCGAGCGTTGGAACGGACTGGCCGACGTACAGGCGGGAAGGGCCCGGCGTGAGCGCGTTCGCGCTCGAGGATGGCGTCGTGTACCACACCTACTCGGCATACGAGCGCGGGGTGGACGGCATCTGGGGCATGTACCCGTGGCTCGACCGCGCGCCACTCGGTCGCAACGAGACCGGCCTCTGGTGGCGCCGCCACGACGAGTACGACAGCCAGTGACGCGTGCGGAAGGCTGCGCCACCGACCTCACCGCTGCGTGCGCCAGCCTGCTCGGGCCGGTCGTCGCGCGCATCTGCCAGCTCACTGACCCACACGGCACCATCATCGGTCTCGAAGGACCCTGACCCCGGCCGTCAACGACACCCGGCGCAAGCCCCCTTGTCCGTCCATCCGGCGACGGCGGCCAGGAGCCTGTCTACGCCCCCGGCTGCGTCCTCCGCACCGTCGTTCTCGTCCAGATCCAGGTGAGGTTGGACGCTGCGGTCGGGCGGTGAGGTGTCCAGGGTGTAGTCGCCGAACCGGCGGATGTGGCGGGTGGTGTACGGGGACAGGGCGGCCACATCGGCGGCCCGGACCTTCTTCCCCTCGGCCTTGAGGGCGTTGAGGATGTCGGTCAGCTCCACGGTGTTGTGGAACACCACGATGTTGGCCAGCAGCTCGTTGAACTTCACCAGCTTCTCCATGTGGTCGGGTCGTTGTCCTCCAGCACCCCGTCGTGGCCGAACCCCAACCGCTTGGAGAACCCGTGGAACGCCTCCACCCGGTTGGTGATCGCGGTGATCGACTCCCTGAGCTCAGGTTCCGACAGATATCGCAGCAGCGTGATCGTACGGACCGCCCGGCCCAGCTCGCGGAAGGCCTTGTAAATGCGGTTCTTGCGGGACTCGTTGCCCAGGCGGCGCAGCAGCACCGACGAGGAGATCTTCCCCTCCCGAATGGAGATCATCACCCGCATCAGGTCAATGAAGTGGTCCTCACTGAGCTGCCAGTTGATCACGTCGTCGTCACCAAACAGCGGCCCGATGTGGGCGAAGCCGACGTTGGCACTGTGCTTGTAGAAGATCAGATCCTTCCAGTTGCGGATCCGCGGCAGCAGCTCGACCCCGAGCATGGTCGCCAGGCGGAACACCGGCAGCGACTGGCCCTGCGTATCTCCATGGATCTGCTCGATGGTGACCGATTCGGCCTGATGGTCCAGCAGCCCCTCGAACACGTACACCGCCTCCCACACCCCACACGGGATAAATCTCGAAAAGAGAGCGATGTAGGAGTCGGCGATGTGCCGGTACGCGATCCCGCCATAGCCCCCATACCGGACGCTGGTCTCGGCCAGCAGGTTGTCGTCCCAGGTGTCGATCTGGGTGCCGTCCACGCCGACCCGTGACCCGTCGCCCCACATCTGCGCCACGTCCAATGTCATGTACTCGTCGGTGATGTCACCGGACGCCTTGACCAGGTTGTTCGCGGTGATGTGCTTGTTGCCGGGCGCGGAGATCTCAGGCGGCGACACCGCGCCGCGCAGGTGCCGCGACATCTGGGCCGGGCCCATGTTGGTGCCGTAGGTGAAGGTGACCACGCTGTAGCGGGCTAGCGGCTCCTTCAGCCTGGGGTCTGAGCCCGACAGCGGCCCGAACCGCCGCCACCACGGCACCCAGTGAGCCGCCCGGGTCACGATGTCCAGCAGCGACACCTCCCGACGCCGCTGGATGACCAGCCGTTCCAGCTCGACCGCCGAGGCGGTGCGTTCCTTGCCCTTGCGGCGCTTGAGGACCGGCCGGCCCGTCTCGGAATCGATCACCAGGTCGGCGTTGTCGGGGTAACCGGCATCGACGTCGACACTGGTTGTCTCCAGCCTGCCCTCGATCAGCTGCCGGAACGCCGAGGCGGCCGAGATGACCGCCGACCAGTGTCGTCCACGGGTAGCTCATGGCCACCTCCTGCGCGCCGATCCAGCCCGGGATGTCCTGGGCGATGGCCAGGCTCTTGAAGGGCACCCATCCTGGGAAGAGGATGTCGACGACCATCAGGGTCTGGTGCGCGGGGGCATGGATGAAAATGTTGTCGGGTGTCTGGTTCGGCCCGTGGTAGGCCAGTTCGAGCAGCTCGCCGCCGACCTCCAGGACATACCGGTCCTCGAAGGTCACCGTCGGCGGCGGCCGGTTCGGGTCATCGTCGCGCAGCAGCAACCGGCGGGTCCCGGCCTGCCCGATGCGGATCACGTCGGCGCCGAAGAGGGAGGACGCGCCGATGTGGTCAGCGTGGGAATGGGAGTACACCATGTGGGTTACCGTGCTGGACATTCCGTTCGCGCTGGTGATGGCCTCGATCGCGCGCAGCAGGTTGTGGCCGATGGTGGGCGGGGCGTCGATGAGGACCACGCCGTCGCGGGTGGTCAAGAACATGGCCTGATAGAACGAGTCGGTCACCCAGTAGAGGGTGTCGGTGACAGGCCCGACGAAGTAGCCGTCGGCGTTGAGGGCGGGCCCGAGCGCCGACGGCGGTACCGGGGCATAGCCCGGTGGGGGACATCCGGGGGCTGCGCTGGCGCTGGCCGGCGCGGCGGCCCCGAGGACAGCGAACGCGGCTGGCGCGGCGACGGCCGCCGCCGCGCCAGCCAGGAAGGCGCGCCGGTTCGCCGCCGCACTGCTGTCAGGTAGTGCAGTCATGGCTTACTCCAGGCGGTTTCGCGGAGCTCGGACGGCGGCCGCCGGGTCTGGGCGCGGGTCCGTTATCGCGGCAATGCGGCTAGTCATCGTTGTCGGCCGGCTTCCTTTCCTCGGGGGTGCCAGGATGGTGATGTGAGGGCACGGCAAGCTGGGCCCAGGCCTGTTCAGAACCGGTATGAGGCGAACTGGCCAGGGTGCGACATTTCCGTCGGAGGCGCTGGCTTCCCAGGGTTCTCCCTCTGGCGCCTGCCGGCATGACACGAACATGCCATTCGTAAAACTGACCGGCGCCTGGCTCTCCGGAGGCCCGAAACTCGCGGCGGTCACGGTGCGCAGGCGCAGACGCTGCCGTGGATGACTGAAAGCCCTGTCGGCCGGGCGGCGCGGCTCGAACGCGTTGGGTTAGCACAAGGTGCAGATGGCTTCGAGGCCGGCGGCGCGTGAACCTGAGGTCCTGTTCGAGCCTGGATATGGACGCGGGAGCGGCTGCACATCGGGTGGTGACAGTAGGAACTGGACGGCTTAGAGTCGCCGTATCAGGCAGCTTGCACGTTCTGTGGTGACACGAACCTCGTTGCGAGGACGCGACGGGGAGCTCGCCGTGATCGGCGAGCGGCTGGCCGACGCGCTGCGCGCGGCCGCGCGCGCCCTGGGCTCCTCCGATCCGGGCGCGGCGGCGGACTTGACCCGGCGCGCGCTCGAGCTCGCTGGCGCAGGCGATCCGCTGCGCGGTCCGCTGGCGGCCGAGACCGCGCTGCTGCTGCACGCCGCCGGGCGCGTCGAGGAGGGCAAGTCCTTCGCCGACGATGCCCTAAGCGAGGCGCTCTCGGCGGAACAGGAGGCGGAGGTCCGGCTCAGCATTGCCTGGATGATCGCGGTCTCGGCTGATGTGCGAGCTGAGGCTAGCCGCCGCGCGCTCGCGCTCGCCGGCCTGCCGCGGGATCTGCGGGCGCGGCACCTGGCCCGGCTCGTGCACAACCTCGTGTCGGCCGGCCGCCCGCAAGATGGCCAGAAGCTGCTGGGTAAGGCGCGTCGTGCCGTGCGCTCCGCCGGCGACCCCGATGCCACCTTCACCCTCACGGTCTCCGAAGCGCTACTGGACTATGTGCGTGGCAGCTTCGGTCCCGCGCTGGAGAGGATCGAGGCGGTCAGCCAGCGACCGTCCGGGCTGAACGAGCCAGCCCGCGAGCTGATGGTATCCCGGTTGCGGACGGAGCTGCTCGCCGCTCTCGACCGTTATGACGAGGCACTCCGCCTGTCCGTTGACGGCCTTGTTGCGGCCCAGCGAGACCACCAGGGATGGGCTGTGCGGACCTGGGAGGGCGGGCGCGGCTGCCGGCTCCTCCAGGTCGGACGGCTTGCCGAGGCAGCCGCGGCGCTGGACGGGGTCGTCGCCGCCATGGAGATGGCGACGCCAGCCAGCAGCCTCGACGTCCAGGCCGCCGTGGCGTGCGGGCGCGTGGCGATGCACACCGGGAACGAGCCGCAGATCCGTAAATGCGCTGCCATCGCCCGGGCTCTGCTTGAGACGGGCGCGCGGCTGGGACAATGCTCTGGCGCGTGGCTCCTCGCGCTGATTGCCCTGCGGGAAGGCGACCCCGCTGCGGCACGGGCTCACCTGTGCGCCCTGGGCGAGGCTGAGCGCCTCACCATCGTGCCGCTGAACCCTACGGATGCCACCGATGGGGTGCCGCTGGCCCGGATCGCGATGGCCGCCGGCGACTCTGAGCTCGCGACCTCCGCAGTGGCGACCGCCCAGGAGCGTCTTCGGCTGAACCCGGGCGTCGCCTCGATCGCAGGCACCGCTGCTCACGCAGAAGGCCTGGTTACGGGCGACCCCGATCACCTCGCGCTCGCGGTCAAGTGCTTCGAAGAAAGACCGCGCCCGCTCGCGCTGGCCTCGGCGCTTGAGGACGCCGGGAAGGTCCTGGCCGGGCGCGGAGACCGGGAAGAAGGCATCGCCCCGCTCGGCCAGGCGCTTGAGCTGTACCACCGTGCAGGTGCGTCCTGGGACGCGGCCCGCGTCCGGCGACGGCTTCGCGCCCTCGGTGTCCGCCGCCGCATCGCCAGGATGGTCCCGCCGCGAAACGGCTGGCCAGGGCTGACCGGGTGCGAGCTCGAAGTCGTGCGGCAGGTCGCCAGAGGGCTGACGAACCGGCAGGTCGCCGAGCGGCTGTTCCTGTCCCAGCACACCGTCAGCAATCATCTCCGGCACGCCTTCGCCAAGCTCGACGTCACCTCACGCGTCGAGCTCGCCCGCCTCGCCGCCATACACGACAACACGGGCGAATGAACCGGCCACACGCCCACACGGCCGCCAGCTGAGCGTTACACAACGCATGACCAGGCCATAAACGGCCGGACAGCCCGCCGAGCCGCACCGGATCGCAGGCGCATGGGAGCCGGACAAGCCGACTCACCACCGGCGGCCCAGCCGCCCGCAAGCCGCTCCAGGGAAATCCCCGGCTGCGCCCCAAAACCCGGCCAGTTCACGAATGGCATATTCGTGTCATGCCCGCAGGCCTCAAGGGGAGAACCCTTTGAGGCCGCGCACGGGCACGGCCATACGACCGATCACCCGGCGAGCGGGGTGAGACCGCTCAGAGCCGGCCGTTCTGCGCTCGACGCAGCGCTGACGCCCGAGCGCGGAGAGCCGCAGCAACGCGGACGTCGACAACTGGCTGAGGAGCCTGGCGGCCAGCCGCACCGACGGCGTCATCCTGGTCCTCACCGAGCTGTCCCGGGCGCACCGCAACCGGCTGGCCGCACTCCAGGTGCCCGTGGTCATCGTGGACCCGGTCGGCCAGCCCGACCCGGAGGTCCTGTCGATCGGCGCGGCCAACTGGGCGGGCGGCCTAGCCGCGACCGAGCATCTGCTGACGCTCGGCACCGCCGGATCGGCACCATCACCGGGAGCCCCGCCGTCTTGTGCAGCCAGGCCCGGCTGGATGGTTACCGCGCGGCGCTCGAGCGCGCGGGCATCGCCCTCGATCCGGAGCTCGTCAGGACCGGCGACTTCCATTACGAGTCCGCGCTCACGGCCGCGTCGGCGATGTTGCGGCTGCCCGACCGGCCGACCGCGATCTTCGAAGCCAGCGACGTCCAGGCGATGGGCGTGTACGAGGCGGCGCGGCAGCACGGCCTGCGGGTGCCGCAGGACCTGAGCGTGGTGGGCTTCGACGACGTCCCCATGGCGCAATGGGTCTCGCCGCCGCTGACCACGCTCCGCCAGCCGCTCGCCGAGATGGCGACCCTGGCCGCCCGGACCCTGCTGGTCGGCGACTCGATGGGATTCCAGAACCGGGTGGAGCTGGCGACGACGCTGATCGTCCGGTCCAGTACCCAGCCGCCGCCCGGGCCGCCCGGACGGGCCGCGCCGGCCGGGCGCAAGCGCGCCCGCGCCTGAGCCGCGGTATGGGGCCGCCGGATGGTCGAGCCGCGACCTAAGGCGCTGCACTCAGCGGCGATGACGGCGGCCGCGGGTGCTGCCTGGGTCTCGGGCAGCAGGGCGTAGCCGCACACGAGCGCCCGGCGGGCCAGCGGCGTGGTCGTGTACTGGTCCAGGACGTCGACGGCTAGGCCAGCGTGGTCCAGGCGCTGCTGCAGTGCGGTTTCGTCGGTACCGCGCGGCAGGCCGGCGATGAGATGCAGGCCCGCGTCGACACCGGAGATCCGCAAGGCCGGCGCGGTGTCGCGCAGTCCCGCGATGAGCGCGCGGCGGCGTGCCGCGTATGTCCGGGCCGCCCGGGCCAGGTGACGCGCCAGGTGTCCCGAAGTGATGAAATGCGCGAGGGCGTGTCCGGCGGTAGCACTGATGGCCTCGTCGGTGAAGACGAGTGCCTGCCGTACCGCCTGGCGCAGGCCCGGGGGCGCGATCAGCCAGGCGATCCGGAGCCCGGGGGACAGTATCTTCGACGCGGTGCCGACATAGGCCACCACATCGGGGCCGCCGGGCATGCTGTGCAGCGCGGGGAGACCGCGGACGTCATAGCGGAACTCCCCGTCGTAGTCGTCCTCGATGACGAGCGCTTGCGCCTGGCGGGCCCAGCGGATCAACCCAGCGCGCCGGGACGCGGACAGCCGCGCGCCGAGCGGGTACTGATGGGCTGGGGTCGTGTACACGGCGGCGTCGCCGGGAGCCAGTTCGGCTAGGTCTAGGCCCTCGTCGTCGACGGGAACCGGGCGGATCACGGCTCCCGCGTACACCAGCGCACGGCGCCCCTCAGGATATCCGGGCTGCTCAAACGCCACCTGACGGCCGGCCAGCTGAGCCGCGGCCGCCAGCGCGCGCAGCGCCGCGGACACGCCGGGAACCAAGATGATGTCCGTGGGGTCGGCGGCGACGCCGCGGGTCCGGCGCAGGTGCGCGGCTAGCGCTTCTTGCAGCGGGCGGTGCTGCCGGCTGGAGCCCAGGCCATTGGTGACGGGCTGCTGCGCCGCCGACCGCCAGGCCGTGCGCCAGTGGCTGGCCTCGATCAGGCCGGAATCCGGATAGCCAGGCCGCAGGTTCCACCTTGGTTCCCTGGGCGAGTCACGCCCCGCGTCGCGCGTCGGCTGCGGCGGGGAGATGTGCGAGGAGATGCCTGCGCGGGCGGCGAGGTCAGCGCCCGGGGACACGATCGTCGATGAGCCGGCCGCCGCGTGGATGAATCCGGCCGCGGCGAGTTCGTCATACGCGGCCATGACCGCGTTACGGGAGATGGCCAGCTCCGCCGCCAGCGCTCGGGTCGCGGGCAGCGTGTCTCCCGGGCGGAGATGGCCGGTCCTCAGCAGCTCGATCAGCGCGTCAGCGACGCGGTGGCGCAGTGGGGCATCGGAGGGCGCCAGCTTGAGGGGCAGCTCGACCGGTCGGGCATGACGAGTCATATTCGAAACCATACTGGTTTGGCCCAGAGATGGATTCTGGCTCTCGGAGCAAGCCACTTCGGTCGTTAGGTTCGTAGCATGACACGCACGGCATTGACCCGCATGCGAGACCGCGCGGCCACCGAACGGGCCGAACTTGACCGCCTCCTGGACGAGGCCACCCTCGCCCACGTGGGGATAACCGACGACCGCGGGGGCGTGGTCGTGATCCCCACGGCGATGGCCCGGGACGCAGACCATATCCTGGTCCACGGCTCGACCGGGTCGGGATGGATGCGCCGGGCGGCCGCGGGCAGCCCGGTCTGCGTCACCGTGACCGAACTGAGCGGCATTATCGTGGCCCGGTCGACGTTCGAATCGTCTCTTCGCTACCGCAGCGCGGTGCTGTTCGGTGCGTTCACGCGGCTTGCCAGAAAGGACGTGCCGCGCGCGCTCTACATACTCGCCGAGCACCTCATTCCCGGCCGGGCCGCCGAGGTCCGCGGTAACCGCCCACGCGAACTAGCTGCGACCATGGTGCTGAGCATGCCGATCCGGGACTGGTCGATGAAGATCTCGGGCGCCTGGCCGACCGACGGCCCGGACGATGTCGCTGGCCGCGCATGGGCTGGCGTCATACCGTTTCACACCCAACTGGACGACCCGCAGCCGACGCCCGACCTGGCCGCGGGCATCCCGGTCCCGGCGTCGGTCCGCGCCCTGGTCGTAGGTCGCGAGCTGATCACCTAACCCTCGCCGGCCGCGGCGCGGTCAGTCGTCGGGCTGCCGGGTGCCGTGGGCCGCGGCGCCCAGAGCGGTGAAGATCTCCCTGGCCGAGTGGTAGCCGCCGACCAGCCGGTCCATGATCGCGTCCACGTCGGGCGCGGGCCTGCACTGCTCGGCATGCCCAGCCCGCCAGCGGATCATGTCCGGCGCCGCTGCATGGAACGTGAGCCGCCGCGCGAAGTCCGGTACGTACCGCCGGACCTTGGAGTTGTCGAAGACGGCGCTGTGCGACAGGTCGCCGAGGATCAGCTCGGACCAGAACCAGTCCGGCGCGCCGGCCAGGATGTCCTCCGACGCGATGTGCACGATCCGCGGCTCGACTCCCAGGGCGCCAGCGACGATCGCCCCCCGGGCTATCCGGTCGATGACCGTCCAGTCGCCGGGGATCGGTGGCGTCGCCTCGTCATAGGTGTGCGACGGCCGCACGATCGTCACCGGGAACCCCGTGGTGACGCAGGCCCGCATCAGCTCGTCCTCCGCGGCCGATCTTCTCCCGGGAGTAGCCGACGAACGGGTTCTGCCGGAGGTTGGACTCCATGATCGGCCACTGCAGAACCGGCTTGCGGTACAGCGACGCCGTGCTGATGTGCAGGTACTGCCGGGTCCGGCCACGGAAGATTCCGAAGGCCCCGGCCGCGTCCGTGGCGTTATACGACAGGAAGTTCGCGACCGCGCCGAATTCCAGGTCGCCGATGGCCTTGCGGACCGACGCGGCATCACCGATGTCGGCCTGCAGCCAGGTCACCGACTCCGGGAGTGAGCGGTGCTTCACGTTCTGACCGCGATTCAGCACGTACACCGACATGCCCGTGGCGACGGACCGCCGGACGCATGAGGCGCTGATCGTGCCGGTTCCGCCTATGAAAGGACGCTGAGATCTCGGGTGGGCGCTGCCACATTCTCCGCCTTAGTTGCTTTGCCGGGCACTCGGACACTGTTCAGCCAGGTGGCGAAGGTCGTGGCGGCCGCCTGGTGGCTCGACTTGTTGCTCACGGCGATGCCGTAGTCGGCGTCGCCGAACATGGTGGCGGGATTGCCCGCGCCCCCGACGTTCGGAAAGGGAATGGCGACCATCGTGAAGGGCTTGGGGTTGCCGACCCCGGCCGCGGAGATCGCCGGGGGCATGCCCGCCTGGGTGGCGTACTGCATATACCAGGTGCCCATCATGACCATGGCGTCCTTGCCGGACATGAAGTCATTGTTCGCGTCCGGGTACTGCTGCACGCCGAGCGCACCCGGCTCCATGATTCCGTCCTGGAACATCTCCTTCCAGATCGTGAGGGCCTTGACGATCGTCGGGTTGTCCCAAGCTCAGCCGGACGAGATGAGGCCTGATGCATACAGAAGTCGACGTCCACTCCTAAGCCACGCGGACAGGCCAGCCTATGGCTGGGACACCATGACCGACACCGAGCGGCACATCGCCGGCCTGGTGGCCCAGGGGCTCAGCAACCGCCAGGTGGCGAGCAGGATATTCCTGAGCACGCACACCGTCGCCTTTCACCTGCGCCATGTCTTCTGGAAGCTCGGCGTCAGCTCACGAGTCCAGCTCGCGCGCATGGCCGCCGAGCGGGCGGCGCAGAGCAACGACGACCGCGCGCTCTCGCTGAGGTGAGGGTCCGCAGGGCAAGCACCACGGCCCGTTCGGCCGAAAAGTCCTTATGTCCTAATCCTGCGGTTCGCTCCTGTCGGGGCGATCGGTGAGGTCATCGATGACCAGGCCGAGCCCGATGCCCATCATCCACGCGTCCTTGGCCAGGGCGATGCCCTGCTGGGTGGGGAACGGGCTGCCTTCCTTGCGCATGCCAGGCGTCCTGGCATACAGGCCGAGCAGGCCGCCGGAGAACGCCGCCAGCCCCGCGCCCGCGACCGCGGACGGGACGATCGGCAGCAGGAGCGCCGAGCCGAGCGCCATCTCGGTCACCGACAGGAGCCGGACGAAGTCCCTCGGCTTGAGCTTGGCCAGGAACGGGTAAGCGCCGACCGCGAAGCCGTGGAGCTGGGCCGCGGTCTCGTCGTCCGCGGACCACTTGCCCAGGCCCGAGTTGACGATGAACGCTCCCGCCGCGATGCGAGGCGGCAGGTGCCGTGCCTTCACTGGAAGCCGCGTGTCTTCCTCCCTAGCTACTTCCGAAAACGCAAGCCACCATTGTTTCGCAGTCCGCACCACGGGCCTTCCCCGGGGGGCACCCGGTAGCCAGCGGCTGGACCGCCGTTGTCGTCGCGCCCCGTCATGGCCCCCTGGTGGCCTCGGCGACTGCGGCAATGATCGCCTGCGCGTCCGGTCTGACCACGACACCCTCGACCAGCACGGTCGGCGTGCCGCTGACCCCGGCCGCGACGGCGCGCGCGGTGACATAGGGCGGCCAGTCCAGGTAGGGCGCTTCGGACAAGCACGCGGCGAACGCCGCGTCGGTGAGGCCGACGGCACGGCCGATGCCGGCGAGTTCGGCGTCACTCAGCCCTGGCCCGCCCTCGGGTGGCTGGTCGACGAAGAGCGCATGCGCGTACTCGAGGAACCGGCCTTGGTCGGCGGCGCAGCCCGATGCGGCGGCCGCACGGGTCGAATAGTTCGTCGTCGAGGCCTCGTCGAGGATGTTCATGGGGTGGTAGACCATGCGGGCCAGCCCGTCGACCGCCAGGCCAGCCAGCGCCGGCGCCGAGGACAGCTCAAATCGCCGGCAGAACGGGCACAGGAAGTCGATGAAGGCGTCCACACGGACCGGGCCCGGGCCGATGACAACCCCATCGCCTTCGGGTGTCGCACCGGCGGGAACGCGGTCTGGGATGGTCGGGTACGTCATGGCCCTCCGGTCTGATCCTTGTCAGCATCACACACCTGTGTCTTCCCTGAGCTGGCCGGCCCCTGCGGAACTAGGCGCTCGGGGGATGTGGCTAGTCCGGCGTCGGGGCAGCCTGGTCTCAGGGCGTGGCTATGGATGCCCGTCGGCCCGCTTGTTCTGAATGGAAAGGGAGGCATGTTGGGGAGGGCGAATGACTGCCACCGGATGGGAACGAGCTTCGGGTACCACCCACGGAGTGCCAGTCGTGTCCGCCGGGTACCGGTCCCCTGAGAAAGGCGGCCAGGTGCGCCGGCTGTTGACGCTGACGGGCATGGATACCGTGATCGAGGTCTACCCCAGTGTCAGCGAGGCGCTGGCGGGCCACCCCGCGCCCGGCCGCGCGGATTAACCCGGGCCGCCCCTCCCGGACACTGCCCCTCAGCAGCGGTCAGCTGGCCGTGGCGGCTTGGCCCAGCCCGTGCCGGGCGGCGCTGACGTCTGCTTGTCCCAGGCCCGCGTCGATCAGCCGGTGCCACCGGTCGCCGATCGCCGCCGCAACCGGCAGCGTCTGCTCCCCCGCCTCGGCGAGCGCCAGGTCGACGTCCTTGGCCGCCCAGCGCAGCGAGAAATCCGTGGATTCGTCCCCGGCATCAATCTTGGCGAGCTTAGCCAGCGCAGCCGGCGCATCCAGCGGACCGCCCTGCAGCGCATCGCGGAGCGCCCGGTGGTCCACGCCGAGCGTATCGGCCAGGGCCGCCGCCTCCGCGATCCCCTCCATCAGGAACGCCAGCCAGGTGTTCAGCACCAGCTTCAGCCGGCTGCCCGCGCCAGCCTCGCCGAGCCACAGGGTCCTGCTGCCGATGGCCCCGAACACGGGCACCAGCGCCGGCCGGGCCGTCTCTGGACCGGACGCGAGGATGAGCAGCTGGCCGGATTCGGCCGGCCCGCGGGTCCCGGACACCGGAGCGTCCACGAACCGCACGTCAGGGCGCTGGCCCGCGACGCTGGCCGCGAGCTGCTGCGTGGCCCGCACGCCGATGGTGCCCATCTGGGCCCAGATCGCCCCTCGCCTCAGCGCCTGGAGCATGCCCTGACCGACGGCCACCGACGTCACCGCGGCGGCGTCCGGCAGCATCGTAATCACGACGTCGGCGTGCGCGACCGCCCCGCTGGGTTCGGCGTCGGCAGTCGCGCCCACCTCGGCCAGCCGCGCCGCGGCTTCCGGCGTGCGATCCCACACATCGACTTGCAGCCAGGCCCGCAGCAGGTTGCGGGCCATCGCGCTGCCCATGGTCCCGGTACCCAGCACCGCCACCCGCGGGCGCGCTTCGGTCTCACGCCCCGGGGCGGTGCCCGGCGCTCCGTCCGATCCCGTGGCAGCCATCACTCCCTCAGAAGTCGTCCGCCCTGAGACGAGGCTGCCCCGGCTCCAGGGTCAGCCACATCCCCCGATCGCCTAATTCCGCGTCGCCGGTACCGGCCGGGCGCGGCCGCTTGCCTCAGGCGCTTGGCTTCGACAGAACGCGCAGCCGTCGCCGCGCACCGGGTCAGCGGGTGAGGCCCGGGCCCAGCGGCAAGGTCACCACGGCCCGGGTTCCGCCGCCGGGCCGTTCCAGGAGGATGATCTCGCCGTGGTGGGCGAGGGCAATCTCGCGCGCGATGGCCAGGCCGAGGCCGGTCGTCCCGGTACCGCGTTCGCGACTGATGTCCAGGCGCACGAACCGGTCGAAGACGCGGCTCCGGTCGGCGGCGGGGATGCCGGGGCCGTCGTCGTCGATCTGGATCCGCGCGACGTGGCCGTTGGCCGTCGCGGTGATGACCACGCGGCTGGCCGCGTAGCGCAGGGCATTGTCGATGATGTTGCGGAAGAGTCGTTCGAGATGACCGACGTTGCCGGTGGCCGCGAGGTTCGTCCCGGCGCGCAGTTCGATCTCCACCTGATGGGCGGGCAGGTGCGCGACGGTGTCGTGGAGTACGGCGGCGAGGTCGACGGCTTCCCGTCGTGCGGACAGCTGCCGCTCGTCGGCTTTGGCGAGCAGCAGGAGCTGCTGGATGAGCTCTTCCAGGCGTGCCGATTGCTGTACGGCGCGCTCGGCGATGACCGGCCATGGCGCCCGGTCGGGGTAGGCCAAGCCGACGTCCAGGGTCGTTCGGATGGCGGCGAGTGGTGTCCGCAGTTCATGGGAGGCGTCGGCCACGAACCGGCGTTGTCTGCGCGCGGCGCCGTCGAGCCGGCCGAGCATGTTGTTCATGGTGTGGGCCAGGTGCCCGATCTCGTCGGCCGTTCCGGGTTCGGGCACGCGCCGGCTGAGGTCTGCCGACGTGATCTCGGTGACGGCACGCCTGATGTGCTCGACGGGGCGAAGCGCCCGGCCGACGATGAGCCATACGGTGATGCCGGCGAGGATCAGCACGACCGGGACGGCAAGCAGCAGGCGTGCGGCGAACTCGGTGGTCAGCTGGTCCACGAGCCTGGTCGACGTCTCCGCGATGATGGTGACCGGCCGGCCGTCGACGGTCGTTCTCATCGCGACGACCTGCGCCTCGGTGGGGATGACGCCGTCTGCCGCCTTCTGGCGCACCGGCTGGGTCGTGCCGGCGGACAGCAGGTAGACGGCCGGCACGCCGACGAGTGTGCGCGTTGCCGCCTGGACGTGTCCGCTGGCGTCGAGTACCTGCGCTTGGATGTTGGCGTCCAGAGTGGAAGGAGGAAGCGGCGTGGGCCAGTGTCCGTTCTGTGCAGACTGCTCGATCTGGGTGATGTAGGTCCGCAGCTGGCCATCTACCGTGCCCCGCGCGGCCTGCGTTTGCAGCACGTACAGCAGGAGGAATCCGAGTGTCACCGCGGCTGTGATCGCGATGCTCGCCACGATGGTCACACGGGCGCGCAGCGTGCCAAACCGCGGTCGTAGCCATGCCCTCCGGCTGCCGACCGCCGTCCTGGTCACCCGCCGTCCGGCTGGATCAGGTATCCCTCGCCCCGAAGGGTGACGATTGTCGGCGCGCCGGACGCGGGATCGATCTTGCGGCGCAGCCGGTGGATGAGAACCTCGACGACGACAGGCCCGCCGTCGTAGGCGGCGTCCCAGCAATGATCGAGCAGTTCCGTCTTGGACACGACGCGGCCCTGGCGGCGCATGAGGTATTCCAGCACCGCGACCTCGCGATTGGTCAGCTCGACTGGCGCCCCCTCTCGCATGACAGTGCGGCTGGCCGGGTCCAGCGTGAGGCCGGCGGCGCTGAGCACGGCCGGCCTCTCCGGCAGCCCGCGCCGGGTCAGTGACCGCAGGTGGGCCAGGAGGATGGGGTAGGAGAACGGCTTGGTGAGGTAGTCGTCGGCCCCGATGTCGAGTCCCTCGGCATGGTCAAGGTCGTCATCCACCGCGGTGAGCATGAGGATCGGGGTCCACACGCCCTGCTCCCGCAACCGTTGGCACACCTGGTAGCCGTCGAGACCGGGCAGCATCACGTCGAGCACGATCACGTCGTGGGCCGATTCGCGGGCCTTCCACAGCCCGTCCTCGCCGTTGTCGGCCACGTCGACGACGTAGCCCTCGGCCTCAAGCCCCCAGGTCAGCGAGGAGGCCATCGCCACGTCGTCCTCCACCACCAGCACGCGCATGGCTCAATCATCGCCCCTGAGCGCGGGGACCCGCTCGTCCGAGGCCAGCGTGCTCACCGGCGACGGCAGGGGGTCTGGGTAGGCGGCCAGCGCCCGCTGCTCGAGCCGGCGCATCCAGCGCCGCGCCAGCACGATCGTCGCCGCAGTCAGCACGACGCTGAGGGCCAGTCCGACGAGGGTGATGGTCTGACCGACGCCCGTGGCGGCCGCGCCGAGACCGAAGGCGCCAAACGCGAAAACGGCGGACCAGACCAAGCCTCCCGCAGCGTTGAAGGCCGTGAAACGAGGCCAGCGCATCGTGTTCAGGCCGGCGAGGAACGCCGCGTAGGTCCGCAGCACGCTCACGAACCGCCCGAAGAACACCACCTTGCCGCCGTGCCGCGCGAACAGGTACCGGCCGATCTTCAATTTCGTGGCGTCGAGGCGTACGAAGCGCCCGTAGCGGTTCGCGAGCCGCTGGCCGCCGGACCGGCCGATCCAATACCCGGCGTTGTCACCCAGAATCGCCGCCGCGGCGGCGACGAGAAAGACGACGCCGATGTTGAGGTGGTGGGTTGAGCCCGCGTATACGGCCGCCGCGATCAGCGTCGTCTCGCCGGGCAACGGAATTCCCAGGCTCTCCAGCGTGATGAACGCGAACACCGCGAAGTAGCCGTAAGACTGCAGCAGGTGGTTGATCAGGCTGAGGCTCATCGGCTGTCCTGTCCGTGGTCGCGTGCCCGACCGCTGATACCAGCGGCCGTTTTCTTTTCACCATCGAGACAGTACGTTGCGAACCTTTCAGCCTGCTTACGGTGCGCGTTGCGTCCGGATCACGGCGCGACGGGTCGGCGGTATCGCGCCAGACGTCGGCTGGGCTAATCGAGGTCGTCGAGGAGAAGCTCGACTCCCGCGGTGGCGTGGCGGCGGAAGACCTGTTCCACGAGGTCCGGATCGCGCTTGCGGAACGCAGCCAGTATGTCGCGGTGGCCCTGGACCCGGCGCCGGCCCACCTCCGGATGCATCCACATGGATTGCGCATATCGAGCCCGCCGCTCCTGACCGATGATGGACAGGCTGAGGATCATGCTCCGCAGCGTGGGGTTGTCGGCCGCGCGCTCGATCTCCATGTCGAATTCGCGGGCGATCCGCATGCTCTCCGGAATATCCATCTCGCGCTCGCTGGCTAGGGCTTCCACCAGGGCCGTCATCCGGTCAAGCGCCGCGTCGGTGATCTTGTGGGTCGCGAACCGGGCCTCCAGGGCCCGGAGCGCCGTACCCGTCAGCAGGAGCTCCCGCAGCGTGCCGGAGGAGTGATCGACGACGCGAAGCTGCCGGGCCGAGACCCGCTCGATCAGGCCTTCCTGCTCGAGCCGTCTGAGCGCCTCCCGTACGGGGGTCGCGCTGACGTTCAGCTTGGTCGCCAGGCCGCGCTCGGTGACGCGCTCGCCGGCGCTGAACAGCCCGGTCGCGATGCCCTCACGGATCGCCCGGTAGGCCTGCTCAGCGAGCGACTCCACGCGAAGCAGGGAAGGCAGATCCGATGCCGTAGTCATGCTGCTCCCTGAAGAGTTAGGCAGGCCACATCAGGTAGATGCAATCTACCGCTTGCTATGGCAAGTTGCATCTCTCGGGGTTGAGTCCGTACGAATAATCCCGAACGACATCTTGCCGTCACGTCGACGACATGTTTACTATAGCATACAGCTTAATTGAACAGCCCACCTTACCGCGGTGCCGGGCACACGGACAGCGTGGCACCGGCACACGAACCAGCTGCGCGCGGCTAGCAGGTCACGCCGCCGCTGACCGATCCCGGACGCGGGCCAGTCCCGGCCCAGCGCTCAGGCAAGAATCCGTACAAACAACAGACTCATCACAACCACTATTGCTATAGCAAGCATGCTGTAGCGAACAGGAGGCATCAAGTGCCCGCTTCGCTGAGAATCAGTGGGCTGGCGGCCGCGGTCGCTCTGACGGCCGCCCTGACCAGTTGTTCTACCGGCGGCGGATCCCCGTCGTCGTCAGCGGTGTCCTCGTCACCGGCGTCGGCTTCGACCCTGAAACAGCAGGCGCAACGGGAACACGGCCTGGTGATCTACGCCAACATCCCGTCGCAGTACTTCCAGCCGATCATCGCCGCATTCAGCATGCAGTATCCGTTCATCAAGATCAGCACGGCTGACCTCGAGGACAACGTGGTGTTCTCGAAATATGAAACTGAAGCCGCTCAAGGAGCGCGAACTGCGGACATGCTGATCGCCAGCGCCCCAGCGGCGTGGGTTCAGGGGGAACAGAACGGCGTGAGTGCCGGCGTCACGCCGACAGGTCTGAGTGCCTTCCCGTCCTGGGTGAATCAGGGCCATGGAGTCTTCGTCATGTCGGCCGAGCCCATCCTGCTCGCGTATAACGACAAGCTGCTGACCCGGTCGCAGGTGCCCACGACGTATGCCCAGCTTGCTGCGGACGCGAAGGCAAATCCCGCCAAGTACAAGCTGGTGTCGTACTCGATCAGTAATCAGCTCGATTACGCCGGGATCTATGGCCTGACTCACCTCCTGGGAGCGGCCAAGGTGTGGAGCTACTACGACGCCATGGCGCCGGTGACCAAGACCTTCGGTGATGGTCTCACTGGTCTTGCTTATCTCCTGCAGGGCGGCGCGTCGGTCGGCTACATGACCTCGGGGCTGGCCCAGGGCGTCCTGCCGCACTACAAGGGCCTGGCCAGCTACACCTACATGCAAGACGCGACGCCGCTCATTCCTCGCGGTATCACGGTGACCAAGAACGCGGCCAGCCCGGCCTCGGCTCAGATGTTCCTGGACTTCCTGTATACCCAGGCCGGCCAGGACGCCCTCTGCGCCGGCGGCCTCGAGGCGACGATGACCAACTTCCACTCCGCCAACGGCTGCACCGCATCCCTGGCGGCACTACAGAGTCACGTGCCGGCGAACACGATCTACCTGGTGCCGATAAACCAGGCGGTGCTTGACCAGCAGAGCGCGATCACCAAGCGCTGGAACCAGTCCTTCCACCGCTAGGCAACGCCAAACGACCTCTGGGGAGAAGAAGCCCATGACGAGCATGATCGAGCGCCCGCCCGACGTCACCGCGCCGGTAGGGGCCAGACCCAGGGCGCGCTGGCTGCCGGCGAGCGCCGGGCAGGCGCTGGTCTGGTTCGCCGTCGTCGCGCTCGTCGTGGGCCCCTTCTTCCCGCTGGTCTACTCGTCGCTGCAGAGCAAGCCGATCTACCTGCCGGGCGGCACGTTCACCCTGGGCGCGTACCGGACACTGTTCGCTGACCCGCTGTTCTGGAGGGCGGTGCGGAACACGGTTTCGTTCGCCCTGGGCACGACGGTGCTGGCGGTGGTCGGCGGCACCGCGCTGGCGATCTTGTGTGCCCGGACGAACCTGCCCGGGCGCAAGGCTTACCGGCTGCTGTTGATAGCGCCGATCGTCATCCCGCCGCTCGGGCTCATCGTCGGCTGGCTGGCGATTTACGGACAGGGCGGCTATGTCACCCAGGTTGTCAGCAAGAACTTGCATCTGCCGGTGTGGAACCTGTCTTCCATCCCCGGCATGTCGCTGCTCGGGGCCGTCATCACCATCCCGATCGTGTACCTGACCGTTCAGGCCGCGCTCGCAGGGACCGACTCCTCGCTGGAGGACGCCGCGCGCAGCGCGGGCGCGGGACCATGGCGGGTAATCACGCGGGTGACGCTGCCGATGCTGCGTCCGGCCATCCTTAACTGCACGTTGCTGATCTTCGCCCTCTGCTTGGAGATCCTGGGCATCCCGCTGTTCCTCGGGACGCCGTCGAACATCGACTTCTACGCCAGCTACCTGTATCGGTCGTGGAGTAGCGGCGCGAATCCGGACCCGGCGTTCGTCAGCGCCGGCGCCGTGCTGCTGCTGGTGGTCGTCTCGGGCCTGCTGATCCTGCGCGCCCGGCTGTCCGGTTCGGAACAGCGGTTCATCGCCGCGGGCGCACGCGGTGGCGGTACCTACCGCCCGCTCGACCTGGGGCGCTGGCGCTGGCCCGCCAGCATCGGTCTCGGCGCGTACATCGGCATCACCTGCGTGATCCCGCTGCTGGGGCTGGTGCTGATGTCATGCGTGAAGGTGCTGACTACGCTAGAAGCGCCCTGGCATCTGTTCACCGCCGAGAATTGGCATCTGGTCGCCACCGACCCGACGCTGCGACGCTCCATCACCGACAGCCTGCTCATCGCCGGCGGTGGCGGCGCCGCCACCGTCCTGCTGGTCGCGGTGGCCACGCTGATCGCGCACCGCTCGGGGTTCCCGCTGCGGCGGACCTTGGCCCCCGCCTTGATCTATCCTCGCGCGGTGCCCGGAGTGATCCTCGGCATCGGCTTCTTCTGGACCTACCTGATGTTCACGCCCGGAGCCCTGGTCCGCAACAACCTGTGGGGCGAACTGATCGCGCTCTGCGTGCGGAACCTGACCCTGGCCTACGTGGTCATCTATCCCAGCCTCGCGCGCATCAACGCCGAGTTCGACCGCGCGGCCCGCTCCACCGGGGCGGGCTGGTGGACGATCGCGCGGCGGATCCTGCTGCCCATCCTGCGTCCCGCGCTGCTCGCCGCCTTCGTGCTCATGTTCATCACGCTGCTCGGCGATTACGACCCGGTCGTGTTCCTGCAGAAACCGGGCACCGAGGTGCTCGGCGTGACGATGCTCCAGACCTGGCAGCGGGGAGTCGTCGGCCCGGTTGCCGCGCTGGCGGTCGTTCAAGTCGTCATCGTCGCCATCGTGCTCCTGCTCGGGGCCAGGGTCCTTCGGAGGCTGCGCCGTGCCTGACATCCGCATCGAACACCTCAGCAAGTCCTTCTCCTCCGGCACAAAGGTCCTCGACGACATCAGCTTCACCGTCAAGGACAAGGAGTTCGTCACGCTGCTGGGGCCCTCTGGCTGCGGCAAGACCACCACCCTGATGTGCATCGCCGGTTTCCAGACCCCGGACCAAGGGCTCATCGCCTGCGGGGACGACACGTTCGTCGACCGCGGCGCCCGCGTCGACCTGGCGGCCGAGCAGCGCAACCTCGGGATCGTGTTCCAGTCCTACGCGATCTGGCCGCACATGACCGTCGCGCAGAACGTGGCGTTTCCGCTGCGCGTCCGCAAGATGGGCAAGCCCGCCATCCGGGCTCGCGTAGCGGAGGTGCTGGCCCTAGTCGAGCTCAGCGCGCTGGCCGACCGCTACCCGCACCAGTTGTCCGGCGGCCAGCAGCAGCGGGTCGCGCTGGCCCGCGGTGCTGCTGCTCGACGAGCCGTTCTCGAATCTCGACGCCAAGCTGCGCGAACGCGCCCGCGACTGGCTCAAGGAGTTGCAGCACACCCTGGGGCTCACCACGGTCTTCGTGACCCACGACCAAGACGAGGCGTTGTCGATGAGCGACCGGATCCTGGTCATGAACGGCGGGCGCATCCTGCGCGAGGGGACGCCGGAGGAGGTCTACCGGCAGCCCCGCATGCGGTTCGTCGCCGAGTTCCTCGGACAGTGCAACTTCCTCACCGGCGCCGTCGGCACCGGGCCGGACGGCGACGCGGTCCTGACGACGGCGGAGTTCAGCGAAGCCATTGCCGTCCAAGGGCGTCACGACGGGCCGAGCGGGACCGTCGCCGTCCGGCCGGAGGACATCGAGATCATTTCTGGAGTCCAGCACGACCTGCCCGGAGCGGGAACCGAAGCCAGCGTCCTGCACGCCTCCTATCTCGGCGACCACTACCACTACCGGGTCGCGGTCGGAGCGATGCAGCTGAGCGTGCATTCGCAACGTCCGCTGGCCCAGGGGCCGGTGCGGCTGCGCATCCCGCCCGGCGTCGCCACGTTCATCGAGTGAGTCCCGCCCCGAGCTACACCAGACCAGCCCAGCCAACCACCTCCTCCCGCCCAGAAAGGCGGCACATGCCTGACCGATCCCGCCCACCAGACAGCGTGGGCATCCTGGTACCGACCGGCATGCTCGGCGCCGGCTTCAGCCCCGAGACCATCACCCGCGGCCTCTCCCTCGGCGCCGACGTCATCGCCGTCGACGGCGGCTCGACCGACTCAGGGCCCTACTACCTCGGAACCGGCACGGCTAAGACGACCAAGGGCGCCGTACGCCGCGACCTTCGCCTGCTCCTCGTGGCGGCGAGCAGCGCCCGCATCCCGCTGGTCGTCGGCTCCTGCGGCACGAGCGGGACAGACTCCGGCGTGAACTGGGTCGCCGACATGGTGAACGCGATCTGCGCAGAGGACGGACTCGACCTGACCATAGCCAAGATCTTCAGCGAGCAGCACGTCGACCAGCTGATCGCGCAACTGGAGCGCGGACGCATTCACGCGCTGCCGCCCAGCGAACCGCTGGACGCGGCGACACTGCGCGGGTGCGCGCACATCGTCGCCATGATGGGCCACGAGCCCATCGAGCAGGCTCTGCGCGCGGGCGCGGACGTCGTCCTCGCTGGGCGGGCAACGGACACGGCCGTTTCCGCCGCCTTCGCCCTCATGCGCGGGATGGCGCCCGGGCCGACCTGGCACGCGGCAAAAATCATCGAGTGCGGCGGTCAGTGCACCACCGACCCGCGTTCCGGCGGAGTGTTCGCCCGGATCGATCACCGCGGCTTCACCGTCGAGCCGCTCGACCCGGACGCGGCCTGCACACCGACATCGGTAGCCGCGCACATGCTGTACGAGACCGTCAACCCGTACACGATGCGCGAACCAGGCGGCACCATCACGGTGGCCGACGCCCGCTACACCGCCATCGATGAGCGCACCGTGCGGGTCGAGGGGTCGCGATTCGAGCCGGCCGTCCAGTACACGGTCAAGCTCGAGGGCGCGGCGGTCACCGGGTATGAAACGGTGTCCTTCACCGGCATCCGGGATCCGCAGATCCTCCGGTCGATCGATGAGTGGGCCGAGTTCTTTGACAAGACGCTGACCGAGCGGGTGGAGAGCGTGCTCGAGCTGGCCGTCGGCTCGTGGGGAGCCGACCTGCGGCTGTACGGCTACAACGCCATCCTCGGCGAGCTGGAGCAGGCACCGGCCACACCTGCCGAAGTCGGGGTGATGCTGCTGGTGAGCGCGCAGGACCAGCAGACGGCGACGGCGATCTCGAAGCTGGCCAACCCGCTGCTGCTGCACCTGCCGCTGCCGACCATGAACTACCTGCCCAGCTTGGCGTTCGCCACCTCCCCCGCCCACATCGATCGCGGCGCGGCGTACGAGTTCGTGCTCAACCACGTCGTCGACGTCGACTCGCCGACCGAAATGTTCCGCCTGGAGCTGACGGCGAGGAAGGGTCCGAGCCATGCCTGACACTGGCGATGCACCGCGTACGCTGGGCGAACTCGCGCTTGAGGTGCGATCGAAGAACGCCGGCCCGTTCTGGATGACGCTTGAGGCTTTCATGCCGGATGAACAGACCTACCGAATCGCGGACGCGCTCATCACCACGGAGCTGGTCAGCGAGCTGTACCACGTCGCGCCCGCGTCATTGCAGATTTTCCGCATCCCGGACCTGCACGTGGTCAAGGTGTCCTTCCCGCGTCCGGTGGTGCAGGGCAGCCTGCGCGACCGGGACATGCACGCCGGGCAGCACCACGTCCCGCTGGCGAACGTGGTCGTGCCGTCCGCCTGGCGCACCGCCCCGTAACCTGTCCAGGACCCGGCCAGCAGCCGGGACGAGCTGTCAGCAGGCCACGCCGGTGGCGTTCACGGCGCCAGTTTCCGCTTTCTCGCGGCGAGCACCGCGTCGGTGGCGCTCATGACGCGGCCTTGCTGGCCGCGAGCGCGGACAGTATTTCGTAGCCGGCGTGCGCGGCGGCGATGCCGGTGATCTGGGCGTGGTCGTAGGCGGGCGCGACCTCGACAACGTCGGCGCCGATCAGGTTGAGCCGGGCGAAGGATCGCAGAGTGGCGAGCAGTTCCCGGCTGGACAGGCCGCCGGCTTCCGGGGTGCCGGTGCCGGGCGCGTGCGCCGGGTCCAGCACGTCGATGTCGATCGAGACATACACCGGCCGGTCGCCGACCCGCTGCCGGATGCGCTCCACCATTCCGGTTACGCCGAGGTGTTCGACGTCGGGTGCCGGGATCACCTGGAAGCCCAGCTCGGAATCCTGGGTGAGGTCGGCGTCGGTGTACAGGGGGCCGCGGATCCCGACGTGCAGGCACCCGGTCCGGTCCAGGAGGCCTTCTTCGTAGGCCCGTCGGAATGGCGTGCCGTGGGTGTAGGCGGCGCCGAAGTAGGTGTCCCAGGTGTCGAGATGCGCGTCGAAGTGGACCACGGCCACCGGGCCGTGCACCGCCGACACCGCGCGGAGCATCGGCAGCGCCACGGTGTGGTCACCGCCGAGGGTCAGCACGAACCGCGCGCGTTCCAGCAGGGCACGTGCGCCCCGCTCGATCGCGGCGATCGCATCGTCGATGCTGAACGGGTTGACCGCCAGATCCCCGGCGTCGGCCACCTGCTGGCTGGCGAACACCGGTACCTGCAGGGCCGGGTTGTAGGGCCGGAGCAGGCGGGATGATTCCCGGATGTGGGAAGGTCCGAAACGGGCGCCTGGCCGGTAGCTGACCCCGCTGTCAAAGGGCACGCCCAGGATCGCGACATCGGCCTGGGTCACCTCGTCGATGCGCGGCAGGCGGGCGAAGGTGGCGTCCCCGGCGTAGCGGGGTACCAGGGTGGCGTCCACCGGCCCGGTAGTGTCGCCGGCGACGATCCGCGGAACAGGCTCGGTCATGTCACTCCCCCATCGCGGGGTGCCTGCGCGTCTGGGTGGACTTGCTCGGCGGTTGCCGCTGCCTCCGTGGCGACGTCGATCGCCTGCAGTTCCCGCTCGCTGACGTCGATGGCAGTCCGCTCGGCAGCCAGGTCGAGAGACCGCGACAGCACCAGGTACACCAGGCCGGAGACCACCAGGCCGACCAGCCAGGAATAGTCCACGCTACTGGTCAGGTGGGCCGGGAAGTAGCCGGTGTAGGAGAGGCCGGCGATCGGCGGCAGCACCATGAACGGGATCTCGGCGGCGAAGTCGGCGAAGTAGGCCACCAGGCCGCGCCAGCCCCAGGCGCCGTAGACGCCGTAGACGCCGTCCGAGCGGAAGATGTCGGTGATCGCATAGTGGCCGCGGCGGACGAAGAAATAGTCCACCAGGTTCAGCGCGGTCCACGGCACCAGCAGGTACAGCATCAGCGTCAGCGAGTTGAGCACTGCGTTGACCGCGGTGCTGGACCCGCTGGTGGAGATGCCCGCCCCGATCGCGTACCACACGATGGCCAAAGCGATGACTGTCACCGCGCGCCACGCCCGGCTGGTCTTGAGCGTTTTGAACGAGTCGATCCCGGTCAGGACGGTCAGCATTCCCCCGTAGGCGTTCATTCCCATCGTGGCCAGCAGCGCCGTCGCCGACAAGAACGCGGTGATAGAGCCGAGCGGGGCGGCCACCTTATCGCCGACGACCTGCAGCCCGACCAGGCCGTCGCCGATGCCCAGGCGGGTGGCCAGCCACGCGCCCAGCGCGATCAGCCAGATCGCCGAGCCTGAGGCGCCGAAGAACACCGCGCCGATGATCCCGCGGGCCGGAGTCTTGCGCGGCATGTAACGCGAGTAGTCCGACACGTACGGCGCGCAGGTGATGTTGTACGCGGCGGCCACGGAGAACTGGGCCATGGAGGCCGCGAAGACGAACCTGCCTCCGGTGTGCGGCGCGGCGGCGCCGGCGTGCCCGGCCAGGATGGCGATCGAGATGATGGCGTAGCACGGGAACGAGATGACCAGCAGGAACCGGAACACCCGGTGCACCCAGTCGTAGCCGAAGATGGCCAGCGCCGCGGCGAGCACCGCGGTGGCGGCGGCCACCAGGTGGGCATTCCAGCCGAACGCGCCATGCAACCCGCTGGCCATCAGCACCTGGTCGGCCACGTTGAAGGCCATGTAGGTAAACAGCACCGCGAACAGCGCAACGACGACGCCGCGGTAGCCAAGCTGAGCCCGGGTCTGAATCATCTGCGGCAGCCCCAACACCGGGCCCTGGGTGGGGGAGCGGAGACGAGCCCTACTCGCTGCCAGCCGACGTCGAGTTCGTCTTCATCCTGGCCGGGCGGCTGCAGGTCACCGTCGCCGGAGAGCAAGTCACGCTCGAGCAGGGCGACGCCTTCACCTTCCCCGCCAATACACAGCACACCTTCCGCGCGACCCCGCAGGCAAGCCGCACCCAGGTGCTCTGGGTAGTCTCGCCTGCCCTGCCCGACACCGGCCTCGACATGCAGCCGCCAGCCGGCTGGCACACCGGGGATCGATGAGCCTCGCGTTTCGTGACGGGCTAGGCCATCACGGCCGCACAGGTACTCAGAGCCGACAGCGAGTGCCTCGTCGGCAGGGAGCGTCGACGCAGCCCTGGTGGTCGCCCGAATCTCTGCGAGCCTGGCGGCGCTGGGCCGCGGCGAACCCGGTGCCGATCTTGCCACCGTCCGGCAGGATCTGGCCAGGCGCCGCGCCACCGGCGCGTGAGCACCGACCCAGAGCAGCGGTATCAGATCCGGTTCCAGGCGGCCGCGCGGCAGGCGATCGCGCAGCGGCTTCCCGAGGCGGCCCGCCGCCGCCGTGCTGAAGTTCTGCGACGCCGCCCCGGCGATCAACCCGCACCGGGTCGGCACACCGCTGTTCGGTCCCCTCGCCGGCTGTCACGGAGCCTGGCGCACCTACCGGATCGTCTACCGGATCGAGGACAACACCCGCACCATCCACATCCTCGACATCGACCACCGCGCTGAGATTTACCACCGCCCGAACCCCTGACGACCCGAGGCGATCCCCGTTTCTGGGAGCGATCTGGGAGCCGATCTTGGACGAGAGCGGCCATTGCTCTGTCAGCAGAGCGTCCAGTACAGGCACGATTAACCGCGGCGCCAGCTGGGCTCGGTCACGGAGTGAGGCTGCCCAGCGCTCCTGCAATGCCGAGGTGAACTCGGCCCGCATGGCGTTGCTGACATGGCTGTATATCCCGTGCATGCCGGGGACTTCGTGTCCCCTACGCTCAGCCTTCAGGACGTCTGCGATGCGGTCCTCGTCCGGATCATCAGGATGCGTTACTACTCCGCAGACGCGATTCGATCGCAGCCAGAGTTGGTTCTGCAGGGCGCTAACTCTGTCCTGCCTTGTGACTTTCAGGTCACCCCCCCGGGCGGAAGCTGTGAGTTGAGCGGTCCAGTGTGAAGGTGTCCGCGACGGCCGGGGCGCCTCCCCAGGGTTCTTGCGGCCGGGGCACGGTGAAGAATGTGACGGTGAGCTGGGTCGGTGTCGCTGTCACTCTGAGGAAGCCATGGCGGTCATCGACCCAGGCATCAAGCTGGATGTCGGCATGGCCTGGTAGGACCCACGGCAGCGCCGCGGCCTTTGCGTCCGATGCCATGGTATGCAGATGCCAGTAGCCACCCGATCCCGCGACGATACAGGGGACCTGCCAGTTTCCGCCAGCTTCAGCGAGGGTGCGGGTGAACCGCTGGTAGTTGTGAACGTGGCCGGCGAGCACCAGGTCCGGGGTGCGGCCCGACCGGGCCCGGACTTCATCGATCAGGTTGAACATGTAGGCGCTTCCGCCGTGAAAGGAGTCGCCGGAGACGGGAGGGTGGTGCATTGTCAAGATCACCGCGTTGTCCTGGGCGGCCGCGGTAAGTTCGGTCTGCAGCCAGGCGACCTGCGTATCGTCAAGTTGCCCGCCTTGAGGCACGTTGGTGTACAAACCAAGGACCGTGACAAACGGTGCGACAAGCGTCCAGTAGACGTTGGGCTGGGTCATGGTCGACCGCCCCGTGCTCTGTGCCTGGCCGGGCACCTGGGGGCTGGCCGTGCAGAAATTGGCCAGGAAGCCATCCAGCGAGGACCCGCCGGGCAGCGAGTCGCCATCGTGGTTACCGGGGACGGCGAAGATCGGCGCCGGGTAGTGCGCGTAGGGCTCGTAGAACTGCTGAGGATACTGGCTGAGCTCGCCGTTGTAGTAGATGCAGTCACCAAGCAGGTACAGGAAGGCCGGCTGCGCCACGTCAGCATCTAGTTTCTGCGCGACGATCTGCTGGGGAGCAGGCTGGGCGACTCCGCCGGTGTCACCCATGACGTGGAACGTCATGGATCCGGCTGTGACAATCGCGTTGACCGGATCGGCACCGATGACATCTCCCAGATTCAGGCGATACGGATATCCGCCTGTCGCCGGCGGGAGCGGCTGAAACGTCTGGCTCCCGGTAAAGGAGTGCAGGGCGATGGAATTCTCAGCCGCCAAAAGTGGCGGCCGGCCGAAGCTGTGCCCGGTGGGAGAAAGCTGATTCAAAGATGGCATGGCTCTCTATAGCAAGCAGCCCCATCTCCGGCAAGTCCCGTCCAGGCTAGTTCGTTGTACCGCTTCTCCGTCACTGCGCGCCAGCCCTGATGCTGGCGGCCACGTATGACCTGAAGGTGTTCTTCGCGGTAGTCGCGAGGCGCCGGATCAGGTCCGGCCTGCCGATGTGCTGGCGTTCATTTCCGCGGAGCGCACCGGCCGCGCCGGCGGGCATGGCATGCTGCAGCCAGTAGGTGGCGGGCCCGGTGGGGGGTCAGCCGCCGTGGTGCGCCGGCGCCTGTCGACCGGGCGATGGTCGCGGCGATGGTGCTGGGCGGGCTGCGGCGCCGTGAGGTCCTCGGGCTGCGGCTGGGTGACCTGCGCGTCGCCGATCGTCGGTGTTCATCGCCAGGGCAAGGGCTGCCGGCAGCGGCTGGTCCCAGAGTCCGGGCCGGTTCTTCGCCGGTGGCCGCCTACCTGGACACCGAACGGCCCTAGGCGGCGACCGGGTTTCGTCGTGCTCAAGGGACACGCCGCGGGGAGCAGCCGACCACCTGTTCAAAGTCATCCCCAACTGATCGACGTAGTCCCCCAATTGATCGACGGCAGCCAGAAGCGCGAGGCTGACCGCTGGACCGTACCGGGCTAGCCGGACCCGAACGAGGTCCAGGACATCCAGGGCTTCGGCGGTGGGTTCTATATCGGTGCCGCTGTCACCGGTCGGCAGGTAGCGCTCGGCGGCGACCGGTCGGATGGGTACATCAAGCGGCGTGATCTCGGGCAGTTGCGTCCCTGGCGCGAAGATCGCGAGGTTCTCCAGCCGTCGCGCCTGGGGAAGTAGCTTGCCCTCAAGCGAAGCGAGCAGGCTGGCACCTCGATGTTGCGGTCGGCGGCCTTCAGCGGCACCCACCGGGATGTGGGTGGCCTCGGCGAACGAGGCTCCCCGGCTGCGGAAGGCGTCCCCGACCTGTTGCAGGCACGCAGGGAACGGAACCGGGTAGCCGCGATGGTTCGGGAACTGGATCACCTGGCCACCGACCTGTGGCTGGCCCAGGTAGCGGTGGAGGTAGAGGCGGTCCAGGCAGTCCACGGTCAGCTTGACGTGCTCGTCCAGCATGTCGTTCACCGTGACCACTTGATCCGGGGGCCATGGCAACCTCCAGGACGTGGCCTACGAACGGAGGACGGGCTGACCTGCAAGGTTGTGTCCGCGGAACCCGCAACCTCGGCGGTATCAAGGGGAGCTTACTTGGAATTGATATTCTGCGCGCGCAGCCATCTGGTACAAACCCAGCTGCTAATTGGCTTGGGAGTGAGGAGGGTCTGAGCTGGCGGTGATGAAGGTTTTGAGGGAGGGCTTGTTGTGAGCTTTGCAGGCCGCATTGATCGCAGCTTCATCTTCATGACACTTCAGCTGACAGGCGCCACGCCTTGCTCAGGTAAGGTCATGATCGGCCGTCCGTAATGCAGTTCCCCGAAACCGGCCGGCGGCTGGCGTCTGGGCGACAACTTTCTGGTCCGGGCAAACAGCTGATAAGAGTTGGCAGCAGATCAAACATCACGGATCATTTGATAGACGGACGAATGAGATTGGTGGGGATTTTCCGAAGCGGTACTGGCTCAGTCGATGGTGTCCTGATCTTCTGGTAGCGGCGGCACGTCTGGTGACCTCCCCGTCGTCCAGCGGAAGTGGCGGCGCACGGTTCCGGATGGCCCGGTTGGCCAGTGATTTGGCCGTTCGCTGCGGCGGCAGTGGGACGACCGCTTCGGGGGAGGAGGGTTTCATGGCCGCTCGAACGGGTGTTCCCACGTGCGCCGCACGGGCCGTCGATCGTGTTGCGCGTCCGGGAGTTCGGCGAGGCCACCGGGGGAATCAGCCCCGAAGGTCCGGCCGGCTGGGACAGGCTGCCGGTGTGTAAAAGGCTGCGCGTTATGTGGGGAAGGTAGGCCTGCTGTGGTGGCCGACGAAATTCGCCATGATGTGGCGGCGGACGTCACACAGCCCGTGCTGATCTGCCTGCTCGGAAGTTTTCGCGTCCTGAAGGTAGGCGCCAATGTGCCAGTCCGCAGCGGTGGCAAGACTGCCATCCTCCTGTCCAGTCTCGCGTTGCGGGACCGCCACCGCGCTTCCCGGCAGTCTCTTCTTGAAACGCTGTGGCCAGACACCGATTCCGCGCGTTCCGCTCATGCGCTGAACAGCCTCATCTATGCGCTTCGCCAGCTGCTCGGCGATGCGCTGGCGGGCGCGCCGCCGGTTGTCTATACCGCTGGCGCATATGAGCTGAATGAGGGTGCTGGCGTGGGCGTCGACGTAGCCCACTTCGATACATCAGCAACGACGGCAGAGCGGCATTTGCGCGAAGGAGACATACCTGCAGCCGTACGCTCATGGTGTCGGGCGGCGGCCATCTACAAGGGCGACGTCTACGCGGTGGGAGAGGATATTCATGCCATCGTGCAGCGTGAGCGCCTCCGCGGCCTGTACCTGTCGGTATTGGCGCACCTGGCGGACCAGTGCTTTCGGGAATCCAACTACTCCGAAGCGCTGGGCTACGCGCTCCGGTTGCTCTCACATGATCCCTGCCGTGAGGACGGCCATCGCATGGCAATGCGCTGCTACGTTCGCCTGGGTGAGCGGGCACAGGCGTTGCGCCAGTACCGGCTCTGCGCGAAGATTCTGGCGTCGGAGTTTGACGCGCAACCCGAGGCGCTCACCGGCGTGCTCTTCGAGCAGGTACGGACCAACCCCGGCGCCGTATGACTGGAGCCCTCACCCGGAAAGGACCGCGCTTCAGGCCACGAGCCATGCCGCGGGCTCGTATGCCACAGGCCCAAACGCGTCGGCCGCGTTACCGCCGCCTTGTTACCTCCGATGGCTAAAGCTAAACCGGGCGGGCAAGCTGGCCGAAGACGTAACGGAGCTCTTCCGCGGTGTCTGGGTCTCTCACCAGCGCCAGCGGGGCGAAGTGCTCGGCCACGCCGTCTGGCAAGCGCTCAGCGGGCTTGGTCGTGCCTGGAATCTTCGGCCATTCGACGTTTCCGGTGGCGGTGCGGGCCGGGATGAGCCAGTAGTCTCCTCGTATGTACGTCCCGTCATTGGCCTGGAACTGGATCTGCACACCGTCCTCCAGGTCGATGAACTGGTCGGAGGCATCCTTCTCCACGATCAGCAGGGCGTTGTCCTTGGCGAGGGGCGGCCCGCTGGATGCTGGCAGGGGTTCCCGCTGGTCCCAGCGGCGCAGGAAAGGGTGAAGATCATCGTTCCGGCCAGTGGCGGCTGAGGGTGCGGTCTCAAGCTCAACGAGCAGATTTACCGGATCAAGGCGCTTGACGCGCTGCAGAGGTTCAGGCTTTGACTGAACCGCGTAATGGTCGTCGACGATCTCGACCCAATCCCCCACGGCCAGGCTAAGGCGAGCGTCCCGGCCCAACGTGGTGACGGTGACCTCAGCGTCGCTGATTTCACGGATCGGGAAAACCACGCTGCCATTGTCGCGAGACCACTTGAAGGTAGCGGTCCCTGATTCGCCGCCGGTGTGGATCTCTACCCGGTAGAGCTGATTCTCCGCCCCCCGGTAACGCGCCGCGGGCGCGGTGATGCAAGGATCGCTGTCCTGCAGCGACGGCTGATTTCCCTGCGCCTTGATCGTGATTGTCTTGGGCGGCTGCGTAATCCATGCATTACGGACCGACTCGGCGGTGGCCGTGTCGTCGATCTGTTCCGTCGTGCCGGGGATCGTCGTCGACGCCAGTACCTGCCAGACCACCTGGGCCCGCGCCGCCGTGTCCGGTCCGTTGTCACCCAGGGCGATTTCGCGAATGTCGGGATCCTGAACCGCGGTTACTAGCCGTTCGAACACGCGCAGGTAGACCAGGAACGGAAAGGTTGTTGGCAGCGGACGTTCGTCGGTGCTGGGAAAAAGATCGGGCTGGTTGAGGTAACTGACGCCGTCCGCGTCGTTCTCGCAGAGAATCCCATCGACGTAGTAGTGGCCGCGCCCGACCAGAAGGTCGGCCTGATCCTTGGCTACGGCGGCTTTTGGTGTGATCTTGAAGCTGTCGGCGGCCGCTCCCCCGTGCGGTCCTATGATGTCGGCGATCGCGGCCCGCAGGTGGTAGATCCCAAGGGCGCTTTGCTCGTTCGCGTCTGCGTCAAGCTGCACGCGTCCTTGCTGGAGCAAAACGGAGGAGTAATGTTTCCTCGGTTCAAATGTGACGCGCGAGAAGTCACCGTTCATGTGCTATCTCCTACGTGACGTAGAGGATGCCGGTCTCGAACCCGGCGGGCGTGTACTGGTCGAGCCGGGCCCGCAGATTGGCCGCACGTTGTGGCTGGAAAAGGTTGTGGAACACGCCCATCTCGGCTTCGTCATGGGCACCCTGGGCGATTTCTGGTGCGCTGGCCAGGGCGATCTGCGCGTAACCGGGGGTGCCGTACCGCATGCTGGTGAACTGCGGCCTCACGCGCAGCAGCTCCCGCGCCTTGGCTGATTCGGCGTCAGCGACGGCCAGTTCACCACGTTCGAGACGTTGCTGGACGGCCGCGAGGACCAAATCGGGCTGGCAATGATACCGGCGTGGGGTGACCGAGTCGACTGTAACGGAGCAGAAGCGCAGGCATCCTGACTGCCGTTGGGTGACGTCAATCGGGCCGGTGATGATGGAGTCCTCGCCGAGATCCATGGCAGTCAGGCAGACCCGGCCGAAGACCGTGGCCCGCACCACTGTCGCCCGTGCCCGCGCGTGCTGGCCGTCAGGTCCGCAGAGTGCGTCATACTGTGGGCCGGTGGCGTCGAGGACGGTGTCCGAGACGCTGACCGTGATTGGATCGGTGTCGACGCTGTTCTCGTTCACCCGGATCGCGCCGATGATGCTGTGCTCAACGATGAGGTCGGCGGGGGTGTCGGCGAAGTCGACGCTGGGCTGTCCCTCGCTGTCCGGCTCACAATCCGCATCGATCGACCACCCGGGCACCAGCGTGCAGTGCCGGATCGTGACGCGACCGACCAGCCCGGTGACCCGGACGCTGCGCCCGGTGATGAGCAGGCCGTCCAGAAGCAACCGCGGTGCGTCGTCGAGCCCATCGGGATAGTTGTCGTCGGTCAGCAGTTCGCCGCGGATCTTCATGCTGTCGGGCCGGTTGCTGTACCAGTTCAGCAGGCGGATCACCGGCCTGCTGGCCTGGGCCGACCGCAGTTCAAGGCGGTCGGCGGGAGCCAGGTCGATCTCGATCGGCTCTTCGTAGACGCCGCTGCCGTGGATTTCGATGATCGCGCGCTTGTTAGCGGGGGAATCCTCCTTGTCGCGCTGCCAGTGCGCGACTGCGTCTCTAAGGCTGTGGTGCTGCCCCTCGTCCGGTCCCACCTGGTAAACCGGCCGGCCATCTACCGGCTGCATCGGCCGCTCGTATTCCCCGCCGCCCACCCGATCGCTGAACGCGTAGGAGTAATTGACCCACACCCCGGAGTCGGGGGCGGTACGGGGAGAAAAGACGATGCGCCCAAGGACCGGGTCGACGGCGACGTCGTCGCCGTGCGGGCTATATGCCCAGTCGCTGAGATCCGCGGGCACGATCTGGTCAAGGTGTACCGGGTGATGCTGGTCGTCACGCCAGATGAACAGGCTCCTGGCCGGGCCGTAGTAGTCGGCGGTGCGGTCGTCGAAGGCGCGCCTGCGGATGAACGCCGGGACGTTCATCTCGTCGGCGATGTGGGTCGGCCCCGGCTCGGCGATGGGGCGCGTGACCAGCGGCATGTCGTTGCCCAGAATGCTGAACACGTAGCGGTTGCGGGCACGGTCGATGCAGAACGCTGGCGCCGCGCTGATCGGAAAGTCTCGTAGCCGCCAGACGAACAGGCCGACATTCGGCAGGTTGTGGCGCCGGACGGTGCGGGCCGAGGTGATACGAGCAACGCTCACCGTATGCGCGAGATCGTCGAACGCGCCATCCAGGCGGTCGAGCGCATCGCCGTCTGTCAGGTCCACGATTCGTCCCCGCCCCAGCCGGTGCCGGTTGGCCGCTGCCTGGAGTCCGAAGAGCCTGACGGGCTGGGTCACCCCGAGCCGGGCATAGAACTCCACTGCGCGGGCCGGCCATCCGGCCACATCGCCGACAATCTGCTCCAAGATGGCCAGGGTGCCCTTGCGGCGCCGGTCCCGGATCGTGTTCGCCACGTCGCTGCGGGGCGTGAGGATCCTGCTTGGCGCCCGGTCCCCTGCTTCCGGCTCCTGCAAAGCCTGGTAGCCGATCAGGTCACCGAGGTAGGGCAGCACCCAGTCCTCGCACGTCTCAACGAACCAGTTCTCGTACAGCTGGCGGATGTCCTGCTCGACAACGTCCACCTGCTCGGTGATTACCTGCAACAGCGCACGCAGCGGCTCACCTTGCGCACTGTCACGAAGGCGGTAGATGAAGGGCAGCAGTTCGCTGAGCCGGTCTTTCGGATCGGGGTCCACGGCGTCACCGCTCCTTCAAAATCAGCATGTCCGGCAGCAGCGGCGACAGCAGGGCAAGCTGGGCGGGGAGGATACGTTGCTGCTGCTCGTCCAGGCGAGCCAGCTCGACCGGGATCCGCTGCGGGACCGGCGGCGCGAGGCTGTCGGCGAAGGCCTGCAACTGGGCCGGGGCGAGCCCTTCCGGCGCCACGCCTAGCGCATCGATCACCACGCGGACCACGCCCGGCACGGCTTGGATCGTGGCGATCACCTCGCTTTGAAAAATGTCCTGGCCGAGGTCGCGGCGGTCGAACCCAAACCGGTCGAGCATGGCGGCGCGGATCTTCGGCTCGAGAAGATCCCAGCGGTGATCGGCGTCGACGTGCACCCCCGCGACCACGACGATGAGCAGAAGCTCGCGCACCGCCACTTGGACCGGCTGGCTAGGGTCACCGAAGGCCGAAAGCGACTGGCGCAGGCTCTGGAAAAGGTCGGAGGTCTCGTCGATCGGAATGTCGTCGGTCCCGGCGATCGTGAGGTGGACCACCGTATTTGTGCCGTCGGAGAGCCGGGCTGCGCTTGCCCTGCCGATCCCGGCGCGGGCCCGCGCGAAGTCGGCGTAGTCCGGCACGGAGACCAGGCGGTCAAGCGCGAGCACCGACAGCGGAACGTTACGGCGCGCCTGGTCCAGGGTATCCCGGTCGGCGCCGCCGGTCGCGGGCAGCGGCCCATGGGTGCCATCGCCGAAGATGACCGTCGTGGCGTCGTGGTCGTCGGTCTGCGTGGTGTACGCGTGATCGGCCGGACCGGCAAACGCCAGGTTGTCCGCCTCATGCCAGAGCAGGCCGTCGACCCTGAGCTCCAGCGTGCTCTGTGCGCCCGTGGGGGTAACCGCGGCCAGGTAGGTCAGGGGCGAGCGGCGCAGCGTGAACGCCTGCGCCGGCTTGCTGCCGTCGCCGCTGCCGAGCACCTCGCTGCTCGATTCGCCATGCGTGGCCTTGACGACGTTGCCCCAGATACGTACCGTGTCGCGCTTGTACTCGTACTTCAGCGGCTGGGCGAGCCTGATGGTGGTGTGGACGGTGTCGCCGGGCAGATCGGGATTTACCGACTGTTCAGCGCCGGCGAGCATGACCAGTTCGGTCCCCTGGACGCCGGTGGTAGCCGGGATGTCGGTGCGCTCACCGGAAACGATGAGAAACCGGCCGGTCTGCAGTCCGCCGTAGAGGGCGTCGAGTTCGATGGCGTCGCCCTTGACCGGGTCCTGCCGCGGTTCGGGCGCCAGGTCGAGCCGCTCGCTCTGCACATAGACAGAGATCTTCCTGACGGCCGACAGCAGCACATCGTCTGGGGTGAGCCAGTCCCGGTCGAGGGTCAGCCGGGTCACCGTCGCTGTGATGTTGTACGCGGCATGGCTCACGACCTGCACCGTCAATATCTGGGCCACCAGCGGCTCGTCGCTGTCGGCCCGCTCGATCACCGCCCACGTATTCGGCTGGATGTGCTCGTAGACCGCGTCGAGGGGCAGCACCTTCGGGTTCCGCGCCGGGAGTGGCGCCTCGTAGCTGATGTCGAGCGTCCTGGGCCGGTCGGACAGCCCGACGGTGATGCGGTGGCCGCCGACCGTACTATGCAGGATCTGCCCGGGCTCTGGACGCCAGCTCGTGTCCGGCTGGTCATCGAAGGCCACCGGCAGCGGGCCTGAACCGACCGACACCGGCGCGGCGGCCGCTGCGATCTGGAGCCCGATCGGCGGCACGCCGATGGTGATGGTGCGCGATATGGAACCGGTAAAGGTAAGGGTCAGCGTTTCCGTGTGGGTGGCGGTATCGGTGGCTTTTTCTACCCGGACGCTGCCAAGCGAACCGAGCGGGTAGGTGTGATCCGCCGGCAGTGGCGTCGGCACGGTCGCGGTCGCCGCGCTCACGCCGTCGGTGAGCTCGAGAATCGCGGACAAGGATTCGGATACTCTGTAGGAGACCCGGGCCCTGATCACGCCTGCGGCGTCGAGTGGCCACTCCTCGGTGCCGACGGCGGCGCCGTTGGCGTTGAGGACCGGCTTGAGCGGTGCGGTGGCGCCGAAGGGAACCGCGCGGATGCGCTGTGCCTGCAGCCGGTCTGGTGACGGCTGCGCTGACAACCTGGCCCCGGCCCACGCTTGGTAGATGGTGTCCCTGATGGCTGGGTTGAGGACTGACAGCAGCTGAGGTCCCAGGTCGGAGCCGAGGGCGAACAAGGTGGCTGGGTCGCGATCGAGTTCGCTGGGGTGCGCCGGCGGCCGCGACGGCGGCCGGGCCAGCGGGCCGATCAGCTCGCCCAGGCCGAGGACCGCGGTTCCGGAGCGTGGCAAGTCCGGCGCTCCCTGCCCGCCCCCCTCGGCCTGGACGGGCTGGAGCGTCACGGCTGTCCGGTTTTCCGCGGGATCGGCGGTCACCGACGCGACCCGCCGCACATCGGGGGTGGGTTCGCCGGGGATGGCCAAGAGCACGCGGTCATTGGGACTCAGCTGGGTGGAGATGCCGGCGGCATACAGCGTATGTATGTTCCGCGCGAGGACCGTCGGCTGGGTCAGCCGGGGGCGGAGCGTGTTCCAGGACCCCCGCGCGTACAGGCCTTCGGCCGTCTCGAACGACTGGGGTAGCTCGCCGGGGCCAGGAACGCTCTGGATGCGGCTCCCCGCCGGAATGGTGGCCGTGGTCTCCTGTCCGGCCACCACGTCGAGCAGGTAGGCCACATACGTTGACGCGGCCAGGCCGGGACGCAGGCGATAGCCGACCAGCCGCGCGAGCTCGAGGATGGAGCTGCGTTCGGTGGCGGTGCGCAGGTATCCTTCGTTGGCGATCCGTTCCTGGTAGAAGGTGAGCACCTCGGCAACCGTCGCCCAGGCGTCCAGCAGCGCGATCGAGGGATCGTCCCCGGTGCGCACCCTCAACCCGGCCAGCGGGGATTCGCTGCCGATGCGCAGGCTGGACAGCCGGGCAAGCATCGTCTCAAGGAAGCTGCCATGCGTGCCGACCCGGTAATGCAGCGAGTCCAGCCCCGGTGGGTTAGCTGTCGCCGCCGGGGTAAGCCGCTCCACCCCGGCGCAGCAACCGCAGCTCTGCCTCACCGCCCGCCTCCCATCCGCAGCCGCAGCTGACCGTTTTCCGGAAACACCGGATCGCTGTCCAGCTGCGCAATCTCCAGCGGGCCCAGTGGCAAGTACCCCTGCGCGAGCTCGCCGTGGTCGCCATCGCCGAACCGCTGCAATAGGAGTACTTCCGCGCTCTGGACGCCCGGGATCTCCTGCGCCACCGCGACGAGCCTGCTGACGTCCACGGCCTCGCCGAAGGTCAGGTTGTCCGGGTGGAAAAACCCGCGTCGGCCATCGGGCAGCAGCCGGCTGCTGAACGCGTCCTGCACCGCCGACTGGACATGCCCGCGCAGGAAGTGTGGCAGCACGCAGATCCGCAGCTCGAGCAGCAGCGGGACGTAATGGGCCGGCTGCACAACCAGGTCATGGCCGATACGCCGGTACCGGAAGATGCCCTCGGTGACCCGTTCGAGCAGGCGTTCGCCAGCATCCTCAGTGCCCAGCGGGTCGACCGCGACCTGCGCCTCATACCAGCTTCCGGTCCAGCGCAGGCTTGCCGCCGCCCGCTGCAAACCGGGCAGCTGCCCCGCGAGCGTGGCGTAGTCGCCGGCGGTGACGGCGCGCTGCAGCCGGCGCTTGAACGTATCCGGCGCAAGGAGCCTCACCTCTGCCACTGGCTGGGGATCGGTGCCGCCCGATGCGGGGAGCGGGTTGCACACTTTGGTGACGCTGCCCGGGGCGTTACCGCAGAACACGACCTGGCTGATCGTCCCGGCTCCCACGTTGCCGGCGCTGCCGTTGCCGATCCGGTAGTCGGCCAGAAAAGCGGTGGCCGGCGCCGGTGCCCTGCCGTGCGCCCCGTCGCCGAAGCGCACATGGAGCGCGCCGTCGTCGTCGAGCTCGGCGACGAAATGCCGGTCCCCGGGGCCGCTGCTGAGCAGGTCACGCCGCGGCGTCCAGTCAGGAGCGTTCGCTCCGGCGCGCAGCCGTACGACCGGGAGAGCGCTGGCCGGGTCCTGGCGCAACGCGTCGCGGGCCGGGCCGGCGAAGAGCGGGCTGGCCGCCTCCAGCCCGTCGGCGTACTTCGCTCCCCAGGCGTTGCGGATCTCGTCCAGCTCAGCCGGCCCCAGCTCCAGGCCGGCCCTGGCCCGCCGGGCCAGGTCTTCGAGCCAGCGGATCTTCCTGGCGAGCACCCGCCTTCCCTCGGTGAGCAGGTCCCGGAGCGCGGCAGCCTGTTCGGCGGGGGAAGGGGGTCGGCGCGATCGCGGGCGGGAAAGCGGGAAGTGTGCCTCGGCAAGCGCCCGGTCGCCGAAGATGACACGAAGCTCGCCGATCTCGCCGTTGCCGAGCGCTTGCCCGCCGAGGGCGGTCCGCCACAGCTCCCTGACCCGGCTCAGCACACGGTCGGGGATGTCAGCCAGCCGGGCGGCCTGGCCCGCGCCTACCAGACCGGGCGGCGGAAACGGCACCCGCTGGGTAACGGGCTGCCTGGCCAGCCGCAGGTCGAACCGGGGCAGGACCACGCTCTTGTCGGCCGGCTCGCCCACGCCTGCGCAGCCGGTCTCCTCCGATACAGCGTGCGGCACGGTCTGCGGCTCTGCCGCGCCGCTGCAGGAGGTGATCGCCCGGCCGTGGTCGGCGAGGAGGACGTTGCCGTGGGCCACGCAGGGATATATCAGCGTGCAAGCTGGCGGCCCGCCGATCGTGGACAGGCACAGCGGGAACGTCAATGCGTCCTCGTCCACCCACTCGATCTCGACGACGGGCTGGTCGTACAGGGCGTCCGAGCCCGGCTCAGCCTTGGTCAGCCGTACCGCCTGCCGGTGGGCCGGGTCGGCGTCGGCCTGCGCGCCGGTGTGCGGGCCCAGGACCTCCTCGAAGATCAGGACGTCGCCCGGGTGCAGGTCAAGTTTCGGTGTCTCAGCGGTCCCGGGGTCGGCCAAGGTGACGCTCGTGGCGCCGGTGTTGAGGCAGCATTGCTCGTCGCCCCAGGTCCAGAAGGAGATCTGGTTGTGCTCTGGCCGGAGCTCGACGGGCCCGGCCACGATGGGCTCGAACGCCTCGAAGCCCCCGGCTGGCAGATCGCCCGCGGTCAGCGCCGCGCGCTGCGGGTCCTGGCCGGTGATGAAGAAGAACTCACCCGGTCGCAACCTCAGCGGTTCGCCGACTTCCAGGCGCACCCACGTCCGCGCGTTACAGCCGTCGTGCATCGGATAGTCGACCAGCCGGACGTGCCGGCGCACCGAGATCCGCTTGCGGGCCGTGCCCAGATACGCCTCGGTGGCCACCGCGTCCTGGTAGTAGCTGAGGTAGTCGCCGACGTAGGCGAGCAGCTCAACCAGGGTGATTCCGATGTCGGGAACGTGCCGTTCGGTCCAGGCCGGCATGATGAGCGCCAGCCGGTCGAGGATGAGCTGGCGGAAGCTTGCGTAGTCTTTGGCCAGGTACGACGTCTCGGGTTCGGTCAGAACTTGGGGCGGGCAGTTGTCGGTGGGCAGGCAGTCGAGGTCGCTCGGGCAGCCCGCAGCGAAGGAGAAGTCGAGCTGGGCGCAGCGGGGGTCGAAGCCGCTGAGCGGCTCGGTGCCGGGATGCCCGTGCTCGTCGGCCTCGACCAGCCGCAGCGTGTATGTCGACAGGTCTCCGGGCTGGCTGACCGTGATCTCGAGATCCCGGTCCTGGTCTGGGTCGGCCCCGCCCGGAGGGTGCACCGCCTCGGCGAGGATGCCGGTGATCCGCCTGCCGCCGTCGATGCGCACGTTTGCCGGCGTGAGGTTCGCAGGAGCCACGTCAAGGAAGGTCACGGTCAGTACGCGGTGGTCCGCACTGACGTCGATCGCGTCAATGCCGTTGAGGCCCTCGCGGCGGACCCGCCGACGGCGCCGCTCGTCGGTGCAGGCAAGGCTCTGCTTGGCTGTCACGCCGGGCCTGGCCGTGCGAGGACGTCGGCCCGGCGGGCGCCGGTTCGTTTGACGACGTACTGGAGTTCCACCCGCAGCGTGGCGTCGGCGCTCCGGACCTCGAGTCCCTCGATGTCGACCAGGTCGCCCAGCCAGCGCTGCAGCGCTGCCTGCATGGAGAACTGCAGGGCGGCGGCCAGCTCGGGGCTGCTTGGGGCGAACACCAGTTCTAGCAGGCCGCTGCCGAAGTCCGGGCGATTCACTCGCTCACCGGGGTTGGTGAACAGCAACTGTTCGATCAGGTCACGGACATGGTCGTCACCCCCGGTGCCGGCCGTCCGGCCGCGCCCGTCGAAGTGCAGCGGATAGTCGATGTCCATCGCGATCACGTTCCCTGCACCTTTGTCTGGGTCGATTGGACCTGCAGGGGTGTTCCGGTCGGCACGCAGGTGGCTTGGCTGGTGGCGAGCAGCACCGGGATCCCGCCGACGCGGACCTTGGTCGCCGCGGTCGTCCACTGAGCTGTCGCGCAAGGGCCGTTGCCATTGGGGGGTGGTGGCAGCGTGCAGCCGGAAATGGTATAGCCGCTGGCCTGTGTCACCACCGCCTGGCCGCTGACCTTCACCTTGGGGCTGCTGGCGGCCGGCTGCGCCGGCCCCTGATGGGCGCAGGTGACCTTTGCGCCCTGGTGCAGGAGAAATGCTGCCACGGCTGCCTCCTAGCCCACGATCGTGAGGGACGTACCGTTGATGTTCACGGCCTTGCCGGTGAGCTCGACCGTCGCTCCCTGTCCGGTTGAGAGCTTGATGCTGGTCGAGGTGATGACGATCTGCGGGCCCTGCGTGCCGGCGCCGGTCTGCAGGGTGATGCCCTCGCCCGGCGAGCTGCTGATGATCAGCTGGTTCTGGGTTCTTGTCTGCATGATGATCGGCGGATTCGAGGGAGCGGCAGTGCTGGCCGCCGCCGGCACGTCACCCGCGGAGCCGCGCCAGCCGCCCGTCCATACCGCGTAGTTCGGATCTCCCTGTTGGAACTCCACCCATACGCCGGTGTTGTTGTCCGGAACGCAGGAGATGCCCATGTTCGATCCGGCCAGCGGCGTCGCCGACTCGGCCCAGATGCAGGATTCATCTCCAAGGACGTCCGGTACCACCACGAGTAGCCGCCCGAGTTGCTTGGGGTCCACGTTGCTGGCCACGGTCCCGCGGTACCGGCCGTAGAACTTCTTGGTGCCGTCGGCATTCATGGGGTCACCACCGGGGTCAGGGAGACAAGTCCGTCGCGGCCGAGGGTGAAGCTCTGCTTGTACTCGCCCCGCTTGATGTCATGGGTCACGCTTTTTACGAAGAACAGGCCGTCGTAGGCCAGTCCGGCACCTCGTACCGACACCAGCCGGCGAGCCCGGAGAATGTGGCCGTAGCGAAGCACGTCGAGTCTTCCCTGGCCGGTGATGGCATCCGACGCCTCCGCGGTCATCGCCAGCCCGACCAGGGCAGCGCCGATGCTGGTCAGTTTCGCGGTGTCTGGCACCGGCTCCTGGCGTAGCGTTACCGCGGGCCGGGCCGCGAGCGGCGGGCGCAGCAGGCCGATGTCGGGAATCGGGACCGGGATCGCGCGCTTGGTGTTCGGCTCGATGATCGTGACTGTCATCTGGGCCCGTGACCGGCCGTCGAAGCTGAAGCTTAGCGACTCCACATTGGTGGCGGCGTCCATGTTGACGCTCAGCGCCGGTTGCGGGATCCCGGTCCTGATCTCCGGGCCCCAGTAGGCGACGTTGGCACCGGGCGCCGGGCCGGGGTCGATATAGAACACGTAACCGGCGTCGCGGGCAAGAGACCGTATGTACTGCAGGTCCGTGCTGAACTGGACCGGGATCTGGTCCGTCGGGCTCTTGGTCTCGAGCAGAACCGGAGGGATCACGGCCGGGATAAGCCCGTACACCGCGTACTTCAGGCAGATGGCCCGTACCTGGTTGTCACTGGACATGGCCGGGTAACAGGCCGTCTCGTCGGCCAGGTCCATGACGGCGGTGAGATCCTCGCCGGTGACGACGAGGGTGGCGGCACCGGGATCATTGCTCGCCTGCATTTCCTGCCGGATGACGATTCCGTCCATCAGCACGGTCGGTGTCCCTTTGAGAATCACCATGAGAATCACCCGGGTCTTCGGATCGAAGAAGCCTGTAGGAAGCAGCACGCGGCTGATGAGCGATTCTTTGCTGAGCGCGAAGGTGAGCTGGAATCCGCTGGCCTGCCCGGCCGTAGTGGTCACCTGCGCGCTCATAAGCGCGTCGGTCACCGGCTGCGGGACTGGCACCGCAATGGTCGGCCCCATCATCAGCGTGAGGGTGAAACTCGCGTCAGCCATTGGGCGCCCCCGCGATTCCCTCGGGCAGGGTGATCCGCAGCCGCCGTCCCGGCGTTTCGGTAAGCTCGTCCGGGCGCATCGCCCCGTTCGCGTCGGCGATCCGCCAGAACTGCTCGGGGTCGCCCAGGTACCTGGCCGCGATGTTGTCCAGGCGGTCGCCTCCCACGACGACGTGTTCCTGCAGCAGCACGAACCGGTCCGGCTGCGGCACGAACCGGCGGCGCAGGTAGTTGACCGTCAGGCCCTGGCCAAGATCGAACTCGGCGATCTCGATGTTCGCGTAGCGGCTCGTCGGCGTGAACATTCATCAGCCTCCCGGAATGCTGCTGATGCCAAGCAGGCCCAGGCTGGAACTCACGCTCGTGCCGGCAAAGCGTTCCTTCTGCTGCTGGTAGAGCAGGAACACGCTGCCGCCTCGGTGCGCGAATCCCAGGTCGTCAACTGTGAGCACCCGCATGCCGAGACTCACCCGCGCCCGGATCGGGTTGAGTGAGGTGTCGAAGGCCTCTTCTGTCACGGTGAACTCGGTGAGCCGGACCGGCACGATGCGGCTCCGGCTCCAGATGAACAACGACAGTGGGCCTTCGGCTGGGGCGATCTCGATGGTTCCCAGTTGCGCCAGCACGTCGTTCGCCAGCAACTGAGCACTCGGCGGGTACACGATTGTCTCCAGCGCCGCCAGCGCCGGGAACAGCCCGAATTCAGCGACTGCCGGGTTGTCCCGGGGGACCTCAAGCTGGTCGGTCGCGTCCAGCTCCGCCTCGATCTTTATCGTCTCGTGCGGCGGGCCCTTGAGCCGCAGCGCTTCCAGCCGGTCGCCCGGCTCCTGCCCGATGCTCTGCGCCTGCAACGTTCTCGTCATCGTGTCCGGGTTGTACTGGAGCGCGATCACCCGGATCACCCTGGACGTGCTGGGATCGAGGAGGACGATTCCTCCCCTCGTCAGCCGTGGCGAACCCGGGAACGTGGTCATCTCAGAAGGCTCCTTGCAGCTCTGGCGCCGTTCTCAGGACGATTTGGACCAGCTCTTCCAGCAGCGGCGCCAGCCTGGGTCCCAGGGCGATTAGGGCCGCGCTGGCTGCGATGGCAAACTCGCCGGCTGCGGCCAGCGCGGCCAGGATCGCGGGCAGGAAGAAGATCACCGCCACGACCGCGACGGCAATCAACAGCACGTACGCGAGGGCCTTGGCGAATTCCTTGGCAAGGTCGGCCGCCCAGGCCAGAGCTACCTCGACCACGGCCTCGCCGAACCGCTTCCCCAGATCCCGGGAGAATTGCCTGAGCAGTTGCGCGACGGACACCGTCGCCCCGACGGCGGCGGCCGCGCACACCGCGTTCAGGGACTCCTGCAAGTAGGTTCGCAGCCGGTCCTTGAGATACCTGCGGACGTCGGCCAGCAGCCTGGATTTGGCCTGCAGCGCGACCGCCCGCAGTAGCGCTTCGGTCTGCGGGCCGATGATCTGCTCCAACAGCAGCGCCACCCCGTCGATCAGGGCGTCGCTGCCCGACGCGCCGGCGAGCAGCGTGCCGGCCGGGCCGAGCAAAACGTCGAGGACCTGCTCTCCTTCCAGGCCGATCGACTTGAGGAGTTCCCACAGCAGGTCCCGCCCGTACCGGCCAAGCATGGCAAGCCCTTCCCGGATGGTCAGGGTCTGAATCCGCCGGGTGAGCAGCTGATCCAGGGAAGAGTCGATAAACCGGTCCAGCAAGGCCTGAGCGCCATCTAGGGCCACGTTGAGGAACTTGTCGATCGCCTTCTGGTCGGAGACACCGCAGACGATCGTCTCGGCCTCCTCCGCAGAGAGCGGCCGGTAGCCGACGAGCCCCGGCAGGCACCAGCCGACAGCGATTCTCTGGCCTGAGGACGTAGTGAGCTGTCCCGGCCAGACGACCCGGGCGGTCGGCATTGGGAGAACAATGTCGATACGCGGCCGCTGGCTTGCGCGCCAGCCCCGGTTCTCGCGCGCGTTCCCCTTGAGGACGTAATTGGCGAGCTGGGCTTCGCCTTCGACCAGGCCGCCAGTCGGGCCGTAAGAGAGTATCGCCGGTTTTACCTCGGCGACTTCGAGGGTCCTCCCGTCCCTGATGCCGAGGTCGGGCGTGCCTGGGCCGGCTTGCCCGCCGATGGGCTGCGGTTTCACTCGCTCTGTTCCGGTTGCGCTCCTCCTCCGGCGTTCATCCGGATCCTCCGTACGCCACGGCGTCGACGAGGCGCCTGGGATCGGCTCCTTCCAGAAGTTCCCTCCGGCCTCGCCGCGAACGTATTCCTCGATCGCGTTGTGCGCCGGACGGCCGATACCGCGGACCGTGTTCACGTCAGTCGGGCTGATCAGTTCGGGGCATGAGAGTTGGCGCTGAATGACATTCGTGGATTCGTGCTTGCGCACGGCCACCGGGACACCGCGCACAACCTGCTCGGCGGCGTATTCCGCCTCGCGTTCGGCTGAGCTGCCTGGCTCCCCGGTGGTCAGCTTCGCCTGGGCGGTGGCGCTCCTGCCCTGCTGGACCACATGGGCGAGCTCATGGGCCAGCAGCCTGCTACCGGTAGCCATATCGGCCGAGCGACTGCCGTTACCGAGCACGATGTCAGTCCCGACGGTGTAGGCGCGCGCACCCACCGCCCGTGCGGAGTCCGCGGCTTTCGAGTCAGAGTGCAGGCGGACTGCGCTGAAGTCTTGGCCGAAGCGGGACTCGTAGAAAGCCCGCACATCTGTGGCCAACGGCTGGCCGGGCGAGCGCAGGACGTCGTGGACGATCGATGGGGTACCTAGCCCGCCTCCCGGCTGCGGCTCAATGGCATTTCGGCGGAGCAGCGAACTGCTGCCATCACCCTCCGGGCAGTTGCACGGTACCGGTCCGCAGCGCTGCAGGACGCCGTGGACCGCTGGCCCCGCCGGCAAGGGCTTGGGCTGTGGCGGGGGTCTGGTGGCGCTAGTCACGTGCCAGCCCGGTATGAACAGCGCCGGCGATCTGCCGCCCGAGGGCAACGGCGCCAGGGCGCGCGGGAAGGTGGATAGTCCCGGCGACCAGCCGCGGAATGGCACCACCGGCGAGCACGTCGGCTCCCGGGCCGCCCGCAGCCAGCTTGTCCGCGAGCTCGGCCTCCAGTGCGGCCTGAATCAACGGCCGCTGGCCGGGCGTCACGGGCAAGCCCTCAAGAACGAGGCGCTCGATGTGAACGCGGATATCCACGGGGCTCTCCTCACACGAAGTCACGGTCGCGGACCGGGAGGTCGAACTTGCGGAACTCGCTGCGGGCAGTATCGAGGACGATCCGCATGGTGACTGGGCTGCCGCGGTGCGCGGCGGCGAACGCCGCATTGAGCGCGATGCTGTGGATCATCCCGCCGGTGGCCGCGAACCCGGCGAGACGGTCGAGATCGAGGGGATCGGCAGGCGTCCGTTCCGGGAACACCCGCTCCCAGATCGCGCGGCGTTCGGCCGGGCCTGGGAAGGGGAACGTGACGAGAAACCGCAGGCGGCGCAGGAAGGCCTGGTCTAGGGCGCTGCGCATGTTGGTGGCGAGAATGGCCAGGCCGCGGTAGCTTTCCATCCGCTGCAGCAGATAGTTGATCTCGATGTTTGCGTAGCGGTCGTGGCTGTCCTTGACCTCGCTGCGTTTGCCGAACAGTGCGTCGCACTCGTCGAAGAACAGCAAGGCGGCCCCTTCCTCGGCCGCGTCGAAGAGCCGGCGCAGGTTCTTCTCGGTCTCACCGATGTATTTGCTGACGACGGCCGACAGGTCGATGCGGTAGAGGCTGAGCCGCAGGTCGTTGGCGATAACCTCGGCGGCCATCGTCTTTCCGGTGCCGCTGGGGCCGGTGAACAGTGCGCTGATGCCGAATCCCCGGCTCATCCGGTCGGCAAAGCCCCAGCTCTCGTAGACGGTGCTGCGCTGGGCGACCTGGTGCGCGATCTGGTGAAGCAGCGCCAGTTCGGCATCCGGCAGGACGAGCTGGTCCCATGTGGCCTTGGGCTCCATACGCTGCGCCAGCGCGTCAAGGCGCGGCCGGGTGCTGGCCAGGCAGGCATCCCAGATGCGGCCGGCGAGCTCAGACTCCGGCACCGCTGCCACGCCGCGTGCGATGTCGCCGATCGTCGGCACGTTCAGGTCAAACTGCGCTGCCAGCGCCTCCGGGGCATCCCCTGCCGCCGGGCCGAGGGCGGCTGTCCACGCCGCACGCTGCTCCACGCGGACCGGGCGGGCAACGTCGACCGGGAAGACCTGCGCGCCCAGCCGGTGCCACGGCTCCCGCGTGGCGAGGAACAGCACTCCGCCGGTACGGGTGAGGAACCTGGTTACAAGCGATTGCTCAGCCTCGCCATTGACCTCCTCCGCATCGAGATAGAGCGCCGCGCCCAGCAGCATTTGCTCCCGCGACCACAGCCTTGCCACTGTCTCCAGGTCGCCAGCCTGCCCCGGCAGACCCTCCGCTGGCATGCGGTACAACCGCACGTCCATGCGGGATGCGACCTCGGCGGCAACCAGTTGTTTGCTCAGGCTGTCGGGACCGAGAAGCTGAAGGACCGGCGGGGTGCCCCGCGAGGCCACCCTGCCCCACAGATCCATCGCGGTGCGCACCGGGACCTGCTGGGACGCCGAGAGCTCTCCAGGTGCCGTCTGCAGCGGGGTGAGCAGAGGTTCCAGGCGCTCGTCCAGCTCGTTGAGGCTCTTGAGGTAGTTGACGATGCGCTCGTCGGCGCGCAGCCCGCTCGTGACCAGCGGCTGTCCCGGTGGCTGGCTGACCTCAATGAGCCGCCACCAGCGCAGGCCACCATGGGGCGAAAGCGCGTCCCAGGCTGGTTCGGGCAGCGCGCTCAGCGCGAGGGCGAACGTTGGATAAGAGAGTCCGGGATCGTTTTGTGCTTCCGCGCACAGCGTTCCCATCTGCGGATCCAATTCCATCGCCGCGCAGAGCAGCAGGATGTGGCGTTCAAACGGCGAGAGGCCGAGGAGTTGCCCGAGCCGCACGAGCTCCGGCGGCGGACTGCTGTTTTCGGCAGCCATCATCGCGGCTTCCGCCGCGGCCAGTTGCCCGCCGGGGCTCTTGTCCGAGCCGGCAGCTGGCAGCGCAGCGATCGGCACCGCCGTGAGCCGTGCGGGGTCAGCTGATGGCTGTCCGGCCGGCGGTTGCTGGCTGCGGCGGCGCCACCGCGCAGAGTGGGACTGATCGGGCGGCCCAGACGCAGATTCCGGCGGTGACCCTGGCTCGGGTTCCGGCCCGGCGCGGCTGGCCGTTAGCTGCTCCGCCGCGTAAGACGTAAGCCGCAGCCGCAGCCAGTGCAGCGCGACGGCGAGGAACTCGCTGTTACTGGCCTCCCGGCTTGCCGCGCCTGGCAACGAGCCGTTTCCCTCACCACGTTCCCCGGTCATACGATCTCCACCCGCTGGCTGGGATCAAATATGGGTACCGGGGGGCGCCTGTCCACCAGCAGGCTGTCCACTCCGTCCGCGCGCACCCGAACGAAGTAGCGACCCGGTTTGGCGTCAGCCACGACGAAGCGCAAGTTACCGGATGGCAGCACCACCGTGGGATCGAGCGGTATCTGCCGGTCACCAAGCAGCAGAAAGACAGCCTGCCCGGGGACCACCGCCGGGCTGCAGGTGAGGTTCACGGTGACGGAACCCGTGGCACTCCGCGCGAGCGGGCCAGGCGGCAGGTTGGTAACCCGGGGCGCCACGGCGAGCGGCAGTTCGTTGCTTGCAAGGTCGGGTTGACCGGGCTGGCTGAACAGCGCCGATACTGTCCACACCCCAGCCACTAGCTGGGCTGGCGCGACCGCGTCGATCTGGGTGTCGGTAACCGGGACCGCCGGTTGGGGCGGCAGGCTGATCCGCGGGTGGGCAAAGCGGATGCTGGTCGCACCGAGCAGATGCCGGCCGGTGAGAGTAAGTCTGTCGCCTACCAGCGCCGCCAGCTGCCTGTTAGGTGGGGCGACTGCCTCCAGGGACGGGAACGGGGCGTCGATGCTGGCTTGCGCGACAGCCCCACGGTCGTTTTCGCCGCGGGTCAATACCGGCAGCGGGGTGCGGCTGGCCTGGCTGCTGTCGATGAGCACGACGGAGACCTCGTAGGCAGCCGAGATTCTGTACTGGGTCTGGAACGCCGTCCAGAGCTTGTACATGTCGTCGACGGTGAGCACCTGTGCGGTCACCCGAACGCGTTCCACCTGGTTCTGAAGATCCGCGCCGGCCACCAGTCCCGCGAACTCATCGGGTCCGAGGATGGCATGGTCATGCAGCACGCTCATGGCCCGGCCGAGCAATTGATGTGCTTTGATGTCGTCCTCGTCACCCTCGCCGTAGGCGGTGACCACGTAATGCAGGACCAGCGGCAGCGGAGGGAAGCTGGTTTCCCCCGGCCGTATCGTCGGCATGTCCTGATTGCGCCAGGCCGCATCGAGCGCCGTGTGGTACAAGAAGACATTGAGCTGGTTGCCCGGCGGAATCAGCCGCGCCTTGTCGGGTGGGCGGACTGTGACGCCCGCGCCCCCCGGGAACGCCTTGACGGCTTCGGTGAGCAGATGCTGAATGGCGCTGGTGACCGTGGCGACCGCGAGCGAGTTACTCATCGCCTGGCCTCCCGCGCCTGCAAGTGCTCGGCAAGGGTCACCATCGGCCGCCGCTCCCGGTCCGGGCGCGGTAGGGCCGCCGGTGCGGTGACTGCGCGCACCTCCACGCGCCCGATCGTCACGTGCACGGTGGGTGGCGGCTGGGACAGATCGCCGGTGGAGGTCAATGCCGCCGGGTGTGATCTTCGGGTCCGGACTGTAACTGGAGCCGGAAGGTGATCAGCGACGGCACTGGGAAGGCCCGGGGTGAGGGATACGGCCGGGGCAGGCGGGATTCCCGGCACAGGGATGGAGCCCGCGCCACGTTCCCGCGGGCGGAAGGCAATGCTGTCAAGGGCGGCAGGCGCTTCCAGCGCGGGCGCGACGAGTTCGCCCGCCGGTGGCTGGGCGGGGTTCTCCCCTGCGGCAACCAGCCGCCGGCTAGGCGGAGACACCCGGTTGCGTGAGTCGGCGCGCAAGGGCTGATTATCTGGCGAGGCGCTGTCGTCGCGCGTGTCGCGGCGGCCGGGCTGAGCTGCTCGCGTTCGGTGGCCGGGGGCACCAGCTGTCGTGGACGGCACGACAGGTGCGGGAGGCCCGGCAACCGGCCCGGTTGGCCGCAGCGGCTCATACGTCTCGGTTTCGTGCGGTGCGGGAAGCAGGGTCCGCTGTCCCGCGAACCGATCCTCGACGGGCAGGCCATCCACCGGCGTGCCTTGGCGTGGTGCCGGCGGCGCTGGACGCGCGTCGGCGCGGCCGGTTCCTGGTGGAGGCGGGCCACTGGGCGGAGGGGGATGCCATGCCCGATCGGCATCGCGCTCCTCGACCGACTGCGGCCATGCTGCGGCCGTCTCGGCGACCGGGCCTTGTGGCTCGAAAATCGCTGCGACTCGCGGCCGGACGGTGTCACCGAGCGACAAGCTCCTTGCCGCCAGCTGGGCGAGGTAGCCCGTCATGGGCTGACCGCCTCGAGATAGAATCGGCGGCGCGACGGGCTCAGCGCAAGAACGTCGGGCTCTCGCCAGCCGTATGCGGAGGCCAGCAGGTGAACCTCGAACAGAGTCCGGCGTGCCCACGCATCGAGCTCGGTCCACAGGAAGGTCCCGATGTCGAAGGTCGCTTCCCACTCGAAGGCGCATTCGGAACACGTCAGTGCGAGCCGAACGTCGGCTTGGGGGTCGGCTTCTCCCATCCGTGCCTCGACCACGTCGACCAAATGAGGGGGAATGTCCGTCGGGGAAACCGCGCTGCCGTCGTGGTGAGCGCTCACCACGCAGCGCTCGAACAGGGCGCGCCGGGTTGCCTTGATATCTCCCTGATGAATGCTGAGCGCGATGTCACGGGTGCCGGGCAACCGGAAGTTGACCTCATATCCAGATGCCGAGACCGAAAGCGGCGCCGATGGCACCTCCCCGCCGCCCGGCGGAGCCGCCCGGATCTGCTGTATATCGAAGTCGAGCTCGATCTGCTCCTCGCAAGCCCGGCACGTTACGATCCCGGTCACCTGCGGGCCGAAGCTGGACTCGCGAAGACTAAGCAGGCAGGCGTCACGCTGCCCGATGCTCATTCCGGCCAGCGCATCAGGTGCCTGTTCCGGTGCGGCGGCATTCAGCAGGGCCAGTGCCTGCAGGAAAGACGGCTGGCGGAGCCCATGTTCCCAGGCGCCAAGAAGGTCCGCTGCTGACGGTGGCCGCATCGCTCACGCCGGGTCGCTGTAGGTCGGTTCCTTGGGCTCGACGACGCCTGGGTCACGGATCCAGCCCTCATTCTCGAACTTGATGTGCTGGATGGCCACCGCATTCGCATTGGCGTCGAGGTCAGAAACACACTGGTATTCCGAGACCCAGCAGCGGAAGACCTGGTAGGACAGGACTTTCTGGCCGGCCTCGTTGAAGACGTCGATCACGATGTCCTTCCGGAAGTCGGCAAGCGAGACCTCTTGCACGCGCTGGTCTGGTGCCGCCTGGGCGTTGCTGTAGTCCCAGACCTTGTTGGCCCACCGCTCGAACTCGACGTCGTGGGTCACGCCTCGTTCCAGCGTGATGGCGTCGTACTCGGTGCGCCCCGGCGACTTGCGGCTGCTGCTCTCGTCGCCGCCGTCCCGATGCTTGACGACCTCGGTGGTGCGCTTCAGCGCGCTGACCTTGCTGACACCGGCGACATACCGACCGTCCCACTTCACCCGGAACTTGAAATTCTTGTACGGGTCGAGGCGAGTGGCGTTGACGGTGAACTGGGCCACGATCTCCTCCTCAGACCTGGATCTGGCCAGCGAGCTGCTGGATATGGATCAGGACGAACTCAGCGGGTTTGAGGGGGGCGAAGCCGACCAGGATGTTCACGATTCCCCTGTCGATGTCGTTCTGCGGGTTGTTGTCCTTGTCGCACTTGACCAGATACGCCTCCTGGGGCGTGCGTCCTTGGAACATTCCCTGGCGGAACAGCGAGTTCATGAACGCGCCAACGTTGAGCCGTATGGCGGCCCACAGCGGCTCGTCGTTCGGCTCGAACACCACCCACTGGGTACCGCGGTACAGGCTTTCCTCGATGAACAGCGCCGTCCGGCGCACCGGCACGTACTTCCACTGGTCGGCCAGCCGGTCAGCGCCGCGAAGCGTCCTAGCGCCCCAGACGACCGAGCCGATCACGGGGAATGTGCGCAGGCAGTTCATGCCAAGCGGATTGAGCCGACCGTTCTCCAGGTCAGTGAGTTTAACCACCAGTTGGGTGACGCCGCTCAGCGAGGCGTCGGTGCCGGCGGGGGCCTTTGCCACGTTCCGCTGCCCGTCCGTGCGTGCCCAGACCCCAGCGACCGCACCGGAGGGCGGGAACTGAAGCAGCATGCCGTCCTTGTCGGGCAGCATGATCCACGGGAAGTAGACGGCAGCATTCGCGGCGGTAACGCCTTGGGGCTGCAGCCTTTGGAAGCCGGATACCGCCTTGTCCACATCGGTCCATCCGACGGGCGGGTCGACCAGCAGCATTGACCGCCGGTCCACGCAGAGGCTGGCCGCCGCTGAATACAGGCCGGCCATGAAACCGCTGGCGCGGTCGATCGGCGGCACACAGAGAATGTTGAACATATCGGTGTTGCGCAGCGCATAGATGCCGCTTTTCGTCACCCCGTCGACACCGGTCAATTCGGATTCGATGACTGGCGGGCCGTCGGTGCCTTCTACCTTGACATTCACCGGGGTCCCGTTCGACGCCGTTGGCTGAACGTCAAGCGGGGTGCCCTGCAGCGGCCGCACCAGCCGGGACGGATCCAGCACCCGGTCCAGGGTCTGCGGAGAGTTCTTGGCCGTGGAGATGTTGCGCCAGATCTCCTCAGACCCATGGTCGGCGTCGGTGTCCTGGACGGTGAGATTGTACTGGGTCGTCGGGTCTATGGTGTCGTGGTCGACGACGACCTGGAGTTTGTTGCCCCAGCCGCCCGGGTATTTCGCCTCCAACGTCACGACGACGTCTTTGCCGTCTTTGTCTTTCTTGCCGGTTGGCAGGTCGATCGTCGCCCGGGTGGCTCCATCGCGGCCGCCCTTGCCCTGCGGGATGGCAGGATCGCCGAACGGGCCGCCGCCCACGGCCGGCGGGCTTTCTGGAGGCTTGACCCTCGCAGTGCCTGGCGCCGGTCTCACCAGCGTCGACTTGCTCAACTGCTGTTCCAGGCTGTCGGGCTGGTCCGGCGGTGAGTCCGGCTTGATGGTGAACGTCTGCGCCTCACCCTTAACCTGAAGTTTGTAGATCGTGGCGTCGGCTGGTTCGTAGTCCACCCGGGCCTTCAGGTCGTTGCCGGCGGCGCCAGCCTTCAGGGCCTGGAGTTTCACTCCGCCGCCGAGGTCGATCACCGCGGGCGCGGCCCTGGCCGCGACCCGGACGATCTCCGCCTCGCTGCCACCATTCTGGTAATAGTGGAACACCGCGTAGCTCATCAGGCTGGCTGCCGACAGCCCGCCGTAGATCCGGTCGAAGTCAGACCAGCTCGTCAGGTGATGTGGCTCGTCGACCGGCCCCCGTGCCGCGGGGCCCACGAACGCTGCCACGGCGGTGGGGACCCCGATGATGGTGCGGACGGCGCTCGGCAACTCGTCGATGTACACGCCCGGATAGGTCAGGCTGGCGGGCATGGGCGGCCCCCTGTTTCGGTCGTCGGCTATTCCCTGTCTTCACGCTCAAGCCATGCCCGTATAGCTGGAACCAGCGCCTCCCAGATCACGAACCGCGCAAACACCTGCCCCGAGCTGTCGACGATGTCGCCGTGGGAAAGCTCGCTTCCGCGACCCAAGACAAGCCGAACGACCACGACCGTGGTGCGTTGGCGGGCGAGTGCGTCTCCGCTGCATGGTTCGGACACCAGCTCCTCGATAGGTTGGCCTTGCCTAGTCCTATCGCCCCGCCCTGAGACTTCTGTCAGATTGGATCGGCCTGACAGGTCAGATCGCGATCAGGTTCAGCTCAGCTTTGGGTCCGATACCCTCCCGCCCGCGGCGCGCCGCCCTCTCTACCAAGCTGTCGTGAGGCACCTGCCCAACATGCGCCCACGGATCGCAGGATTGCGTGGCGGTCGGCCGTAGCGGAGACTGGTGACAGGCGTGTGATCGGGCGTTGACATTGCGCCGCTACCCAGCCAGTCGAGGGGTATTTTGTGACTGAGAAAGCGTTTGCTGCCGATAAGCCCGCGCGGGACCAGCACTTCGCCTCCCGGAGGACGGCGTGGACGGCCGGGCCGAACCCGCTGCGGGCATCGGGACGACCACTCGATCCGGAAGTCCGCCAGGTGCTGGAACCGCAGTTTGCTTACGACTTCAGCAAGGTCCGGGTGCACACCGAAAGGGACGACGCGCAATCGGCCGTGGCTCTTGGCGCCTCCGCATACACGGTCGGGAAGGACATCGTGTTCGCGCCCGGCCGATACAAGCCCGGTAGCCACGTCGGCCGGTGGTTGCTGGCGCACGAACTGGCTCATGTCGTCCAGCAGGACGCCCAGGTCACCGCGCTGCCGTCCGGTTTGCAGCTGAGCAGCGCGGACGATGCCGGTGAGCGAGCGGCCGAAGGTGCCGCGGACAGGGTCTCAGAGCCTGCCCACTCCGAGCTATCGGCGGCCGTCCGCGGCCAGGAGCGTCCCGTCGCCCATGTCGCCTTGGCCAGACGCGGGCCGAGGATCCAGCGGGCGATCTCGCCGGAGGACGTCTCCAGCGAGATGGGGGGGCGGACATTCGAGCTGACAGGAGCGGTAGTCGAGGGCGGCGTGACACTCAAGACTGGCACCGTGGTGACAGCGACCTCGTGGGCCAGTTCCTCGGAGACCGTCACTGTCACGGCGGCGGGTGTCGCCGGTCCCTTCTCGGTCACCAAGCGGCTGCTGAAGCCGCACAGGACAGCGGTAGCGGGGATCGACCCCTACAGCAGCGGCGTGCCGACCCAGGCGGCCACCGTGGCCAAGGGGGAGGATGAGCTCGCCAAATGGGTGGCCAAGAAGGATCAGTACAAGACGCCCAAGGCAGTGGCGAGTTTCGAAGCGGAGCGCACCCGCATGGAGGGACTGCTGGCGACACGGCGCGGGCTACTCAACCGCAAGCTCATCCAGGAAACGATGTTCAACCGCTTCGATGGCACGATCAAGAGCGAGGTCGACAACGCCAACAAGGCGCACGGGCTCACTGGCAAAGCCGCGCTCGACCCGAACCTGGTCAAGGCGATGTTCTTCGAGGAGAGCCAATTCGGCACCTCCGGCCGTCATCTCGAACTTCCCCCGGTGACACATCCAGTCCGGACGCGCTTCAATCTGGCGCAGGTCATCGACTCCTCAGGTCTGGCGCTGCTGACCCTGCTCGAGGCCGAACATCCCGTTACCATGACGGCGTTCTCGCTCGGCGGCCTGCGCAAGGATCTGGCCGCCGCCCAAAAAGAGCTGGCCGACCTACGTAAGAAGAGGACCAGGACGGCGGCTGAGGATGCCCGTCTGGTCACCCTGGAGGGGCTGTCCAGACGCAACTGGGAGTTCTTCATCTGGGGGTACAAGGCATCGGGCGCGGCCGTCGGGTTCACTGACGCGATCAACTCCTTCTTCGCCGAAACCACGCCAGCACGCAACGTCGACTACGACTTCTGGATCCACTTGGCCGTCTTGTGGCTCTTCGAGAAGCACCGGGTCGGGATGAGCTGGCCCGACGCTATTAAGGCGTACAACGGCACCGGCGCCCGTGCCGAGCACTATCGTGACGCCGTCGTGAAGCGGGCCGGCAGCGCGAGAAAGGCCGCCGCGAAGGGCCGCGACTTCGTCCCCGACGGCATCTAGTGCGCTACAGAGCTCGAAAGGCTGAGGTCTGGCGTCTTCAAGGCCCCCGCCACGCGGTGGAATGCGGGATCAGCAGGCTCAAGCGCAACTGGACGGTCGCCACCCGATATGGCAAACTCGCCGTCCGCTACGGGGCCACCGTCCACCTGGCGAATGATCAGCGAATGGCTGTGACCGGCAGGCCTGGCCCCGGAGCGTGCGATCCTGGACCCTGCCGGTCAGCAACCACCAGGGAGCCCGCCGGCTCTGGCACAAAGATCGTGACGCGGTGACCTACAGCTACGGAGTTCTCCGGAACATGGTGATCGCGATTTTGTAACAGGCCGTCCAGGGGTGCGGCCGCTTCGTGAAGATCTTGCTCGACCAAGAACTGATCATCACGAGCGGCCGCGAGGGTAATTGTGCAGCATTGCCTGGCAGGCGAGGAAGCCTGCTGTCTCCACTTGTTCTTCCCGCATCTGGCTGACCTGCATGTCGACAAGGTCGAGGAGCTGGAAAGCGGTGTGCTGATCACGGCCCGGTCGCGCGCGGCGGAAGGGGCCTGTCATCGGTGCGGAGGGTCGTCGGCCCGGATCCACAGCCGGTACCGGCGGCGGCTTGGTGACCTGGTGGCGGGCGGCCGGACCGTGATGACCGGCCTGCAGGTGCGGCGGTTCTTCTGCGATAACCCGGCGTGTGAGCGGCGGACCTTCGCCGAGCAGGTGCCGGCGGTGGCGCTGCGGTACCAGCGCCGGACACCGCTGCTGCGCAGCCTGCTTTAAGCAGTCGCGCTGGCCCTGGCCGGGCGGGCCGGGGCACGGCTGGCCCGCGCGCTTGGCGTCGCGGTCTCCCGGGTCACGCTGATCCGGCTGATCCGCGTGCTGCCCGATCCCGCGATCGGGCAGGTCACGGTGCTCGGCGTGGATGACTTCGTCAAACGGCGCGGCCATTCCTACGCCACGATCCTGATTGACATGGACACGCACCGTCCCGTCGACGTGCTGGAGGACCGCCAGGCCGAAACCCTCGCCCAGTGGCTGAAAGAACACCCCGGCGTGCAGGTCATCTGCCGGGACCGGGCCGGCGCCTACGCCGAGGGCTCCCGGGCGGGAGCACCCGATGCCATCCAGATTGCTGACCGCTTTCACCTCTGGCAGAACCTGTGCGACGCGGTGGAGAAAACCGTCATCTCCTGCCGCGCTGACCTGCCAGAACCCGCCCCCGAACCCGGCGATCCCGAACCGGGCGGCCCGCAGGCCGAGGGCTGCCTGTCGGTCGAGCTGGAAAGCTCCGACGGGCACAACGACACCATGCTCGACCCGGAGCAGCGCATCTGGGGCTACGAGACCAACTTCGGCGGTCTGGCCGAGCTGGCTCTGGTCAAGACCAACCAGCTGATGCCCAAGCCCCGGCATCTGACCTGGGAGGAGGCCGCGACGCCGGGCCTGGTGAACTCGACCGCCTTCCGGCAGCTGGTCTCGGACAACGGCGCCGCGATGAAGCAGGGCCACAACGTCCTGATCTGGGGGGCCAGCGGCGGCCTGGGCGCTTATGCCACCCAGTACGCGCTGGCGGGCGGGGCCATCCCGGTCTGTGTCGCGTCCAGCGAGCGCAAGGCCGAGCTGTGCCGGTCGATGGGCGCCGAGCTGATCATCAACCGCTGCGCCGAGGGCTACCGGTTCTGGAAGGACGAGAGAACCCAGGATCCGAAGGAGTGGAAGCGTTTCGGCGCCCGGATCCGCGAGCTCACCGGCGGCGAGGACGTGGACATCGTCTTCGAGCACCCCGGCCGGGAGACGTTCGGCGCCTCGGTGTACGTGACCCGCCGGGGCGGCACGATCGTGACCTGCGCCTCGACCTCGGGGTTCATGCACGAGTACGACAACCGCTACCTGTGGATGAGCCTCAAGCGCATCATCGGCTCGCACTTCGCCAACTACCGGGAGGCGTGGCAGGCCAACCGCCTGGTCGCCAAGGGCATGATCCACCCGACCATGTCGGTGGTCTACCCGCTGGAGCAGACCGGCCAGGCCGCCCTGGACGTCCACCAGAACCTGCACCACGGCAAGGTCGGGATCCTGTGCCTGTCTCCGCAGGAGGGTCTCGGCGTGCGCGATCACGAGCTGCGCGAGAAGCACCTGACGGAGATCAACCGGTTCCGGGACCAGTGATGATTGGGCACAACATGATGGAGCCGAACGGGGCGGGTGGGGCGCCAAGGGCCGCCCGGGAGCGTCCCTGGCTGATGCGGACCTATGCCGGGCACTCGTCCGCGAAGGAGTCCAACGCGCTGTTCCGCCGGAACCTGGCCAAGGGGCAGACCGGCCTGTCGGTCGCGTTCGACCTGCCCACCCAGCTGGGTTACGACGCCGACCATGTCCTGGCCCGCGGCGAGGTCGGCCGGGTCGGCGTCCCGGTCGGGCACCTGGGCGACATGCGGGCCCTGTTCGACGGCATCCCGCTCGAGCAGACCAACACCTCGATGACGATCAACGCCACGGCCATGTGGCTGCTGGCGCTGTACCAGGTCGCCGCCGAGGAGCAGGGCGCCGACCTGGCCAAGCTGGCCGGCACCACGCAGAACGACATCATCAAGGAGTACCTGTCCCGCGGCACCTACGTCTTCCCGCCGGGTCCCTCGGTGCGCCTGACCACCGACGTGATCGCCTACACGGTGGCCCGCATGCCCAAGTGGAACCCGGTCAACGTGTGCAGTTACCACCTCCAGGAGGCCGGGGCCACCCCGGTGCAGGAGATCGCGTACGCGCTGTGCACCGCGATGACGGTGCTGGACGCCGTCCGCGATTCGGGGCAGGTCCCTCCGGAACGGATGGGCGAGGTGGTCGCGCGGATCTCGTTCTTCGTCAACGCGGGCGTCCGCTTCGTCGAGGAGATGTGCAAGATGCGGGCGTTCGCCCGGCTCTGGGACACGGTCACCCGGGAGCGGTACGGGATCACCGACCCCGCGCGCCGCCGTTTCCGCTACGGCGTGCAGGTCAACTCACTCGGCCTGACCGAGGCGCAGCCGGAGAACAACGTCCAGCGGATCGTCCTGGAGATGCTGGCCGTCACGCTGTCCAAGGACGCCCGGGCGCGCGCCGTCCAGCTCCCGGCCTGGAATGAGGCGCTGGGCCTGCCGCGGCCCTGGGACCAGCAGTGGAGCCTGCGCATCCAGCAGGTGCTCGCGTACGAGTCGGACCTGCTGGAGTACGGCGACCTGTTCGACGGCTCCGGCGTGGTGGAGGCCAAGACCGCGGAACTGATGGCCAGCGCCGAGGCGGAGATCGCCGTGGTGGCGGAGATGGGCGGGATGGTGCCGGCGGTGGAGTCCGGTTACCTCAAGGCTCAGCTCGTCGCCTCGCACGCGGCCCGGCGCGGACGCATCGAGTCCGGCGAGGAAAAGGTCGTGGGGGTCAACTGCTGGCCCACAAGCTCCAGCCGTGGCCGGGCCGGGCGGATGACCTGGCCGGAGTGGCCCACCCGGCCAGCACGACGACAATCGAAGGGTGACAGGACCTGACATGACTACCGCACCGACCACACCTGCCGCCGCTACCGGCCGGCTGCGCCCGCGCCGTTCCTGCCTGGCCGTCCCTGGCAGCAGCCCGCGCTTCCTGGAGAAGGCTCAGGGCCTGCCCGCGGACCAGGTGTTCCTGGACCTGGAGGACGCCTGCGCGCCGCTGGTCAAGGAGAGCGCGA
>WNFD01000197.1_pt1 | contig 58817 bp, 52 predicted proteins | sample 5400491 | NCBI WGS metagenome assembly WNFD01 (sample SAMN13153343, study PRJNA577476) | soil metagenome | isolation source: 120 cm saprolite under Douglas fir tree site 2 hole 2 replicate 2 | place: USA:California | collected 2015-04-18 | reverse complement strand
ACGTCGCGAACAACACGTCGGCGACCTTCTGCATCCCGGTGCATCTGCAGCGCTATATGCTGGTGGATTACGCCGAGAAGAAGAAGATCACCCGCGACTACGAGCTGTTCGATCTCGAAGACATGCTGCACTGCCCGACGCTGTTGCACCTGGTCGAGGACCGCAATGCCAACATCGTCATGTACAGCATCTTCGCGCTTCCCGAGGTGGAAGCGGATCGCAACCATTTGCTCGAGACCTCACTGAAGAGGGGGAACGTCATCCACTTCGTGAACGAGGATCTCCAGCTGGTGAATGCCGATGATCTGAAGACGATCAAGCATTACTTGGCATTCGCCAAGTTCGGGCACTCGCGGCTGCCGATCGGACTGCCGCTGTCCGACTCGCGGCTGCCGATCGGACTGCCGCTGTCCGATACGACCAGGGATTATTTCGGCAAATGGAATGAGACGGTGCAGCAATACCAATAGGCTGCTGCACCCGTCGCACACGATTTGCAGTATCCCAGAGCGCCGGCGCAATGCGCCGGCGCTCGCCGTTCCAGCGCGAAGCGCTGGGACGGCGCCGGCGGATCGGGGCGCCACCACCCCTAGCGTCCGGTCGTGGCGACCGGGGTTCGAAACGTGAAGCTGATCCACCAACTTTGGTACATCCTCAGCCCGCGCGAAAGGATCGAGGGCGCGATCCTGTTGTGCGGCATGGCGCTCGGCGCCTTGTTCGAGGCGATCAGCATTGGTCTGGTCGTCCCCTTCATCGCCGTCCTGAAAGATCCGGCGCTGGTTCTGCAAGCGCCCGTTGCAAAACCGCTGTTGTCCGCTCTGAACATCCACGATCCGCAAGTGCTTCTGGTAACTCTCGGGCTCGGGCTGGTCGTCGCTTTCGTCGTCAAGAGCCTCTATCTCGTGCTGCTCTACCGCTGGCTGTTCCGCTACGTTTTTGCCAAGCACGTCGCGCTGACGCGGCAATTGCTGACCGGCTACCTGAGCGCGCCCTATACCTTCCATCTCCAACGCAACAGCGCCGAGCTGATAAAAGTTACCAGTGAGACGGTGCAGCGCTTCACGACCGGGTTCCTGATCAGCCTGCTAACCGTGCTCGGAGAGCTCCTGGTCGTCGTGGCGCTTATCATCCTGCTCGTGCTGGTCAATCCGTTGGCAACGTTTGCCGCCATATTCGCCCTCGGAGTTCCGACCGTGCTGGTCTACCGCGCGATGCAGCGTCGGCTCGCCGAAGCGGGCCGCCTCGCCGAGCGCAGCATGAGCTCGATGATCCAATGGACCGAGCAGGCGATCAGCGGGATCAAGGAAACCTTGGTCATGGACCGCGCTCTGTTCTTTATCGATCATCAAGGCTCCCACGCGCAGCGTTTCGCCGATTCCTGGCGCTCGGTGATGCTGCTCTCAAGCGTCCCGCGCCTGGTCATGGATACCTTCGCGGTCACGGCGATGGTCGCGATGTCGCTGGTCTTTCTCGTCCGGGGGCAAGACATGCAATCGCTGCTGCCGGTCCTCGGCATGTTCGCGGTCGCGGCGATCCGGCTGATGCCGTCGACCAGCCGCATCGCCAGCGGGTTGGCGCAGCTGCGCTTCCTCTATGCGACGACCGAAGTGATCTATGACGAGCTGCGGGCGATCGAGGGGGAGACACCGGGGCAAGCGCGTCCGATGCCGGCCGGGGGCCCGTCCTCGCTATTGTCGTTCGAGCGCTCGCTTGTGCTGGAACACCTGTCCTACCGCTACCCGTCGATGCCGCAAAACGCGATCGAGGATGTATCGCTCGAGATCCCGCGGGGGCATTGGATCGGCCTTATCGGGCCGACCGGCGCCGGCAAGACGACGCTTGCTGATCTGATGCTCGGCCTGTTCGTTCCGACCTCGGGACGGATCCTGGTGGATGGCCGCGACTTGCAGGAGGACGTTGCCGGGTGGCAGCGCAATATCGGCTACGTGCCGCAGGACGTCTATCTGACGGACGATACCGTTCGGCGCAACGTGGCTTTCGGATTGCCGGACCCGGATATCGACGACGCGCAGGTGTGGAAAGCGCTGCGCGCCGCCCAGATCGACAATTTGGTCGCCTCGCTGCCCGGCGGATTGAGCGCGATGGTCGGCGAACGCGGCGAGCGTCTTTCCGGCGGCGAGCGGCAGCGGCTGGGGATCGCGCGCGCCCTCTATCGCGATCCCCAAGTGCTCGTGGTCGACGAGGGGACGGCCAATCTGGACAACGAGACCGAGGCCGCCATCGTCGAGACGCTTTCCCGACTGAGAGGTGAAAAAACGATCATTGTCATCGCTCACAGATTGGGCGTGGTAAAGGATTGCGACCGCGTCTACCTGCTCCGGCAGGGCCGGGTGCGCAATTCCGGTGTCTTGTCGGAACTGTTCCCGACGGATCCCGCGTTTCGGGAACTGACCGGCAGCGCGCTGTAAGTTCGCTGATCGCATCCCCGCGTCACGGGTGGAGCGCCCACCTCACGTGCCAAAGCGTCCGTCCAGGCGGCCGCGAAGTCCGTCGCGAATGCCGCAGAGGCAGGCCTTGAGCTTGGGAACGCGGTTGCGCTCGAGGAAGACGATCCCGACCAGGATCATGCCAAGGCGATAGCCGAACCACACAAGCAGCATCGGCCAATTTCGCCGGTGATAAACCTTGAGCCAGAAGAATACGAGATTTCGAAAATACAGATAGCGCCGGGACGCCGGATGATTGCTGGTATAGAAATCGCGGCCCAGGATACGACCATGCAAGCCTCGGCCGACGGGATGGTCGATGACGCTGTCGCAATGCACGAGGATTTTGTATCCGGCGCGGTGGATCCGGTAGGTGTATTCCATATCGCCATAATCGAGCGACAAATCCTCCCACGACCCGAGCCTACCAACCCGCGGCAGCCCCACCCGCTCGACGACGGCGAGATTGATCAAAGCGCCGCTCCAGATGACGCTGTCGCATTCGACGTAATTGCGATCGGCCGGGAGCCTGGGCACGCGTGGTCCGCCCGGCGTCAGGAGCCGACCGCGCAGCATCTGACCGAGCGCGATCAGGTCGTGCGAGGTGCCGACGATCCCAACCTGCTGGTCCCCGGTTTCAACCAAACGTGTCAACAACTCGAGCGCATTGGGTCGCGGCACGCTGTCGGCATCGAGGACCCATATCCAGTCGTAGCCGTGGTCACGAGCGTATTCGAGCCCGGTTTTCACCGCCCCGCTGGTGCCCAGATTCAACGGGTGCCGGACCACCGTGACGATTTTGGGGTAGGCGAGCTCTGCGGTGCCGTCAATCGATCCATTGTCGACGATCAGGATCTCTTCCACCGCCCGGGTCTGCCGCAGGATTGCGTCGAGCGCGGCGCCGATGACATCGGTATCGTTCCAAGTGTGGACGTGGACGAGTATCCTCACTGCCGTTCACTCTCCCCTCGCTTGCGGCTGTTCTCGGGGCGCGGCGCCGCACGGCCACGCCGCGGCCACAATCGGCGCCCGGCGGGGATGCGAGCGCGGGTGGCCAGCCTACCCGCTTGCAATCCCGCTTGCCAAGCGCCGACAAGGCCGGTCGCGGCGGACCCGCCGGCACAATCGGGCTGGACTCGGAACCGGGCTTGGGTCACACTTTTCCCTCCGCCCTGCCACAGGCGAGGCGCGGGATTACTTGCGGCGAGCGAAATTGTTAACAACACGCGCGACAGATGGGCAGCGCTTGAGTGCGCTGGCACGCTTTGTATTGGACACGCCAGAGCTGAGAGATGCGTATGCTGCGCTTCTTAGCGGGATACGGCTGAGTGCGTCTTTCGGTACCGGCAAATTGATTTTGGTGACGAGCACACAGCCCAACGAGGGCAAGACGACGGTCGCTGCGTGCCTGGCCATCGCCGCTTCGCTCTCCGGCCAGACGGTCCTCTTGATCGATGGTGATTTGCGACGGCCGTCACTGGCGTCGGCTGCCGGCATCGCCAACGGTGTCGGGTTCGGCGAGGTTCTCGAAGGCCGAGCCGAGACCGCCGACGTCATTTATCCGGTCGAGTTGTTCGAGGACCCTCTGGGGGCGGGCGCCGTCAGCATCATGGGCGCCGGCGGGAAATCGCCCGAATTTCTCCCAAGGGTCGACTGGTCGAGGGCGCGGACGACCTTCCAGTCGATCGCCGAGCCGTTTGGCCTGGTGCTTTTCGACTCGCCTCCGATACTGGCGGCGAACGACGCCCTGCTGCTGGCCGGCATCGTCGATGGGGTGCTGTTGGTCGTCGATGCCGGAAACGCCGATCGGAACGAGGTGCGCCGGGCCAAGGAACAACTGGAAGCGATCGGCACGCCGCTGCTGGGCGCGGTCCTCAACCAGTTCGATCCGAAGATCCATGGTCGGGCCAATCAACCTTATCAGGGATATCATCTCGACGCCGATCGATGAACACGCAGTCAAATTCAGTCGCGGAGCGAAAGCCCTCCAACGATGAGGTGGCGGAGCCCGTCACGCTGTCGGTGATCATCGCGACCTACAACGCGCGCGAGCTTCTGGCGGACTGCCTGGAGTCGATCTACCAAAACCCGCCGAGCTCGCCCTATGAGGTCATCGTCGTCGACGACGCCTCCGTCGACAGCACAAGCGAGATGGTGCGTGCGCGCTTTCCCGAAGTTCGCCTTTTGTGCAACGAGGTCAACCGGCATTACGCGTACTCGAACAACCGGGCGTTCCAGCATGCCCGCGGGCAATATCTATATCTGCTGAACAACGACACGATCGTTCTGCCGCAGGCGCTCGACGGCATGCTCGCGTTCCTCCAGGAACACCCCGAGGCGGGGGCGGTCGGCAGCCGGCTGTTGAACGAAGACGGGTCGATCCAATGGTCGGTCAAATCGCTGCCCAATCCGGGCTCCGCGCTGTTCGGCGCGCGCTCGATCATTACCCGGATCGCTCCGAACAATCGGTACTCGCGCAAGCACTTGCAGCATTTGGATCGGGACTTGACTAAGCCGTTCGTCGCCGGTTACGTGTCGAGCGCCTCGGTGATGATACCGCGCCGCGTTGTCGACAAGGTTGGCGAGCTCGACAGGCGGCTATCCTATCACGTCGACGCCGACTACTGTAAAAGAATTGCGGATGCTGGATACAAGTCCTACTATCTCCCAACCGCGACTGTCATTCATCTTGACCATAGGGGCGGCACCATGGTCAGCGTGCGACGGCGGTTTCGCTCGCTCGTCGAGTTCCATGTCGGCAGCTACATTTTTTATCAAAAGCATATTCAGCAGTCGCCGTGGAGCCCGATGCACGTCGTTGTCGTGGTCGGGATCTTCGCGCGGTTTCTGCTCTCGCTGATCGCCCGGGTATTGACCGAATTGCGCGACATTGCAACCAAAACACTCGGCGGAAAAGAGAGCCGAGCGGCGCGGCACTTAACCCCGACGGGGAAACCGGCGCGCGATTGCTGAGTAGATCTATGAGAGTGCTGGTCCATATCCATACGTTCAACGACGCCGCTGTCATCGACCGGACGATCGAGGCCTTGTCGCGGCAGACCCGACCGGTCGACGGCATCCTGGTGGTCGACAACGCCTCGACCGATGGCACCCTCGAGCGACCCTCTCTCAAGAATGTCACGGTGTTGCGCCACACCGAGAATCAGGGCACAAGCGGTGCCGTCCACAGCGGCTTTCGCTTCGCGCTCGATGCGGGCTACGACTGGATTTGGGTCTTCGACGCCGACAGCGTCCCCGAGCCCGATGCGCTGGCAAAGCTGCTCGACGTCTACGACGGGTGGCCCAAGGATGTGCAAGACAAGACGGCTTTCCTCGCCTGCCTGAATTACAATGTGCAGGACGGCGTGCCTCGCTACGGCGGCATGTTCGTCGGCGGCCGATTTGCCCCGATCATGCAGGTGTCCGAGGACTGTTACCCGTGCCACGTCACGATCTGGTCCGGCTGCCTTTACCGCCTGGCCGCGGTTCGCCAGATCGGCCTGCCCAACCCGGACTATGTGCTCGACTGGGGCGAGGCCGAATATGGCTACCGCGTGATGAAGGCCGGATTCAAAGGCTTCACCCTCCAGGACGCCGTTCTGCACCACAATTATGACCATACCGCCAACAAGCCGGCTGACCCCAAAACCGGATCGACCACGACCGGGTTCCGCGAATTCGCGCCGATCCGCTGCTACTATACGTGCCGAAACGTACTTTACTTCGGGCTCTACGACTTCGCAGAGTCGCGCTTTGGGTTCATGGGGCGCAGTGCATTTCGGGTATTTTTATTCCAGCTGAGTTATCTGCTGAGACCACGGCATCACCGGGACCACATCCTCGCCTGCCTTCGCGGCATCTGGCACGGCGTTACCGGCAACATCGCGGCGCGGTACTAGCTCCGATGCGGGTTCTGGCCCACATCCACACCTTCAACGACGCCGATATCATCGACCGACCGATCGAGGCGGTGCTGCGGCAATCGCGCCCGGTCGACGGGATCCTGGTCGTCGACAACGGTTCGATCGACGGCACCCTCGACCGCCCGTCAGTCAAACATGCCACTGTGTTGCGTCACCGCGAGAATCTGGGGACGAGCGGCGCTGTGGTCAGCGGCCTGGAGTTCGCACTCGACCACGATTACGATTGGCTGTGGATCTTCGATTGCGACACCACGCCGGACCCGGATGCATTGGAGCGGCTCCTCGACCTCTACGCCGGTTGGCCTCGCGAGCTCCAAGATGAGACAGGGTTTGTTGCCTCCCTGCCGCGCAATTCGCTCGATGGCAAGCCGGTCCACGGCCAGATATTCACGCGGCACGGTATCGATGTCGTCAAGCCGGCGCCGGATCAGCTTGTTTACCCCTGTCATGTCACGATCTGGTCCGGCTCGCTTTATCGTCTGGCCGCGGTCCGCCAGATCGGGCTGCCCGATGCGAACTACGTGCTCGATGCGGGCGATTGCGAATACGGCCACCAGGTGATGAAGGCGGGATACAAAGGCTTCATCCACCAGGACTCGGTCTGCCGCCACAATATCCGAGGAAAAGAGAGCTTCCGCCCGGTTACCCTCAAGCTCGGACCGTTCACCATGCGGTTCTTCGAAGTCCCGGCGATCCGATGCTACTACGGGTTCCGCAACACGCTTTATTTTGCTCTGTACGACGTCGGCCAGGGTCGCCCCTGGCTGGTGCTCCGCACAGTCATCGGTCTGACAAGGCTGATGGTGAATTTTCTGCTGCGGCCGTTCACGCACAGACCACAGATCGCCGCGTGCTGTCGCGGGATCTGGCACGGCGTCACCGGCAACATCGCGGCACGGTACTAGCCGCGATGCGGGTCTTGGCCCACATCCACACCCTGAACGATGCCGACATCATCGACCGGACCATCGAGTCGATGCTGCGGCAAACCCGTCCTGTGGATGGGGTGCTGGTCGTCGACAACGCGTCGACCGACGACACTCTCCAGCGCCCCTCCGTCAAACATGCCACAGTGTTGCGTCACCCGGAGAACCGGGGGACGAGCGGGACAGTTTACAGCGGCCTTCGCTTCGCAGTGGAGCAAAACTACGACTGGATCTGGGTGTTCGACGCCGACAGCCTTCCGGAGCCCGATGCGCTCGAGAAGCTGCTCGATCTCTACGCCAGTTGGCCCAAAAGCCTACAGGACGAGACGGCCTTCATCGCCTGCGTGCACTACAATGTGCAGGACGGGATGGAGCAGCACGGCGGAATCTTTACCAGTCACGGGTTCGGCCGCGTCAACCCGGAACCACACGAACGTTATTATCGCTGTCACGTCGTGATCTGGTCCGGCTGCCTCTACCGCGTTGCGGCGATCCGCGAGATCGGTTTGCCCAATCCCGATTACATGCTCGATTGGGGCGAGGGCGAATATGGCTATCGCGTGATGAAGGCGGGGTACAAAGGCTTTGTCTACCGCGACGCCGTGCTCCACCACAACATTCGCGGCTTCACGAGCCTGACTTCGGTCAAGGTCAAGGTCGGACCGGCTACGGTGAACTTCCGCGAGTTCGCACCGATCCGGTGCTATTACACATGCCGTAACCCGCTGTATTTCGCGCTTTACGATGCGGTGGGGGGACGCTTTCGCCTGTTCTTGAACGCGGCGCGGCGCGTATTCCCGTTGACGCTGAATTTTCTGCTGCGGCCGCGTGGTCACGGAGCGCAGATCCGCGCCTGCCTGCGCGGCCTCTGGCACGGGATGACCGGCAACATCGCGGCACGCTATTAGGTTGAGGCTCGCTGCTGGCATTGGCTTCGGCTGCCGCCTTTTCGCGTTACCGCTGATCCTCGTCGCTGGATTGATGTCGCCGAGCGCTGCGGCGGAGCCGCCGACGCTTCAGTATCTGCTCTTTCAGATCTTTCTCGGCGCACCCGAAAGGCCGAGCGGGGTGTTCCGCCGGCAAGCGTCGAAAGATCATATTCTGCGGATCGCTCGGCAAATCGCCGACGCCGTGCGCCCGCCGCGCGCCGATCCCGATCGGGTTCTCGGCTTTTCGATCGGACCGATTGCGCCGGATGAGCCAGCAGATGAAGCCAGATCGGCCATCCGCGACGCCTTTGAGGTCGCGTTGGCGACCGACATGGCCGTGGCGCTGCACCTCGACGATTACATGTTCTGGGCAGAGGCCCGCCTGCCGGACGGTCGCCTGCTGCGCGACGCGCCAGGCACGGCGGAGTGGCAGGATTGGTCCGGAACGCCGGCGCGAGGTCTTGAGGTCGGCTGGCTGCCGAACGTCAAATTGCCGCCTCAGATTTGCTACGAGAGCGCGGCAGCGCAGGAATTTGCAACTTATTGGACGCGGGACGTCATCGGCGCGGAGGTGAAGCAGCAATACGACAGGCTCGCGCAGCTCGGGAAGACGAGGCTTTTCGCGGGCGTTGTCGCCGGCTGGGAATCGAACCTGGCCGATGGCTACTGCTCGCTGTCGGAGCTGGGATACAGCGCACAGGACCCGCCCGCGAATTTCGATCGCGAGCGGGAGCGGGTTCTGCAGCGGCATATCGAGCGCTGGGCCAAGGGCATCTACGATGCGGGGATTCCCCGCGATCTGATCTTCACCCATCTCGGGCCGATATCGAAACGCGACTACGATAAATTGGCCGCGACCTTGCCCCCCTCGCGCCTGCGCGAAATACCCCAGTCAACCGCGTTCCGCGCGTTCTGGACGGCGTTCAATTTCTATTCCAACCCCGGCTTCAGCGCCTATCCGGCGGATGGGTATTTCGACGACGTTCACGGCGCGATCAGCGCAAACGGACGCGGCCCGTGGGCGATCGCCGAGGGCACCAATATGACGATGGGCTCGCCGCCGGCGCGGTCGGCTCTGGCGTGGGAGAGCTATCTGGCGCGGGGGTTCAATCACGGCGCACGGCTGGTCAATCTCTTCGGCGGGTTTCAGGGGGCGGGAGCCGGCGAGTTTGCGCGCTCGACCGAAAGCGGCGAGGCGCTCGCGGCCTATCGCAAGTTCCTTCGCGGCGACAACCTAGCCGAGGACCAAAAGCCGTAAACCGTGCCGCATCCTCAATCCGCCTTCCATGGGCGGCGGCCGATGCCGTATGCCCGCGGCAACAAAATCCGCCGATCACTGCCGTCCGCCTTCATGATCCAGGTTTTGACGCCGGCAAGATCCCCGTGGTTCGATTCGAAAATGATATGGCGTCCATCGGGAGACCAGTTCGGGTTGTCGCTGTTGTAGGTGTCACCCTCGAACGTCAATTGCCGGCGACCGCTGCCGTCGGCGTTCATCAACCAGATATTTCCGCGCTCAGTCTCGTAGCCGGACCAGAAGGCGATCTGATTGCCGTCGGGAGACCAGCTCGGTGCGTTTGCGTCGGGACCGGCGGGGTTATCGGGAGATGTCAGCTGCCTCGGACCGGATCCGTCCGGATCCATCAGCCAGATCTGGGATTGCCCACTTTGCGTCGAAGAATAGACAATCCGTTCCCCATCCGGCGAGAAACTTGGGATCTCGCTCCATCTGATTTTGTTGCCATTGCGTGTGGTGGCCGTGGTCGTCGTTGTGGTCAGGCGGTGCCGATTGCTCCCATCGGCATTCATCAGCCAAACTTCGGGATTCTCAGCAGGACCCGGGGCCATATACAAAATATGTCGCATATCGAGAGACAGGCTGGGCATCAGACCGCCCGAGGGCGGAAAGGTCAGCTGCCTTTTTTGGCTGCCGTCGCCATTCATGATCCAGAGTTCGGCGGGGCCCTTTGGCGTCGTCACCGCATAGACGATCTTGGTTCCGTCAGGAGACCATGACGGAAATGAATTTACGTTGAAGTCGTTTGTCAAGAATCGCTTCCCGGTACCATCGGCTCGAACGATGTAGATATTCAGGTCGCCCTTCGTCGGGGCACTGGCGTAGACGTTGGCATTTGTCGCGACCAGCCATCCGGAAAGCCGCGAGGAACCGGCGGCGGTTTCACACCCATTGACGCGGGATAGCGGCAGCGCCGGCGCACCACTGCGCGCCGCCTGCCCAGTGGCGGCAGTCGCACTGGACGATCGCGGAAGCGAGGTGAGAGGGTAGAGTTCCGCAGAAGTCAGCGAGGAAGCTTGCGCAAGACCGGCTGCACCCAATACGGCAAGCCCAATCGTCCCAATCGTCAGTGCAATGCGTCGCGACACCATAGGTTCAGCGGTCTGGTTCACTGCGTGCTGGCCGATGTGGCGATGGCAATCCCGCGCCATGCTCGGCGGGCGCTGCAGGCGTAGGCGTTCGCCGTCGCCAAGTCAACCGCTTGCGCCAGGATCACGACGTCAACTTTGTGACTAATCAGCCTACCGCATTGCGCGTTGCGCGCAATCGAGAAGGCACCGGGACTGGCCGACGCGCTGCACGGCTGGGAAAGATCCAGAGGAACGCCACTGCGGTCGCGGCGGTTTGCTCAGGCGCGATTTTCCTCTACACCTAGGCGGCATGAGTCTCATCCGCTCCGCCGCCACGATCGGCACCTACACGCTGGCGAACCGGATCGTTGGCTTCATCCGAGAGATCATCACCGCGGTGGTTCTCGGCGCCGGGCCGGTCGCCGACGCCTATTTTATGGCGGTGCGTCTGCCCGGCCTGTTCCGCAGCCTGTTCGACGAGGGTGTCTTTACGACCGCTTTCGTCCCGCTCTTCGCCGGCACTGTTGCAGAGCGCGGCAGGGAGGTCGCGCGGCTCTACGCCGGTGATGCATTCTCGGCGCTGCTCACGCTGCTCCTCTCGCTCGTTCTGCTCGGCGAGCTCTTCATGCCGGCGATCATGCATGTCGTCGCGCCGGGGTTTGCCGCCGACCCCGGCAAATTCGCCCTCGCCGTCGAGCTGACCCGCATCACCTTCCCCTATCTGCTGTTCATCGTGCTGGTCGCGTTGTTGGGGAGCGTGCTGAACGCGGTCGACCGGTTTGCCGCGGCCGCCGCGACGCCGATCCTGCCGAACCTGTTCCTGATTGCCGCCCTCGTCGCGATGGTTGTGTTCCAGCTCGAGGACAGCCTCCTCCTCGCCGCCGCGCTGACCGTCGGGGGACTGGCCCAATTCCTCTGGCTGATTGTCGCCTGCCGGCGTGCCGGTCTGGCAGTGCGGCTACCGCGCCCCCGGTTGACGCCCGGCGTGCGACGCCTCCTCGCGGTGATCGGGCCCGGTATTCTCGGCGCCGGCGTCACCCAGCTCAATTTGATGGTGTCGACGGCGGTCGCCTCGCTGCTGCCCACCGGTTCGGTATCCTTTCTCTATTATGCCGACCGCCTCAACGAATTGCCGCTCGGGGTTATCGGCATTGCGGTCGGCACGGCGATCCTGCCGTCATTGTCGCGGCAGGCACGGCTCGGTGACCTCGCCGGCGCCGCCGCCACGCAAAACAGCGGGGTCGAGCTGGCGCTGTTGCTGAGCTTGCCGGCGGCGGTCGGGCTGGCGGTCCTGGCGGAGCCGATCTTTTTGGTCCTGTTCCAGCACGGCGCCTTCGGCCCGGCCGAGACCGCGGCGGCCGCGGCGGCGTTGACCGCCTATGCCGCAGGCCTGCCGGGGTTCGTCCTGGTCAGGGTGCTGGTGCCCAGCTTTTTTGCCCGCGGTGACATGGCGACGCCGGTCAAGGTTGCGCTCGTCGTTATGGCGGTCAATCTGGTGTTGACCTTTCTGCTGATGCAGCCGCTCGCGCATGTCGGAGTAGCCCTCGCCACGGTCGCGGCGGGCTGGGTCAACGCGCTAGCGCTGCTCGCGCTCGCGCTGTGGCGCGGGCATTTTCGCTTCGAACCGCCGACCCGCCGCCGTTTGCCGCGGATCGCCGCGGCAGCGCTGGTGATGGGCGCCGCTGTCCTGGTGTTGCGCAACGTACTGGCGCCAGTTCTTGCCGTGTCGGGGATCGTTCGCCTCGGCGTGCTCGCGGGGCTGATCGGAGCCGGGGGTGTGGTGTTTCTCGGACTGATCCTTATGCTCGGCATCACCGATCTGCGCGATCTGCGCGGCCGGCTGGGCCGACAATCCGCATGACCAGCATTGCGATGATTTTCAATATCGGGCAAGCCGGCTATAATGGCAGCCGACAACTTCGAGTTCGGGGCTATGTCTCCTCTCTACTTTCGAGCGTTTGTCGATGAGCTGTAATTCGGCTTTCTGTGTATTTATCGACGCATCGGGACCGGGCGGCGCGGTTCATCACGGGAGTTCGCGGCGATGAGCCTGTGGGCACTCGCCTCGGCCAAGCCGGCCATCGGGTTTACCAAGATCCTCGCGATCGGGGTCCTGATTGCGGCTGCTATCGTATCGGCGCCGACCCTGCTCGGGCCGGCGAAGGTGGGCTTCGCGTTGTGCGGCATGCTTCTTCTCATTCCGGCGTTATTGGTGCGCGACCCGAGAGCCTATGGGCTGTTTCTCCTGGTCGTTTCGATTCCGATCGACGTTTCGATGCATACGACAAAGTGGCTCGCCCACCCCGACGAGCTTTTCCAGGAATTCGGCATGCCCGCTTCGGGGACGCTTGGCCTCGATCTCTATCTGACCGACGTCGTGCTGATCGCGATGCTGCTGCCGTGGCTCGCTCAGCTGTGGCGTCGCGAGCGAGAGCTTTATTTTCCGAGTGCCGCATACATCGTTATACTCTATTTCACCTGGGCGCTGATCGTATCGCTGCTCGAGGCCAAGTCGGTCTATTTGTCGATCTTCGAATTATCCCGCGAGATTCTATATTTCGTTTTTTTCGTCTACATCTGCAACAATGTCGTCACTACGGGACAGTTTCGCGCTGTCCTGCTCGGGTTCTTCGTCGGGCTGGTTTTGGAGAGCGCCGCGGTGATCGCGTTCTTCCAACTCGGCATCGGGACCGAGACCGATGTCTTTTCCGACCTGCTGTACGGTTCGACCGCGTCTCCGGGCACCTTGACGGTGGCGCAAACCGGGTCGTGGTCGAAGGTCTCGCGCAGCGCAGGCACCTTCGCGCACCCGTCCCATGCCGCGTATTATTTCGAATACATCCTGCCGACCGTTCTCGCCTGTCTGATGACGGCGCGCCGCGCCCGCGAGCGCATCGTATTCGGGTTGATGTTGTTCGCAGGCTGCGTCGGACTGGTGATGACCTTCTCGCGGTCAGGAATGATCGGGTTCGTCTGCAGCAGTGGACTGTTCTTTCTGATCGCACGCTGGTCGCGGCTGATCTCGAAACAGGTGTTTACTCTGTGCCTTGCTATCGTTGCCCTTCTGGCGGTGATGAGTACGCCGTTGCTGGTCGAATATCTGGACTTCAGGCCGGAAGCGGTTTCCATTCGCTGGCGGTTGATCGAAGAGGCAAAGAACGCCTTTTTGAAGCAGCCGTTTACCGGGGCCGGCCTGAACAACAGCTCGGCCGCAACGGAAGGCTCGCGCGCCATCGTGCTGACAACCAAGGGGAGCAGCGCCTATCGGATGACGGTTGTGCACAACTATTATTTGATTGTGCTGATCGAGGTTGGGCTTGTCGGTTTCGCGCTGTTCTTCGGATTTTTTTGGCGGACCGTCGTGAACGCCTTTCGCTATATTCGAACGGCCGAGTTGCAGCTGAGACTGCTGACGGCCGGCATCGTTTCGGCGCTGGCCGGCGTTGCCGTCCATAATCTGGCCGATCCGTTCGGCGGTCATTCAAATCTAGCAATGTTGTGGCTGCACGCCGGTTTGATTTTTGCCATCGCCCATCGGGTTCAGGCCGAGCAGGCTCTTCCGGCAACCCGCAACGCCGCACCGATCAGCCCCGCACGATTGCAGGCCGCCGGTCTCGGCATCGCCGACGGTTGACCGCGCCGCATCGTCGCATTTCCGGGCGCGATCGCGGAAGCCCCTCAACAGCCATTGCCCTGACGATCGAATCCGTTGAAAATACGCTCGCTTCTGCGCGCGCAACGCGCGGCGCGCGCCGGAGTGCACGGGGGCAAACCCCGGAAACGTCGGATCTTGGCGGACGGCGGTGGTTGCTGCGTCGCGCCGCCGTTCCGACTGGTCAAGTGAAGCGAATTGGTGTTCTGCGGAAAAGATGATGCAGCTGACGAGCTGGCTGGGACCGAAGCGGATTGGTCAACCACGCGACACTCGGCCGTCGCCGCGCAGCGTGGCCTTGGGCGGGGCGCTCGCGCTCATTGTACTGAGCCTCGGGCTGACCGCCTGCGACACCCGATCCTTTGAACGCACGAGCGACGGAACGATCGTCTATATCGACGAGTTGAGCGAGGCGTCAAAGACCGAGGCGCGTCAAAAGATTGCGCAAAACCTCAGCCGAGGCGTAGACGCCTACGATTTGGGCATCGCCGACGAGATCGAAATCTACTTCCACATCAGCCGCAAGCCAACCTCGAGACAATATGTCATCTCGCCCGCCGACAAGCTTCGCATCGAATTCCTCGGCGATACGGAGAACAGCCGGACCGTCCAGGTGCCGCCGGACGGCCGCATCTCGTTGCCGCTGATCGGGCCGGTGATGGTGGCGGGGCAGACCGCCGACGCGCTTGCCCGCCAGCTGCAAGGGCGCTACAGCGGGATCCTCACCGAACCCAAGGTCACCGTCAACGTGACCGAGACCCACTCGCCGCTGGAGGATTTCATCGATGTCCTCGGGTCGGCCTCGAAGGGACGCAGCATCGTCGACAAGGTGCTGCCCGACGGCACGATTTCGGTGCCGCTGCTGCCCCCGGTCCCGGCGCGTGGCCGCACGCTGAGGGCCCTTGAGCGCGAGATCGATGCCGCGTATGCCGCAAAAGGCCTCGACGTTTTCGTCAGCCTGGTTCCGCGCACGTTGCGCCCCGGCGCGACGTTGGTGATGGGCGAGGTCGGCAAACCCGGCCGCATGGAGCTGGACCGGCCGGTGACCGTGACGATGGCGATCGCTCAAGCCGGCGGCGTCTTGACGACCGGGTCGACGAGTTCGGTTCGCGTGTTCTACATGGGCGACGATGGCGCGCCGCGGGTTCGCTCAATCAACCTCACGAACGTCATGGACAACCTCAAGATCGAGGATGACATGATCGTTCCTCCCAACAGCATCATCTACGTGCCGCCGACCGACCTGGCTAAGCTCGGGCGGCTGGAGGACGCGGTATTGCGTGATATCCTACGATTCCAGGGGACCAACATCGGTTTTGCTTATTTGTTGAACAACCCGACCGCTGGCAACAACAACAGCACGACCGTTCTGCCGAGCACCACCACGGTTCCTTGACGTCCGGGCGCGGAGGGCGACCACCCGGCTTGAGCGGCGGCCTCCCCGTTACGACAGACCCGCCACGCGCCAGCGTCGCTCGGAGATGCGCGGGATGGTCGCCAGGACCTTGACGCCGACGAAATCCTCCATGTCGCGAATGCCGCGAACCCGGCGGTTCAGGTATTCGATGAGGAAGCCGAGACAGACCGCGACGACCAGGCCGCCGATCAGCGACGCCAGCGTTATGGTGCCGCGCAGCGGGCTGCTCGGCAGATTCGGCGCCGCGGCCTGCGATACCACCCGGACTTCCGGTATCGTATAGGACCGATTGAGGTCGGCCTGCCGGTATTCCTTGTCGACGATCTCGTAGGCGGTGAGCGCATCCTTCACATCCTGCTCCAACTGATTGAGCTCGCGCTCGATCTCGGGCAGTGCAAGCAGCTCCGCCTTGCGTTGGTCGATCGATTGGATGAGACGTGCGCGCCGCGCCGTAAGGCTCGCATTCGCCAGCGTGTTTTGGCTGCCGACCAACGCCGCTTCGGACTTCGCCTGTTCGACTTCCAGCTCGGCGATCACCTTGAGCTTGGAATCGTATTCGGTGCCGGGCAGATAGACCGAATGCGCCTCCTTGTACCCCCGCAGCCGCTCACGAGCGGCGTTCAGCTGTTGTTGTTTAAGATCGAGTTCCGTCTTCAGCTGATCACCCTGGAACCGGGCTTCGGACAACCGCATCTCGTTGACGAATTGAACCAGTTTTTTCGCCGTCGTATTGGCGATGTCGGACGCCCGTTGCGGGTCTTTTGCAGTGTACTTTATATCAAAGAGATAGGTGTCCAGGTGCGCTTCCAATGTCAGGGCGTCAGAGACGTCCTTGACTGCCTGGGTAAACGAATCATCCTCGATCGCCCGACCGTATTTAAGAACAGCCACCAGGCTCTTCAGCGAATCCTTGAGGTGTTCACCCAATGGTTTCAGAAAGCCTGGCAGGAACCGCGTCAACTTGCCGCCGCCAGCTGCGTCCTGCGATTTTTCCTTGTCCAAACCAAGTTCAGTAACCACCTCGCCGAGCAGCGAAGGGCTCTTGATGATCTGGATGTAGGTCTTGCTGGCGGTCTCGACCGCCGAGGCGTATCCCATCGGGAAATCGAGGAATTCCTTGTTGTCCTTGCCCGTGCCCATTTTGATCGGCTGCTGCGGGCGCACCAGCACCAGCGCCGACACCGCATACCGGTCCGGCATGACAAAGGAAAAGGCGTATCCCGCGAGAGCGGTGACGACGGACAGCGCGATGATCAGCCCCGCATGGCGCCGCAGCACGTCGAAAATTGCGATCTGTTCCACTCCCGCTTACCCTCGTTTCCCTGCGGATGGTGCCGCATTTGCTGTCAAGGCCTTACCACAAAGCCAGCGACCGGGATCGGTCAGAAAGTCGAAAAATCGCCGGTATTGATGGCATTTCTGTGTCGGTGCGGCTCCCGGACCCTACGGGCTCAAGGCAAGCCGTCTTTCTAGCGACGCATTGTTCGGAACACCCCCGCTGCGGGCGCGCGCACTCGCTTTCGGGCGGAGCCGGGATGATCGTATCATGCCGCAGCACGCGAGCGGAGAGAGCAGGAATGGATCCGGCGAGGTCGTTCTACTTTGGCAATGCAATCGTCGATCAGGTGCGCAACAGCGGCTGGTTTGTCGGCCAGTTCGTTCCGGCCGAGCTGGGTCTCCGGCACCAGGACGACGTCGAGGTCAAGTGGGGCATCCATCCCGATGGAGAGAAGCGGCCGCAACCCTGGGCCAGCGGACACGGCACGACGATCTCCGTCCTGATCCACGGCACGTTGCGGGTAACCTTCCATGTCGGGGCGACGCCGCAACTCGTCACGCTGGAGAAGGAAGGCGACTACATCATCTTTGGACCCGACACCGTGCATTCCTGGGAGGCCATCGGCCATACGGTCGTCCTTTCGCTGCGGTTTCCCTCGGTCGAGGTGTGGCGAGCGGCCCGGCCTGCCGAGCCCTGAGCGATTGCGCAATGCCAGGCGGGGACGGCGCGCCGCTCTCTGGGGGCTAATCGGCCCCTGGGTGAACCGCCTCTGGGATGATCGCCCGCTCGGCGCCTGACGCCGCCGAGTCCGGCGCGCTCCAGCGCAGGGCGAGACGGGTCAGCGGCATCGCCAGCATCGTCGTCACCACCGCCATCAGGACCAGCGCCGAGAACACATTCGTCCCGATGATCCCGCGGTCCAAGAGGATCGTCAGCACGATCAGTTCCATCAGACCCTTAGTCTGTACCAGCGAGCCGAGGCCGAGGCTGGTGGTCCAGGTCTCGCCGGTCAGCCGGGCGGCGAGTGCGGTCCCACCGACCTTTCCCAGAACGGCGAGGGCCGTGGTCACCAGCATGATCTCGAGAAATCCCGACGATCCCAAATCGATCAGGGTGCGCAGCCCGGTCAGCATGAAGAAGAACGGCATCAACACCCCGACCGTCGCCACCTGCAGTCGATCGAGGAGCAGCTTGCGCAGCTCTTGCGGCATCACGGCGCCGGCAACAAAGGCCCCGAAAATATAATGCAGCCCGAGGATCTGCGTGACTATCGCCGAGGCCAGGGCAAGGGCGCACACGCCGGCCAACGCGCGCTCGCGCATCCTGCCGTCGCGCAGCAGGTTGCCGGCGGCTCGCCGCATCACCGGCGGCACGAGCCATACCATGACCACCAGGTAAATCGGCAGGCCGAGCGCGCTGACCAGCATGTCCGGGTTGCCGGGCGCATCTCCCGCAACCGCGGTCATCAGCCCGCCCAAGAGGAGCCACAGCGCAGCGTCATTGACCGCGGCGATACCGAGCGCGTAATTGCCGATCCGCCGCCCCAACAGGTCCATCTCGCGCAGCATCGCGCCGAGCACCGGCAGCGCGGTGACCCCGATGCAGATGCCGATCGCGATGGCGAACCCGACCGAGCCGACGCCGCCGCCGAGTTCGCCCGGCTGACGGGCGGCGATCCACAGCCCGCCGAGAAAGCCAGCGGCGGTCGGCACCGCGACGCTGGCGCCGGCGACCACGGCGAAGGAGCGGCCGCGGCCGAGGAAGTCGGCTGGATCGAGGTGCAAGCCGGTGACAAAGCCGAACAGCAGCACGGCGATCGAGGCGACCCCCCAAAGCGGCGTCAGCGTCGCCGGATTGAAGAACAGATGGTAGGTTTCGGGTGCCAACCGGCCGAACAAGGTCGGGCCGAGGGCGATCCCGACCAGGATCTGGACGACGACGAGCGGCACCGCACCGCGTAGACGGAGAAGGCGCCACACCGCGACCGGCAGCACCAGTATGGCTATCGCCTGGACGATGAAAATCGGGTCGGCCGTCATGCGATCGCCGCCTAGTCGGCCGGCTCTTCGATAACCACCGGCGCGATCATCGGCCGTCCCGCCGACCCCGCCGTCGCTTTGCGCTGTTCAAAGTGGAGCGCAAGACGGGTCAGCGGCATCGCCAGCATCGTCGTCAACACCCCCATCAAGACCAGGGCCGAGAACACATTCGTCGTAATAATCCCGCGATCCAACAGGATCGTCAGCACGATAAGTCCCATCAGACCGTTGGTCTGGACCAGCGCGCCGAGGCTGAGCCCCGTGCTCCAGGTCTCGCCGGTCAGCCGGGCGGCGAGCGCCGTCCCACCGACCTTTCCGACAATCGCGAGCGCCGTCAACACCGCCAGCATGTCAACAAACCCCGACGACCCCAAATCGATCAGCGTGCGCAGCCCGGTCAACATGAAGAAGAACGGCATCAACAGACCGGCGGTGGCCACCTGAAGCCGATCGAGGAGCGGCTGGCGCAGCTCGTGAGGCATCAGCGTGCCGGCGACAAAGGCCCCGAAAATATAATGCAGCCCGAGGATCTGGGTGATCATCGCCGAGGCCAGTGCAACCGCGCATACGCCGGCCAGGGCGCGCTCGCTCATCCTGCCGTCGCGCAGCAGGACGCCCGCCGCCCGCCGCATCATCGGCGGCACGAACCACATCATGGCCGCCAGGTAAACCGGCAGGCCGAGCAGGCTTACCATGAAACCCGGGCTGCCGGGCGCCGGTCCCGCCATCGCGGTCATCAGCCCGCCCAAGAGCAGCCACAGCGCGGCGTCATTGACCGCGGCGATACCGAGCGCGTAATTGCCGATCCGCCGCCCCAGGAGGTCCATCTCGCGCAGGATGGCGCCGAGCACCGGCAGCGCGGTGACCCCGATGCAGATGCCGATTGCGGTGGCAAACCCCAGCGGGTTGATGCCGCCGATGAGTTCGGCCGGCTGACGCGCGATGATCCACAGCCCGCCGAGAAACCCCGCGGCGGTCGGCAGCGCGACGCTGGCGCTCGACACCACGGCGAAGGAGCGGCCGCGGCCGAGGAAATCGGCCGGATCGAGGTGCAAGCCGGTGACAAAGCCGAACAGCAGCACAGCGATCGACGCGACCCCCCAAAGCGGCGTCAGCGTCGTGGGATTGAAGAACAGATGGTAGGTTTCCGGCGCGAAACGCCCGAACAAGGTCGGGCCGAGAGCGACGCCGACCAGGATCTGGACGACGACGAGCGGCACCCTCCCACGCAGACAGAGGACGTGCCACACCGCGACGGGGAGCACCAGGATGGCTAGCGCCTGGACGAGGAAGATCAGCTCGGGGGTCATGTCAGCTCACCGAGCGTTGCAAGATCGCGGCCGATCGGCCGACCGAGCGAGCCGTCGCGCGGTTTACCGCCGGCCGGCGGTAAACCCTTGCAGAATTTCACTAGGATACTGGCGCAGTCGGAGCGAAGAGCGCCGCGATAGACACAGATTTCCACGGCCACCGGTGTTTCGTAATCATTGTTAAAATTTGATGCGACTTGTGTGTAACGAAACTCACGTCACCGTCAGATTCTCGCGGTGCACAATAGCAATTCGGGGGGATGGAACCACTGAAAATCGACGCGCTTTCGGGATAGACGAGCTACCTTCTTTTGCTACAGCGTCAGCCGCACCGAGCGCCGGGAGGGCTTCGTGGAGAGCCGCCGCAGCCGGATTACGGGCGAGCACCGTTACCGCTGCAGCCGCGATTTCACCAAGCCGTAGATCATCACGATCAAGGCAACGCCGAGAACAACGCCGGGCGGCAGGCGCTGCACAAAATCCGTGGCGTTCTTCGCCACGCTCGCAATGAACGAATCCGCCTCGCCGCCGAGAATGATGCTCAGCAATATGCACAGCACAATCAACAGGAACATCGCCTCGACGACGGCCCAGCCGATCGTGCGCAATCGCGCCAGGAAGGTCATGTCGGCGCGGGGTGGGGCGTTCTACCCCACCCCTTGACCAAGGATCAGACCACCGAGCGTTTCGAGAAAAGCCACATGATGATGGCGACGGCGATCAGTCCGGCCAGGCCGTTTTTCCCCAGATCGGCCACCATTCCGACGATATTGGTGACGACGCCGCCGAAGAACGGCAGGGTGCCGCCGACCAGCAGCGCGGCGACGATCGCCAGCCCCAGCAGCATCAATCCGATATCGGTGAGGCCGCCGATCCACATTTTGACACGAGCCACTGCGTCCATTGTTTCCCCCTCTGAAGATCGGCATCCCCAATTGCCGATTTTTTAAGCATAGCACAAAAATCGGGCTTCTACATCAATCTGTAGTGGTTGATCCCTGCATGGACGGCATGGCTTGTATCGCGCTGTGATGTCGTTCTACTCCCAGAGGTCTGCCAGCGCATGGCGGGTCAGAAGCTAAGGTAGCCGGCACCCGCATCGTGCGTCCTTCGGGACGCTCCTCAGGATGAGGTAAGCTGTTGATGATATTAAGAAAGAACCTCATCCTGAGGAGCGGGCGGAGCCCGCGTCTCGAAGGACGCACGGCGCGCATGCCGCGCCAAACTAAGGCACCATCGAAGTGTCGCCGCGCTTGACCCCTGGCGAAGCCCGGCCTAGAAATCGCCGGCGCGGCCCGATATTTGATGTTAGGGGCCGCGCGGCGCGTTTTACGAGAGGTGCCGCATGGCCCGCAAATGCCCCGTCACCGGCAAGGGTGTCCTCGTCGGCCACAATGTGAGCCATTCCAACATCAAGACAAAGCGCCGATTTCTGCCGAATTTGCAGACGATTTCGATGCTGTCCGAGGCGATTGGGCCGGTGCGGCTGCGCCTCTCGACGGCGGCGATCCGCACGATCGAATTCAAGGGCGGCATCGACGCGTTCCTCAAGGCAAGCCCCGACAGCAAGCTGTCGCCCGAGATCCGCCGGCTGAAGCGCCGGGTCATGACCGCGGCCGCCAAGCGCCAGGCGAGCTAGTCGGGCCGTCCAATCATTCCGCCGCGGCGCGGTCGAGCGGGCCGAGGGCGCGCTCGACGCGGGGCTTGACCTCGCCGATCATCAATTCCATCGAGCGCATCGCCGCCTTGTGCGGGGTGTCACCAACCTTGAACGAAAAGCAGATGTGGACCGGGTGGGTCGCGCGGATCTCGGCGACCAGCTTCTCGGCGACGGTATCAACGTCGCCGATCAAGAGGTCGGCGTGGATCTGTTCGAGCGGCGGCTCGTCGGGGAACGGGACATCGACCAGGACGGTGCCCTGCATGACCTCCTGGCGCCGCCGCAGGCTCGAGGCGAGGCGCGACTGGTAGCGCGCGTTCTCGGCAAAGCGCAGCCCCTCTTCCTTGCTGCCGGTGATGTGGCAGAACCGGTTGACCGTGATATGGGCGTTCTCCAGCGGCGCGTTCTCGGCGGCAAACGCGGCGGCGATGTCGGCGTATTGCTCGGCGAGCAGCTTGGCGCCGCCGACCCGGCCCGATGACAACACCCGGTAGCCGTGCCGCGCGGCATGGCGGAACATCGCCTGGGTGTGGCCGGCGACATAGATCGGCACGGGAAGCTGCACCGGGCGCGCCGGGATATGGGTCTCCGGCATCTGATAGTGCTTGCCGCTATAGCTGAAGAAATCATGGGCAAACGCCAGATCGAGGATCTCGCAAAACTCCTCGGTCATTTCGAGGTTTTCTTTGATGTCGACGCCGAACCGCTCGAATTCATAGGGCTGATACCCGGCGCCGATGCCGAGTGACAAGCGCCCGTTCGATAAGGCGTCGGCGGTCGCGATCTCGGCGGTGAGCCGCGCCGGGTTGTAGAGCGGCAACACCACGACCGCGGTGCCGAGCCGGATCTTCTCGGTGACCGCGGCGCAATGCGCCACCATCATCAAAGGCGACGCACACAGGCAATAATTCGAGAAATGATGCTCGGCAAACCACGCAACCCTATAGCCGAGCTGGTCGGCCAGCCTTGTCTGCTCGGCGACCTCGCCAAACACCTGCGCCGCCGATTTATCCGCCTCGCGCGCCCCCATCAGATTAAAGATCCCGAATTCCATCGCCCCGCCTCCGCTCCACTCGCTGGGTGCCACGGTGGCGGTTATCGGCCACGAGCGTCAAGACCGCGCTCAGTTTTGGCGCAGCATGCCGTCCTGCATCCTTCGTGAGGTTTTAGCCCCCACCCTCCAGCGCTTACAGCGCGGGCCCCTCCCTGCCCCGCAAACAGGGGAGGGTTTCAGCGCGGCAGTGTCCGGGTCAGCTCCCTCCCCCGCATGCGGGGGAGGGTTGGGGTGGGGGCTTCCGCCCCGTCCCTCAGCGTTTATCCTGCGCGCGCTGGAGGGTCTGGACGACGGCGGGGCGGCGGCTGTCGGCGGCCCAGCCGAGCGCGTCGCGGCCGGTGAAATCGGTCTTGCGGGGGTTGGCTCCCTTGGCGAGCAGCGCCTGGACGATGAGGATGTTGCCGCGGCTCGCGGCGATCATTAAGGGCGTCATCCCGTTCTTGTTTTCCGCGTCGACCGTGGCCCCAACATCCAAGAGGAGCTGTGCCATCTCGACATGGTTGCGGTCGGTCGCGTAGTGCAGCGCGGTGTTGCCGAGCCGGTCCTTGGTGTCGAGGTGGGCGTTGGCCTTGATCAGGATCGCCGCGATCTGCAGATGGCCGTTGACCGCGGCAAGTTGCAGGCCGGTGCGGCCGTCCTCGTCGACCTGGTTGGGGTTTTCCCCGCTGCCGACCAGCTGGCGCACCGCGGTCGCGTCGTTATGGGCCGCCGCGCGCGCGACATTGTCGAAATAGGCGCCGAAGAGGCTCAAATCGGCGCGCGCGCCCCCCGCCGACAGGAGCAGCACGAGCGCGGCGCCGCCAAGCAGCGAGGTTGACCGCGCCGTCATGAGATCCCCCTCGCTTGTGCCAGATCATCAAGGCCGGCGAGCCAGTCGAGTGCGGCCTCGACCGTCTCGACCGCGAGGCCGGGTTCGGGCGGCGGGCGGCGGACCATGATGACCGGGAGGCCGAGCTCGCGCGCGGCGATCAGCTTGGCTTCGGTGGCGGCCCCGCCGCTCGCCTTGCACACCAAAACATCGATCGCGTAGCGCTGTAAGAGGTGGCGTTCCTCGGCGAGGCTGAACGGCCCGCGCCCGAGCACCACCTCGCAGCAGCGCAGCGGCAGACTTTCGCGCGGCGGGTCGATCACGCGGACGACAAAACGCACGCCGTCCACCGCGGCGAAGGCGGCGGCCGCGCCGGCCCCGACGGTCAGCCAGGCGCGCCTTCCGACCCGCTCGACGAGGCCAGCGGCGGCGTCGATACTGTCGACCTCGATCCAGCGATCGAGCGGGTGGCGAGCCCAAGGCGGGCGGCGCAGCAAGAGCCGCGGCACACCAGTCTGCTCGGCGGCGATCCGGGCGGCGCGGGAGATCGTCGCGGCAAACGGGTGGGTGGCGTCGATCAGGCGGTCGATGTGGTGATTGACGAGGTAGAGGGCGAGCCCCGCGGCCCCGCCGAACCCGCCGATCCGCACCTGCCCGGCAAGCGGCCCCGGGTGCCGGGTCCGCCCGGCCAGTGCCGTCGTCACCCTCAGCCCCTCGCCAAAGCGGGCGATAGCCCCGCCCGCCAGCCGCGCCGCCTCGCCGGTGCCGCCGAGGATCAGCAGGTGCCGACCGGTTTCGCCGGCCTGCGATGCAAGAGATGGCATGACGCTTGTCATAAGGCCGCCCGCCGTCGCGCCGCAATGCCGTCATCCGGGGCGCCGACGAGCGCTAGGAAAGCGCCGCCGCGATCGACGACCGCGACCTCGACCGCGGTCGCCCCGCTGAGCGTCGCCAGCGCCACTTCGCGCGCCTGGCGGGCCACCGCCTCGGCGAGCGCGGTGTCTCGCGCGCCGGCGATCGTCAGGATCTCCGCCGCGCTGTCGCTGCGTGCGGCCGCGGCGACCGCCGCCCGGTCGGCGCCGAGCGCGGCGAGGAGGCGGGCAAGCGGGGCGCCGTCGACCCGGCTGCGGCTCGAATGCAGGTCGAGATGCCCGGCGCCGAGCTTGGCGAGCTTGGCAAAGCCGCCCGCCAAGGTCAGCCGCGCGACCGGGCGGCGGCGCAGATATTTGAGCGTGCCGCCGACAAAATCTCCCATATCGATGAGCGCGTGCTCGGGCAGATCGTAAAACATCTGCACCGCGCGCTCCGATGTCGTGCCGGTCGCCGCGGCGATATGGTCGAGACCGGCGGCGCGGGCGACGTCGATGCCCCGGTGGATCGCATGGATCCACGAGGCGCAGGAATAGGGCACGACGATCCCGGTCGTCCCGAGCACCGACAGCCCGCCGATGATGCCGAGCCGCGCGTTCATCGTCCGCAGGGCGAGGCGGTCGCCGCCGGGGATCGCGATCGTCACGGTGAGATCGGGCCCCATCCCTCCCGAAAAAGCCGCCCCATTCGCCTCGGCGACATCGACGAGCGCGCCCAGGATCATCGCGCGCGGCGCCGGGTTGATCGCCGGCTCGCCGACCGCCAGCGGCAAGCCGGCCCGGGTCACGGTGCCGACCCCCGCGCCGGCGCGAAACCGGATCCCCGATCCCGGCTCCCCCCAGGCCAGCTCGGCGATGATCAGCGCGCCCTGCGTCACATCGGGGTCGTCGCCGGCATCCTTGAGGATGCCGGCGCGAGCGGTCCTATCGCCCAATTCGGCGAGCGCCAGCGGGAAGCTCGGCATCTCGCCGCGCGGCAGCCGGATCGTGACGGGGTCGGGAAAGCGCCCGGTCAACAGCGCGGCAAAAGCGGCGCGCGCCGCCGCCGCGGCGCAGGCCCCGGTCGTCCAGCCGCGCCGCAGCGGCGCCCTCTCTCCCCGTGCCATGATTAGATCTTAGCGCAAGTTCTGCCGAATTGGACGCCCGACGAAAACTCGTCACGGCCGAGCTTGATCCGGCTATCGCTGGACCCGCGGGTCCGCTTCGCGGGTGAGGGCATCACCGCTGTTTGAGTTTCGGTTTACGACCCATTGCGGGCCGTTCGCTCCAGTCGACCGCGACGGCGGCCCATGCCCCCTCAACAGCCATTGCCGCCAGGGCTGAGCAACGGCAAGGTCGGGTGGCGAGCCGACCTTGGCTGGGGCGCATCCGAGCGGGTAGGTTGCGCCGATTCCAGACCTTCGCCTGACACCGAGGAGCAACGAGGTTCGCCGATTGCGGCCGTTCCCTAACCTACGGGCTATCTGGATCCCTTCTGGGAAGAGGTTGCGTAAGCCCGCAGGCCTTTCGGCTTCTCGGAAGCGTGGATCGTTCCGGAGATCTTCCCGCCTGCCTCGATCTCTATCTCATCGTAGGTAATCGTGCCGGATACGTGGCCGCCGGTTCGTATCAACAGGCGCTTGCCGACGACGAAATCCCCCTCGATGCGGCCGCGCACGTCGGCGTTCTGGGTCGAACCGCCGCCTCTGAAAACGCCGCCCTCGGCGACGATCACATTCTCGCAATCTGGCAAGTTCGCTTCGATCGTGCCCTCGACGACGAGGCGATCGCACGAACTAACATCGCCCGAGAATGAGATGCCGCTTCCGATCACCAGCGTCCGGGCGTCGACCTCATTATGTCCCAGTTGGGCCTGTGGGTCGGTTTGCCTGGGCGGCAATGTCTGATCGCTTGTCTTCGGAGCGGCCGGGCGGGTCGGATCGGCCACGCGGGGCATGACCGTCGTTGCTGCCGTTGAAGGTCCGGGACTCATCGGAATGTCAAGATCGTCAACCTGATCGGCCATATTGCCATTCCCTCCGCATCTATCTCGGCCAAGCCGCTCGACGAGCATATCGCGCTTGGACCAAAAGTTCACAATCAAATGCGGCGTCCGATCGCGCAGGATCTCCACCAATATTGAGGCAAAGCGGGTATATCTGTCTCTAGGAATCCTCACGGCAGGCTGACTGCTGTCCTATCAAATGCCGCATCGATGCGGTCTCAAATCTTCTCACAAGGGCGTGCCGCTCTCTTATTCCCTTCGAACTGCCAACTTCAGGGTAAAACGGCCGTCTGACGTTGCCAAATGAACAGTTCGGGCGCGGCGATGCAAATCCCCTCGGCACCACGCCAAGCGCCGCAACGGGGCGAGCCCATGGGGTCGCCCATCGTTCCTTTTCGACTTTGCCATCCGACCTGGCGTATCGTGTGACGTGGCGGGTCTGCTAGCCGCAGTCGGAGCGGCCGGTCGGAGGAAAGCCGCGAGGGCGGCGATTTTCCGGCGGCTGGACAGTCGTCGAGGCGCCATCGCCCCCGGCCCGTTGGCGTTGAACCCGGTGCCGTCGAGATCGAGCCGGGGTTGGTCAAAGCTGAGAGCAAGGATCGGCGGATTACCGGGGATGCCCCCTGAGCGATGACATCGGCCACACCTTCAGACGCACCGGCATCGGCCGGCCCCATGCGAAGCGGCCGGGCTCGCCGTCGCCCCGCCGCTGCATTGATCGTTATAGGAGCAGTTTCGCTGGCCGTATCCGGCGGGTTGGCGTTCGGTTACCTGCATTATGAGCGGCTCGTTGTAGCGCAGGAGCAGACGATCCGGCGCGTTACCGTGGCCAACCTCGATCTGCAGGATTCGCTCGACCGGGTGCGGGACGAAATCCAGCAGAAGTTTGAGCAGCTAAACGCCGAACGCGATGCCCTTCAGGCGCGTGTCCGCGCGCTCGAAAAAGAGCTGTCGACTTTGCAGCCGGGTAACGGAAAACGGGCGAAGGCCGCGCCGCTTCGGGCGGCGAGAGCATTTCCGGTTCCGTTGCCGGGCGTGCGTGAAAGCCTTCTGAAACAAGAGCCGGTCGATCGATCGTCGGTCTCGGGGCAAGCCAGCAACTTCATCCCGCCGTCCTGGGCGCCGGATTATTTCAGCAATGAGAGCGGGCTGTTTTCCGGAGCCGGCGCGTCATCTGGCCCAAAGCAGCGGTAGGCCCGTATAGCTCTCGCTCCCGATCCCGTGGTACCTGCCACCTCGGATCATCCGAGCACGGCGGGCCCGCTACCAGCGGTTGCCTACCGCGACCGTTTAGCCCGACTTGCGCCCAATCCGGCCGCCTGTGCTAAGTCGGGACGCCCCCCGATCCGGAGCGCAGAAATGGTGGATCGCAACGAACAGCGAGAACGGCTTGGCGCGCTGGCGGATGAGCTTCTCGAGCTTCCGACAAGGGAGGTTGGGGTGTTCTGCCTTGAGCTGATCCGCGAGATGACGATACGGGGATACCGGCTGGAATGGCTGGGCCGGGACGCCTGGCAGTTCCGCGATGAGGAGACGTTTCGGCCCCCAATCCGCCTCGACGACGCGCCATCATGACCGAGGCTGATTTCGTGCGCCTGCTCTCAACGGCCAACTGCATCTCGTGGCAGGAGATCGAGGCGCCCATTACGGCTAAGGCGCCGAGATCTCGCGACGGCGCTGTGGTCGAGGGAAGCCACGTCGCCGCGCGGCTCGGTCTGCCGGTGGACCGACTCCGGACAGAGATGCGGCGGGGGATCGTTTACAGCGTGGTTAAGCGCGGTATGGGTGGGGGCGCGGGGGGCGACGCCTGACCTTTCGCTACCGTGCGCGCGCCTGGACGGTGGTGGTCCCGCGCGATGGGACCCTGAGCAAGGCGCCGTAGCAGTGACCGGGTAGCCATCAGCCGTCTTCGGAAGCCGCGATTACGCATCGATTCGCAAAGGTCTTACTGCTGCCCCATCAGGGCGGCATGATCCTGATTGAACGCCCTTTAGACATGGGTGAGGCCCAATTAGCGAAGGATACCGAGAAGGGGGTTCAGCCCTCGTGCGCTAGGATCATCGGTATTCCGTCAGAAGGTGAGAAACGACGAATATGGGAGGAACAGTTGACGCGACCGCGCTCCGCCGGCGAGATCCGACCGACCTGTGGGTAGCGGTCGCAGGCTCCGCCTCGATCCGCCATCGCCTGGACCCTGAAGGTCACCGATTGCTTACGTGACATTTAGCTGCCCCACTGCGGGCTCTTCGTCTAAGGCATATCGGAGCGGCGGAACGCCGGATGAATGGCCGGTTTGCGCCCATCTGACCCCATGCCGACCGGCATCATGAACGGCTGCTGTGGGGCAACCCCGGCCGAACGCTCAGCCGAAACGAGCGGCTGTTGTGGGTCGAGTCCGGCCCCTCGATCGCAGTCCCGCGAAGGTCCGGAATCGGCGCGACCTTGCCGTTGGCGGCGGTATCGGCGAACGACCGGATCCCCACGGATAGCAGAATTTCAAACCGAGGCACTCCTGGGTGACGGATCGGTTCGCGGCTACCGTCCGGCGCGCAGCTTGTGTAGGTTTGGTGCCGTGATCGATAGCGCGCGTCTTCATCTCCCCGATTTTACGGCCGGCAGTGTCTGGCTGGTCGGTGCCGGGCCGGGCGATCCGGGGCTGCTCTCGGCCCTGGCGCTCCATGCCCTCGACCATGCCGACACGCTGGTCTACGACGCGCTGGTCGACCCGCGCATCCTCGAACTGGCGCGGCCGGGCGCTGCGCTCGAATATGCCGGGAAGCGCGGCGGCCGGCCGTCGCCGAGCCAGCCCGACATCTCGGCGCGATTGATCCGGCTGGCCCAGGCCGGCCATCGGGTGCTGCGGCTCAAGGGGGGCGACCCCTGCGTCTTCGGTCGCGGTGGCGAGGAGGCGTTGGCGCTGGCGGGCGCCGGTGTCCCGTTCCGCATCGTCCCCGGCATCACCGCGGGGATCGGCGGGCTTGCCTATGCCGGCATCCCGGTGACCCACCGCGACATCGCCTCCGCGGTCACCTTCGTCACCGGGCACGAGCGCGGCGGCGCGGTTCCCGAGGGCCTCGATTGGGCGGCGATCGCCCAGGGCTCGCCGGTCATCGTCCTCTACATGGGGCTCAACCATCTCGCCCGGATCGCGGCGCGGCTGATCGCGGCGGGTCGCCCGGCGGGTGAGCCGGTGGCGATCGTCAGCAAGGCGACGACACCCGGCCAGCGCGTGCTGGTGTCGTCGCTCGCGGAGGCCGCGGCAGACGCCGCGGCGGCGCGGATCGAGGGGCCGACGATCATCGCCATCGGCGAGGTGGTGCGGCTGCGCGCGACGCTCGACTGGCTCGGCGCCGGCGCCGCGCAATAGCGGACGCCGGAGCGCATCCCAACCGTCACCCCCGCGGAAGCGGGGGTCCAGGGCAAGCGGTACAGTGGTCGCCCCTGGATTCCCGCTTGCGCGGGAATGACGAGCGTGGAGGCGATCCCCCTCTATTGCTGCTGCAGCGCGTCCGGGAAAATCATGTTGAAATCGAGCTCGACGCTCGGCCGCTTGAACGAGTCGGGGACCGGCGGGAAACGGCCGACCGCGGCGACCATCTGCTCGATCTTGGCGTCGATATCCGGGTAACCCGAACTCTGCTTGACCGCGATGCGGCTGATCGTGCCGTCCTCGAAAACCAGGACCGAAAGGGTCGTCTTGCCGTGCCGCCCGGCGAGGAAAGCGAGCGGCAGCATGTCGAAATGGCCGCGCGTCAGGGTGACCAGGTAATCGAGGTAGTCGCCGCGGGTCGCGTCCGAACCAGGCACCCGCGCCTCGGGCGGCGCCGGATTTGGCGCTGGCGGCGGCGGCTTTGCCGCCGGTGTCGGCGGGGCTGGGGTTGACGGGGCGGGTTTCGGCAGGGCCGTCGGCGTCGGTTGCGGCGACTGGCTCGGCTTGGGCGGCGGCATGACTTCCGCGACCTGCGGTTGCGGCGGCGCCGGCGGCCCTGCTGCCAGGACAACGGCAGCGCTCTCCACCTTTGGTCTCTCGGTGGTGCTCTCAGGCACGGTCCGTTCCGCCTGCGCCTCGTCCGGCGCGGCCGGCGATTCCTCGACGACGAGCTGCACCGGGATCGCTCCCGGAATTTCGGCCGGGGCAGTGCTCCACAATATCAGGACAAGCAGCGTCGGCAGATGAACGCCGAGCGAGCCGAGTAGGCTGATCGCGGAGGCGCGCTGGCGCGGCGCCGGGGACGGTTCATCCGGCGCCTCCTTGCTGCGCTCCGGATCGAGCTGCGCGAACTCGACCGGCAACGGCGCAGCATCGAATGCCTCGGCTTCGTCGAACTCGTCCCAGGGCAGGCCGGGCAGAAAGATCGGTTCCAGTCTTCCGTCCTCCGCCGGCCAGATCGGCGTCGGGTCGATCTCGAACTCCGGGAGCGGCTCGGCCGGCTCCTCGCGCTCGTCTCTATCGGCTAATTGGTCTGTGGTTGCGGTCAAGGTCGACTACAGCCCATCCGGGTAGACGACCTGGAGGATCAGCCCGGCGCTCGATCCCTGCAACCATTGCGGCAGCGGCGGAAATCGCCGGACCGCGTTGACCGCCTGCTCGATCCTGGCGTCGACATCAGGGTAGGGCGAGCCTTGCGCCACCGAGATGCCCGCGATCCGGCCGTCGTCGAGCACCACGATCTTGAAGGCCGCCGCGCCGCGGCGGCCGGCGAGGAACGACGGCGACAAGAGGCCGAAATGGCGGCGTATCAGCACCATGCAGTAGGCCAGGTATTCGTCGCGGGATGCGGCCGGCCCCGGCACCGGCGTCTCGCGCGGCGAATCCTGCGGGAGGATGTCGAGGCGGTGCCAGGTGGAGGCCGGCTTGGGCGGCCGGATCGGCTTTGGCGGCGGCGGCACCATGGCGGCCATCTGGGTTGGGGTCGGCGGGCTCGGCGGCGGCGGTGCCATTGCGGCCATCTGTGTCGCTGCCGGCTGGCTCGGTGCCGGCGGCGTGGGCAGCGCAGCTTCCGGCGGCGGCGAGGCCGCCTGGCCGATATTGTCGGAGGCGAGTCGGCCCGGGGGCGGCGGCTTGAATTCTTCGGGTTTCGGCGGAGGTGGCGGTGGTTCCTCGATCACCAGCCGCACCGGGATCGGCGCGGCAATCTCGGCCGGCGTGAAGCTCCAATCGAGCAACAGCAGCAGCGGCAGCAGATGAACGCCGAGCGAGCCGAGCACGCTCAAGGATAAGGCAAGCTGCCGCCGAAGCAGCGGCGGCGGCTTCCGCTCCGGGGTTGCGCGGTTGGGGTCGAGCCGCGCCGTCTTGTCGATCTCGGCCGGCACCGGCACGCCAGCCAGGAACGGCTCGCGTCGCATGTTCTCTGGCAGCGCGGTTGCCGCGACGTCGATCCTGAACGACGCCCCCTCCCCTCCCTCGCCCGCTTGCACCCGCCGATCCTCAATCAGCCGGCGGCGCCGGCGAGGTCGAGCCAGGCGGCCTCGTCGAGCGTGGTCACCCCGAGCGACGCGGCCCGGGTCGCCTTCGAGCCCGCATCGGCGCCGATCACGACATAATCGGTCTTGGAGGATACCGAGCTGGCGACATTGGCGCCGAGCGCCTCGGCCCGCGCCTTGGCTTCGGAGCGGGTCATCGCGGTGAGGCTGCCGGTAAAGACGATGGTCTTGCCGGCGAGGGGCGAGGCCGCCCGCCGCGCCGGCGCCTCGTAATCAATGACCCGCACCTGGCCCTCGATGTCGTCGAGGATCGCGCGGTTATGCGGCTCGGCGAAAAACCCGATGATGTCGGCCGCCATGTCGTCGCCGATGCCGTGCACGTCAATGAGATCGGCGCGGGCCGGGCTCTCGGGGTCCTGCGCCGCCTCCATCTCGCGCCGCCAGGCCCCGAGCGAGCGGTAATGCCGCGCCAACAGCCGCGCCGTCGCCTGCCCGACCTGCGGGATGCCGAGCGCGTTGATAAAGCGGTCGAGCGCGATAGTCCGGCGCTCGTCGATCGCGGCGATCAGCTTCTTGGCGCTGATCTCGCCCCAGCCTTCGCGCGCGACGATCATCTCGGCCCTCAGCCGGAAGATGTCGCCCGGCGTGCGGATCAGCTTGTCTTCCCAGAACTCGGCGATGTGCTTCGAGCCCAGCCCCTCGATGTCGAAGCAATCGCGCGCGACGAAATGCTTCAGCCGCTCGACCGCCTGCGCGGCGCAGATCAACCCGCCGGTGCAGCGCCGCACCACCATGCCCTCCTCGCGCACGGCGAGGCTGCCGCAGATCGGGCAGTGCTCGGGATATTTGAAAGGCTGCGCGTCTTTCGGGCGGCGCTCCATGATGACGCCGACGATCTGCGGGATGACGTCGCCGGCGCGCTGGACGATGACCGTATCGCCAATCCGCACATCCTTGCGGGCGATCTCGTCCTCGTTGTGCAACGTGGCGCGCTGCACCACGACCCCGCCGACGGTGATCGGCTCAAGCACCGCGACCGGGGTCAGCGCGCCCTGCCGCCCGACCGAGATCAGGATGTCGCGCAGCACGGTCGTTGCCTGCTGCGCCGGAAATTTGTGCGCCAGCGCCCAGCGCGGCGCGCGGCTGACCATGCCGAGCCGGTTCTGCAGCGCCAAATCGTTGATCTTGTAGACGACGCCGTCGATGTCGTAAGGTAGCTCGGCGCGGTGCTCGCCGATGTCGTGGTAAAAGGCGAGCGCCTCCTCGACGCCGGTGCACAGCCGCGAATGCTCGTTCACCGAAAAACCCCAGCGGCGAAAGCAGTCGAGCGCCTCCTTATGGGTGCGGGCGAATTGCCGGCTCGCCTCGCCCCAGTGATAGGCGAAGAATTTCAGCGGCCGGCGCGCGGTGATCGTGGGATCGAGCTGGCGCAGCGAGCCGGCGGCGACATTGCGCGGGTTGGCGAAGACCGGCTCGCCGGCCGCGGCGCGCTCCTCGTTGACCGCGAAGAACCCGGCGCGTTCCATGTAGACTTCGCCGCGCACCTCGATCAATTCGGGCCAGTCATTGCCGGCAAGCACGTCCGGCACGGTCTTCAGGGTCCGGATATTCTGGGTCACGTCCTCGCCGGTGACCCCATCGCCGCGCGTCGCGCCGACCACCAGCCGGCCCTGTTCATAACGCAGCGCGGCCGAGAGCCCATCGATCTTCGGCTCGGCCATGACCTCGACGCCGGTGAAATCCTCCGGGTGACGAAAGAACCGCCTGACGCGGTCGAAGAAATCGCGGACGTCCTGTTCCTCGAATGCATTCTGCAATGACAGCATCGGCAGCGAATGCGTCACCTTGGCGAAGGTCGCGGCCGGCGCCACGCCGACCCGGCGCGACGGGCTGTCGGCGCGGATCAGCTCGGGAAAGCGTGCTTCGATCGCATTGTTGCGCCGCCGCAATTCGTCGTACGCCGCGTCCGAGATCTCCGGCGAATCCTTGGCGTAATAGAGCTGGTCGTGATGCAGGATCTCCGCCGCCAGCCGCTCTAGCTCGGCGGCGGCCTCCTCCTCGGTCAGCCTCTCGACCGGGCGCGCCGCGAGATCGCTGTCGTAAGACCTAGCCATTGCCGGATCAGCGCCCTGCGTCCTTCGAGACGGCGTGCTCCGCACGCCTCCTCAGGATGAGGATCGTTCTTAATGCCATCAATATTTCACCTCATCCTGAGGAGCGCCCAACGGGCGCGTCTCGAAGGACGCACAGCGGAATTGCCGTTCATGCCCGCGCCCCGGCGATAAGGCTCGCCGCGGCGGCGCGCGCCTCGGCGGTCACCGTGCTGCCGGACAGCATCCGGGCGATCTCCTCCTGCCGCGTATCGGCGTCGAGTTCCTCGACCCGGGTCACCGTCGCGCGCTCGGCCTGCCACTTGGCGACGCGCCAGTGATGCGCGCCGCGTGCCGCGACCTGCGGCGAGTGGGTCACCACGAGGATCTGCAGCCTTGTCCCGAGGCGCTGCAGCCGCTCGCCGACCGCGGCTGCGACGGCGCCGCCGATCCCGCTGTCGACCTCGTCGAAAATCAGGGTCGGCACCGACGAACTGCCGGCCAGTACGAGCTTCAGCGCCAGCATAAAGCGCGACAATTCGCCCCCCGAGGCGATGCGCGCCAGCGGCCCGAACGGCGCCCCCGGGTTGGTCGCCACCTCGAAATGCACGCGCTCGACGCCGTGCTCGCCCCATTCGGCCTCGGGCAGCGCGCTCAGCACGGTGCGGAACCGCGCCTTGTCGAGCCGCAGCGGCTTCAGCTCCGCCGCGATCGCGCCATCGAGCCGGCGCGCGGCGCGCTCCCGGCCGCGCGAGACCCCACCGGCAGCGGCGACATATCCGAGCCGCGCCGCCGCCACTTCTTCCTCCAGCGCCGCGAGATGCTCGGCGCCGGTCTGGATCCCGGCGAGCCGCGTGGCAAACTCCGCGCGCAGCCGCGGCAGGTCGGCGATCGCGACACCATGCTTGCGGGCCAGCGCGCGCAACGCAAAGAGCCGCTCCTCGACCTCCTCGAGCGCGCGCGGATCGAGCTCGAGCGCCTGCGCCGCGTCGGCCAGCGCGGCGAGCGCCTCGCTGGTTTCCGTGGCGGCGCGCTCGGCCGCCGCGAGCGCGCCGTCGAGAAGGCCCTGCGCCCGGTCGCGGGCGCGGTCGAGCCGGCGCAGCGCACGGGACAGCGCCTCCTGCGCGCCGCCCTCGCCGTCGATCTCGGCGATCGCCTCGGGGACCGCCTCGCCGAGCCGCTCGGCGTTCTGCAACAGGAGGCGCCGCGCGCCGAGCCGCTCCTCCTCGTCGCCTTCCGGCGACAACGCGTCGAGTTCGGCGCGGTGGTGGCGCACCAGATCCTCCTCGGCACGGGCGCCGGCGAGGCGGCGCGCGGCATCTTCGGCCCGCTCCCGCGCCCCCCGCCATTGCCGCCACGAATCGGCGAGCGCGGCGAGCGCCACCTCGTGCTCGGCCGCATCATCGAGCAGCGCGCGATGCGTCGCCGGATCCAGGAGGCCGCGCTGTTCGCCCTGGCCCTGGATCTCGACCAGACTGTCGCCGAGCTCGCGCAGCAGCCCGACGCTCGCCGCTTCGTCATTGACAAAGGCCCGGCTCTTCCCGTCGGCGGCGACCACCCGGCGCAACACGATCGTGCCGGCCAAATCGGCCGACATCCCGGCCTCCCGCAGGATCGCCATGGCCGGATGATCGGGCTCGACGAAAAACTCGGCGGCGACCGCCGCCTGCTCGGCCCCAGGCCGCACCAGCCCCGCATCGGCCCGCCGCCCAAGCGCCAACCCGAGCGCATCCAGGAGAATCGACTTCCCCGCCCCGGTCTCCCCGGTCAGCACGCACAGCCCCGGCCGGAAGGCAAGGCTAAGCCGATCGATCAGAACAACATCGCGAATGGTGAGTCCGAGCAGCATGGCGCGCAATAATACCATAAACCCGCAACCGCATTTGCCCCCACCCTTCCCTCCCCCGCCCGTCGCTAACCCTCCCTCGCAAGCGGGGGAGGGAAGGGTGGGGGCTATGCGGCAGGGTTAGGGTGGAGGTTGAAGAAGGCGGTGGGGCAGGTGCCTTCAGCCTGGGGTTTCTCCGTTGAGACGGCAGGCGGCCAGCCTGGCCATCGGCGCCGATTTCGTCGCGCGGCACTGCGAGCTCAAGGCTCGCTGCCAACCTCTCGTATTGAGCGGTATGGAACCTCGTCCGCCGCAACTAAGAGTGCCGCTATCTCCTCAATCTGAAGTTGAAAGCCGCGAAACCCGCCGCTTTACGAATCGCTGCCGCCTTCGTCACTGGCCGCGCCAGCTGCGCTGAGCCGGGCGAGCCGCCCCCAGGAGCGGTTTTTCCCTGCCGGCAGGGAATTCCCTACGCCCGGATCTCCTGGCGCTGGAAGGCGATGTAGGCGATGACGAAAATCACGATCGTCGCGGCGATGAGGCCGGTCAGCTGCGGCCAGATCAGGATGAAGCTCTGCGATACGGGCAATGGCGCGCCGATCGCGCCGCGCTGCTGGACCAGCTGGATCACCGACCCGATGCCGAGCGCCCGGGTCTTCGGCTGTAGGAGGGCTTGCGTGATGTCGCTGTAAAGGTTGTTGGGCGACAGCCAGTTGATGATCTGCTGGGTCTCGAAATACGCCAGGTTCGGCCCGAACAGCGTCTCGCGCGGGCCGGCGATCACGGTCGATAAGAGCGGCGTCACCATCAGCGCCCAGAAAAAGGTGAACAGGAGCCACATGCCGAGCGTCGCGAGCGCGGCGGTGGCCGGCGCGCGGAACAGCACCGAAAACAACAAGGCGACCGCGAGCCACACCCCGCCATAGGCGATCGTCGCGACGAGGAAACCCAGCATCCGGACAAGTTCTTCGAGGCTCGGCGGCAGGCCGAGCCGCAAAAACCCCAGACCGAGCACGAGAAACCACAACGAGACCAGCGCTATCGTCAACGTCAAAAGGCGGGCCAGAAATTTGCCCAAGAGCAGCGCGTCGCGATAGATCGGCTGGGCCAGGAGGCGGCTCAACGTGCGCTGGTTGAACTCGGCGTTGACCGCATCGAAACCCAATGCGATCGCGATCACCGGGATCACCAGCCCGATCATGAACGCGAAGGAGACCGGGATCGGGTCGGGTGCGATCGTCAACAGGCTGAGGAAGAGAAACGGGCTCTCGCCGATCGTCTCGCGGATCGTATTGGTCGACAGCCACGCCACGAACAGCGCCACCAGAAATACCAGCGCCTCCATCACCACCATGCGGATCCCGCCGAGATGGTCCGCGGTCTCCTTGGCGATGACGGCGCCCATCCCGGTCCAGGGCGAGCCCAGTCTGCTCCGGTTGGGGCGGTCTGCGCTGCTACTGCGCGGCATCGCGGGCCTCCTGGAAATAGCGGGTGTAGACCTCGTTGAGGCTCGGCGCGGCAAACCGGATGCCGATCAGCTCAGCCGCGGCGGCGAGATGCCGGGCGATCTCGGCGCGCAAATCGCTCTGGCAATCGACCCGGTAGCGCTGGCTGTCCGGCCCGGCGCCGAGCAGCTGCACCCGCACGATGCCGGGCATTGCGGCGAGGCGGTCCTCGAGCCCCGCTCCGCGCACCTCGACATCGATGACGTACCCGCCGCCAAGGACGCGGCCGGCCAGCTCGGTGACCGTACCGGAGAGGACGATCCGGCCGCGATTGAACAGCGCGACCCGGTCGCACACGCTCTGCACCTGGTCGAGATGGTGCGACGACAGGAGCACCGCGGTCCCGTCGGCCTTGAGGCGGCGGATCATCTCGAGGAATTCCTGCGTCGAATGCGGGTCGAGCGCGGTGGTCGGCTCGTCGAGGATCGCCACGCTCGGGCGCTTCATCAGGATCTCGGCGAGGCCGAGACGCTGGCGCATGCCTTGGGAGAATGTCCCGACTCGCGCCCGCCCGACCTCGCCCAGCCCGACCCGGTCGAGCGCGGCGGTGAATCGCTCGTCGATTTCGCGGCGGGAGAGCCCGGCGAGGCGCCCGGTATAAGTGAGGTTGTCGCGCGCCGAGAGGCCGTCGTAAAAGCCGATTTGATCGGGCAGGTAGCCGACCCGCCGCTTGACTTCGAGCGGCTGGCGCAGCGGATCGAAGCCGGCAACCTCGGCATGCCCGCTGGTCGGCTCGGTCAACCCCAACAGCATCAGGATCGTCGTCGTCTTGCCCGACCCGTTGGGCCCGAGGATGCCGACGATCTCGCCGGCATCGACCGCGATGTCGATATGGTCGACCGCCAGGGTCGCGCCGTAGCGCTTGGTCAGCGCCTCGGCCTTTATGACCACCTCTGTAGGCATTTTAGCGTCTCGTCCTCAAGCTTGGCTGATCCTCGTGCGTCCTTCGAGACGGCCGCTTTGCGGCCTCCTCAGGATGAGGTCCTTTCTTAATTCCATCAAAAGCTTACCTCATCCTGAGGAGCGCCCAGCGGGCGCGTCTCGAAGGACGCACGACAGATCACCGGCGGCCGAAGCGGGCGACGGCGAAGACGACGACCAGGAGGGCGATCGCGATGATCGCGATGCCGACCGCGCCCCACAGGGTCGAGGTCAGGACGGTGATGCGGAAATTAGCCGATTCGGAAAGCCCGCCTGCCGCGCTGGCGCGGATCGTCGTCTGATAATCGCCGGCGATCGCGCGTTCCGAAGGGGTCAGCGTCACCTTGACATCCTGCGTCGCACCGGCGGCAACTTGCGCCACCTGCTTGGGATCAAAGCTCGACTTCCAGCCCTCGGGGGTGGTTGCGTTGAGTTCGACGTCGCGCGCCGCCTCGCTGCCGTCATTGCGCAAGACCACGGTGAGCTGGCTGCTCTGCCCGGCATAGGCTTCGCCCGAGAGCCGCCCGCCCTCGCCCGAGATCGCCAGGCGCGGCTGGCCGACGATGGTCAGGCTGACCGGGAGGTCGGCGCTCGCCGCCTCGGTCTTGGCGTGCAGCACGAGCTTGTACTCGCCCGCCGGGGTGTCGCGCGGGATGGTCAGCGCCGCCTCGACATCCTTCGACTTGCCGGCCTCGATCGGGATCGAGGTGAGCTGCTGGCTGCCATAGGCCTCGGTAAAGCCGATCTGGAAGTTCTTCGGCGCGTCGCCGGTGAAATTGATCGTCGCGTCGCGGCCGCTGTCGTTGGTCGCCGACACCTTGTATTTGAACGAGGTGGTCGCGGTGCCGCGCAGCGCGGGAAAGTTCGTGGTCAGCTTGAGCTTGGCCGGAACCTCCTCGCCGATCGTTACGGTGATCGGCAGCTTGTCGTCATACTGGGCATTCTTGGCCTGGACCGTGAAACGATAATCGCCATGGCCGATCCCGGCCGGCGGTTCGAGCCGCAATTGCAGCCGCTCCTCGGAATCGGGTGCGACCTCGACCGCGGCAACCGGCTGGCCGCCGCCAAGGATCGTGGCCTTCCAGCCCTCGGCCGTCTGCGGCACGGCGAGCGTCAAAAGCTGCGGCGGCAATCGGAAGTTGCGCACCGACAGATCGATCGTCGCGGTCTCGCCGGTACGAACGGTCAGCGCCGGATATCTGGTCGTGAGGAAGAGGCCAGCGATCCCAGTGGCGCTTCCCGAGGCGGGCGGATCGGCGGCAATCGCCGCTGTGGCCGAAAGCATCAGCACGAGCCAGACAGCAAGCATCCGCCGGAACATACTAGGACCCTCCCGGTTCTCCCGCGACAAGCCCCGCTGACATAGATCAGCGGCTAGCCAAGCTGAAATTATTTTTTTGTAATGTAACGCGGTTCAGAGGACGCCGCTGACGAGGCGGCTGAACCAGCCCTCGCTCGCGGTCGCCGGGGGGCTGCCGCCGGTCATCAGCGCGTAGGCCTCGCCGTACCAGCGGCTGCCAGGATAATTGTGGCCGAGCACCGCCGCGTTCGCCTTGGCCTCGTTGTTCAGGCCAAGGGCGAGATCGCATTCGACGAGCCGCTCGAGCGCCTCGGGCACATGTGTCGTCGTCTGGAAATTGTCGATGACCCGCTTGAAGCGGTTCATCCCGGCCAAGTATTCCCCGCGTTTCAGGTAATACCGTCCGATTTCCATTTCCTTGCCGGCCAGATGGTCACGCGTGAAGTCGAGCTTGAGCTTGGCGTCGCGCGCGTATTTGCTGTCGGGAAAGCGGCGAACGATATCGTCGAGCGATTTCAGCGCCAGCTCGGTCAGCTTCTGATCGCGGCCGACATCGACGATCTGCATGTAATAGCAAATCGCCTTTAGATAATAGGCATAGGCGACGTCCTTGTGACCCGGATGCAGCTGGATGAAGCGATCCGCCGCGATGATCGCATCGTCGTATTTGCCGCCCTGGTAAAGCGAGTAGACCTGCATCAGTTGGCTTTTCGTCGCCCACACCGAATAGGGATGCTGGCTTTCCACCTGATCGAAGGTCTTGGCCGCCGCGGTGTAGTTTTCATCAACCAGGGCGTCCATGGCCTTGTTGTAGAGATCGTCGACCGGCTTTTCGATGTAAGCCTCGTTCTTCGAGCCGCCGCAGGCAGCGAGCGCAATCGTCAGCACGATGGCGGCGACCCGCCACGGCGACGGCAACAACGACAGACGCATCGGTACTCTCAACCCGGCCACATTCCCCGGCGCGCTTATAGCACGGATCGCGCCGACGGCGACAAACCGGCAGCGTCCTAATTTGGCGATGGGAGGCGGATAAATAGCCATGTGGCAGGTGTGTCCGATATGACCTCGGTGCTATGCCCTTTACCGGATGTATCTTCGAGTAGCACACCATCGCCCGCGACGAATTCATGTGATTCGCCCGAACTCGTGGTTACACGGGTGCAACCCGATAAACTGAATGCCATGATTCGGCTTGGGGCCGGGTGAGGTTCTGTCCCCTTCCAGTCGGCGCCAACCTCTAAGATGACATAATTTTGGGCAGTCTGGGCGTCGCTGGCGTGGAGCGGAGCCGCAGGTGGGGCGAACTCTTTAAGCCCCAGCGGTATGGTAACGGTCTCAAACCTGCTTTCTCCAAAATCGTCCGCGTAGACCCTGAGAACCTCCATCACGAGCGATTCCGGAGGCTTCTCTGACATGTTTACCCTCCGCTAGAGAAGCGCATGCGGACGTCGCGGTGTAATCCTTGATTGGGTCGAACGCACGTCCGATCAGGCGACCCGGCGAGCCTCCGGCCAGGCGACGACCCCGACATCGGCGGCTTCGGCGATCGTCGTGTCGCACCAGGCATCGCGGTCGGCAAAGAGCGCCGCAACCAGCCGGCGGGTCAGGGCATGGCCCGACCGCACTCCGCGGAAATGCCCGATGATCGGTCCGCCGGCGAGATAGAGGTCGCCCAGGGCATCGACCAGCTTGTGGCGGACAAACTCGTCGGTAAAGCGCAACCCGCCATCGTTCAGCACCCGGTTGCCGCTGACCACGATCGCGTTGTCGAGCGAGCCGCCGCGCGCCAGCCCGGCCGCCTTGAGACGCGGCCAATCGTCGAGCAGCCCGAAGGTGCGGGCCGGGGCAAGCTCGGCCTTGAAGGTGCCGGGCTCGAAATTGAGCGTCATGTCCTGCCGGCGGATCAGCGGATTGTCGAAATCGATCTCAAAGCTCATCGAGAAGCCGTGCTCGGGGAGCAGCGCGGCCGAGGCGCCGTTGGCGCTGACCCAAACCGGCTTCAGCACCTTGAAGGCGCGCCGCACGGCGTCCTGCGGGACGGTCCCGGCGCGCTCGATCATCGCCATGAACGGCGCCGCGCTGCCATCCATGATTGGCACCTCGGGTCCGTCCAGCTCGACCAGCGCGTTGTCGATCTGGCTCCCGGCGAGCGCCGCCATCAGGTGCTCGATCGTGCCGATCTGGATTCCCTCGCCGTTGGACAGCACGGTCGACAATGCCGATTCGGTGGTGCTGGTCCAGCTCGCGCGGATTTCGGCGCCGGCATCGGTCCGGCGAAAGACGATCCCGGTGTTCGGCGGCGCCGGGTAGAGCGTCATCGCGACCGGCTGGCCGCAATGCAGGCCAATACCGCGGCAACGGCCGACATCCCCCAACGTCTGCTGCAGCGAAATCCCCATTTCCCCCAACATGCGACAATATTCGAAATGACGCGATCCCGATGGGGACGCTAGCCCCGCCACCCAGATCGCCACAAATCAAACATTGTTACCGATTATTGCATGTCGGATGCCATGCGGGCACAAGATGTGGCAACGACAGCGCTAGAAGATCCCCTCCCCCGGGCTTGTCCCGAGGGTCCACGTCTAGATGCCGGCTCAGTTTGCCTGGCGGCGCAGAAAAGCGGGGATGTCGAGCAGATCGTCTTCCTTGCTCGTCCCCGGGCGCTCCTCGGGCTCGAGCGGCGCAAGGCGTGGCTGGGCCGTGCGCGCCGGGGTTGGCGCCGGCCGTGGCGCCGGCACCGGAGGCCGGGCGCGGCCGACCCCAGTGACGCGCTCGATGAGGCTCGGGACCCGGCCCTTGGGCCGCGGCTGGGCATCGCCCCGCGGCGTCGACCCGGCCTGCGCGACCGCCGGCTCGGCCCCAGCGGGCTGACCTACGGCGGATTGAACGATCGGCACCGGGCGAGCGGGACCCGCATCGACCGGGCGGGGCGCGATAAAGGCGCCGCTCTTCACCGCCGCGTTTTCGGCCGCCTCGGCGGCGGGTGGGACCGGCTCGGCCGGGCCTGGTCCGCGCGCTTCGGCGCGCGGCGCCTCGGCGCCAGCCGCCAGCGGGCTGGCCGCGTTCTGCGTCAGCATCGGTTGCGTGTAGCCGGAGCCCGAATCGCGCAACGCGGGTTCGCCGTCGGGAGCGCGGGCGACCAGCCCGAGGCGTCCCTGCTCCTGCGCGAGCTCGACGGCCTCGATACCGGTCGCGACAACCGAGATGCGCATCCTGCCGGCGAGCTTTTCGTCAAACGTCGAGCCGAAGATGATGTTGGCGTCGGGATCGACCTCCTCGCGGATCCGGTTGGCGGCCTCGTCGACCTCGAACAGCGTCATGTCGGCGCCGCCGGTGATGTTGATCAAGACGCCGCGGGCGCCTTTCATCGACACGTCTTCCAGGAGCGGGTTGTTGATCGCGGCCTCGGCGGCGTCGATCGCGCGGCGATCACCCTCGGCTTCGCCGGTCCCCATCATCGCCTTGCCCATCTCGCTCATGACCGTGCGGATATCGGCGAAGTCTAGGTTGATCAGGCCGGGCATCACCATCAGGTCGGTCACCCCGCGCACCCCGGAATGCAGCACGTCGTCGGCCATCTTGAAGGCGTCGGCGAAAGTCGTGCGCTCGTTGGCGATGCGGAACAGGTTCTGGTTCGGGATGATGATCAGCGTGTCGACGTATTTCTGCAGCTCCTCGATCCCGGAATCGGCGACGCGCATGCGGTGAACGCCCTCGAACTGGAAGGGCTTGGTGACGACGCCGACCGTCAGGATCCCGGATTCGCGCGCGACCCGGGCAATGACCGGAGCCGCGCCGGTGCCGGTGCCGCCGCCCATGCCGGCGGTGATGAACACCATGTTCGAGCCCTGCATCGATTCGAGCAGATCGTCGATCGCCTCTTCGGCGGCCGCCCGGCCGACATCGGGCCGGGCGCCGGCGCCGAGGCCATGGGTCACCCCGATCCCGAGCTGAATCTTGCGCGGCGCCGTCGACAGCTGCAGCGCCTGCGCGTCGGTGTTGCAGACGATGAATTCGCAGCCCACCAGGTTCGAGCGGATCATGTTGTTGACGGCATTCCCCCCGGCGCCGCCAACCCCGACGACGGTAATGCGGGGCTTAAGCTCCTGCTCGTCCGTCGGGATGCTGAGATTGATCATGCTTATCGTCCTCCACGCCTGCGCGACTGTGGCCTGGTCCGGCCCCGCGAGGCCGGTTCCCCCTCGTCCCGATCGCCGCCAACCGGCGCGAGAAAAGCCCGGGTTCGGGCTGCGTCCCCCTGATGTCGCAGCCCGATACTACCTGTTTTGCCGCAAACCAGGTACCCGCGACCAAAGAAAAATCCAAGCAAACTCAAAAATTCTCGCGCAGCCATTGCCCGACCCGGCCGAACATCCCGTGGGGCGCGCTGCGCGCCGGGCGCGGCGATTCGGCACGCTCGGACATGGCAAAAAGGAGGAGCCCCGCCGCGGTCGAAAACGCCGGGCCGTGGGTCGCTTCGGCGAGGCCCTTGATGCGGGTCGGCCGGCCGATCCTGACCTGCTTGTCGAGAATGAGGCCGGCCAGTTCGCGCACCCCATGCAGCTGACAGGCGCCGCCGGTCAGCACGACACGCCGTCCGGCGATCTTGTCGCAGCCGCTCGCTTCCAGCCGCTGCTGAACGAGCTCGAATGTTTCCTCGACGCGCGGGGCGATGATGCTGACGAGCAGCGATTTGGGCACATGGTTGACATGGCCGTCTTCGTCTTCGCCGATCTGCGGAACGGCGATCATTTCGCGCTCGTCGAGGGTCGAGGAAATCGCGCTGCCAAACAGCGCCTTCATCCGCTCGGCGTGGGCAAGCGGGGTCGCCAGCCCGCGGGCGATGTCGTTGGTGACATGGAGGCCGCCGACCCGCACCGCGTCGGCGAAGACCAGACTGCCGCCGAAAAAGACGCCGATCGTCGTCGTGCCGCCGCCCATGTCGATAACCGTGACGCCGAGATCCATCTCATCATCGACGAGGCAGGCGAGGCCGGCGGCGTAGGGGCTCACGACCAGCGCCTCGACTTCGAGATGCGAGCGCCCGATCGCCGCGGTGTGGTTGCGCACGCTCGCCGTGGCGGCGGTGACGACATGCATGTTGACGCCGAGCCGCTCGCCGACCATGCCGCGCGGGTCGAGGATGCCCCGGCTGTCGTCGATCGAGAAGCCGACCGGGATCGAATGGATCACCTGCCGGTCGGGTGCTTCCCGCGTCCCATAGCCGCGTTCGAGGACCTGGCGCATGTCGCGATCGGTGATCTCGTGGCGGCCCACGCCGATTTCCGCCTTGACGATGCGCGAGGCGGTATAGCCGCCCGACAGGTTGGCGACGGCGCGCCCGATCGTCTCACCGGCCATTTGCTCGGCGGCGTGGACGGCATTGCGGATCGAATCGGCCGCGGCGTCGAGGTCGATGATCGTCGCGCTCTTCACCCCGCGCGCGATCTGATGGCCGATGCCGAGGATGCGCGGCTGGTCTTCGACGCGTGCGATGAAGCAGCAGATCTTGGTCGTACCGATGTCGATCGCCGCGATCATGCTGCCGCGCGGACGCGTTCCGGCCGGACGCGGGCGCGCCCCGTTGCCGTTGCCCGCCGAGCCATTCCCGGGACTCACGGCCGGTGCGGTGTTCTTCTTCGCGGCGCTCTTCTTCATGTGCTCTTTCCCGGGCCGCGGACCTTCTTCGCCGGCGCCGTCTCGCCCGGCGCCGCGGCGGCGGGACGCAACACCAGCCGATCGGGCAGCCGCATATCGACGCTCTGGATATCGCGCTGCAACAGGTTGTTCGCCCGTTCCTGCGCGGCCAGCCGCGCCCACGCCGCGTCGAGGTTTGCCTCGGGCAGCAGCACGTCGATCGCATTGTCGATCCGCAGGTTCCAGCGCCGGTTATCGACCCGCACCGCGGCGGTCACCCGGGCGGCGAGCTCGGGCTCGCGCGCCAGCATGTCGATGAGCGCGGTGGCGTGGCTTGCCGCATCGTCGCCGACGACCGTCGGCAGCCGGGCAAACCGGGTCAGATCCTTGACCGGGATCACCGCCCCCTCGCGATCGACCAGCTCATGCTTGCCGGCGTGCTGCCACACCGCGAGCGGATGGCGTTCGACCAGCCGGACGACCAGGGTCCCGGGCAGCCGGCGCTCGATCGTCGCCGAGCGCACCCAAGGCAGGCTCTCCAGCTTCTCCTTCGCCCGGCTCGGGCTGACCGCGAGGATCGGCGTGCCGCGTTCGGCCGCGAGAGCGGCCATGATCGTCGCCCTGTCGGTGGTCTCGCGGCCCTCGACCTCGATATTCCCGACAACCAGCCCGAGCGCGGCGCTCGCCGCGAGGGCGCGATCGGCAACGCCGGCAAGGATCGCCTGGCCGATCGGCACCCGGCTCAGCACAACCCCGCCATAGCAGGCGGCGGCGAGCACCACCGCCACCGCCCACGGCACGGCACGGCGCATTGCACGAGAGATCCGGCGCCGGCGGCGCGGCGGGGGTGGCGCGGCGCGACCCGCGCGAATTCTCATCCTGTCCTCGCGAGCGCGTCGGCGCGCAGTGCGCTCTCGGGCAGCCGCCCGATACGGCGGATCTCCCATTCGAGCGTAATGCCGAACCGGTCACTCACCCGGCGCCGCACCTCTTCGCCGAGGGCTTCGATGTCGGCGGCGGTCGCATTGCCGGTGTTGATCAGGAAATTGGTGTGCTTTTCGGAGACCATCGCGCCGCCGCGGACAATCCCGCGGCAGCCGGCCGCGTCGATCAGCTGCCAGGCCTGATGGCCGGCCGGGTTGGCGAAGGTGGAGCCGCCGGTGCGCGCCCGGATCGGCTGTGAGGCTTCGCGCGCGGCCTGGATCTCCGCCAGGCGCTGGGCAATCGCGACGCGGTCGCCTGGTGTCCCGCGGAAAACCGCGCCGGTGAAGATCCAATCCGCCGGTGCGCCGGAATGGCGGTAGGAAAACCCGAGTTCGGCGGCGCTTACCCGATGGATCCTGCCGTTACGATCGACCGCGTCGGCGGAAATCAGCACATCCTTGAATTCGCTGCCATAGGCGCCCGCATTGGTCCGAAACCCGCCGCCGACCGTGCCCGGGACGCCGGACAGAAATTCGAGCCCCGCGATCCCGGCCTGAGCCGCCGTAAGGGCGACGTTCGCGTCTAGCGCGCCGGCACCGGCGCTCACCTCGTCGGCCCCGGTCTCGGTGCCGACAAAGCCGCGGCCGAGCCGGATGGTCACCCCAGCGATGCCGCCGTCGCGCACCAGGAGGTTCGAGCCGACGCCGATCGCGGTCACCGGAATCTCGGCCGGCAGCGCGGCGAGAAAACCGGCGAGATCATCTTCATCCGCCGGCCGGAACAGCAATTCGGCGGAGCCCCCGACGCGGAACCAGGTCAGATGCCCGATCGGGGCATTGGCGGCGAGCCGGCCGCGGACCGGCGGGAGCTGTCGCAGCCAATCGCCGCCGCCGGTGTCCGGGTGTGCCGTCACGCCACCCGGCTCCGCGCGTCGAGTTCGGCGAGCTCGCCCGGCAGGCTGTTCGCCCAGTTGGTGATCGAACCGGCGCCGAGGCACACCACGATGTCGTCGGGCCGCGCCAAGGGGCGCAGCAGCGGCGCGAGGGCTTCCGGCCCGGGCAGCGGCTGGGTGTTGCGATGACCATGCGCGCGCAGGCCGGCAACAAGAGCGTCGCGCGACACGCCCTCGATCGGTGCTTCACCCGCCGCATAGATGTCGGCGACCAGCACCAGATCGGCATCGTTGAAGCAGGTGCAGAACCCGTCGAACAGATTTGCCAGGCGCGTGTAGCGATGCGGCTGCACGATTGCGATAACCCGGCCGCCGACGATCGCCCGCGCCGCCTTCAGCACCGCCGCGATTTCGACCGGATGATGGCCGTAATCGTCGATGATCGTCGTGCCATTCCATTCGCCGGTCTTGGTGAAGCGCCGGCGCACGCCCTTGAAGTTGCGCAGGCTGGCGCGCACCACCTCGTCCCCGAGGCCCATCTCCTCGGCCACAGCCAAGACGCTCAGCGAATTCTGGACGTTGTGCTCGCCGAACATCGGCAGGAACAAGCCGGCGAGCACCCGCTCCTGTCCGCTCGCCCGGTCGGCGATCACCGCGTCGTAGTGGCTGCCGTCGCGGCCGATGCGGATATTGGTCGCGCGGATATCGGCCTGTGGGCTGAGACCGTAGGTCAGAATGCGCCGCTCCGACAGGCGGGCGATCATGCTCTGGACGACCGGATGGTCGATGCACAAGACCGCAAACCCGTAGAACGGGATATTGCCGACAAAGGTCTCGAAGGCCTGCTGCAACGCGGCGAAGTCGCCGTAGAAATCGAGGTGCTCGGGGTCGATGTTGGTGACGATCGCGACCGTCGCAGGCAGCCGCGTAAAGGTGCCGTCGCTCTCATCGGCCTCGACCGCCATCCAGTCGCCGGCACCGAGCCTGGTATTGGTGCCGTAGGCGTTGATGATGCCGCCGTTGATCACGGTCGGATCGAGCCCGGCGGTTTCGAGCAACGTGCCGATCATCGAGGTCGTCGTCGTCTTGCCGTGCGTGCCGGCGATCGCGATCGACCATTTGAGCCGCATCAGCTCGGCCAGCATCTCGGCGCGCCGGACCACCGGCAGGCGGCGGCTCCGCGCCGCCACGACTTCCGGGTTGTCGGGCCTTACCGCGGAGGAGATGACGATGACCTCGGCGCTGTCGAGATTTTCGGCCGCGTGGCCGATCCGGACGGCAATGCCGAGCCCGGCGAGCCGGCGCGTATTGGCGCTCTCGGCGAGATCGCTGCCCTGCACCCGGTAGCCGAGATTGTGCAGCACCTCGGCAATCCCGCTCATCCCGATGCCGCCGATCCCGACAAAATGGATGGGCCCGATCGATTCGGGCAGCGATCTCATGCCGCATGCTCCCGCGGCGTGCCGTCCGGCTCGCCTTCCATCCCCGTCAGGGCGAGAACGATGGCGGTGAGCCGCTCGGCCGCGTCGTCGCAGCCAAATTTGCGCGCCTGCGCGGCCGCCTGGCCAAGGCCCGCAGAATCGGCAAGCCGCTCCGCGAGGATTGCGCTCAGCAACGGCGCGCTCAGCCCGGCTTGCGGGATCACCCAGCCGGCGCCGGCATCAGCGAAAGCGCGGGCATTGGCCGCCTGGTGGTCGTCGGTCGCGTGCGGGTAGGGCACGAGGAGCGCCGGCCGGCCGATCGCCGCGAGCTCCGCCACCGTCGACGCCCCGGCCCGGCAGATGACCAGCTGGGCCCGCGCCAGCCGCTCCGGCACGTCGGTGAAGAAGCTGTCGACCTCGGCGGCGATGCCGGCGGCTTCGAGCTGAGCGGTGACCCGGGCGCAATCCTCGCGCCGCGCCTGCTGGCTGACGCGCAGCGCCGCACGCAGCGCCGGCGGCAATCCGGCCAGCGCCGGCGGCACGATGTCGGCGAAAATCCGCGCGCCCTGACTGCCGCCGGTAATCAGCAGCTCGATGGGCGCGCCCGCCCGTGGCGGCCGGTATGGGGTGGCGGCAACGGCAGCGATCGCCGGCCGCACCGGGTTGCCGGTATAGACGGCGCGTGCCCGGTCAGCCGGCCGCAGACCGGCGGTTTCGGCGAAGCCGGTGGCGATCCGCCGGGTTCGCGCCGCCAGCAGGCGATTGGCGCGGCCGAGCACGGCGTTCTGCTCGTGGATCACGGTCGGCAGCCCGAGCTGGGTCGCCGCAAACATCGTCGGCACCGACGGATAGCCGCCGAACCCGACCACCGCTGCGGGGTGGAGGCGGCCCAGCAGCCGCCGCGCCTGGACGAGGCCGACCGCCATCGCCGCGATGCCGCAAGCGCTTTGCAATGGATTGCCGCCGAGCCGTCCGGCGCGGATCTCGCGGATCTCGACGCCCGGCACCTGCGCGGCAAACGCGTCGGCGCGCCGATCCGTGGCGAGACACACCCGGGCGCCGTGCCGGACGAGGCGCTCGGCGAGCGCTTGGGCCGGAAAGAGATGCCCGCCGGTGCCTCCGGCGGCGAGGACGAAAGTGCCGGCGCTCACAGCTCGCTCCCGCCGAGGCGGCGCCGGGTCAGGGCCAGCATCATGCCCATGCCCAACGCCAAGGACAGCATCGACGACCCGCCATACGACAGAAACGGCAAGGTCATGCCCTTGGTCGGGATCAGGTGCAGGGTCGAGGCCATGTTGATGACCGCCTGCAGCCCGAACTGGATGAGGAGCCCGGTCGCCGAGAGCAGCACAAAGAGATTGCCCTCCTGCAAGAGGCGGGAGAAGCCGCGCAGCACGATGAAGGCAAAGACGCCGACGATCATGATGCAAACGATGAGGCCGAACTCTTCGCCCGCCACGGCGAATACGAAATCGGCGTGCGCATCGGGCAGGACGTCCTTGACCGTGCCCTCGCCGGGCCCGCGGCCCCACAGCCCGCCATTGACGAAGGCCTCGATCGAGCGGTTGACCTGATAGCTGTCGCCCGCCGCCGGATCGAGAAATCGGTTGATCCGGCTGGTCACGTGCGGCAGCCACAGATAGGCGCCGACAAACCCGGCGAGCCCGGCGATCGTGCCGGCGGCGGCCCAGTAGAGCCTGAGGCCGGCCATGAAGAATTGCGCGAACCAGACGATCGCGATGACGATCGCCATGCCGAGATCGGGCTGCTTCATCAGCATCGCGATCAGTCCGACGAACAGCACCATCGAGATTGCATTCCCGGGAAAACCGGGGCGCGCCTTCTGTTCGGCGAACAGCCAGGCCGTCACGACGGTAAAGGTCGGCTTGATGAATTCCGATGGTTGCAGCGACAGGCCCGGCAGGTTGATCCAGCGCCGCGCGCCCTTGATCTCGACCCCGAAGACAAAGGTCAGGGCGAGGAGCGCCGCGGCGATCGCAAAACCGATGAATGCCACCCGCCGGACCGAGCGCGGCGGCAGCAGCGACACCCCGAACATCACCGCGAAGGCGATCGGCGCGACCACCAGATGGCGCTCGGCGAAGTGCAGCCGCGCATAGCCGAGCCGCTCGGCGACGGCGGGGCTTGCCGCCATGCTCAACACCGAGCCGAAGGCGATCAGCAGAACCAGCGCACCGAGGCTCCAGCGGTCGATGGTCCACCACCAGCGGGCGACCGGCCTCTGGTCGATGCGGGCGAACATCATCGCCCGTGCTCCGCATTGTGCAATCCGGCGACCAGGGCGCGAAAGGCGTCGCCGCGCGCCTCGAAATGGGCGAACTGGTCATAGGAGGCGCAGGCCGGCGACAACAGCACCACCGCCCCCGGCACGCCGTCGCGGCGCGCCCGTTCGGCCGCCGCCGCCGTCGCGGTCGCGAGATCCCCACAGCGCGTGAACGGAACAGAATTGCCCAGCGTCGCCGCAAACTCCTCCGTCGCGGTGCCGATCAAATAGGCGTGCCGCAGCCGTCTGAAATAAGGCCCGAGAGACGTGATCCCTCCCGCCTTCGGCAGCCCGCCGGCGATCCAATAGATCGCCTCATAGCATGCGAGCGCCTTTTCGGCCGCATCGGCATTTGTGGCCTTCGAATCGTTGATGTAGCGTACGCCGTCGATCATATCTACCAACTCTTGTCGATGCGCGAGACCCGGGAACGAGCGAATCGCGCCCGCTGCATGCTCGATAGCGACCCCGACCGAACGCGCGGCAGCATAAGCGGCGGCGGCATTCTGCCAATTGTGCGAACCGGGCAGGCGCTCCGCCAGGGCCAGGTCAAGCACGGCCATCGGCTCCCGGCCGATCGCGTCGACCAGCCAGCCCCCCTCGGCATAGACGCCGCCGGGCGCGCGTTCGGTCACCGAAATCGGCAATACCCGGCCGGGGCCGGCGCGCCGCAACTCGTCGGCGACAGCGCGGCAGATCGGGTCGTCGATGCCGACGATCGCGGTGGAGGCCGCCCCTTGATGCGCGAAAATCCGCCGTTTCGCGGCGATATAGCCGTCCATCCCACCGTGCCGGTCGAGATGGTCGGGGGTGATGTTGAGCAGCACCGCGACATCGAAGGCGAGGCTGTCGATCAGCTCCAACTGGAACGAGCTGGCTTCAAGGACATAGGTCCCGTCGTGGCCGAGCGGCGCCAGCGACAGCGCGGCGGTGCCGAGATTGCCGCCGATTTCGACGCGCCGCCCGGCGGTGGCGAGGATGTGGCCGACCAGCGCCGTCGTCGTCGATTTACCGTTGGTCCCGGTGATCCCGACATAGAATGCATCGGGCTGGGACCGGCCGAGGAGCTCGATGTCACCGATGATTTCGCTGCCGGCCTCGCGGGCGCGCAGCACCGCGGGATGCGGCTCGGGATAGAAGTGCGGAATGCCGGGCGACAGCACGAGCGCCGGGATCTGCCGCCAATCGGCTCGCGCCGGGTCGCAGAGCGGGATCTCGCCGGCAACGGCTTCACGCACCGCGGGATTGTCGTCCCAGGCGAGAACCGACGCGCCGCCGGCGGCAAGCGCATGGGCGGCGGCGCGGCCCGATCGCGCGAGACCCAGAACCGCGATGCTCCGACCGGCAAACGCGTTGACCACGATCATGGGCGCTAACGCAACTTCAACGTCGCCAGCCCGGCGATTGCCAGGATCAGCGCGATGATCCAAAAGCGAATCACGATTTTGGACTCCTCCCAGCCCATCTGCTCGAAATGATGGTGCAGCGGCGCCATGCGGAACACGCGGCGCCCGGTCAATTTGAAGCTGGCGACCTGCACGATCACCGACACCGCCTCGATCGCGAACAACCCGCCGATGATCGCGAGCACCAGCTCGTGCTTCGTAATGACGCTGATCGTGCCGAGCGCGGCGCCGATCGACAGCGAACCCGTGTCCCCCATGAAGACGCTGGCCGGCGGCGCGTTGAACCACAGAAAGCCAAGGCTTGCCCCGACCATCGCGCCGCAAAACACCATCAGCTCGTCGGCGCGCGGGACGTGATGCAGCTGCAGATAATTGGCGTATACCGCATTGCCGACGAGGTAGCTGATGATCGCAAAGGATGCGGCCGCGATCATCGCCGGCCCGATCGCCAACCCATCGAGGCCGTCGGTCAGGTTGACCGAGTTCGACGCGCCGGTGATCACCACGACACCGAACGGCACGAAGAACCAGCCGAGGTTGAACAGCGCGTTCTTGAAGAACGGTACCGCGAGCGCGTTGGCCAGCGGTTGCGGCATGACGTAGGCGAGCGCGATGCATGCGGCGACGGCGAGGATGATCTCGATCAGCAGCTTGACCCGGCCGGGCACCCCGTGCGGGGAGCGCCGCATCAGCTTGCGGTAATCGTCGAAAAACCCGATGAGGCCGAAGCTGACGGTCATGCCGAGGACGATCCAGACATAAGGATTGCGCAAATCGGCCCACAGCAAGGTCGACACGCTCAGGGCGAGAAGGACCAGGAAGCCCCCCATCGTCGGGGTGCCTATTTTGCGTACCAGATGCCCTGGCGGGCCATCGTCGCGAATTGGCTGGCCGTCGCCCTGCTTTAATTTGAGCCAGGCGATGATGCGCGACCCGAAGATGAAGCTGATCAAGAGCGCCGTAATAACCGCTCCGCCCGAGCGAAACGTGATGTAGCGGAATAGGTTGAACGCCTGGAACTGGTCGGAAAACGCAGACAGAAAATAGAACATGCGATCATGGTTCGCAGAGCATCGCGGGCGGGTACAGCCGCTCGACGATGCGGCCGACGCGACCGGCAGGGCTAGGCATAGCCGTATCGAAGGTGGGGGACAACCCGCCGCGAAGCATCAGGCGGACCCATCCGGTCCCAGCGCCTCGCGCGCCACCGCGGCATCGTCGAAGGGCAGGATGTCGCTGCCGACGATCTGGCCGGTCTCGTGGCCCTTGCCGGCGATCACCAGGACGTCGCCGCGGCGCAATTCGGCGATCGCGGCGGCGATCGCGGCGCGCCGGTCGCCGATCTCGATGGCCCGCGGCGCCGCGGCGAGGATCGCGCGGCGGATCTCCGCCGGCTTCTCACTGCGCGGATTGTCGTCGGTGACGTAGACGAGGTCGGCCAGTTCGGCGGCGACCCGGCCCATCAGCGGGCGCTTCCCGCGGTCGCGGTCGCCGCCGGCCCCGAAGACGATGGCGAGGCGGCGTTCGGCATGCGGGCGCAGCGCAGCCAGGACGCTCGCCAGCGCGTCCGGCGTATGGGCGTAATCGACGAAGACCGGGGCGCCGGCCGCGCTCTCTCCGACCAGCTGCATGCGCCCCGGGACGCCGGAGAGGCCGGACAGCGCCGGCAACGCGGCATCCCGGGCAACCCCACTCGCCACGACGAGCCCGAGCGCGGCCAGCACGTTCATCGCCTGGAATTCTCCGACCAGCGGCAGTTCGAGCGTATGCCGCTCGCCGAAGAATTCCGCCGTGATGCATTGCCCGAACGGGCGCGGCAGCCGGTCGAGGATGCGCAGCTCGGCCCCCGCGGCGCGCCCATAGGCGATTACCGGATGCCCGTTCTCCCGGCACAGAGCCGCGAGCCGCGCGAATTCGGGGCTGTCGGCGTTGAGGATTGCCGGCCCCTCGGGCATCAGCAGGTCGGTGAACAGCCGCTCCTTTGCGGCGCGGTAGGAATCCATATCGCCATGGTAGTCGAGGTGATCGCGGGTCAGATTGGTGAACGCCGCCGCGGCGACCGCGACGCCGTCGAGGCGACATTGCGCCAGACCGTGGCTCGATGCCTCGATCGCGGCATGATCGACGCCGCTTTCCGCCAATTCGGCGAGATCGCGATGCAGGCCGACCGGGTCGGGCGTGGTCAACGCCCCGGCGCGCCGTCCGGCCGGCGAGACGAGGCCGAGCGTCCCGAGGCTCGCCGCCGGATAGCCGAGCGTGGTCCAGATCTCGCGGGTGAAATGGGCGACCGAAGTCTTGCCGTTGGTGCCGGTGACCGCGGCGATGGTGGGCGGCTGGCGCCGGTAGAACCGGGCAGCGATGAGGGCGAGACGGCGCTGTGGATTGGCGTCGGCGATAATGACGGTGCGGCGGCTTTCGTCCGGGCCGAGAGCCAGGGCCGCGGGGTCGTCGGTCAGGATCGCGATCGCGCCTCGCGCCACGGCCTCCCCGGCAAAAGCGCGGCCGTCACGTTGCACGCCCTGCAACGCGGTAAACAGGAAACCCGGCTTCACTTGGCGCGAATCGGCGGTCAGCCCGACGATCTCAGGGTCGGCGAGCGGTGGAGCCCGATTGGTGCCCGGGGGGGAGGCCGGGCCGGCGGTGACGGCCGGGCTCGTCAGCTCAGTAAGTTTCAATCCGTTTTCCCTGCAAGCTCTCGATCATTAACGCTCGAGTGACCGCGGGAGATGCCTCGTCGACCGGCGGGACGCCCAAAATCGGCGCGATTCGCCCGATGATGCGGCTGGCCGCCGGCACCACGGTCCAGCCGGCCGTCGCAAAGCCGTGGCTCTCCTTGTTGGGGTGCGGTTCGTCGACCAGCAACAGGAACGCATATTTCGGATCATGCATCGGGAACGCCCCGATGAAGTCCGACAGGAGCTTCTTCTCGACATAATGCCCGTGCACGTTCTTTTCCGCCGTGCCGGTCTTGCCGCCGACCACATAACCCGGCGCGGCGGCCAGCTTGGCCGTACCGTATTCCACGACCAGGCGCATCAGCTTGCGCATCTGCTCGGAAGTCTTCGGCGACATGACCTGCTCGCCGGGCGGGATCGCGTCAGGCGACAATTTCCGCAAGGTCGGTGGGCGCAGGATGCCACCGTTGACAATCGCGGAGACCGCAGTAATCGCGTGCAGCGGCGTGACCGAGATGCCGTGGCCGTAGGCGATGGTGATGACATTAACCTCGCGCCACGGGTTCGGATAATGCGGCTTGCCGACTTCGTCGAATTCGATCGGCACCGGGTTCAGCAAACCGAGGCGTGCCAGGAAATTGCGCTGCCGCTCGGCACCGGCCTCCAACGCCATGCGGGCCGCGCCGATATTGGACGAGTACATATAGATTTCGGGCACGCTCAAGGCGCGGTGCTTGCCGTGATAGTCCGAGATTGTAAATCGGCCGATCTTTATGTCGTGCGCCGCGTCGTACTGCTTAGTCATGGTCGCGACGCCGGAGTCGAGGGCCATCGCGGTGTTGAAGGTTTTGAACACTGAACCCAGCTCATACGCGCCCAAGGTAATCTTGTTGAAGATGCGCTCCTTGGCCTCGGCCGGCGACAGCTTGGGATCGGTCGCGCCGGGGTGGTTGGGATCGAAATCCGGTAACGACAGCATCCCGACGATCTCGCCGGTGCGCACATCCATGATGATGCCGGCGGCGCCTTTGGCGCTGAAATCGCCGATGACCTTGGTCAGCTCCTCGTGAAGGATGAATTGCACGCGGGCGTCGAGCGACAGTTCGATCGGCCCGCCATTGCCCTTGACCCTGCCGTCGAGCGCCCGCTCGATCCCGGCGAGCCCGTTATTGTCGATCCCGCAAAACCCGACGACATGCGCGGCCAGATCGCCGAACGGGTAGATCCGGCGCTCCTGGTGCTCGAATTGCAGACCGGGGATGCCGAGGCGATTGACCTCGAATTGCTGGCGCGGCGTCAACCGACGCTTGATCCAGACAAAGCTCTTGCCTGAGGTCAGCTTGGCCCGGATCTCGGCCGCATCGAGCTCCGGCAGCACCGAGGTAATGGCCCGCGTCGCCTCGCCCGCATCGAGGATCTGGCGCGGATCGGCGTAGAGCGAAGGGCTGTCGAGCGTCGTCGCGAGGAGCCTGCCGTTGCGGTCGACGATGTCGGCGCGCACCGGCGCCGGCGGCGGCACGACGGCGCGGATGCGGCCGACATGCGATTCAGCGCCGCCGCCCGCCAGCACCACCACCTCGACGAGACGCAGCGCCACGACGACAAAAACAACGGCGAACAACGCCGCAGCCGCGACCAGCCGGCTCCGACAGGTTTCGAGGAGCGCCGTGGCGCGCTCGTCCTCGACCACCGGGGCACAGGGCGGCGGAGGCCGGAAATGGCGCGGCCGGCACGGGTTCTCATCGAGGCGCTGTTGGATCGACCGCATCACTTTGTCTCGGCAATTTGCGCGATCAGCGCGTCGAGCGAGCTCGCCGCCTGGGCCGGGCCGGCTTTCGCCAGGCGCACCGGGGCGACGCTCGCGGGCGGCTGTGCGCCATCACCCACGGACACTTCGTCCCGCGGGCCTGCCGCATCAGCCTGGCGCACCATCTCGGGGATCGCCAGCGCTGGGATGAGCGAATCCGTGGTGAGCGGGGCCGGCGCAGCCGGGTCGGGGCTCGCCGCGACCAGTGCATCCGGCGGCGCCGCCGGGGCGCGCAGCGGGATCTCCTCGATGCTGCGCTGCAGCTGCTTGGTGTTGATCGCGGCCAACCCGAGAAACCGCCGGTTCAGCTCGGCGAGCCGCTCCGGCTGGTTGAGATAGGTCCATTCGGCGGTCAGAACCCGGGTTTCCTGCTGCTCGGCGATCGTCTGTTTGCGGGCCCGGTTCAGCTCGTCCTCGATGTCCTGGACCGCGTATTTGACCTTGAAGGTGGTGAACCCGGCCGCCAGCACGACGACCACCCAGAACACGGTGCCGAGCCTGGTCATCGCGCCTCGCCCCCCGGAGCGTAACCGGCGATTGCCGGCCAGGGCGGCGCCGCAGTGCGCTCGGCGGCTCATCGGCGCTGGGCCGCACCGGGCGCCGGGTCAATAGGCGAAAGCTCGGCGGCGGCGCGGCAGGCGATGGCGGGGCATGGCGCGAAGCCGACGCGGCGGCGCCGCTGCGCTGCCGCAGGAAGCTCTTGACCCGGGCGTCTTCGAGCGAATGGAAGGCCACCACGGCGAGCCGGCCGCCCGGCATCAGCACCCGCTCGGCCGAGGCCAGACCGCGATCCAGTTCGCCCAATTCGTCGTTGACCGCGATGCGCAGCGCTTGAAACGTGCGGGTGGCGGGATCGAGCCCGGGCTCGCGGGTCGGGATCGCCGCGCGCACGATCGCCGCCAATTCGCCGGTGCGGCGGATCGGGCCGCGCTGCCGAGCGGCGACAATCGCCCGGGCGACACGCCGGGCGAAGCGCTCCTCGCCGAGCGAGCGGATGAGCTCGGCCAGCGAATCCTCCGAGAGCTCCGCGACGAGATCGGCGGCATTGGTCCCGGCATCGCCCATGCGCATGTCGAGCGGGCCATCGAGGCGGAACGAAAACCCCCGTTCGGCGCGATCGAGCTGTATCGATGAGACCCCGAGATCGAGGGTGACGCCGGCGACCGGGTCGGGCATCGCCGCACCGACCAGCCGCTCCATATCGCCGAATCGGCCCTCGATGACCTGGAGGCGCCCCGGATGCCGGGCCACCAGCGCGGCGCTCCCCCGCACCGCGGCTGGATCGCGGTCGATGCCGACAACCCGGCACCGCGCCGCCCTGAGCAGGGCCGCGCTGTACCCCCCGGCGCCGAAGGTGCTGTCGACGTACACCGCGCCATCGACCGGCATCAGCGCCGCCAGCACCGCGTCGAGCAGCACCGGGAGATGGTCGGGCGACGGGCCGGCCTCGCCCTCGGACACCACTGGCGGCGGCCTGGGCTGCGCGCGTTTCATGATGCCCTGGTCACGACGGCCGCCGCGCCATGCCGCCGCGCGGCGGCAAGGTCGTGCCCTGGCGGCGTGCGCGCTCGCGCACGGCGCTGCTATGCTCCTCGTAGCGCGCCGGGTCCCAGAGCTGGAACATCGCGCCGAGCCCGACAAACGCGACATCGTTGCTGATGTGCGCGTACTGCTTGAGTTTTTCCGTCAGGATGACGCGACCTTCGGCGTCCATCGTCAATTGCTGCGCCTCGGCGAACAGGAGCGACAAATTCTCGTATTCTTCGGAGAACTGCTCGAGCGTTTCGACGCGCTCGTGGATCTCGTCCATCCGGTCGCTGCCGGTGCATTCGAGCGCCGGCAGTTTGACCGAAGGAAATGCGATGACCAGATTGGGATGACGATGAGTCGCGAGAGTGGAGCGAAAGGTCGCCGGCACTGAAACTCGCCCTTTGCGGTCGACCTTGTTCACGAAAGTGGAAATAAACAGTTCCACTTGCTTCCCCCAACGCTCCCCCACAGACGTCCGGCAAAGGGCGGGCCCGGTAGCACCATCG
>WNFD01000184.1_pt1 | contig 59001 bp, 51 predicted proteins | sample 5400491 | NCBI WGS metagenome assembly WNFD01 (sample SAMN13153343, study PRJNA577476) | soil metagenome | isolation source: 120 cm saprolite under Douglas fir tree site 2 hole 2 replicate 2 | place: USA:California | collected 2015-04-18 | reverse complement strand
GGCCGCCGCGCGCGTGGTGAGACCCGCCAGATGCAGTTCGTTGACGAGGCGGCCCTGCACCGTGCGGTTGAGGCGCTCGCCGCGGCCGCGCGCCTGGGGGGAGTAGGCGCCGATGTGCTCGATGCCCAGGTGCGCGAGCGCCCGGCCGACCTGCGTGGGGTGCGTGCGATCGACGGGGCCGCCGGCGGTCGGGGTGTGAAAGGCCCAGCCGGCGCGATCGGTGTACCGCGCGATGGGCAGGCCCCACGCCGTGAACACGGCATGCAGCGCCGTGAAGACCGCCGCGGTCGTTTCCGCGGGCCAGAGCTGGGCGTAGAGCAGGCGCTTGGTGGCGTCGTCGAGGACCGCGATGAGGGTCTGGCGTTCGTCGGGGCAGCGGCGCAGCCAGACATGCGGGCTGCCGTCGAGGTGCAGCAGCTCGCCGACACAGGCCCGGGGCTCTCGGCGCCGGCGGTGGCGGCCCCGGGCCCGGCTCTTGCGCACCAGGCCGGCCTCCTGCAGGGCCAGCTTGACGAAGCGATAGGAGAGCCGCACGGCGTGATCCCGCCGGGCGAAGCGGTAGCAGTGGCGGACGTTCCAGCCGGCGAAGCGCTCCCGGTACAGACGCAGGATCCGCTGCACCTCGAGCGCCGGCGCCGTGCGCCGCGAGGGCCGCTGGCGCCGACGATCATAGAGGGCCACCGGGCCGCCGGCCTCGAACCGGGCCCGCCAGCGCCGCACACTGCGCGGCTCGAGGCCGAGGATCTCGGCGGCTTGCACCCAGCTGATCGCCCCACTCAGTGCTTGCATGATGACCTGCTGCACCTTCATGGCCCGCTCCACGGCGGCCGCGGCATAGAGCATGGTCACCTCCCATGACCATGGCGGTATGCCAGTCCACCCGAAAAGCGGACATTTCACTTGCTCTCGGGAGCGGACAGATCATGTGCTCCCTACACGCGGGGCGCGTGGGGTTGTGATGGATGAGCAACTCGGTTAACATCCGGTCTCAATCTGGAGGGGTCGGGAATGGCTCTGTACATGGTGGAGCGAGACGTCACCGGGACGCCGCCGGAACGGCTCCGACTCGAGCAAACAGGGCTCGCATCCGCCTGCATCCAGCTCAAGCTCCAGGGGAAACGGGTCCGGTACATCAGCAGCGCGGTCATCCCGACCGATGGTCGAGGGCTGGATCTCTTCGGGGCGGATGACACCGAGCTCGTGAAGGAAGTGCTTGTCGTTGCCCGGGTCGCATATTCGCGCATCGTCGAGATTCTGGATCTCACCCCGACCTTCATCCACCGAGACGTCTCTCGGCCACGACGAATGCTCCGGAAGGCGGTCGCCAAGGGAGCCGGCGGTTCACCGACCAATGCGGGAAAGGGAGTCACGCTCACCATGGCCACGGACTCGACTTCGGACCTCACCCGGTGGCTCGCCGAGGGACAGCGCTTCCTCGGTCTGTGCCTCGAAACGGTCGAGAACGCGCATCGACTGCAGGCCCGCAACCAGACCCTGGAGAGAGAGAACGAAATGCTTCGCGAGGAGGTGAGCCGCCTGCGCCTTCGGATCGACGTCCTTCAAGCGGACCGTAACGACATGGTGGCCGCCTTCAACGATCTGGCGGGGCATGTCACCCAGGTGGTCGACCACATCCTGCAAAAGTCGGAGGACGGCGAAAACGGCAGGTAGACACGTAAAACTTACATCCGTGGCACGGTAACTTCTTCGGCCTCCCCGGCCAGGCCGAGCCCATCGGGTCGTCCATCGCGCTCTAGTGTCTAGAGTTCCGACACGGGTCTTCTCCTTCTTCTCACATGCAATACTCCAGTGCATACCCAGAAGCTCTCCGCCAATGCCGCGTGTTGGGGTGGGGTCAATCGATGTTCCAGCGTTATAAGTCAGTTAGTTAGCCGTAACAGGACTGCACCAGACCCGACTTGCTACCCCATGCAAACCTGATCAGAGTGAATCGCGCGATACATTCCTTCGTAGGTACATGCAACTGTTGCGACGGGGAGGTCCAGGCTATAATGCCAGTATATTCAACAGTTTATTGGCGACTGTCGGCGTCGAAAGAGGCTCGAATCCCGCGATAGTGTCAGAATGGAAAACACTTACCTATTAAGCGAAATGAAATGCCCTTCACTGAGGGGCCTCATTGTCCATGATGACGGGTACTTGCGTAGCGTGTTCGGAAAAACACATGGCACCTCGCTTGCTCGTCTTCTTCCGACCTATGGTTCTGCCTGCACGTTTTCGCCACGGCTTCTTTGCGCCGCTGTCACTGGACCAAGGGAAAATGAATTGGAAGGTCAGATGAAAAACAGATTGGCGCTTGTAGCCGGAACCGATCCTGAAGTCGCCCAACGCCTCGGCACGCTCCTTCAGGAGTGGGGCTACGATCCGGTCTACGCCGATTCCGGTGAAGGCGCACTCACCGAGCTCGCGCATCGACGCTTTCTCGTGAGCCTCTTCGATCTGGGGTCGCAGTGCGGCGAGACCTTGCGTCGGCTGAAGGTCCAGGGGGGCGTGCCCGGCGCGGTCATCGTGGTGGCCAATCCCGAAGACGGCGACCGGGCCGCCGACGCGGTGGCGCTCGGCGCCGACGACTTCCTCCCGAAGCCCTTCACGGCCGACGACGCCGAGAACGTCGTCAAGAGCGCGCTTGGACGGCCCCGGCGAAACTGGGAGCGGGTCCCCGACGACGAGGCGCGCCTGCGTCTTCACGAGGAAGTCGGCCTCTGGCGCAGCCCGAAGATGAGCGAGGTCCGCGACATCATCGAGCAGGCGGCCCGGGTGGACGTCACCGTGCTCGTCTGCGGCGAGACCGGCACCGGCAAGGACGTGGTGGCCCGCGCGATCCACGACGAGTCGGTGCGCCAGAGCGGCCCGTACGTGAAGGTCAACTGCGCGGCGGTGCCCCGCGAGCTCCTCGAGAGCGAGCTGTTCGGCCACGAGCGCGGCGCCTTCACCGGCGCGCACCAGCTCAAGATCGGCAAGTTCGAGGCGGCCGACCGCGGCACGATCTTCCTCGATGAGATCGGCGATCTGCACCCCGCCCTGCAGGGCAAGCTGCTCCACGTGCTGCAGGACGGCCAGTTCTCGCGGGTCGGCGGGCGCTCCACCGTCAAGGTGGACGTGCGCGTCCTCGCCGCGACCAACCAGGATCTCGAGCAGGCGGTGGCGTCGGGGCGCTTCCGGGAGGATCTCTACTACCGGCTGAACGTCATCCAGATCATGGTGCCGCCGCTGCGCGAGCGCCCCGAGGAGATCCCGATCCTCGCCGAGTACTTCATGCAACGCTACTCCCTGCTCTTCCGGCGCGAGAGCCTGCGCCTGCCCCCGGAGACCCTCCAGCGGCTCCTCCACCACCGGTTCCCCGGCAATGTCCGGGAGCTGGAGAACATGATCAAGCGGATGATCGTGCTGGGCGACCCGCTCCTGCGCCGGAGCCCCCTGACGGGCGGCGGCGCGCCGACCGAGGACAGCGGGGGCGCGCGCCCGCCGAAGCCGGCGACGCTCTCGCTCAAGGACATCTCGCGCAAGGCCGCCCTGATGGCGGAGCGCGAGGCGATCCTCCAGGCGCTCGAGCAGACCCAGTGGAATCGGGTTCGCGCGGCCAAGCTGCTCGAGATCTCGTACCGGGCGCTGCTCTACAAGATCAAGGACAGCGGGCTCGACCGCGAGCGGCGCGGGGCGCACCGGGCATGAGCGCCGATACGCTGAGGGGCTTCGACGATCCGGAGTCGACTCCACGCGGTGCGGGGCTCGACCGGCTCTGGACCGTTTGGCGCCGGCGGAAGTGGCTCGGGATCCTCGTGTTCATCCTGCCGCTCACCGCCGCAGTAGCGATGATCATGACGCTTCCCGATCTCTACGAGTCCACCGCCCTTGTGCTGATCGACCGGCAGCAGGTGCCGGAGGCCTTCGTCAGACCGACGGTCACCAGCGAGCTCGAGATCCGGCTTCATACCATCAGCCAGGAGATCCTCAGCCGCTCTCGGCTCCAGTCGCTCATCGCCCGAATGGGCCTGTATCCCGAGCTGAAGGACCGGGGCACCGTCGACGAGGCCGTCAACCGCCTACGGCAAGATATCCGACTCGAGCTGAGGGGTGCGGGCGCGCGTGGAGCCACGACGTCCTTCACGCTCTCCTACCGCGGGGCCGACCCCCAGACCGTGGCGGTGGTGACCAATACGGTGGCCTCCTTTTACATCGAGGAGAATCTGAAGGCGCGCGAGCGCCAGGCAGCCGGCACGTCGGAGTTCCTCCGGGTGCAGCTCGGCGAGGCCAAGAAGAAGCTCGACGAGCAAGAAGTGCGGAACAGCGAGCTGCAGCGACGCTACCTGGGTGAGCTTCCGCAGCAGATGCAGGGCAACGTGGCAGCCCTCGAATCCGTCAATGCCCAGCTCCGGATGAACAACGACGGCATGGTGCGCCTGCTCGAGCGCCGCGATCAACTGGCCACTCAGCTCGAGCTGGCCAAGGTCGAGGGCGGAACTGAAGAGACTGACGAGATGCGTCTGGCGCGGCTCCGACGAGACCTGATCACGCTGCGGATGAAGTACACCGATCTCTGGCCCGACATCATCCGTATCAAGGATGAGATCGCTCGCCTCGAGAAGCAGATCACCGATCCGAAGCCCAAGGCGGAGCCGAGGAAGCCGGTACCGCTCACTGGCCAGGCGCTGCGGATCCACGAGCAGCTCCAGCAGGCGGAGACGGAGCTGAAGCTGGCCAAGGCCGGCGAACAGCGCCTCAAGCGCAGCATCGAACATTACCAGGCCCGACTGGACAATGCGCCCAAGCGCGAACAAGAGTACCTGCAGGCCACGCGCGACTATCAGGGCACCAGGGAGCTCTACCAAACCCTGACGAAGCGTTTCGAGGAGGCCGACCTCGCCGAGAGCATGGAGCAGCGTCAGAAGGGCGAGCAGTTCCGCATCCTGGATTCCGCCGTCCCGGCCTCGACGCCGACCGCCCCACGTCGGTCGCGGCTCCTGATGATGAGCTTCGCGCTTTCGCTGGCCCTGGGCGCCGGGGTGATGGTCCTGACCGAGTTGCTCGACACGTCGTTCCACTCTGCCGCCGAGCTACGGGCCTATACCACGGTCCCGTTGCTGGTGAACATCCCACGGATCATCACCGAGGGCGATGCCCGGCGGCAGCGGTGGCGGTTCCGGCTCGCCACCGTGGGCGTGGTCGTGGGTCTGGTCCTGGTCGCCGCGTTGTCGTATCTCATCGCCCACGGGAATGAGCAGCTCGCCCAGCTGCTGTCCCGGGGCGGCAGAGCCTAGACTGCCGTGGCCATCTACCTGAGCTTCTACGGGCTCGAGCGGGAGCCGTTCGGGGTCACCCCGGATCCGGACTTCCTCTTCATGACTCCAGGGCACCGCGAGGCCCTCGCCCAGCTCCTGTACGCGATTCACGAGCGGAAGGGCTTCATCCTCCTCACCGCCGAAGTGGGCATGGGCAAGACCACGCTGCTCCAGTCGCTCCGCAATGAGCTCGACAGCACCACCGCCCTCGCCTACGTCTCCAATTCGATGCTACCGTTCCAGGGCATCCTCGAGTACATGCTCGAGGAGTTCGAGATCGAGAAGCCTGCCGACTCCTCCCACGCCCAGAGGCTCGTCGCACTCCAGAACTTCCTGCTCGAGCGGCACCGCGCCGGCCAGAACACGGTGCTGATCCTGGACGAGGCCCAGAACCTCTACCCCCAGACGCTCGAGCAGATCCGGCTGCTCTCCAACTTCGAGACCACCAAGGAAAAGATTCTCCAGATCGTCCTGGTGGGGCAGCCGGAGCTGCAGGCTCGGCTGGAGCTGCCGGAGCTGCGCCAGTTGAAACAGCGCATCGGTATGCTCTGCACCATCCCGCCGATGACCCTGATGGCAACGCGGAACTACGTACGGACTCGGCTCCGCATGGCCGGGGCGAGGGACGCCGGCCTCTTCAGCGACGAGGCCTTGAGCCGAATCGCGAGCTACGCGGGTGGTATCCCGCGCATCGTGAACACGGTGTGTGACCACTGCCTCCTGATCGGATACGCCGACCAGACGCGGCGCATCGATCCGGCCATCGTCGAGCAAGCTATTTCTTACCTCGAGGCGGGACTCCGACCTCAGGCGCGGCAGCGGCAGCGGCGAGTCCCGGGGAGGAGTCTTCGTAGGAAGCCCGCCGCGATCTCTCCGCTGCGCTGGGGCCTGATCGGCATGTCGGCCGCGCTCGTGGCTGGCCTGGCGGCCGTCGCCGTCACGCACCCGGGGCTGCTGCCAGGGGCCTTCGATTCCTCGACCTCATACCTGATTGATCTGGCGCGGACCGTCCAGGATCTTCTGACGAGATGAGTAAGTTCGCCAAGGCACTCGAGCAAGCCCAGCGTGAGCGCGCGCTGAGAGCCCAGCCTGTTCCGGCTCCACCCGCTCCGCCGCCGCCACCCACCGCATCCCCGGTGCCGTTGGTTGAGCCGGCCCCACCCCGTCCGGCCCCACCCCGTCCGGCCCCATCCAGTCCGCCCCCGTCCCCGGCACCGAGAAGGATTCCCACGCCGCGGCGCCGTGGGGCCGTCCCGACCGAGGAGGTGGACAGCCATCTCGTCAGCCTCGTTGCCCCGGCCGGTCTCGAGGCGGAGCAGTACCGCGCGCTCCGGCACCTGGTCGAGCAGCGGCACAAGGACGGCGACATGTCCGTGATCGCCGTCTCGAGTCCCGGTGTCGGCGACGGCAAGACGACGACCGCGATCAATCTGGCCGGGGCGCTGGCCCAGGCCTCTGATGCCACCGTCCTGCTCGTCGAGGCGGACCTGCGCCGGCCGTCGATCGGACGCCTCCTCGGGTTCGAGGATTCGCAGTCCGTGGGATTGGTGGACGCCATCCTGGATCCGCGGATGACCTTGGCGGATATCGTCCAGCCGCGTCCGCCATACAACCTGAACGTCGTGCTCGCGGGACAGACCCCCGCGAGCCCCTATGAGGTTCTGCAATCGCCCCGGCTCGGCGCTTTGCTCGACGAGGCCCGACAGCAGTACCGGTACATCGTGATGGACACCCCGCCGCTGGCCCCCGTCCAGGACTGCCGGGTCGTGGCCCGGTGGGTGGACGGCATCGTGCTCGTCGTGGCGGCCGATCGCACCCCCCGCGCACTCCTGGAGGCGGCGCTCGACACCCTGGAGCCGGACAAGGTTCTCGGCCTCGTTTTCAACAGGTACGATCATCTCTTCTCGCGCCGCCACGCGAGCCACTACGTCGGCTACTACGCGGAGCCGGAAGCCCAGAAGAAGGGTGGCGCGCTCTCCAGGGCCACGAAGAAGGTCGGTGCCCTGTTCAGCCGCGGCAACGGTGCCGCCGTGAGGAATCGGCGCGGCCGGGACGGGTCGCAGTGAGCCTGGCGGTCATCGAAGGCCTCGTTCTCTTCCTGGCGGTATGCGGGAGCATCTACGCCTGGGGCCACATGCTGTTCCTGGACTGGCTCGACGTCGCGAAGATGCTCGGGCAGGCAGGGGCCGTCTCCCTCTGCTGCTTCGTCGCGTTCTACTACAACGACCTCTACGACCTGCGCGTGGTCAGGAGCTTCAGCCTGTTCGCCTCGCGGCTCCTGCAGTCCTTCGGCGTGGCCTTGATCCTGTTGGCGGGTTTCTTCAAGCTCTTCCCGGACGCAAATGTCGCCGAGGGCCCGTTCGTCTCCAGCCTGCTCGTGAGCGCCGGCCTCCTCGTCCCGCTCCGCGCCATCGGCTACACGATCATGCGGCGGCGGGCCTTCGCGGACCGGGTCCTCGTCCTCGGCACCGGCCCTCTCGCTCGGCGGATCATCCAGGAGATCGAGTCGAGGCCGAACTTCCGCTACGCCATCACCGGCGTGGTCGAGGAGGGCAATGGCGTCGACGCGACCGGGCTTCCCTACCCGGTTCTGGGGCCGCTCGAGCGGCTCGACAAGATCCTCGACGAGGTGAAGCCCGATCGCTTGATCGTCGCACTCACGGAGCGGCGCGGCCGGATGCCGATGGGCCAGCTGCTCGAGTGCGGGGCCAAGGGAATCCTCGTGGAAGACGGGTTGGGCACCTACGAGTCCTTCACGGGGAAGCTGCCGATCGAGGCATTGACCCCGTCGTTTCTCGTCTTCTCGGGCGCCTTCCGGAAGTCACGGCTCCAGGTGGCATGGCGGCGCGTCTCGAGTCTGCTCGCGGCGCTGGTAGGGCTGCTGGTGACCGCCCCTCTGATGGCCGTCATCGCGAGCGCCATCAAGCTCGACTCGCGCGGCCCCGTCTTCTACATCGATGAGCGGGCCGGCCTGAAGGGCCGTCCCTTTCGGCTCATCAAGTTCCGCACCATGCATCCGCCGGCGCCTGGGCAGAACCTCGCCGTATCCGTTTGGGGCCGGGACGATACCACCCGCGTCACGCGGGTGGGAAGATCGATCCGCCGGCTGCGCCTCGACGAGCTCCCCCAGTTCTGGAACATCCTGAAGGGCGACATGGATCTGGTGGGCCCGCGTCCCGAGATCCTCTCCAACGTGCCGGCCATGACCGAGCAGATTCCCTACTATTCGCTCCGTCAGTCCGTGCGCCCCGGGCTCACCGGCTGGGCCCAAACACGGTTCGGCTACTCCGTCAGTCTCGAGCAGGTCACCGAGAAGATGCGCTACGATCTCTTCTATATCAAGCATATGTCTGTCTGGCTGGACCTGCGGATCCTCGTGGATACGGTGAAGATCGTCTTGTTCGGCCGCGGGGCCATGTAGGCGCGGGGCAACCGTGAGCGTGATCGAGGTTTTCTTCTGGGTATCTGTTCTCCTCGTCCTGCATACGTATCTGCTCTATCCCCTGCTGCTCGTCATCGCGGCCTCCGCGGTCCAGACGTGGCGAGATCTGCGGTATCTCGCCTCTCGCCAGGAGCGGCGGCGGACCCTGCGGGAGCCGCTCCCGCTGCCGGCCGTGTCGCTGATCATCCCGGCCTACAACGAGGAACGCCACCTGCCGGACAAGCTCCAGAACCTCCGGGCGCTCGACTACCCGCCCGAGCACCTTCAGATCATCTTCGTGTCGGACGGCTCCACGGATTCCACCAATGACATTCTCCGTGGCGCGGCGAGCGATAGCCTGGAGGTCGTCTACCTGCCCACGCGAGGAGGCAAGTCCGCCGCCCTCAACCGGGCGGTGGCCGGCGCCCGTCACGAGATCATCGTCTTCTCCGACGCCGCCACGCTCTTCGCCCGCGACGCGGTGAAGAAGCTCGTGCGGCACTTCGCCGACGCCCAGGTCGGGGTCGTCTGCGGGGCGCTTCAGTTCCGAGCCAGTGCGGAGTCGCGCCAGACGGATGGAGTCTACTGGGGTTACGAGTCGATGATCCGGCTCATGGAGTCCCGCCTCGGCGTCACCCTGTCGGGCAGCGGTGCCATCTACGCCCTCCGGCGCCAGTGCTTCGTGCCCCTCGCGGCCGACACTCTGGTCGAAGACCTCGTGGTGCCGATGAACGCCCGCGCGCTGGGCTTCCGCGTTCTGTACGATCCGGAGGCGCGGGCCACCGACTTTGCCGCCTCCACCGTAGCCGGCGAGTTCACCCGCCGCGTCCGCATCGCCACCGGCAGCTTTCAGGTGCTGGGACAGCTCCTCCGGGCCCCTCTGGACGCGCGGACCATGTTCGCCTTTCTCTCGCACAAGGTCCTCCGCTGGATCATTCCCTTCCTCCTGATCGGCATGCTGCTGAGCAGTGCCAGCCTGTGGCAGCAGCCCTTCTACCGGGCGCTGTTCCTGGGACAGGTCCTCTTCTACGCGTGGGGCGCCCTCGGCTATGCGCTCCGCGCGCGGGTCCAGCGGGTGCGCTACATGCTGCTGGGCTACTATCTGGTCGCGATGCATCTGGCCTTTCTGGTGGGCTTCGTGCACTTCCTCTTCCGCCACAATGAGGCTGGATGGCGGCGCGTGAACTGATCGCCGCCGTCGAGCGGCCGCGCCGGCGGGATCTGCAATGAAGCCGCGCCTCCTGGATCTGCTGGCCTGCCCGGCCTGCAAGGGTAACCTCGCCCTGCGCGCCGACCAGGTCGACGGTGAGGACACGGTTACGGGTACGCTCGCCTGCCCGCCCTGTCGCGCGACCTACCCGATAGTGGCCGGAATCCCGCGGTTCGTGGCGCACGACGGCTACGCCGAGAGCTTCGGTGACGAGTGGCACCGCTTCCGCACGGTGCAGCTCGACTCGGCAAACGGGACGCGTGAGTCAGAGGCCGGTTTCGCCCTCAAGACCGGGCTGAAAGCGGAGGACGTCACCGGTCGACTCGTTCTCGACGCCGGGGCGGGCGCCGGGCGCTATGCTGACGTGATGGCGCGGTGGGGTGCCGAGCTCGTCGCGATCGATCTCACGCGGGCGATCGACGCGGCGGCCGAGAACCTCCGTTCGCAGCCCGCGGTGCATCTGATCCAGGCCGACATCTTTGCCCTACCCTTCCGCGAGGAGACCTTCGACGTCGCCTACTCCATCGGGGTACTCCACCACACTCCGGATACGGCGGCTGCGTTTCGGCGCGTGGCGGCCGTGGTCAAGAAGGGCGGGCAGCTCGCCGTCTACATCTACATGGCCGGAGGCCTCGCGCGCTACTTCTCCGACGCCTTCCGGGTCATCACCACGCGGCTACCGCGCCCGGTCGTCTACTATGGGTCGGCGATGGCGATTCCGCTCTACTTCCTGCATCGGCTGCCGGTCGTCGGGCGCGTCTCGCAGGCTCTCCTGCCGACCAATACCCATCCAGACTGGCGCTGGCGATGGCTGGACACCTTCGACTGGTACACTCCGCGGTATCAGTGGAAGCATCGGTACCCCGAGGTGCTCCGGTGGTTCCGCGAGACCGGGTTCAGCGACCTCTATGTCGCGGACGAGCCCATCTGCGTCCGTGGGCTGAAGGTCTCGGCGCCGTGAGCCGACCGGCCTCCGTATCAGCGCAGCGGCTCCCGATCCCGAGGGGGCACAGCGCTGCCTATGCGGGCCTGATACTTTTCACCATCCTTCTCTATCTCCGCCCCAACGAGCTGCTGCCGATCGGCACCTTCCCGATCGTCAGAATCATCACCATCGGTACCTTGCTGATCTTCTTCGTCGAGCGATTCGGCCAGGGCGGCCCAGTCTCCGTCATGCCCAGGCCGTTCAAGTATCTCTTGGTCGTGGCCGGCCTTACGATCCTCTCAATTCCCCTCGGCCTCGACCCGTCCGCTAGCTTTACCGCCTTCACCGACCTCTTCCTGAAAATCCTGCTCGTCTTCTTGCTCACGATCAATGTCGTGACCTCCTTTCGTCGGCTGCGGTTGTTGATGGAGGTGATCGTCCTCTGCGCCGCCGTCGTCGGCCTACTCACGCTCTCCGAGTATGTCCAGGGCAAGAATCTGGTGGAGGATTTCCGGGCTGCCGGCGCTCTGGGAGGCATCTTCGGAAACCCCAACGATCTGGCGCTGGCGATGAATGTGCTCCTCCCCATCGCGGTCGGCCTGGGACTCAGCCGCCCCCACCCATTTTCGAAGGTCCTGTATCTCGTGTGCGCGGTGGTGCTCGCGATGACCACCGTGATCACTCGTTCACGTGCCGGCTTCCTGACGATAGTCATCGCCGGTGTCTTCTTCCTCGTTCAACTCAGCCGACGCTACCCGGCGGCGTGGGCGGTCGGGGCACTGGCGGCTGTCGCGCTCCTGGCAACCAGTCCCGGGCGGGTGTTCACCATCTTCGACGCGTCGGGCGGCAACACCACGGCCGCCGAGAGCGCCTCGGCGCGCTGGGGGCTGATGACGCGCAGCCTCGAAGTGGCGGGAGCCAATCCCATACGCTGGCTGTTCGGCGTAGGCCTCGAGAATTTCCACATCGTCTCTCACAAGGAGCTGGTCAACCACAACGCGTACCTCCAGGTGTTCAACGAGATCGGCCTTCCGGCCATGGTCTTCTACATCCTTTTCCTGGCCAGCGTCATCGGGATCACGGCCCGCATTGCCAAGCGCTATCGGAGGGTGCGGAGATACCGTCAGGTGTGGCTGACGGCGATCGCCATAGAGACCTCCCTCGTCGCATTTGCCGTCGGGAGCTTCTTCGCTTCCGTAGCGTTCCACTGGTATCTCTACTATCCGGCGGCCTTCGCGGTATGTCTCCAGCAGCTCCTGGCGCACACCGAGCGGCTGCCCGCCCAGAAAGAGGTCACGTCCCGTGTGTGGTATCTACGGCGCGTTCAGCACTGACGCCCAGCGGCCGATTCAGGCCGACGTCCTGGAGCGGATGGCCCACGTTCTGGCTCACCGTGGCCCGGACGGCGGGGGCAGCCACCTGGCCGGTCCCTTCGGTATGGGGATGCGCCGCCTCAGCATCATCGACCTCGCGGGCGGCGACCAGCCCATCGCCAACGAGGACGGCGCCGTCTGGGTCGTTTTCAACGGCGAGATCTACAACTACCGGGAGCTCACCGCCGACCTGATCGCCCGGGGCCATCGTTTCACCACGTCCTCGGATACCGAGGTACTGGTCCATCTCTACGAGGAGCACGGCGAGCGCTGCGTGGAGCCGCTGCGTGGGATGTTCGCATTCGCCATCTGGGACGGGCCCCGCCGGGAGCTGCTCCTCGGCCGCGATCGCCTCGGCATCAAGCCTTTGTATTACGCGGCCACCCCGGATGGCTTCCTGTTTGGCTCGGAGCTGAAAGCGCTCGTCCAGAGCCCGTGGCTCAGCCCGCGCCTCGATCGCCGTGGGCTGGCCGCGTATCTGCAGTACGGCTACGTGCCGGACCCGCTCAGCATCCTGGATGGGGTGGTAAAGGTCCCGCCGGGCCACACCCTCACCGTGCGCTCCGGGCGCCCGGCGCCGCCTCGCCGGTACTGGCACGCGACCACCCACTTCAAGCCCGCGGCGGCGCCCGACGGTGACACGCAGGCTGCGGAGGGTCTGTGGAGAAAGCTCGAGGAGGCCGTCCGCTTCCACATGGTCAGCGATGTGCCGGTCGGAGCCTTCCTCAGCGGGGGGGTGGATTCCAGTGCCGTCGTGTCGATCATGGCGCGGGCCTCCAGCCGGCCCATCAAGACCTTCTCGGTGGGATTCCGGGAGGACCGGTACAACGAGCTGCCCCACGCCCGGCAGGTCGCGGAGGCCTACGGCACCGAGCACCACGAGCTCCTCGTCGAGCCCAACGACCTCAAGGTCCTCGAGGAGCTGCTGTCCAGCTTCGACGAGCCGTTCGCCGACTCCTCGGCCATTCCAACCTACCTCGTCTCTCGTCTGGCGAGACAGCATGTCAAGGTCGTTCTCTCCGGCGACGGCGGGGACGAGCTGTTCGCCGGGTACGACCGTTACGTCGTCGATCATCGGCGTCGCCACCTCGGCCTGCTGGGCGATCTGGGCCTCGGAGCTCCCCTGCGGGCCCTCAGCGCGGTCTTGCCGGTCGGGGGTGGCAAGAACACCCTCTACAACCTGTCGCTTCCGAGACTGCAGCGGTACATCGATGCGATCTCGCTCTTCCCACGGCAGGCCCTTCGTGACGTGCTGGCGGATGGTGACGCGTCTCGGGTGGACATCGCGTCCCTCGCCGACCACGACCTCGACGCTCTATCGCAGCTCCAGGATCTCGACCTCAAGACCTACTTGCCCGGGGACATCCTAACCAAGGTGGACCGGATGAGCATGGCTAATTCCCTCGAGGCCCGAGTTCCCCTCCTCGACCATCCGCTCGTCGAGTTCGCCTGCTCGCTCCCACCGGATCTGCGGTTCCGCGATGGCAACACCAAGCACCTGCTCAAGCGCGCGCTCGAGGGCCGGGTACCCGCCGAGATCCTCACTCGACCCAAGCAAGGCTTCGCGGTGCCGCTCGAATCCTGGTTCTCGGGTTCGGTCCCCGGCTTCTTCCGCGATGAGCTGGCCGACACTTCGTGGCTGGCCGGCGTCGGCATTCAGCGCGCGGAGGTGAGCCGGCTCTTTGACCGCTTCGCGGAAACACGGCGACGGGACTACTGTGATCGGCTCTGGGCGCTCGTCGTCCTCAACCGGGCCGTTCGACGGCTTCTCGGCCCGGCATCATGACCGGTCCGCGGCCTCGCGTGCTCCTGCTGGGCGACACCCTGAACCTCGGCGGCACCGAGGGCCAGTTTGTGGAGGTGGCCTGCGGGCTCGATCGCTCCCGCTGGGACCTCCACGTCTCCTGCGTGCGTGCCGAGGGCCCGTTGCGCGCCCGCCTGGAGGCCGTCGGCCTGCAACCGTGGAGCTTGGGTCCTTCCTCGTTCAAGTCCCCCGGGCTCGCAGTGGCCATCCTGCGTCTGGCAGCGTATCTGCGGCGTCACGCCGTGCGGCTCGTCCACTGCTTCGACTTCTACAGCAACATCGTCGGCGTGCCGGCGGCGCGACTCGCTCGGACACCGGCGGTGATCGCCAGCCAGCGCGACATGGGCGACCTCCGGAGCCGGAGCCAGCAGTCCATTCACTCGATCGCCCTCGCGCTCGCCACGCACATCCTCGTGAACTCCGAGGCGATCGCTGAACGCCTGGCCCACACGCGCGCCGTGCGACAGAATCGGCTGGTGGTGATCCCCAACGGGGTCGATCTCACGCGGTTCGAACCCGCGACAGCTTTGCCGAACAGCAACGAAGTGACGACGGTTGCGACTCTGGCCAACCTGCGCCCCGAGAAGGGGCTCGTACAGCTCCTCGAGGCCGCGGCCATCGTCACGCGGAGGACCCCCCAAGCCCGGTTCGTCATCTGGGGCGACGGCCCACTCCGGAGCGATCTCGAGGCGCGGATCCGGACGCTTGGATTGACGGGCAGCGTCGAGATGCGAGGGGCCACGCGAGAGCCGGCGCAAGCTCTGCAGCAGTGTCAGATCTTCGTCCTCGCCTCGCTGAGTGAGGCCTGCTCGAACGTGGTCCTCGAAGCCATGGCGACCGGCCTCCCGGTCGTCGGGACGCGGGTCGGGGGCACGCCGGGCCTCGTCGACGACCCCCGGACCGGCCTGCTCGTGCCGCCGGACAACGCTCGGGCCCTCGCGGAGGCCATCCTGAGGCTGGTCGAGGCGCCCGCCATGGCCACCGCCATGGGCGCGCAGGGCCGCGCCCGGGCCTTCGCTGAGTTCGGTATGGACCGCATGCACGAGCGCATCGACAGCTTCTATTGTCGGGCGCTCGGCGCCGTTCAGGGGGCTCCCACCCCGCGGGAAGCCATGCAGTGGCCATGACGGTCAACCGCGCCATTCTGGCCGGCTTCTATCCGCCGCCGTTCGCGGGCGATACGGCCTTCCGGCCCGAGGGAGTGACGCTCTTCCGAAAGGGTTACGTGTCCGATCTTGTCCCGCAGCTCGGGCAGGTGCTGGCCGCGCCTCGCGCAGGGTCCTCGCCGGCCCGGAGCCTCGCGCAACTCTACTCCGAGCGGGCGAGTCCGGGTGACGACGATGCGCAGTTCTTTCCGCCGCGGTGGCCGGCGGCGTCGAGTTGAAACCTCGATGAAGCTTCGGCGCGCCGTCCGCATGAGCTTCGCCGAGACCTCCTGCCGCGCCCGGCAGGAGGTCTCGAAGTGGCTCGATCGCCGGGCCGAGCCTGGCCGGGGTCCTTTCGGAGGCGCTACCCCTGCCGACCTGATCGAGCGCTGCCTGGAGGAGATGCCCGGCCGCTTCTTCCCCGGGGCCAGCGATCCAAGCGTCCCCGCGACCCTGCATGAGCGGTGCCCCGACAGCCCTCCGCGAATTGTCGCGGCAGCCGATCGCACGCTCCAGAAGCAATTCGATCTGCTCGGTTATCGGCAGCTGTCCTTTGGCGATCCGATCGACTGGCATCTCGATCCCGTGGCGCGGCGCCGCGCCCCCCTGCTCCACTGGACCCTGCTCGATCCCCTCGATGCGGCAACGGTTGGCGACAGCAAGGTCGTGTGGGAGCTCAGCCGCCATCAATGGCTCGTCCGCCTCGGCCAGGCCTATCGCCTCACGGGCGACGAGCGCTATGCCGACATGTTCGCCGACACGATCCGGGACTGGCAGCGGGCCAACCCGCCGGGCATGGGGATCAACTGGGCCAGCAGCCTCGAGGCAGCCTTGCGACTGATCTCGTGGTGCTGGTCGCTGTCGCTCTTCCGTGGGTCGGCGGCACTCACGCCGCGGCTTCGAGTGGACCTCGTCGCGGGTATCGCGGGCCACGCCTCCCGGATCGATCGTTATCTCTCCCACTACTTCTCGCCCAACACGCATCTCACCGGTGAAGCGCTCGGGCTCTTCTACGCGGGCACACTCTTCCCGCTCCTGCCCGGAGCCGCGCGCTGGCGGCGAGAGGCGGCCGAGATCCTGATCCGGGAAGCCGATCGCCAGATCCTTCCCGACGGCGTGTACATGGAGCAGTCGACCTGCTACCAGTGCTACGCTGCCGAGATCTATCTCCACTTCGTGATCCTCGCCTCGAGGAATCGGATTCCCGTTCCCGACCGCGTGGTCCAGCGACTCGAGAGCCTGCTCGACGCCCTCCTTGCCCTCCGCCGGCCGAACGGCTCGTTGCCCCAGATCGGTGACGCCGACGGCGGTCGGCTCCTGCCACTCGAGCAGCGATCACCGGGCGATGCGAGCGGAATCTTCTCGACCGCGGCCACCGTCTTGAAACGTGGTGACTACGCCTGGGCGGCCGGGGGCCTGACGCCCGATGTGCTGTGGCTGCTGGGTGCCGAAGGGGTCCAGGTCTTCGACCGTCTTGAGTCCAGCCCCCCCGCCGAGGCACCTTCGCGCCTCCTCGCCGACGGCGGCTACGCCGTGATGCGCACTGGCTGGGACCGCAAGGCGGACCAGGTCATTCTCGACGGCGGGCCGCTAGGCTGCCGTGTCAGCGGAGGCCATGGACACGCCGATCTCCTTAGTGTCGAGGCCTCGTTCCGCGGCCAGCCCTACATCGTCGATCCCGGGACTTTTCGCTACACGGCGGATGAAGGATGGCGCAGCTACTATCGAGGGACCGGAGCCCACAGCACGGTAGAGATCGACGACGTTGGCCAGGCCGTGCCTCGTGGGCCCTTCGGCTGGGTGAGCCGCCCTCGAGCCCGGATCACCCGCTGGACTTCGACTCCAGAGTTCGACGCGGCAGCCGCGGAACACCATGCCTACGGCCGCCTCCACGATCCGGTCGTTCACAGGAGAGCGGTGCACTTCGTGAAGCCGCGATACTGCGTTGTCGTGGATGACGTGGAGGGTACCGCCGAACACCGAGTCTGTCTGCGCTTCCAGTTTGCGCCGATGGCCGTCACCCTCGACTCCAGCGGATGGGTCCGAGCCGGGCACGGGACGCAGAAGGGCCTGCTCCTTCATGCGTTTTCCACCAGCGCCTTGAAGCCGGTGATCCTCGAGGGCGAAACTGATCCCAGGCAGGGCTGGGTGGCATCCGACTATGGCGATCACCAACCGGCGCCCATGGTCGTCTATTCGGTCATCGCCCCGCTGCCGGTGCGCATTGTGACCCTGCTGTTCCCGACCGACACTCTCCTCGCGTCACCTCCGTCCGTTTCAGCCCTGACCGAGGACGGCCGGATTCGTGGCCTCGTTTTTGACGATGGCCTCGAGCCGGCCTGGACGGACAACGCATGATTCGGCGCAGGATGTGAGTTGACCTATGTGTGGTATCGCAGGGATTGTCCGGTTCAACCCGCGTGAAGTGGTGGAGGAAGCGCGCCTCAAGCGCATGCGTGACGTCCTCCGTCATCGTGGTCCCGACGGCGAGGGGCTCTGGATCGACGGCCCCATAGGCCTCGGCCACCGTCGCCTCGCGATCGTGGACGTGGCGGGTGGGCAGCAACCCATGACGAACGAAGACGAGACGGTCTGGATCACCTACAACGGCGAGATCTACAACCACGCCACCCTGCGACCCGGCCTCGAGGCGAAGGGACATCGCTATCAGACACGCAGCGATACCGAGACGATCCTCCACCTCTACGAAGAAGAGGCGGATCGGTGCGTCGAGTCGCTTCAGGGGATGTTCGCCTTCGCCCTCTGGGACCGGCCGCGGGAACGCCTGCTCCTGGCGCGCGACCGGCTCGGCATCAAGCCCCTGTACTACAGCGTGACCGACCAGGAGCTGCTGTTCGCGTCCGAGATCAAGGCGATCCTGGCGGTCACCCCCGAGCGGCCGGCGCTGAACCACGCGGCGCTTCCGGAGTTTCTCGCGACGCGCTTCCTTGCCGGCGACGAGACGTTTTTCCAAGGCATCCGCAAGCTACCCCCCGGTCACGTCCTCACCTGGTCGCTGGCCGGCGGTCCCCGCCGCCGCCGCTACTGGTCTCTGCCGACCGGTACAGACGATTCGCGGGCGGGGCTTGGCGAACGGAGCGACGAGCTCCGGGCGCGCCTGGAGGCGACTATCCGCAGCCATCTGATGAGCGATGTGCCCCTCGGTCTCTTCCTGTCTGGTGGCCTCGACTCCAGCGGACTGGCCGCCCTCATGGCACCCATGGTGAGTGACCGCATCCGGACGTTCTCGGTAGGCTTCGACGACTCCGGGAGCAACGAACTCCCCTTCGCCAGACTGGCGGCCCGCGCGGTGGGAGCGCAGCACCACGAGGTTGTCCTGTCGCCGGATGACTTCTTCGGGTCGCTTCCACGGCTCATCTGGCACGAGGACGAGCCGATCTCGTTTCCCTCCAGCATCGCGCTCAATTTCGTGTCCCAGCTCGCCCGCCCTCACGTGAAGGTGGTGCTGACGGGCGAGGGCGCGGACGAGTTGTTCCTCGGGTACAACTGGTACCGGCTCACCGCCTGGAACGAGCAGCTCGGTCGTCGCTACCGGGCCTGGACGCCGCCGGCCCTCCGCCGTGGGGTCCGGCACGCAGTCTCGGCGTTGCCTCGCCCTCTCCGTCGCTATGCCAGCCGGAGCTTTCTGGCGCTCGATCCCGGGGTGCGGGCTGTGTGCTACGAGAACTTTTCGGTCTTTTCCGACACCTGGCGGCGCTCCCTCCTGGTAGACCGCCAGCTCATGGAGGCGACGGACCCGTACCGCGAGCAGCTTCGCTGCTTCGAGCAGGCACCGGGGTCGACTCTCGACCGGATGAGCCATGCCGATCTCCAGACCTACCTGGTCGAGCTCCTGATGAAGCAAGACCAGATGAGCATGGCCGCTTCCATCGAGAGCCGCGTGCCCTTCCTGGATCACGAGCTGGTGGAGCATGTGGTCAGAACGCCGGCCCAGTACAAGATTCGCGGGCTGACCACGAAGGCCATCCTGCGCGAGGCACTCCGAGATCGCGTTCCCTCGGAGATCCTTCGCCGCCGCAAGCTGGGCTTCCCGGTGCCCTTCGGGCGCTGGGCCCGCGAGCGCTTCGCACCGCTCATCCGCGACACCATCCTCGGACCGCGCGCCCTCGCCCGCGGGATGTTCGCACGTGAGCCCCTCGAGCGCCTCGTCGCCGAGCACGAGGCGGGCATCGCGAACCACGCCGATCGGCTCTGGCTCCTGCTGAACCTCGAGATCTGGCAGCGCATCTTCCTCGACGGCGAGGACCCCGCCACCGTCGGATCGGCATGAGACCGCTTCGGATTCTCTGGGTGAAGGTCGGCGGGCTCTGGCCCCCGACCACGGGCGGGCGGCTCCGGAGCCTGCACATGATCGCCGAGCTATCCCAGCGTCACCGAGTGGACCTGCTCACCACCCAGCGCCTGGCTGACGAGGCGGCGAGTCTCAGGGCTCGGCTGCCCGCCTGCGAGCGGATCGATGCCCTCCCCTACACGCTACCCAAGCAGGGCACCGCCCGCTTCGCCTTGGCCGTGGCTCGATCCTGGGCGTCTCCGTACCCGGCCGACCTCTGGCGCTGGCGCATCCCAGCCGTGCGGGCTCGTATCCGCGAGCGGATCAAGGAGGGTGTGGATCTCTGTGTGGCGGACTTCCTCGTGGCGATGCCGAACCTGCCGACCCGCACGTCCACGCCGGTGGTCCTCTTCGAGCACAACGTCGAGTACATGATCTGGAAGCGGCTCCACGAAGTCGAGAAGCGGCCGTGGCGGCGGACGCTGCTCGCGCTGGAATGGCGCAAGATGCGTCACTACGAGGCCAAGGCGTGCGCCCAGGCCGGCCTCACCGTTGCCGTCTCCGAAGCCGACCGCGCCCTCCTGGCCGCCAACGCTCCCGGCGCCGACATCAGGGCCATCGGCACGGGCGTGGATACGGCCTATTTCCACCCGAACGGCGCAGTGGAGGCTCCGGCTACGCTGGTGTTCACGGGGTCCATGGACTGGTATCCCAACGAGGACGCCATCATGTACTTCATCGATGCGATCCTCCCGGAGCTCCGGCGGGAAGTCCCCGGGCTCTCGCTGGCGGTGGTGGGACGAGACCCGACGGACCGGTTGCGGGCGGCCTGCGCCGCCGCCGGAGTTCACGTGACGGGAACGGTGGCAGATATACGCCCCTACGTGGCCGAGGCCGCGGTGTACGTCGTGCCGCTGCGCATCGGCGGCGGAACCCGGCTCAAGATCTTCGAGGCCTTGGCCATGGGCAAGGCGGTGGTGTCCACTCGGGTCGGCGCGGAAGGGCTCCCCATCGTGTCCGGCCAGCATTTCCTCCAGGCCGACGGTCCGGCGGACTTCGCTCAGGCCGTCGTCACCCTGCTCAAGGACCCTGACCGCCGCCACGCCCTGGGCATGGCGGGACGCCGGCTGGTGGAGGCGCGGTATTCCTGGGCCCAGGTCACCCGGCAGTTCGAAAGTCATTGCGAGGAGGTCGTGGCGCGGCATGCGCGTTAGCATCTTTGGCCTCGGGTATGTCGGCTGCGTCACCGCCGCCTGTCTGGCCAAGGCCGGCCACCAGGTGATCGGCGTGGACATCAACCCGGACAAGGTGGCCATGGTCAATGGGGGGATCTCCCCCCTCGTCGAGCCAGGGCTGGGCGAGCTGCTGGCCGAGGTCACCCCGGCCGGCCGTCTGCGGGCCACCACCTCGACCGAAGAGGGGGTCTCCGGGTCCGATTTGGCCCTGATCTGCGTCGGGACGCCCAGCCGGGACAACGGCCAGCTGGATGTCGACGCCATTCGGCGCGTGGCCGAGGGCATCGGCCAGCGGCTCCGGCAGCACCCGAAGCCCTACACCGTGGTTCTCAGGAGCACCGTGCTGCCCGGCACCACCGAATCGGTGCTCGTGCCCGCCCTCCGAGGCACCGGCACCCCGCACCTTCCAGGCCTGACCGTCGCGGTCAATCCGGAGTTCATGCGCGAAGGATCATCGCTGCGGGACTTCGCCCAGCCCTCCCTCACCCTGGTCGGATCCGATGCGCCGCATGCCGGCGCTGTGCTCCGCGAGCTCTACGCTCAGGTCGACGCCCCCTTCGTCCAGACCTCGATCCGGTCCGCGGAGATGGCCAAGTATGTCTCCAACGCCTTCCATGCCCTCAAGATCACGTTTGCGAACGAAATCGGTGATCTGTGCGAGGCCTTCGGCGTGGACATCGGCGAGGTCATGCGCGTCTTCCTGATGGACCGCACGCTCAACATCTCCGAGGCGTATCTACGCCCCGGATTCGCCTTCGGAGGCTCCTGTCTCCCCAAGGATCTCAGGGCCCTGACTCACGCGGCCCGCAGCGTCGACCTCGCCCTGCCCCTTCTGTCCCAGATCCTGCCTTCCAACGATCACCAGATCCAGCAGGGGGTGAGCCGCGTGCTGGCTACCCGGCGGCGTCGCATCGGCGTGCTGGGGCTCGCTTTCAAGCCGGGCACCGACGACCTCCGGGAAAGCCCGATGGTGCTTCTGGTGGAAACCCTGATCGGGAAGGGCTGCGATGTCCGCATCCTGGATCGCAGCGTCTCCATCGCTCGGCTCGGCGGCGCCAATCGTCGCTACATCGAGGAGGAGATCCCGCACATCGCCTCGCTGATGTGCGAGACGACCGATGCCTTGCTGGCGCATGCCGAGGTGCTCGTCGTCGCCAACGCCGACGAGCAGGCCCGCCAGGCCCTCGCGGCCGCCCGGCCCGACCAGCTCGTGATCGACCTGGGCCGCGGCGGCGTCCAGCGTTGATGACCAGTAGACCCGTGCGGACGCGGCTGCGGGACTCAGCGCTGCGGGTCATCCGCTTCGCGGGCGGCCTCGATGCGGCAAGTCGCAGCCGCTGGCGATCCCGTCGGCTGCTTATCCTCTGCTACCACGGGTTCGCCCAGGATGACGAACACCTCTGGGATTCCTCGCTCTATGTGACGCGCGCCCACCTCGAATCACGGCTGGAGTTCCTCGCCGCCAAGGGCTACGTGGTCCTGCCCCTCGCCGAAGGACTGGCGCGTCTGACCGCAGGGACGCTCCCACCTCGAGCCGTAGCGATCACCGTCGACGATGGCACGTACGACTTCTACGCGGTCGCCTACCCGGTCCTCAAGCGATTGGGTGTCCCGGTTACGGTCTTCGTCTCCACCTATTACGTCCAGGACCGTCGCCCGGTCTTCGATGGGACCTGCCACTATTTGCTCTGGAAGGCCTGCGCATCGGGGACGGTCGACATGAAGCATCCCTTGGACGACAGTGCGCCTCCCCTGCGCACGGCCCGTGACTGTGCCCAAGCCTCCGCGCATGTTCGTGAGACTGCCGAGCGGGAAGGCTGGACGGCAGGAGAGAAGCACGAGTGGCTAGAGCAACTGGCACGCCGGCTGGGCCTCGACTGGGAGGACTTCCTTCGCCGCCGCGTGCTTGCCTTGATGCACCCCGAGGAAATCGGAGCACTCGACCCAGCCATCGCGGACGTCCAGCTACACACCCACCGGCACCGCGTACCGGAGGACAAGGATCTGTTTTTACGGGAGATCGCCGACAATCGACGGGCGCTCTCTGAATGCGGCCTCGATCCCCGGCGGCTCACCCACTTCTGCTATCCGGGTGGAGTGCACCGGCCGGCCTTTCTCCCCTGGCTGGTCGAGGCCGGCGTCACCTCGGCCCTGACGACCGTGCCCGGACTGGCTTCCAGACGACACCACCCGTTGTTGCTCCCCCGCTTCATCGACGCCGGGACGACATCCGCGGTGGAGTTCGAGGGCTGGGCTTCGGGATTGCGTGAGTTTGTTGCGAGGCCTCGCGAGCGGTTCTCAGGGTGAGATCGTCACCCATGTACTGGTCTGCCTATCTCAGCTCGCCCCCGGAGATAAGCTATTATCAGCCGGGTGGAACGGTCCTGGATGTCGGCTGCGGCAACGGCGAGCAGCTCACCCGTCTCCGAGATGCGCGGTGCCGCGGGATCGGGCTCGATCTCGCACCGGAGGCGGCCCGGACGTGCCGGGCCATGGGGTACCCGGTCATCATCGCCAGAGCGGAGAACCTGCCGTTCCGCAGCAACAGCTGTCAGGGAGTGCTCTGCAAGGTCGTGATCCCCTACACAGATGAGCGACTGGCCATCGAGGAGATCGGGCGGGTCCTGGCCCCAGGGGGTGTCGCCGTCCTCTACTTCCACGGCATCGGATACTCCCTTCGATACTTGCTCAAGCCGGACATCTGGAAGCTGTCCCTGTATGCGGCCAGAACCATCGCCAATACGATGCTGTACCGTCTCCTCGGAATTCGCCTCCCTGGGTTCCTGGGCGACACCCTGTACCAGTCCGAATCACGTCTGCGGCGGTACTATCGCTCGTCCGGTTTGACGTTCGACTCGGCGATCCCCTCACGGCGGTTTCTCGGCCTTCCGGTCTTCATCGAACATGTGGTAAGAAAGTGAGAGACGTGAGCTCCGCAATTGATCGCCCGAACGTCTCGGTCGTCGTCAGCACCTACAACCACGCGCACGTGCTGCCGCACGCGCTCGAGAGCCTTCTCGACCAGGATCACGATCCCGCTCGCTATGAGATCGTCGCCGTGGACAACAACTCTACCGACGGCACACGCCGCACCCGCTGGCAGGGATCCTTCTTCAGCAGCGGCTCCCTCCGCACCACGCCTGCGGCGTAACGATTCATCCTGGCCATGCCGGCACGAGTCAGCGTTATCATCACGACATATAATCACGAAGCTTTCATTGCAGAGGCCGTTCAGAGTGTCCTGAGCCAAAGCTACGCCGATTATGAGCTCATCGTCGTCGACGACGGCTCGGCCGATGGAACGCTCGAACAGATCTCCCGCTTCGGTGAGACCATCCACCTCGTCCGCCAACCGAATCAGGGCGTTGCCGCCTCACGAAACACGGGGATTCAGCATGCGCGCGGTGAGCTTTTGGCCTTTCTCGATGGCGATGACGTCTGGGAGCCTGACAAGCTGGAGTGGCAGGTGGCCGCTGCTACCGCCCATCCGGCGTCAGGGTTGATCGCGGTGGATGGCGTTCACTTCAGCGGTCCGGCGGTCCTCCACCAGTCACTACTGGCACCGTGGGTCATCGGCCTGCTCTCGGATCGGAGCTCCGTAACCCTTCGTTGCTACGAGCAGCTCCTCCGCCAAAATCCCATCTGGACGACATCGCAGATCATGGTTCCGAGATATGTCTTCGACGTCGTTGGTCTCTCGGACAGTACATTCCCGGTGTCAAGCGACTGGGATCTTTACATCAGAATCGCGGCCCGCTACGAGATGACTTTCGTTGGCCGGCGCTTGACGAGGTGGCGATACCTGCACACAAGTGCTTCGGGCCCGCAGGAGCTCCGAGGGCTACGGTGGGCAGCCGACGATATCGCCATTCTCAGGAAGCATCTACGCTGCGCCCTCCCGACCTATCACCCCCTTATCCGAGGCGCCATCCGGCGGGAGATCTTGACGGCTGCCAGCACTGCTTACTACCGCGGAGTAGAGTCTGACAGGACCATGGCTCGGCGTTATCTGCTTGCGCTCCTACGCAATAACCTGCCTTCGCTGATTCCCGCCCCCTTCCTTGTCGGACTCTATTCTCCCCGGCTCGTGACCCGCATCGTCGGCAAGACACTTCGGCGCCTTCGTCGGTCATCGCAGCCATTTTCATAATGACAGCGTTGAGATGCGTCCCGCTCGTGCTCGACTCCGCGAGGGTGTCCCGGTCGCCGCGCTTTTGACGATATCGACCGAAGCAAGCGACGCGGCAATCTTGGTACCAAGGAGGACATTTACACGTCCGCGCTACACTGGGGACGGATCCAAGCGCCAGCGTGAGGGTGACAGAGACCCGGGAGGCGACCCAGGAGGATGGCACTGCGGTGACCCAGACAGAATCAGGCACTCGTCTCAGACTGGCAGAACGCGTGGCCGGCGTTGCCATACTGCTCGACTCTGCGCCGCGCACCTGGGTCTACGTGACCCGGGCCCATTTCGAATCACGGCTGGCGTTCCTGGCCGCCAAGGGCTACGTGGTCCTGCCCCTAGCCGAAGGACTGGCGCGTCTCACTGCGGGGAGCCTCCCACCTCGCGCCGTGGCATCAGCGTCGATGATGGGACGTACGACTTCTACGCGGTCGCCTACGCGGTCCTCAAACGCTTGGGTGTCCCGGTTACGGTGTTGGTCTCCACCTACTACGTCCGGGCCCGCCGCGCGGTCTTCGACGGTGCCTGCTACTATTTGCTCTGGAAGGCGTGGGCCTCACTGGTCCGCCTATCTCACCTCGGCTCCGGACCTGAGCCACTATCAGTCGGGTGGAACGGTCTTGGACGTCGGCTGCGGCAGCGGTGAGCAGCTCACGCGTCTCCGCGGTGCTGGGTGTCGCGCGATCGGGCTCGATCTCTCGGCGGAAGCGGCTCGGGCGTGCCGGACGATGGGGCACCCGGTCATCATGGCCAGAGCGGAGAACCTGCCGTTCCGCAGCAATAGCTGTCAGGGAGTGCTCAGCAAGGTCGTGATCCCCTACACAGATGAGCGACTGGCCATCGAGGAGATCGGGCGGGTCCTGGCCCCAGGGGGTGTCGCCGTCCTCTACTTCCACGGCATCGGATACTCCCTTCGATACTTGCTCAAGCCAGATATCTGGAAGGGGTGCCTGTATGGGCCAGAACCATCGCCAACACGATCGTGTACCGTCTCCTCTGAAACCGCCTCCCTGGGTTCCTGGGCGACACCCTGTACCAGTCCGAATCACGTCTGCAGCGGTACTATCGCTCGTCCGGCTTGACGTTCGACTCGGCGATCCCGTCACGGCGGTTTCTCGGCCTTCCGGTCTTCATCGGGCATGTGGTAAGAAAGTGAGAGCGTGACCGCCACAATCGATCGCCCGGACGTCTCCATCGTGCTCAGCACGTACAACCGCGCGCACGTGCTGCCGCGCGCGCTCCAGAGCCTCCTCGACCAGGATCACGATCCTGCTCGGTATGAAATCGTGGCTGTCGACAACAATTCCACCGATGGCACCCGTGACCATATCGAGTGGTTCGCCGCCACAGCCCAGAACCTTCGGTATGTCTTCGAGCCCACGCAGGGCCTCTCGCACGCCCGCAACGCCGGTATCCGAGCTGCGCGCGCACCGCTGATTGCCTTTACCGACGACGACGTCCGCGTCTCCCGAGACTGGGTCTCCACCATAACGCGCCTCTTCGCCGACCACCCTGAGGCCGCGTGCGTGGGGGGCAAGGTGCTGCCGAACTGGTCCGGGCCGTGGCCGGGCTGGCTCACGCCCGATCACTGGAGCCCGTTGGCCCTCCTCGACTACGGGGATACCCCCTTTTACGTCAACGCCTCTCGGCGAGCCTGTCTCATCGGCGCCAACTGCGCCTACCGGCGGGAGCTATTCGACCGCATCGGGATGTTCGCCCCGCATGTGCAGGCGGTCGGGCGCGACGTGGGCACCGAGGACCACGAGCTCTTGCTCCGTCTTTGGCGCGCGGGCGGCCAAGGCTTTTACTGGCCCCGCCTGACCGTAGTATCCGACATCGCCCCGGAGCGGATGCGACGGCCATATCACCGGAGCTGGCATCGCCGTCACGGACACTTCACCGCCATCATGCACGATGACGACCTGGAGCAGACCAGTGCGGGTCGACTCCTGGGCGTCCCGGCGCACCTCTATCGGCAGGCGGCAATCGACCTCGGGGCTTGGGCCGGCCGCGTACTTCGTGGCGATCTCGCCAAGGCCTTCACGCACGAGGTTGCCGTGTGGTTCTTCCTCGGTTTCTTCAACGCGCGCTGCCGGGAAGCCCTCTCCAGCGGAGGCCCCCGCGGCACCGCCACTTCGGTGTAGCGAGTCGTCCCATGCCGCCGCGGGTCAGCGTGATCGTCACCACCTACAATCACGAGGCGTTTATCGCCGAGGCCATTCGAAGCGTCTTGGCCCAGACCTACACGGACTACGAGCTCATCGTCGTCGACGACGGCTCCGTCGACCAGACGTTTGCCCAGGCTTCCCGATTCGGCGAGCGCGCGACTCTCATCCGGCAACCCAATTGCGGCATTGCCGGCTCCCGAAACACGGGGATCCAGCATGCGAAGGGCGAGCTCTTGGCCTTTCTCGACGGTGATGATCTCTGGGGGCCCGACAAGCTGCAGTGCCAGGTGGCCGCCGCTGACGAGCATCCCGGAGCCGGCTTGATCGCAGTGGATGGCGTGAAGTTCAGCGGGTCATCCGTCCTCCAGGAGTCACTCCTGGGCCGGTCCGTGAACGACGCTCTGTCTGGTCGGGCGTCCGTGACCCTTCGATGCTACGAGCAGCTTTTGCGCGAGAATCTTATCAGCACCACATCCCAGGTCATGGTGCCTCGGGGTGTCTTCGACGTCGTCGGCCTGTCGGACAGCGCATTTCCGGTGGCCAGCGATCACGACCTGTACATCAGGATCGCCGCCCGCTACGAGATGACGTTCGTTAGTCGGCGCCTGACGCGGTGGCGATACCTGCCTACGAGCGCCTCAGGCCCTGAGGAGGTCCGATGGCTTCGGTGGGCGGCCGACGACATCGGCATCCTCAAGAAGCAGCTCCGCTGTGGGCTTCCGGCCTACCGCCCCCTTATCCGGGAGATCCTCCGCCGTGAGCTTCGCGAGGCGGCAGGCACTGCCTACTATCACGGCCTCGAGACCGACCGACCACTGGCGCGGCGCTATCTTCTCACGCTGGTCCGCGAGAACTTGGCCTCCCCTGTTCCAGTGTCCTTTCTTGTCGCGCTCTATATTCCCCGGTCCGTCAGCCGGGTGGTCGGCACTGCGTTGCGCCGCCTGCTTCGCCTACCCCAGTGAGATGCGTGCCGCTCGTGCTGGTGATGGCTGTCGGGCCTGGCGAGCGTCTCGGTGCGCTCGAGGTCCTCGACTCGGCGCGAGTATTCTTCGAGAGGCCCTACCGGGTGGTCGTCGTGGACGACAGTGGCGAGATCGGGACCTGGCGGGCCCTCGCTCGCTACTCCGAGGTGGATATCCTCCACAACTGGCGCCGCCGCGGCTTGGCGGGCCTGCTCGCCTCACTCCAGCGCGCCTACCGTCACGTCCTGACGCGGTACGACTTCGAGGCGGTGCTCAAGGTGGATACGGACGCCCTCATCACGGGCCCGGGCCTGGACACCGACATCCTCGCCTCTCTGCACGGCCACCCCGAGGTGGGGATGGCGGGCTCCCGGAGCTGGCACCCGGACTGGGCCCGCCGGTTGGAAGAGAATATGCCCATGTGGGGGCCGCTCATCCACCAGGCCGAGCAGCACGGATACCGGCGAGGCGAGTCAGTATTCGGGGGCGCCTACGTGCTCTCCCGGCGATGTCTGGCCGCCCTCGACGCTGGGGGCTTCCTGCGCCTCACTCCGTCCGGCCCGCGTATCGGCGAGGACGTCACCCTCTCGCTGTGCGTCCGCTCCCTGGGGTACGAGCTTCACAACCTCGGCGGGCCCGAACAGCCCTTTGCGATGGCCTGGCGCGAGCTGCCGATGCCCGCACGAGAGATCCTCGCACTCGGCAAGAAGGTCGTACACGCTGTGAAGTTCTCGCCGAATGACCTTGCTAGCCGGGCTGTGTTCGCCCGCGCCCGCCGCCGGGCCGTCGTGCCGCTCCGTAGCGGAGGTCTCGACGGAGCACGCACGGTGGCACTAGCCCACCGTACCGCGCGCCTGCGTGGCTGGTTGCGTTGGCGGGCAATCGGCACCCAGGCCTTGAGAGAGGATCGCCCGCGGCGGGCTCGGCGTATTTTCCGGCGGTGCATCGCGATCGTCCCGCCCAACCTGGAAGCCTGGTTGGGGCTGGCTGCGAGCATGCTGCCGGGATGGCTCTATCGACTGCTCCGTCTGGCCCGTGTCTATGGAATTCGCGGCTTGCGTGGATCTCGCCCGCGATGAGTCCGTTGCGAGGATCGTCGGAGCATGGAGGTGGAACACCTCGTCTGCCACGAGCCACGCCCGACCGGGTGTCGAGTAGAGCAGCCGGTAAGTGGAGCCGAATCTCGTCGACCGCGCTCTCCGTTCTCTCCTCCCCTTCGAGGCGTGTAGTCTCCGCGGGCGCCGGTATCCTGATCTGCGCACTCCTCGCTTGGGGTCTCCCGCGCGCCGTCAACAAGATGCTCAACGACTACCCCTGGGACGGTTTCGTCGACTGGACTTCCGCGCAAAGCTTTTGGGCAAACGAGAATCCTTACGACGCTGCCGTGATGGCAAGGCACGACACCGCCAGGTTCGGCGGCGTCGGCCATCCACCGACTACCGCCTTCTGGTTCCTCCCCTTCGCGACGCTCTCGCTCAACGGCATGTCGACGGCTCTCGGGATCATCGTCTTGGGCATGTTGTTCGTGCAGCTGTTGATCATCTGCCGCGAGCTTGCTCTTCCGAGGCCCCTCTTGTTCGCGTCGACTTGGTACGCGCTCACTGTTCCTACGCCGTGGTTCTTCTGGCACGTCTCGCTCGCGCAGGTCTCGGTTCCCATCGCGTTCTTCGTGGTGATCGCCTGGTACTTCTTGCGCCACGGGAAGGATGTCTGGGCGGGCGCAAGTCTGGGCCTCGCGGCTTCGTTCAAATTGTTCCCAGGCGTGTTAATGCTCTTTCTGTTGGCTACCGGCAGAGTGCGCGCCTTCGCGGCGAGCGCTATCGCGTTTGGGGCCATTGCCGCCATCATGACTGCGAGATTCGGATTCGACGCCTGGTTCATGTTCTTCGAGCAGCAAGGCGACATCGGCCGCCAATGGATCGGGCATGTTCGAAATCGCTCTTTCCACGGAATCGTCCTTCGCTTGGTTACCCCCGAGGCCCCCTCTACCGTACCAGCGAGCTTTAAGGTGTCGGTGGTAGTTTCGGTCATCTCGGTCATGTCACTCGCCTTGGCGCTGTATTTCGTCCGGCGTCGCGGTCGCGAGCCGGTCACTTTCGATCTGTCGTTCGCCCTTCTGTGCTGCTTGTCGGTGTTTTTCAACGTGTGGGTGTGGGAGCACTACTACGCGTTGTTGCTGCTGCCCGGCGCGATCGTAGCGGTCGCGTGTGTTCGTGCGGACCAGCTAGGCATGTCTCGGGTTGCCAGGCCGATTATGATGGTTCTGTTGTTCTTGCTGTTCATCGATGTCGAGACGACGGACGTGGGAAGGTTGGTGACGCTGTCGAGCAGAATCCCCAACCTCACCCCGCTTCAGCATGTCGAGCTTCATCTGCGAGAATTGACGAACGCGCTGCCGTGGCCGTCTTTCGCAGCTTTGTGCTTCGGTTTGTTGTTGTGGTTCGATCGCAAGGATCGCAGGTCTACTCGCTCTGGGTGGACCTCTTCAGCCGGGGCGTCCTGAGAAAGGGAGAGTTTGATGAGGGCGAGTTGGCAGGCTGAACTGTCGGTCACCCCTCGTAAGGGGGGTGGCCCACCTTTCGATGTCCACGGCGATTCCGTGGTCGGTAAGATCTCCTCCGCGTCTCCTCTTCCGTTAGGTCGTCTGGCACAATGACCGATATGCAACGGATCTTCAGTGGAGTTCGGGGACACAGTCTCTACACGCCGCCACTTGGGGCTGCGTCGGTCATCGTGGACCTGGGCGCTAATCATGGGGAGTTCACGCTCCAGATGAGCCGCCGCTTCGGAGGCCGTTACTATCTTGTTGAGGCCAATCCAGACCTCCAGGACACGTTGCGGAGGGAGACCCCGTTTCCCGTGCTCCCGTACGCCGTCGCTCCGCAGGACGGGCCGGTGCGTTTCAACGTCGCCAAGAACGACGAGGGAAGCAGCATCCTTCCTCTCCCCGAAACGAGCGTCTACGACTGCACGCTGGCACGGACCGTAGAGGTAGCCGGGAAGCGGCTGGAAGCGATCCTAGCGGAGATCGACGAGCCGCGCATCGACCTCCTAAAAGTGGACATCGAGGGCGCCGAGATCGAGATGCTCACCACGGCTGATCCAGGCCGCCTGCGCGACATCGGGCAGATCACGGTCGAGTTCCACGGCGACTCCGTCTTCGGGTTCGGGATGCACCTGGAGGTCGAACAGGCGATCCAGCGGCTGGGGAGACTCGGCTTCGTAGCCCTGAACTTCTCGCGTCCGCTGCGCACGGATGTCCTCTTCGTGAACCTCGCGCTCCACCGACTGTCCAGGCCTAGAGTGCTATGGTGGCAACTTCGCTACGATCACAAGAGCCACCTCGTCCGCCGCCTGAGCGAGCACTTCCGTCACTAGAACCGGCCGGCATGTAGCCCCTCCAGTGGCTCCGTGCTCGCGCAAACAGCTATCACGGGAGCCGAGCCGGAAGCCATTCCCGAGCCCGCCACGCTCCTTCTCGTCGGCAGGCGACTCATCCCCTTCGGGCGGACGCCGGCTCCGTACTACCGCGTCGTCGCCTGAGGCACTGTGCGGACAGCTACCGTGAACCACCGCTGCCCGTGCGCCGCTTTCGTCGTCGCCAGCTCAAGCGAGGGCGGCTTGCCCGGCGCGAAGGTCATCACGCCGACGATTTCGGCCCCCAGCGGTTGGGCGTCCTTGCGACCGGGATAGAAGACATGGTGCATCATGACGTACCCATCGATGCGGGCCGTCACCACGCCGTCTTTGACCGTCAGCGCCTTTGCGATCAGCAAGAGCTTCTCGATGCGTTCTACGCGGGCGTCGTTGTTCTCGGTTTGCGGATAGAAGTACGTCAGGATCTTGGCGCTGACGCCTCGGTCGAGCTCCCACCACTGGCCGGGGTTGACGTCGCCCGTTGGCAGGAGTTTCGACCAGTCCGCGCGGGTCAGCACGATCCAGTTCTCCGCAGGGAACTCGCCCCATGAGCCTCGGTCGTTGCCGCGAGAAATGAGATGCAAGGTGAGCGCATCGGCCGGGGCAGGCGGTGGGACCGACTGCGGGCCCGGTGGTACGACAGGCCTACCGGGCCTGGGCTTGAAGTGTTCGACCGCCCGCTGGAGCCCGGCCAGTGTTGGGCCGACCTTGGCGCCGTCGAGCATGTCGTACGGGTGACCGTCCGGGGTCAACACCCAGACGCGCACCATGCCCACGTCCATCTTCTTATCGAAGCCCTCCTGCTGTATCCGCTGTAGCTCAGCCCGCTCCTCGATGGGAGCTCGGCCATTCTCGCGGTAATACTCCTCGTTGACGATGTAGGCGCACACGAAGCTTCGGTTGAGCGCATCGATGATCCGGCGATCGGAGAGCGGACCCGCTCTCAGTCCAAACCCGCCCCCTCAGCAGCGGCCCGTGTTGATCCGGCCGTCGCCGGTGTAGAGGACGATCGGCCGGTTGTATTCCTTCCCAAGTGCGATTGCGGTGCGAATGTCGGAGACCCAGCCGATCTCGTCGAAGCGCTTGTCCTCCGGTGGGGGCTGCCGTTCGGACACTGTCTTCTCGACCCAGCGAACGACGCGGGCGTCGGAGATTGTTCCGAGCGAACAACCCGTTGCTACTGCGCCACCCAAAAGGAGCCCAAGGATCAGTGCTGCGCGGCGCGGTCTTATGTCTTGAAGCATTGCCTATCCTCCATATCCGAAACCATACTCGGCAGTCGGGGACCCCGGCACGAACCAGCATACATGAGCCGCAACCCGTCCGCACAAGCTGGAGGCCGGGGCGCGCGACGTAGCCACTCGCTGCCCGGGTGAGAAGCGTCCCGTGCCGATGATGCCCCTTCCGTTGGATCCAGGTTAGACTGGCCCATGCCGCATGAGATCGACCGGCCAAGAACGTTGCACAGTTTCATGGGGTTGTTCCACTCCAATGATTTTCGGTCTCGTTCTCTGTTCCGCGATCTGGACTCGATGTTTGGTGATGCCACGTTCTTCATCGTGTGGGACCAGCACACTGCGCAGGCGGCCGAAGATGCCCCGCGGTATGAGCGGCTGCAAGTGCAACCCATCACAAAGGATCAACTCTTCGACTTCATAACGCAGTTCTACTCTGTCGACAGGAATGCACTGGTCGAGGATTGTCGTGCCTTCCCGCTTCTTTTGCGAATACTGCTCGCCATGTACTTGCGAAAGGTAGCCGGCATTGACTACTGCATTATGGCGGACAACGATATTTTCATCTTCGAACCGATCCCGGAGATTGTTCGACTGTCTGAAGTTCGCAGACCGTTCCTGATCCAGGAGACTGGAGCGGCAGATACTCTGCCCCAGATCACCGAGTACATCAGCCGTCATCTGGGGAAAGAGATTCGGTACGTGCCGCCGAGCAAGGGGAAAGGCTACAACGCCGGCTTCTGCGGCCTGGACATCTCGGTCTTTGACCGCTTTGATTCGGACACGGTCCGGCTCTTACTGGACACGTTGCGCCCGATGGGGGAATGGTGGAGGGAGCAGGCATTCTTTGTACATATGAACTTTGCGTCTCAGAAGAGCGTGCACACATTCGACGATGAGCGGTACATGTTCTTGCCTCATGACGATCGGACGTACAGGCAGAAGAGTAAAATCTATCACTGCATATTCACTACCGATAAGCGTCGGGTTGATCTGTATTATCTGTTGCGATACGGGCGGACAATCGGTGATCGCCTACGCGTTGGTGGAATATGGGGCGTCCTGCTAGTACAGGGCCTTCGAAAGAAGCTCCAGGTCCGAACTAGGATATACCGGTGGCTAAGACTTGACCTCTTTCTCTAGGATGGCGCTATCGTCAATTCGCCTCGTCAGGAGGGTGTGGCCCTTCCAGTTTGGCAAGGAGTTCGCCCCGTATGTGGGAGCCTTTGCTACGAAGATCGGATTGCTGGGCTCGGAGTGGTATGAGTTCCGGCCCGGTCTCTGGATGCGGTTGAATGTGCGCGACCTGGTCCAGCAAACGATCCTCCTGGAAGGGGTATGGGACCAGTCTCTCACGAACTTCATTGAGAGTAATTTGCGTCCGAGCGACGTGTTCATAGACGTCGGAGCGCATGTTGGCTATTTTACGCTTCTGGCGTCTCGGCGTGTCGGTCCGGCCGGAACAGTGCTGTCTATCGAGCCGAATCCATTTGCCCTGAGGCAGCTCGAGCAGAATGTGGAACGCAGTCAGCTCCGGAATGTTCTCATCGAGCACACAGCCTGTGGCGAGTCAGATAACGTGGTCCAACTATACTTGCACACGGAGTCTAACTCGAGCATGGCCTCGCTCTTTACCGAGAGTGTGAGCGGGGATGTTGCCGTAGAGGTGCCTTGCACGACTCTTGACCGGCTATGTCAGGTACGCAGCTTGCACCGCGTGAGGATGGTCAAGGTCGACGTTGAGGGTGCGGAGCTCTTCGTGCTGCGTGGCATGAAGCGGATCTTGAGGGAGCTCCGGCCAGTCATCGTTGTTGAACTACACCCACATTTATTGGAGGCTGTTGGAACCCCACTTCATGAAATTCAGGCCTTCTTGGAGGACCTAGACTATGTCCTCGAGCCCTTGGGAGGGCATTCGAACTACGCGTGCCACCCAAGAACCAGTGGACATTAGGCGCCGCAGATTCCTCGGAGACGAGGCCGTTAAGCGCTATGCTGCTCTTACGAGGGGGGCGGACGTCTCCCTCTCGGGGGGATGCCGCCATGATTGACAGCATTTTGGCCTCGCTTGAGAAGGACGGGGTTGTTGCCGTGCCTAGTCTGTTCCGCCCTGAGCAGCTGGCGAGTATGCAGGAGGCCTTCAACGGACGCCTCAAGCGACTCCGCTGGAACAACGTCGACGGATACGAGAAGACCGAGCCCTATCGGCATATGGTCGAGGACGTCCTGACCCTCGAGCAGGGCTTCCTGGACACGGCTCTCCATCCCATGGTCAAAGCGGTCCTGGCCCGATATCTCGGCCGCTTCGCCCTGGTGGAAGCGAAAGGCTGGAGGTCCCTACCGACGAGACGGGATTTCCACGGGTGGCACGGGGACGAGTGGTACGATCAGACCGCGACCGCAGAGATCCCGAAGGAAGTAAAACTCGGTTTCTACCTGACCGACGTGCGGAGCGGTGCCTTCAACTACATCAAGGGCACGCACCGTCGGCAGCATCCGCGGCGTATTCGCACGGCCGATCTCCCAGAGGTGCCCGCTTCGCAGCTTGCCGAAGTCGCTGGCCCGGCCGGTACCGCTTTTCTGTTCGACACCTCCGGGATACATCGCCAGGGCGTTCCACTTCTCGAACCACGTCACGTGGTCTTCTTCAACTACCACGATCCGTCGATCAAGCTCCAACGGGACGACGTCCAACTGAACCGGTACTATCCCCTGCTCTTGAATGCGGCGTTCTTGGGCAACCTGTCGGCGGAGGATCACAGCATCCTGGGTTTTGGCGACAAGACCAACCACGTCCCCGCCTTTGAAGGCCCCGCGCGCTATCGACGGTTCCACATTGCTCTTAGCCGAATGCATGATGCGGGTCTTCGCTTGAGCGATCTCGGAACACGTGTGGTAGGGAGATTGGATCGTCGCACCCGGCCGGGACGAACGGCGGGCGGAGACACCTCCGAATCATCGTCCCACGTCACCTGAGGGCCATGCGCCATGTCGGCCCGGCGGTACTGTCCGTCTTTGATGTGGAACCGCGGTTCATCGGAGGGACTGAAACCTACGCGCGAGAGTTGTCGGCTCAGCTCGGCGATTATGGTTGGCGGAGCGTTCTAGCCTTCTCCACCCCACCCCCGGCAGATGTCTGCCGTTTTCTCGCCCTGCCAAACGTGTCCGTGGAGGTCGTGGAGAATGCTCATGGGCGGACCACGCGCATCCTGAGCCAGCTCGCGCGTGTGCTTCGACGCCACCGGCCCAAGATTGTCCACTTCCACTATGTCGGCTTCCTGAGTCTCTACCCGTGGCTGGCTCGCCTCTTGCGTGCCGAACAGGTCTTCTTCACCGATCACGCGTCGCGCCCGGAAAGCCACGTGACCCGTCGCGCCTCGCTCGTCAGAAGGTGGGTGGCCCGGGCGATCAACTTGCCGCTGTCAAGAGTGATCTGCGTGAGTGCCTATGGCCACCGGAGTTTCACCGACCGCGGGCTCTTTCCGCCTGAACGATGCGAGATGATCTACAACGGCGTCGACCTGGGGCGGGTGGCCGAGAGCACGGAGCGCGCCGCCACCTTCCGTCGACGGTTCTCAATTCCGAATGGACGGAAGGTCGTGCTCCAGGTGAGCTGGATCATCCCGGAAAAGGGCATCCTGGATCTTCTCGCCGCTGCCCACATAGTCACTGCTCGGAACCCGGACGTTCACTTCGTCATTGTTGGTGATGGGCCATTCCGCGACGAGTATCGCCAGAGGGCGGCCGAGATGGGACTGAGCGAGCGGGTCACCTGGACTGGTCTAGTGGAGGACCCCTTCAGCGCCGGGGTCTATGATGCCGCGGACATCCTTTGCCAGGTGTCGCGCTGGGAGGAAGTGTTTGGCTGGGTGATCGCGGAGGCGATGGCCTATCGGAAGCCGGTCGTGGCAACCAGAGTGGGTGGTATTCCAGAGCTCGTGACCGATGAAGACACCGGATTTCTGATAGAGCGCGGCGATGTACCGGCTCTGGCGACGAAGCTCTTGACCCTCCTTGATAGCCCCGGCCGGCGCCGAGCGATGGGAATCGCCGGCCGTGCCAACGTCGACGAGAAGTTCGATCTGCACAAGAATGTCACCCGGTTGCTCCGAGCTTACGGGATCCACAAGACAAACCTGCCCCCGCTCGGCACGCCATGAAGCGAGAGAGTGTTGTATTTCTCCTGGATTCGGCTCCCATGACATGGACCAGCCAGGAGGACCGGCACCTTCGCCTTTGCGAAGCTCTCGTTCGCAGCGGAGTACAGCCGGTGTTGGTTTTCGCACGGGCGCTCCGCCCGGAGATTCATGAGAGGCTTCAAGCCAGCGGCGCCGAGCTCGCAGCCATCGACTACGGGAACGGCGCGCTCCACTACTATCGAGAATTGCGGAAGCTCGTACGGCGATGCTCCATCACCACGGCCCACGTGGTATTTTTCGACTACTTCAGCGCCGTTCCTTGGATAGCCCGGCTGGCCGGTATACCTCATGTGATCTACGAGATGCAGAACAGTGGCGAGTTTCGCGCCACCTCATGGAGAAGGGTCCTGCTGCGAATTCGCACCAGGGCCCTGACCAGACCGATATCCCGCGTGATCGCGATCTCCGAGTTTGTGAAGAGGCAGCTGGTCAACGGAGGTCTGCCGGAACGGAAGATCGTTGTGAGATATCTCGGCGTGGACACGGAGCGCTTCCGACCCGACCCGCAGGCACGGGCGGAATGGGCCAAGCGATTCTCGATCCAACCCGATGAGCTGATCCTCTCGACTGTCTCCTATTTGCGGCCCTTCAAGAATCCGCAGGTTCTGGTTCAGGCCTTCCATGAACTGGCCAAGCGCCATGTCAAGGCCCGGCTCTTCGTCGCCGGGGACGGCGATATGCTACCGGGCCTGAAGACGCTCACTGAGCGACTCGGCGTCGCGGACCGCGTTCATTGGCTCGGCAGCGTCCCCGATCCCAAGATGCTGCTTCAGGCCTCGGATATCTTCCTGCTGGCTTCTGTCGGGGAGGCGTTTGGGCTCGTACTGGCCGAAGCCATGGCCTGCGGCGTGCCGATCGTCGGCAGCCGCAGCGGGTCGCTCAGTGAGGTCGTTCAGGACCCGGACACCGGTCTTCTGTCGACTCCGCTCGACGCGATGGCCCTCGCGGATTCCATCGAACGCCTGGCGAAGGACGGCGGCTTACGAAGAGAGATGGGGACGAGGGCCGTCGAGCGCGTCCGGAGACACTTCACGGTGGACCTTGCCGTGGAGAGAACGATCCACATCTACGCGTCTCTCTGGGCAACGTCCTGACGAGGCTCACCTGCGAGACGATTGGCCCGTCATCGCGCGCTGCAGCTCATCGAAATCGACACCGACATCCTTGCCATCGGTTCCGGTCCGCCGGTTCGGGCTCTTTGCGGTGAGCGTGCCGTCTGCGTTCAGCCCAGCCGCGGCCGCGCTCGCGAAGGAGGTATACATCGCCTGGCTGATCTCGTGGGGCACGTTCCGCTCCGGCCCCAGGCCGTCCGCGGTGTCGCCGAGGTTCACGAGTGCATTCTTGGCAATGATCGCTCCCGGAAGCCACTGAGCCCACCCCGCGTCTGCCTTGGGGAAGGTAACGCCAAAGGAGCCGAAGCCGATGATGTTGTTGGTCATGCGGAATCTGACCATTGCCGGCGGAGTCGCCGCTTCTGCATAGTATGCGGAATAGCCGCCCGGAATCGCAGTGTTGTGGTCCACGATCAGATCGTCGAGGGCGTCACTGCGCCCGGTGGTCATACCGAAAAACGTCCGCGTGATGCCCCACAAGTTGTTCACAATCGCGATCCGCTTTGTCGGCTGGCTCGGGCGCTGGGGCTGGTCATCGCTGGACTGGACCGAAAAGCCACTGTAGGCATTCTTCACGATGTTGTGCCGGAAGAGCACGTCCTGGACTACCGACCATGGAGCCGTGCCGTTTTCGTTGCGCGGAGTCAGAACCAGTGCCGCCCCGCCCCAGTTGTTCTCCAGCAAGTTGCCCTCGACGAGCACGCGCTGGGCGTTCTTGAGCTCCAGCAGGTTCTTGACTGTCCACTGAACCCCGGCGAAGCTCGCGTCGCCTGGACGCCAGCGCAACGGCTTGAACAGATGATTTCGGCGGATCTCGATGTCCGACGGCACCAGCCCGCGGATCCTGGGATCTGCACCGCCGAACATGATGTTCTCGGCTGCACCCTCGAGAACATTGTTCACGATCTTGAACGGCCCCGGGCCGTTGTACCCCAGCACCGCCTGAGAGTCGGCCCCCACCGCGTGTATCTCGGAAACGTGAGAATCAATGACCGCGGACGAGGCCCCATTCAGCAGGACACCTCGGCGGCTCGCCAGCCCTGGATGTCCGTGGACGTAGCAGCGGTCGAGGATCAGATCGTGGGGCGTGTCGGCATCAGACGCCTGGTCCCCTCCGAGCGCGACGACGGAGTAGGTGTCCTTGACAGCGGCAGCCACGCTGAACTCGACCGCGATGAAGCGATAGTGATGCGCGCCAGGCTCCGTGTAGACGGCAGGGTTCTGGTTCGGGCTGACGATCTTTGGCATCGCGGGAGCGAAGGATGGTGTCACGCGGACACCCGGCGCCGGCAGCTTGTCGTCCGGCGCCCCGGACCGAACGACGATCCAGCCAGTCCCGCCTTTCTTCGGAAGACTGAAGCTCCCGGAGAACACCGCGCCAGGCTCGAGCGCGATGACGTCGCCGGGTTGCACAGCTTTCAGGGCGGCCTGGAGGTCGCCGCCGGCGCGGACGGCGATCGTCCGCCCCGATGGTGGGGTGTACGAGGTGTCGAGGAAGACCTTCGGAGGGGCCGGAAGCACGGTCTGGGTGGTGGACTGGCCCCCGATCGGCCGCACGAGCCCTCCGGTGACCAGCATGCCGACCGACACGACGATGGCGACGAGGGCGAGGCGGCCTCGCATCGTCACTTCCCCAGGGGAGATCGTTCCATCCGGCGACGCTCTCTCACGTCATAGGCCCGCGCGATCATGCTCGGCCAGCATCGCACTAGGAAACCCAGGATGCTCAGCTTCCAGCTCCGATAGAAGCCGTTCGCATCGCGAAGCGCCTGGGCGGCGAGGCCGAAGTCGCCGCTCGCCAGGGCCCGCTTGGCCCGCTCGAGCTCCACCTCGGCCCGCAGACTGTGGATCCGCGTCTCGGCTGCCGTCCGTTCGCCGGCAGTCAGGTCCGGGCGATCCCGAAACTTCTCGAGCACCAGCAACGCCTTGTCACTGTGGATGAGCGCGTCAGCGGATAGGCTATCGGCGTGCAGCCGTCGATTCAGCAAGACGCGCGGCTGGAACCCCATGCGCGCACCGTTCTTCAGCAACCGCATCCAGAGATCGAAGTCCTCGCCGTGAATGAAGCGCTCATCGAAGAGCCCCGCCTCCAGGAGCGCCTCACGCCTTGCGACCACGCTGGAAAGGTAGACCGTGACGTCATCGCGCAAGAGGCTCGTGCATGTTGCTAGGTCGCGCGGAGGCGTCGACTGCATCAATGCTAGGCGGGCGCTCTCCGGCTGGCCTATCATCAAGGCGTTGCAGTGGATCACGTCGAACCCTTGACCTTTGTGGATGGCGGTGAGCTGCTCTTCCAGGTAGGTCGGTTCCCACGCGTCATCCGAGTCCAGAAACGCCACGAACCGGCCCTGGGCCGCTCGAATACCGGTATTGCGGGCCGCGGCCGGCCCCTTGTTCTTTTGCCGAAGATACTGAAGCCGACCCCGATCGGAACGCAGCCATCCCTCGACCTCCGGCGAATCGGGCGAGCCATCGTCGACAACGATCATCTCGTAGTCCTCGAACGTCTGCTTCTGCACCGACTCGATCGCGTACCGCAGGTACCGCGCCCGATAGAACGGGATGACGACACTCACGGTGGGCGTCGTCATCGCCGCTGCTATCGGCGCCAGGCGCCGGCGAAGAAGAAGTTCCGAACCTTTTCGAGCGAGGTTCGGCCGGAGTACGACCCCTGCCAGGGCACGTCACATGCCTTGCAGATGCCGATGTCCTGGGGGCGCTTCTCGGTCAATGCCCGCCGCAGATTGACCATCCTCTCGCCGTTCCAGATCTCCTCCGCGCGCTGCTCGAGCAGGTTGCCGAGCACGTACTCGCTTCGGAGATCACGGCAGCACCCTACGACCCGGCCCGCAAAATCGATCGTGAAGTTCACCCAGGGCTGATGACACAGGGTGTACAGCGTCCGCTCGGGCGCCTCCGGCCCCTTGCTCAGGTTCACGAGGCTCTCGCCGAGCGCGTTGTGGAAATACACCGGCATCACGGTGACCCGGTCTGGCCACTCGCGGAACAACTCCCGCGTGCGCGCCATCAGGCTCTCCGCGTCCTTGGGCGAAGCTCCGTGGGTTGCCATGTCCTTGATCACGATCCGGAAGTCGGCGTTCTGCTCCGCCCCGGCCCGCAAGAGCCGTCGGATGCCGTCCAGCGTTTCGGTCCAGACGCCTCTTGCCCGGAGCCGCTCGTAGAGGGCTGGGTCCGCACAGAAGTCCGTTCCCACCATTCGTAGCCCGGATTCAACCAGGCGGTGGGCGCGCTCCTCGGAGACCAGGGAGCAGTTCGACGACACCGTGACGTATATGCCCAGATCTGTCAGGTGCTGGATGTACGCCTCGAGGCGCTTGTTCAGCAGTGGCTCTCCGTCTCGGTGGAGGGAAACGATTCGAACGTCGAAACAGGACCGCAAGTTTGCAATGATTTGCTTGAAATCCTCGAGGGACATGATCCCGCGGCCATTTACGAAGTGATTGTCCTGGTCACTCTGAGGGCAGTATATGCACCGGAAGTTACAGGAGTTGATCGTCTCGATGGTGAAGAACACCGGCTGGCCCCAGACCCGGTCACGCTGAAGGAGGTAGCTGAGGCCGGTGGTGACGCGCGCCAGATGTCTAAGGTTTTGCATGATGTTCTATAATACAGGGCGTGAGCGGCGATTCGTCGGGAAATCCTCCTCGATTCGCCAGCGAAGTGTAGCGTTGTGGCCCACCGGATCGCGCACATCCTGGCCTGGCCCATCGTGGCGGGCACCGAGATCTCGACCATCAGGATAGCGCGAGGGCTGGGCGGCCCGGAGTTCCAGCATCTGGCATTCTGTACCACGGAGGCCCCTGCGGTCGAGTCGTTCTTCCGGACAGCTGGCTTTCCGACCGCCTCGCACCGATCCGTTGACCTGAGCTACCGCAGACCCGGCCCATTTCTCAAGGCGTCAATCCAGCTGGCTCGGGAGCTGCGGCGCCAGAAGATCGCCCTGGTTCATTGTTCCGATCTCATGGCCGGGCTGCGCGCCGCGCCCGCCGCAAAGCTCGCTCGCCTCCCGGTGATCTGCCACATCCGGAATCCCGATCCGGCGGTGTCTCTCCACGATCGGCTGCTACTCCATGCGGTTGACCACTTCGTGTTCGTCTCCCGCCATGCGTGGGACAGCTTCGGCTACGCGGTGGCGCCACGGCGTGGCTCCATCATCTACGATGGCATCGAGCCAATCCCCATGGACCGAGACGCGGCCCGGACTCGTCTCCTTTCTCAGTTCTCCCTACCCTCCGATAGCCGGCTCGTTGGAATGGTCGGACGACTCGCCCCCCAGAAGGACCATGCCACGCTGATCAAGGCCGCGGCGCGCGTCGTCTCCATCGATCCGACGGTCCGCTTCCTGGTGGTCGGTGACCACACCGGCACCGAGGCGTTTCGCCATCACTACCGCTCGCTCGCCCGGCTGGTCGAGAACGAGCGATTGACGGAGCACGTCATCTTTGCCGGGTTCCGAGACGATGTTCCACAGGTCCTCAGCGGGCTCGACGTCTCCGTGCTGGCAACCAACTTCGAGGGATTCGGGCTCGTCATCGTCGAGGCGATGGCTCAGGGGACGCCGGTGATCGCCACGGAGGTGGGAGGCGTCACCGAGATCATTGTCGATCAGGACACCGGCCTCCTTCATCGCCCTGCCGACGACGCCGATCTGGCCGCGAAGATCCTCACGCTTCTCTCGGACAAGGCGCTCGCGGAGCGCCTCGCCGGTGCCGGCCGACGCCTCGTCGGGGATCGGTTCACGATCCAGGGCTTCGCCTCGAACATGGCCAGCCTGTATCGGCGAATCATCGGATCCACACATGGGCCATGAGGTCCTTCGTCGGCTCGCCAGAACGGTTCGCTCCTCGCCGCGGGCGGACCTGGAGGGCCTGGTTCGCTGGCTCGTGTCCAGGCGGGCGACGCGGGCGGGTCTGAACCTCGCGTACAACAGGCTGTCGGCGGCTCGGAAGGAGGCCGTCTACTCGCGGTTTGCCAAGGTGTTCCGCGGGCACCCGCAGCCGATCGCGGAAGGGAACTGGTGGGTCAACGTCGGGGGTCGATGGGCAGCCCTACCCCTCGGCGGACACGATGCCTGGCTTGAATGGGACCTGGCCGTATCGATGCTCGGTCATGAGGTGGAAGTCAAGCAGACGTATCTCAATCTGATCCGTCTCCGGCGTCCCAAGCTGTTCTTTGATGTCGGCGCCAACTACGGTTTGCACTCGATCATGTTCCTGCTACACGGTGTCCCGACCGTGTCCTTTGAGCCCAACCCGATGTGCCACGAGTACTTCCGCAAGCTCGCCCGAAGGACCAGGGTGTCGTCCGACATTCAGCAAGTGGCCCTGGGCGCGGCGGAGGGCTCGGTCGAGATGTCGTTTCCGGACCGGGAGACCTGGCTCGGATCAACGAATCCGGAAATCGCGGAGCGGTTGGTCGGGGCGCATGGGCCGGTGACAAGGATGCGCGTTCCCCAGACGACACTTGACGGCTTCACGCAGCGCGACGGGCGGCGACCGGACCTGATCAAGATCGATACCGAGGGAAGCGAAGCGACGATCTTGCAGGGCGCGCGCAACACTCTGGCCACGTGTCGCCCATGGGTGATCTTCGAAAGCTGGCGGGGTACCGAGCGCGAGGGCCTCGTCACGTTCTTCGAGGATCTCGACTACAAGATCTGCGCCTTGCCGCTCCAGCTTCCTCGCCCACCACTCGTGCTGGAGCGGGCTCGGCTGTTGGCATGGCCGGACACGAATCTGATCGCTCTGCCGATCGCGGATACCCGGTAAGCGTTTTCCAGTTCTGTGAAGGGCGATTCACACCCCTCCTCGCGACGTTGCAAGGAAGGCGCCACTTTCCTCAAGAAAGAGCCGACATTCGCTCATATCCGAACGCATCATAGTGCGAGGCATGGATCTTGCGGGAGATGCGACTCGTGGCTATTCTGTGGCTGATGGCCGCCCTCAGCTTGGTCGGCTGGTTGATCGTCAATCTCGACACAGCCGGCTGGATCCTCTTGATGCTTACTACCGGTCTCATGACCTTTGAGTTGACGCGCCGTCCGATCCGCCGCGCTGGGCCGTCCGACGAGCCCCCGGACCAGCCTCGAGCAAGCGGCTGAGGACGCTCTCCCCTTCGTAGTCGCTCGGGTTGCCTCCGGCATGGCCTGGGGTGGCGGGACCTCCGAATCCCCGACGACGACGGCGAGGACCCGAAGTTGGCCAAAGCGAGTCAGTAGCTATACATATGCCCGCGACCCCGCCAAGAGTTGTGGGTACTGTCACCAGTACGAGCCCATGTCCCCCCAGCGTCTCGATCTGGCCGGCGAACGCGGCGGCGGGGATGCGGGGATCAGAGGTGCAAACGTGCTTCTCCTCTCCCCTGCTTCGTTGCCCCCTGCTCCCCAGCTCCCCCGCTCCCCTGCCCCTCTGCACCTTCCAGTCCCATCAACTCTCTATAGAGTTTCAATACCTCTTGCAGGTTCCCATCATCGGCCTCGGTCTTCGTTTGCCGGGGTTTGTCTTGAGCGAGGTTCCCCTCGATGGCCCGCCATAGCGCTCCGAGGTCGGAGGGGGGTATGAGGCGCACCCCATCGGGGCGCATTCGGTTGTCGGTCGCGATCACACTGACGCCGAAATGCAGCGCCTCGCGCACGGAGATCGAATCGCCATCGAAAAGCGTCGTGCGCAAGAAGAGATCGCTTTCCTCAATCGCGCGCAACGTGGCCGGATGCTCAAGGTCGCCGCACAGCAGGATGTGTTCACCATAGGGCTTGCTATCGATAAGCCCTCGAAGTTCCTCTTCGAGGCTGCCCGAGCCCACGATGAGCAAGCCCGCGTTCGAGAACCGTTCGCGAACGAGCGCGAGCGCCTCGACTTGTAGTGGCAGATCGTACTCAGGCTCTAACAACCCCACCGTGGTCAAGACAGGGCTGTGAGACTCGAAGAACACTTCCAACGGACGCGGCAATGCAGCCTCCGTCGGTCGAGAAGGTAGGGCGTGGGGCGAGATCAGGCGCACTCGGCGCGGCGCAACGCCAAACTTCTGAAATAGCTTCTCAAGCTCCCGATTCACTGCTATGACTCTATCGAACCGTCGGAGGATGAAACCTCTGAGCGTCGCCGGGCGCGCGGTCTTTCCGGCTTCAGACGTGGGATACCCGCCCGAATGAAACGTGAGCACGGTCTTGCGACGCGGCAGCAGGCTGCACAGCAATCCGAGCGCCAGCAGCCGCAGATAGATGTGTCCGCCTATGTGCAGATGAATGATGTCACAGCGCAATCGCGCGAGCAGCCCCAACACCTCAAGCGCGTTCCTTGGGTGATACACCTCGTCGGCGTCGGCCCTTTTGTGGCGTGTCAGGTTGATGACCGAGCAGGGTATCCCGCGATCCAGGAGAAAGCGGCGGATCGCTACTATGTTGGTCTGCACTCCGCCGTGCGGAGGCGGGTATGGCCCCATTTGCAGAATCTTCATGACTTCCTGTCTTTCAACTCAACCGAGCGTCCTTTCCAGATCGATTTCGCAGGGGCCGAGCGTGCGAGCCGATTCCAGCATCCGCAAACACGAAATCGTAGCACGAGCGCCGTCGCGCGCGGTGACTTCGGGCGCATCGCCTTTGCGAATCCTCGTAAGGAAAGACTTCCACTGCGCTACATAACCCTTGTCAGGCCAGAACTGCGAGCGCTTCTGGCGCGAGGCGGTTTGAATTTCAAGACGCTTGACATTCTCGACGACTACCCCGATTCCCGGAGCGAAAGCCTCCACGCGCTCACCCGCAGAGGTCTTGCTCCCCACGGTGCAATATGTCAGGTTGCCTATCGAGCCGTCCGCGAAGCGAAAGCTCGCTACAAGATTGTTTTCGCCTATGGGAGCACGCTTGCCTGTCGGAAGGGAGAATGCCGAAACCGCTACCGGCTCTGACTCAACGAGCCAGTACATCAGGTCCACAAAATGACATGCCTCGCCCAGAATCGCTCCACCCACTGCGGGGTCGGCCATCCAGTAGGATCCGCTTATGCCCGGCGAGTTGACGCGGCAATTAATAACCGCCGCTCCCGCGCGGCGAGCGAGTTGTCTCTTCTGCTCCGTGTAGAAAGGAGCGAACCGGCGATTGAATCCGACAGTCAGTTGATGATCGCTGTCGGCGACCGCGCGACAGAGGCGGCGACACTCTTCTTCCGTGAGCGCCATAGGCTTTTCAAGAAAGACGTGCTTACCTGCTGTGAGGGCCCCGAGCGCCTGATCGGCGTGATGCTGGTTGCGGCTGAGGATCATCACCACGTCTATGTCAGCGTCATTCAAGATCTCTTGATAATCCGAGCAACAATAAGCCGCGCCGAAGCGCCGAGCATAGCTTTTCGCTCGCGCGCCGCTCGCCGAATAGACGGCCTGCAATCGCGCGCCCGGTATCTTCTTCAAGTTCGGCAGGTGCGTCCATCGCGCAAGATTGCCTGCTCCTACGAGTGCGACACGCAGTTCATCCGTCCTTTGAGAAGGGATTGCAACTTCGACTTTACGACGAGGCGTGAATGCGGGTGCCGCTTCGGTAGACCGCGCGGCCGGATAGCGCAATAGCACAGCCAGGCTATTGGAGGCCGGGTCCATAACTGTCTGGTAAGCAGAAACAGCTTCCTCGAGGGAGAACCGATGACTGATGAGCGATAGCAGGTCGATGCGCCCGATGGCGACGAGCCGCAGGAACTCTTCCATGTTGCGGTTCTCGGTCCAGCGCACATAAGAGACGGGATAATCGCGACCACCCTTCTCGTACTCGACATCGTAGCTGCCCGGCCCGTAAGCACGGGACATGAAAAGCTGAAGCTCTTTCATGTACATCTCGTCCCAAGGGAAATCCAGCTCCACCGCGCCGACTATTACCATGCGGCCCCTGTCGCGACAGATCTGCAGCGCCAGTCGGCAAGGGGCAGACGATTTCGCGGCGGCGGCGACGATGGCGCAATCGACCCCGCGCCCGCCTGTGATCGATTTGATCTCTTCAGTGATTTGCGACCCAACCGGCAAGGCGTGATCCGCGCCGAGCGTTCGCGCAAGCTCCACGCGGTCGGCCTTGAGGTCTATGGCTATGCAGACGCCGCCCTGAAGCCTGACGAGTTGCGCTATCAATTGACCCACGAGTCCGAGTCCTATGACAGCCACCACATCGCCCATCCCTACTGAAGCGGTGCGCGTGGCATTCATCGCTATGCTGCCGAGAGTGGTGAAACATGCGTGCTCGAGCGACACTTCATCTGGCACTTTCACCACGAGGTTGCGCCCTGCAAGTATGGTCTCCGCGTGCCCTGTGCCTTCGCCGCCGTAGGCCACGCGCTCGCCGATCTCGATATCTGTCACAGAGGGATGCTTGTCTACGACTATGCCCGCTCCCGCGTATCCGAGCACGGCGTACTCGGTGAATTTTGCCTTCACTTCAGCGGCCGTGCGAAGTGGGCCTGCGGTTCTCGCCACATCCAACAGTGTGCGCAGGTGCGAAGGCTTGTCGGCGACCTCCTTCAATACGCTCCCCTGATGAATGCTCGCCGATTCCGTGCCGCTGCTTATGAGAGAGTAAAGGGGCCGCAGCAGAAGGTGATGCGGCGTGACCACGGGATCTGGCACCTCGTCGACGACGATGTGTTTCAACCCTTTTCGGAGTACCTGTTTCATTTCATTCCCCTCCGTCACGGCCGGCCGACGGAGGCGGCAGGACCGTGGGCACCCACACGCGGGTCATGCCGGCCGGACTCCAGGAACGTGCGACGGTCCATGGTTCTCCGGCGCCGTTGAATGCACTGGCGAGGAACCGCGTCAACCGGAACGGAGGCGAACGGTAGAATCAGGCTGGATGGAGTCCTGCCAATCCATGAGTTATAGCGTACCTCGATGCTCGCTGCCAGGCAAGAAGGGTGTACGGGAGGGCCAGCTTGGGGCGGATTTCCTTTGAATTGGCGAAGCAGGGCCACTGTAGCCGATAATCTGAATGCGCGAACTATGAGGCAAGCCAAGAACGACAGCCCGCCCAGCTTAGGGGAACGCATGCTGTTGGCGTTAAGTCGGAGTCCCGACGGTCCCGACTATCCGACCACCACCGCGCAATACACTCTCGGTAACGCGCTTGAGTTTGTGAAGAAGACGATACCCAATTTTGTAGACGCGGTCAGAGATAAGACGGTGCTCGACTTTGGTTGCGGACCCGGATGGCAGGCAGTAGCTATGTACAAGGAATGCCGAGCGCGGCGAGTAGTGGGCGTTGATATCAAGGACACCTGGCTCAACGCAGCGAAGTCGTTGGCCGAAGCGGAAGGCTGTAGCGGAGAAGTCACCTTCGGGCGAGAGGTTCCGGCCGAACTTCACGGGAGGTTTGACGTTGCGTTCTCGATTGGTTCCTTTGAACACTTTAGCGATCCAGCGGCAAGCCTGGAGCAGATGCGCAACGCGGTGCGACCCGGGGGATCAGTCGTGGTTACGTTTGCCGAGCCCTGGCTTTCTCACAGCGGCGCCCACATGAGTTTCTTTACCAAGGTCCCCTGGGTAAACATTTGGTTCTCGGAGAAGACGGTATTGCGAGTACGCGAGCGCTTTCGCAATGACGGAGCCACTCGTTATGAAGAGGTCGAGAGCGGTTTGAATCGGATGACGCTCGCCAAGTTCGAACGGATCATCGCCGGCAGCGGGATGAGCGTCAAGTACTTGAAGTGTCATGCTACCAAAGGCCTTCCCTTGGTAGACAAGCTTCCGCTCCTCAGGGAACTGCTGGTCGGCGCGGTTACCTGTACTCTACGTCGCGATTGAATCCTGTGTGCGTGGCCCCAGGCGTACGAGCAAGCGGCTGAGGACGCTTTCCCCTTCGTAATCGCTCGGGATTGGAACTCCGAGAAAGTCCAACAGGGTCGGGGCCAGGTCCTCCGTTCGCATCGAGCCGTTCTGAGCCGATCCAAATGGCAGCCCGCGGCCAAGGAGCAGCCCTTGTTGTCGATGGTCCCCGGTGCGATCAGCCTCCAGCGAACCCGTGACCGTGCCGATCCTCGCGGACCGCAATGCGCTGATCGGAGCACTGTGGTCCCACTCGACGAACAGATCCGGCATATCGTGGAGTCGTGGGCCCTGGTAGAGTTCGCGCGTGCGGCGGACCCATTGAACCGCGGACCGTCCCGTGTCGGGATTCTCCAGCTCCTGTAGCCGGGTCGTCAGCTCATCACATAGGTTCTCGTACTCGTCTCCCGGTGCTACCATCCCGAACGGCTCCCGCCCCTTGAGGTTGATGCGAATGGCGCCGGTCATGTTGTTCGAAGGAAGGATGAACGCCCGCATACCCGGCTTCCAGAGATTCGGCGCGGGATGTGTCAAGTTCCAGAGTCCCGCCATTGGGCCGGGCAGCCGGGACTTGATGGCCCGTCTCATCCGGGCCGGCAGAAAGCGTCGGAGATTCCAGGTCAGTCCGCGTACGCCCCCGATGGCGTAGGAGTCTCGCCCGGGGAAGTTCGGCGGCTCCGCGGACCCGTTCAATCCCATGCGGTCGAGAACCGACTCCAGCAGGTGGGCGCCCGCGTAGAAAGGGCCCATGCCGTGGCTGAGGAGGATGAGCACCGGGACCTCGGGCGCCAGGTCATTCAGGAGAGCGCCTAGACTCGTATCGATGGCACCGTAGACGTCCCGGATGGCCGAGCGCAACCGAGGCGGCGCGGAGGCAACGTAGCGGGGATGGCCTGGATCCATGAAGTGCCAGAACTGATGACCGGCGCAGTGCGACTCCGCGAAGACGCCGAAGAAGAAGTCCCAATTCTCCTGGGCCAGAAAGTGGCGAAGCAGGGTGGTCTTCCGCTCGACGCCGGCCAGCAGGCCCGCCCGCAACGCCTCGTAGTCGGCGAGCGAGCGGTTCGGAGCGTCGCAGTAGGGAACCGGATGCTCGCCGAAGCGCTTCAGCACATCCTCGATCAAGCCGCTCGGCGAGGAGGATCGGGGCCAGCACCACGCATCATGAGCCCCCCAGTTCGTGATCTGGACGCCATTGAGGCCGTCGATGGGCCGAGCGAAGGGAGCGTCGACTACAGCGACCCGCTTCCCCGCCCGACTCATGTGGCTCCAGAACGGTGGCGTGCGGAGCCGATCCGCACACATCCCTAGCTCGACGTCGTAGCTTCCCGGTTTCACCGTCTGAAACGAGAACATCCCGTGAGCCGCGGGCGAGGAGCTGGTGAGGAGGGTTGGCCAGATGCCTCCCTCGAGGACGGCGATAGGAGTCGCAACTGGAATGACGACCCCGGACTCGAGGAGGCTTGCAAAGGTCCGGAGATACCCCTGATTGGCCCATTCCCGGACGAGGCTGCTGTCCGCCGAATCAATAGCAATGAGGACCAGCTTGGGGTTCGGCATCTCTAGGCGCCTGGTGGGGCTCCGGACACACTACTGCACTTCGAGAACCGGACGCTAGTGGCCTGAACCCAGCCTTGGGGTTGCCTGCCAGCTTTCTATGGCGCCCCTTGCGGCACCGTCCGGACAGCTACCTTGAACGGCCGCTGTCCGTGAACCGCCTTCGTCGTCGCCAGCTGGAGCGACGGGGGCTTGCCCGGCGCGAAGGTCATCACGCCGACGACTTCGGCCTCCAGCGGTTGGGCGTCCTTGCGGCCCGGATAGAAGACATGGTGCATCCGGACGAACCCGTCGACGCGGGCGGTCACCAGGCCGTCCTTGACCGTCAGCGCCTTCGCGGTCAGCGAGTGCTTCTCGATGCGGTCGACCCTGGCGTCGTTGTTCTCGGTCTGCGGATAGAAGTACGTCAGGACCCGGGCGCTGACCTCTCGATCGAGCTCCCACGTCTGGCCGGGGCTCACGTCTCCCGTTGGCAGGATCTTCGGCCAGTCCTCGCGGGTCAGCACGATCCAGTTCTCCGCGGGGAACTCGGCCCATGAGCCCCGGTCGTCGCCGCGAGAGATCAGGTGCAAGGTGACGGCATCAGCCGGGGCAGGCGGCGGGGTCGACTGGGGCCCGGGGGGCACGATCGGTTTGCCTGGCGTCGGCTTGAACTGTTCGACCGCCCGCTGGAGCCCGGCCAATGTTGGGCCGACCTTGGCGCCGTCGAGCATGTCGTACGGGTGACCGTCCGGGGTCAGCACCCAGACGCGCACCATGCCGACATCCAGCTTCCTCTCGAAGCCTTCCTGATGAATGCGCTGCAGCTCAGCTCGCTCCTCGGCAGGAGCTCGACCGTTCTCGCGGTAATAGTCCTCGTTGATGATGTAGGCGCACACAAAGTTTCTGTTGAGCGCATCGATGACGCGGCGATCGGAGAGCGGACCCGCTCTCAGTGCAAAGCCGCCCCCTCAGCACCGGCCCGTGTTGATCCGGCCGTCCCCGGTGTAGAGGACGATCGGCCGGTTGTGCTCCTTGCCGAGCTGTATCGCGGTGCGAATGTCGGTGACCCAGCCGATCTCGTCGAAGCGCTTGTCCTCCGGGGGTGGTTGCCGTTCGGCGACTGTCTTCTCGACCCAGCGGACGACCTTCCGATCCGAGATTGAGTCCTTCGCCCACGTGGTTGCTACTACCCCACCGAGAAGGAGCCCAAGAATCACCAACGCCACGGGCCATCGTGTGTGTCCAGTCATCGCGCATCCTCCCCGGAAATCATCCTGCACCCCCGCCGCAGCCCGGTCAAGGACTTGGCGGCGATGGTCCCCGGCTCAGGAGGGCGTGAGCCGGTGAGCAGATTCGAGCCAGCTTCGGGTGACCGCGACGCCGGCCTGCAGGTCATACCGAGGTTGCCACCCGAGCAGGGTTCGGGCCCGTTCGTTGGAGAACTCGATGCGCATGCATTCCCTCGTCACGCGGCCCAGGTCGGGCCACGGAATGCCCCCGCCGGCGCCGCCTCCGTTGCCGATTGGCCTGTCTCGGACGCCCTTCAAGGCGGCCAGCCGCTCGGGCGACAGGAAAGGCTTCACGACTCCCTTCCCGCGCCTGATAAGCGCGCGGAGGACCGGCACGGAGGACAGCTGCCGCTGGAAGTCGACTGACGCCGCCAACCCGGCAAAGGCTCTGATGTTCGACTTCAGCGTCGGTCGCTGCCCCGCCCAGTGGTGACGCACCTCGTCGGAGCTCACGCTGGCGATTCGCGGCGGCGGCACCACCATCTCGGCGAACGCCAGATTGAACTCCCGCCACGATACCGCGCGGTCTGCGGTGATGAAGAACGCGGTACCGAGACCCCGCTCGGTGTCGATCGCGGAGTGAATCGCATCGCATACGTCGTCGACATACACGGCATTGCAGATGCCGCTTCCCTCGTCAACCAGGGTGAGAACTCCGAGCTGGCGGACGGTATCCACGATCGATGTGACGAACGGCCCGTACGGACCGTAGACGATTGTGGGCCGAAGGATGACGGCCGCGAGCCCCTCTCGTATGGCCCGCTGAACCTCCAGCTCGGCGGCCGCCTTCAAGTTGGAGTACTCCTGCCCCGGGTGGCGGCCGATCGGCGCGCTGTCCTCGTGCGCGCATTCGGGAGCCGGGTCAGCTCCGTGCACGGCGATCGAGCTCATATGGACGAAGCGCCTGATGCCGCGCTTGCGGCAGGCCTCGACAAACTTCCGGGTTTGCCGCCCGTCCGAATACGCCAGATGCACGACCGTATCGCAGCCCTCCAGGGCCCGGTCCATGCTGGCGGAATCGTCCAGATCGCCACCGACCATCTCCGCCCCCAGCCGCGCGATGCGCGGCGCATGCGAGAACTCGCGCACCATCACCCGATACGGCAGCTTGTAGTCGAGGGTCAGCCGCTCGCAGAGCCGGGACCCGATGAACCCGGTGCCGCCCGTCACCAGGATCTTCACGGGCTCATCCAGCCAGCCCCGGAGAGACCCACGGTTGTAGCAGTTGTCGTCGCACGGCGTAGGCCTGCTCGATCACCCGGAGCGCGCGGACAGCGGAGGTGGCGGGGACGAACGGCTCGCGGCGCTCTGACACGGCCGCCACAAAATCCACGAGCTGATCCCGGAACGCGTCACTGGCAGTGCGAGCGGGGTTCCATCCCTTTCGGCAGACGTGCATCTCCAGCGGCTCACCGGCCACGAGCTGCCGGACAACGACCGCCTCCGGCGCGGCCGTCGACGCGAACGCCGAACCGCCTGTTCCGCGCACCCGGATGCCGTTTTCCTGCGGATCGGTCCAGCTGAATGAGAAGCGCACCGGCACTTTCCGGCCGGCCACGACCATCGTACCGCGCAGTTCCGCGTTTGCTTCAAGGCCTCCATACGAGTCGTCCGCATACTCGATATCCGACAGGTCACCAAAAAGCCACACGACGGCGTCGACCATGTGGATGCCGGTGTCGAAGAACACGCCTCCGGCCGTATTCTGCCGACTGAAATACGCCGCCGACTCCATTGGCCAGTCCAGCGGACCACCAAACCCTGCGGTGATCTCCTGGACCTCGCCGATGAAACCGTCGAGCACGAGCGTTCGGAGCAGCGGGAGATTTGGCAGGAAGCGACACCACTGCGCGACCCCCAGGAGTCGCTGGTTCCTCGTCGCGGCTTCTATCATGCGTTCGGCCTCCGCGGAGGAGCTGGCTAGCGGCTTTTCGCAGCACACATCGATTCCGAGCTCGAGAAGGCGAATCGAAACGGACGCATGCTGGCGCGGGGTAACGGCAACCAGCGCCGCATCGACACGGCCAGCGAGCGAATCAAGATTGTCCGTGACCTGTGCCGTCAAACCGAACTGTTTCCGGAGCCGCTCAGCAGTCTGACGATTGAGATCGCAAAGCGCCGAGACCGTCACATTCTCGACGCCGGTCAGCGCCGGCATGTGGTAGTGACGTACCACTGCCCCACAGCCGACGATCGCTAGTCGAACCACAAGATCACCATGACATTACGTGTCATTTGAGATGGCTGAAAATCAGCGGAGCCAGCATATATGAAGCTGGGTGGCTCCGCTGGATTGGGGCGAGCGGCGCGGCCGCGCCGGGCTCAAGGAGTCTTTGGACAATTAGCGGTGCGCCCCGTTGGGAGCTGGTCTGTTCCGCGGACAGCGTTCACCCAGTCCTTGGCGAGTTCAGCACTGAACGGGGGCGCCACCCAAGGCCCCACATGCCAGAGGTCGGGTAGGTCGTCATCGCTAACGGGAACCCTCGGTCGTAGCAGCCGGCTGCCCCACCCTTGCGCGTGTTCCTTGAAGATGCGGATGTCCTCCTTTCGCAGCGGTGTCGCATACAGTCGCGAGAAGACCGAACTCAGGGGTACGTCGAAGAAGACAACGTGTCCTCCATGGCGGCGCACCAAGTCGACGAGATCCTGCTGAATGGTGACGCTCCAGTTGCGGATTGGCCGCTGCTCTGCCAGCCATTCGTCGGTCAGTCGAATGGCGAGGTTCCGGGCCCCCACGAGCGTCGCGGGATCGACCCGGATCCCGCCGGGCCCAACAGGCTCGAAGGGCGCAGGCCCCTCTCGAAATGGGTTGGAGGAGATCCGCCCTAGACCAAGATTGACCAGCCACGGAATCCCCGCCTCGAGCAATCCTTCGCGGATCCGTTCACGTCGGTTGAGGGTCGAGAAGATTGGCCGGAGAACAAAGCGCAACGTCACATGGAGCTTCTCCCCAACGCCACCGCCCGCGGACGTCCAAAATGGGACCAGGTCATTCCATCGCAGGACATCGACGAGCAGCGCTGGTTGAGGCGATGCGATCCAGGCGTCATCCCAGCTGCTCCCTGTCGGCAGGCCGCCCGGCGCCTCGATGAAGACGGTCAGGCCTTCAAGGGATGCCGAGTAGGAGGTGAGCAGGTTGCGCAAACCCAGATAGTGCTGTGCATCCGTCGAGTATCCACGCGCGAGGTTCAGAGCTCGTAAGCAGTATCCGGTCATGGCGAATACTGCTCTGTTGAAGCTGGGTACGTCGACGGCGGCGATAACGCGCGAACTGCCAATGAACACAACGTCCACCCGCCCCCGGGCCGCGGCTTGCTCTGCCGCTGAGTACCATCGCGGGACGACGACAAATGTTCGGCGAAGAGCATATTCCGTCGATAGGAAGACGAGCGTCGGAATAATGATCCATTGGGCCCACGCCCACCAACTCCGCCAGCGGCCTTCAGGTTTCCGCATGCGATCCCGCTAGAACTGGAAGTAGAGGAAGCTCTGCGCCGCCGGGGGCGCCAGGAGCACGATGGCCAGAGCGATGGCCGAGCATACCAGAGGGCCAAGACCCGCACGCCACCCGGGGCTCCCTCTGGGATCGTCGGCATTCTGGACCCATGATTCCAGTGCCCAAAGCATCAACACCGCGACAGCCAGGACCATCGCAGGTGCGCCTAGCCCGAGTCCCGAGATCCGGAATCCCCCCGCCAGCGCACTCGTGAAGCCTCGAATCTGCTCGAAACTGGTGGCCCGGAAGAGCAGCCAGCCGTAGCACACGGCGTGGAACATCAACACCCGCGAGACAAGGCGACTGACGCGACCGTCGCCCCTCCACAGCTTCAGATCCACGACGACCAACCGGTGAGCCATCAAGAGTGCACCGTGGTACGCGCCCCATAGGATGAAGTTCCACGCTGCCCCGTGCCACAGCCCTCCCAGGAGCATGGTCAGCATCAGGTTGCGGTAAGTCTTCGCGCGACCGTGACGATTGCCGCCCAGCGGGACATACAGGTAGTCGCGGAGCCATGTGGACAGGCTGATGTGCCAGCGCCGCCAGAAGTCCGACGGGTTGAGAGCCAGGTACGGACGGTCGAAATTCACCATCAACTCCACGCCGAGCAGTTTGGCAACTCCACGGGCAATGTCAGAGTAACCACTGAAGTCACAGTAAATCTGGAAGGCGAACGCATACACGCCGAGTAGAACGGTGGTTCCCGAGGGCGCCGTCGACTGTGCAAATACCTGGTCCACAATCGACGCCACGTTATCCCCAACAACTACCTTTTTGAAGAAGCCGAGGCACCGCCTCATGGCGCGACGCGCGGCCACACGCCCCCAGATATCATGTCATTTTCTGACGATCAGGAGCACACTTGACGTGAAACGCCCTATCAGCCACCCCGCAAGAGCACTCTGGCTGGATCGGAGGGGATACGATGAAACACCCACTCCAACTCGCCTCGTACTTTTCTCTGGTAGCTCTTTTTGCGATGCCGTCTGCACAAGCCGCCGACACGATCCCGCCATCCGGAAGGACGAACACGCAACTCAATGACACCTGGAAATTCATTGCCAGCAACACACTGACCGGCGCTGAAGCAGTTGACTACGACGACAGCTCCTGGGCCTCGGTGTCCGTGCCACATACCTGGGACACCGTGACCAGAATCACGCGCTTCACCAACTCATGGTACCGGACTCATTTCACCACCCCCCCGCCCTCCGCCGGGAAGAGCGTCTATGTGTATTTTGAAGCCGTCTTCCAGGTCGCGGACGTCTACGTCAATGGTCAACATCTTGGGCAGCATCGCGGCGGCTATACCCGCTTCATCTTCGATGCAACCAACGCCATCAACTTCGCCGCGGACAACGTGCTCGCGGTGAAGGTCAGCAATGACACTTGCTCGGATTGCCTGCCCGACGGCTTCCCGCGCCTCTTCCAGGGTTACGGCGGCATCTACCGGAAGGTCTGGTGCATCACCACGAGCCCATACCACGTGGCGACGACCGACTACGCGTCCCGCGGTGTGTATATCACGCCCTCGAACGTCAGCAGCGACTCGGCGAATGTGTCGATCCGGACACTGGTCCAGAACGACGGGTTTGTCGATAAGACATTCACGGTGACCAACCTTCTGACCGATCGTGACGAGAGCATCATTCTGACCCTGCAGCAGGATGTCGTCGTTCCGTCGGGCTCGACGGTTACGGTGACGCAGACCGGGCTGGTCGCCAATCCGCGGCTGTGGAGCCCTTCCGATCCCTACCTGTACAACGTGCATACCACCGTCTCGGTGGATGGCGCGATCACCGATACGGTCGACGAGCACACTGGCTTCCGCTACTACCAGCTCACCGCCAGCGACTTCACGTTGAACGGCTCCTCGTTCAAGTTGCGCGGCGTGAGCAAGCACCAGGAAACCGAATACAGCGCGAGCGCCGCGACGGACGGCGAGCTCACCAGCGATTGGGACAACCTCCAGGACCTCGGCGTCAACTACGTGCGCCTGGTCCACTACCCGCACGCCGAGCTGGCATACACCCTGGCAGACCAGCGTGGGTTTCTCGTCTGGGCGGAGAATGGCCACACCAACGACGGCCCACCCACGGCGAACGGCGATAACATCACCAGGGAGATGGTGTACCAGAACTACAACCACCCCTCGATCATCTTCTGGAGCGCCGGCAATGAGGCTGCGGGGGTAGCCGCCACTTCGCAGTATGCAGCCGTGCTCAGAGCCTCCGACTCATCCCGGCCGGTAGTCTACGCGTCGAGTGGGGAAAGCCCATCCAATGTGGATTTCATCTTCGAGAATATCTACCCGGGCTGGTACTACGGCTCTATGTACGATTGGAACACCATGGGCAACCCCTGGATTGGCGAATCCGGCGCGGGAATGGTGGTCAGCATCCAGAATGCGAATCACTTCAACACCGACCTCCAGGTAGACTCATATGAGCCGGAGCAATATGGCGCGATGGTCAACGAGGTGAAATTCCAGGACATGTTCGTCACCAATCCGAGTCGCGTCCCGGCTTTCTCGAATTGGCAGTTCCGAGACACCTCCAACTACAAGTACAAACTCATGATCAATACCAAGGGTCTACTCACCTTCTCAGGTTACAAAAAGGACATCTACTACCTCTTCCAGAGCTTTCTCAAGCCAGGCACGCCGGTCGTGCACATCGTGGGCCCGCACTATTTTCTGCGCAACGCCAATCCCGGCGGCTCCGGCGATATCAAAGTCTATTCAAGTGCTCCCAACCTCACCCTGACTGTCAATGGCGTAAGCGGAGGCGCGCGATCAAACGGCAGCTATATGCATCCCAACGGGCTGGTGATCAACAACGTATTCCATTGGACTGACGTTCTGCAGATTGGACGGAATGACATCCTGGCGGCTGACGACAGTGGCAACGTGGACATCGCCACCATTTACTACAAAGGCGCCGGGCAGTTCATGCCGAATGAGGCTGGCGCCAAGGTGATCAACGTCGCCTCCAGCAATATTCCGTCGTTCTTCATCAATACACCGATGCGCGATCAACGACCTTTCTATCGTGACTTCGACGGCAGCGGAGACAACACCTTCGATAGAATCCCGGCGGAATTGTCCGGAGCGGTTGGCTGGATCGCTACCAAGCGGCAAAGCGACGGTGAGAGGACGTCTGACATCTCATTCGATTTGACCGCCGACGCGGACGTGTACATCATGTTCACCAGACAGAGCGTGACGCCTTCGTGGATCACTAACGCAGGTTTCAGCGACACCGGCGTGTCCGGGCGGTGGCGAGACGACAATATCAAGCTCGTCGACTACCAACTGTTCAAGGCAAGCCTTGCGGCGGGATCTCACGTCGCGCTCGGCAGCTCTCCCATCGACTTTGTGATCATCGTGAAGTGACCGTCTGGCGCCGGGTTGACGGACCCGGTACTGGCGTTGTAAGCCCTGGAGGCCGGTCGTGCTTTATTGAGATGTGCGTAAGTAATAGACATTCGCAGCCTCGCGCGATACTCTCGGGGCATGCGCCCACAGGGAAGTCCCGAGGAGCTGGAACGGCGGCGACGGCGCGGGATTGAGCTGCTGAAGGGCGGCGCATCGGTCACGGAGGCGGCCCGCCGGCTTGGGTGTTCGCACAGTGCGGTGATCCGCTGGCGCGAGGCGGTGCGCCGGCGCGGCCTCAAGGCCTTGACGGCGAAACCGGCGCCGGGTCGGCCACCGAAGCTGACGGCGGCGCAGCAGCGGCAGCTCCCCCGCCTCCTCCTGCGCGGTGCGACGACCTGGGAGTACGAGACTGACCTCTGGACGACCGGACGTATTGCCACCGTCATCCACCGCGCCTTCGGCGTGCGACTGCACCGGGCTCATGTAGGCCGGCTGCTGACCACGCT
>WNFD01001471.1_pt1 | contig 59181 bp, 45 predicted proteins | sample 5400491 | NCBI WGS metagenome assembly WNFD01 (sample SAMN13153343, study PRJNA577476) | soil metagenome | isolation source: 120 cm saprolite under Douglas fir tree site 2 hole 2 replicate 2 | place: USA:California | collected 2015-04-18 | reverse complement strand
CGCTTTCGCGCGCTGCGAGATTTGATAACGGTTGAGTAGAAAGGCATATTTGGACTGCGGCAACTAAGTTGCCGCTTTCGCGGGGTCCCCAGCGGGGCAGCCCCGCTGGCGTGCTCATAAGCGCCGACAAGTCGGCGCACTCCAAAACCGAAACATCATGCCGAATCTCACTCAACTCCGTCTCGCGGCGCGGGAAATCTTTAACGAAGCGTTGGCCGCGGTTGATGCCGGGGCGGCGGTGCGCCGCGCCGTTCGGCTTGAAAGCTCGCTCTTGAGCGTCTGCGATACCGTAATCGATTTATCTACTCAACAACCCGTCTACTCCATCGCAATCGGCAAGGCTGCCTTCGCAATGGCTTCGGCGCTTCAAGAGATACTAGGTGAAAGACTGACCGCCGGAGTGGTCGCTGGGTACTTAACCGCGAGTCGTAACTCGCGGGTGAAACGGCCGCAAGTTTCCAACTCGCGCCACAGGATTTTTCAAGGTGGACACCCAGAGCCAAATGAACAAAGCCTCGCCGCGGCCCGGGCATGCTTTGACTTACTGAAATGTGCCGACAACGAAGGCGCGCTGATCTTCTTCCTGATCTCCGGAGGCGGCTCGGCGATGCTCGAGTGGCCGGTCAGCGAAGACATTACGCTGGCTGATTTGCGCGCGGCTAATAGAGCGCTCATCAACTGTGGCGCTTCGATTGGTGAGATCAACGCCGTGCGCCGCGCTTTCTCGGCGGTAAAAGGTGGCCGCCTGGCAGATCGGGCTTCGCACTGCGATCAAATTACCTTGATCGTTTCCGACGTCCCTCTGGGAGAAGAAGCGAACGTCGCCTCAGGTCCGACGCTCGCGCCACCCAACGACGCGCTGGACGCGCGCGAGGTGATAGCCACATATGATCTTCGCTCCCAATTGCCTGAAACAATCCTTCGGGCCATCGATGCTGAACCTCCCGTCGCCTCAGGTTCAAGTGATTCCACATCGCCGCGCCGGCATTTCGTAATCCTCGATAACCAGAGCGCGCTCGAAACCGCCGCCGAAGCTGCTCGCCGGCACGGCTTCGTCGCCGAAATCGCTGAAGACATTTCAGATCAACCAATCGCAGATGGCTGTTCGTCTCTTTTGCAACGGCTGGGTCACCTTCGCGAATGCGGGCGCCGCGAGCCAAACACAAGTGAAGCAGTTTGTCTCATCTCCGGAGGCGAGTTCGCGTGCCCCGTTCGTGGCAAAGGCATTGGCGGACGGAATCTGGAAACGGCTCTGCGCTTGTCTATGTCGGGCTGGCCCAACTCTGAACCGTTTGCGGCCCTCTGTGCCGGCACGGATGGAACGGACGGCAACAGCCCTGCAGCCGGCGCGATTGTTGACGACACAACGATCGAGCGAGCGCGCGCAATCGGGCTCGATCCACAAGACTTTCTCAATCGCAGCGATGCCTATTCGTTCTTCGTCGCCCTGGGTGACGTGATCGCCACGGGCCCGACGGGAACGAATGTTCGTGACATTCGAATTTTGCTTACAGATCCAGGACCGGTCACGGTAGCAGGCAGGTGATTTTAGTCGCGGCAAATCTTGACTCTCAGGTAAGCGGGGAATATAAAGCTAACCGTGAATGCGGAGCTCGCACCCGCTGGCTACCGCAAGCGGTTTCGGTAATCTGGCAGGAGGTCACGTTGGCGGTTCAACTTCACTCAGACGAAACAGCTGCCGAACCCGGTTGTAGCTTCTCGTTCAAAGATCTTACCGACGCCCTGAACGCCCGCACGTCGATTCCTTCCCTTCCCGAACTCAACGAACTGATGGAGCGCGCAAAGATCTCGTCCGCCGACTTGCGGCCGTACCTCGGGTTCAAGACTGGCAACTATTCGCGGCACCGGGTAATGAAGAACGAGTTTGTCGAGATGCTGGTGCTTTGCTGGAAGCCGGGTCAGCGCACGCCGATTCACGATCACAACGGATCGCATGGCACGGTCTTCATTCATGACGGCATTCTGTGGGAGACCACTTTCGACTATGACACCGTGACGGGCTTGGCTTATCGAGCACACCGGGAGCTGCGTGGCGGCGGACTGACTGGTTCAGAAGTTCCGGACATCCATCAGCTCGGCAATCCCGACGTCAGTGGACGTGACTTGATCACGATTCACATTTACGCGCCACCGTTGGGAGTGCTGAAGACTTACAAACTCGGCAGCTCGACGATCGATCTCTATACGCCCGCGGATCCGGATTTTCTGTGATTTCCTTTCACTGCGGGACAAACGTACTAACCTTCAAATCCTGGCCGTCAGTCGTCACTGTAATCGTTCCCCGCTGACCGGTGGTCATCACTTCCGCGCCGCTCGCGCGCCAACGCTCGACGACTTCTTTGTGCGGATGCCCAAAGATCGAAGTACGACCAACTGAGATAATCGCGAGCGATGGACGCGACGCCGCCACAAATGGCGGCGTCGAAGAAGTCCTGCTGCCATGATGCGCGACTTTGACGATGTCGCTGCGCAAATCCACGCCTTCATGTAAGATCGCACTCTCGGCTTGTTTTTCAATGTCCGCGGTGAACAGAAGCGCCCTGTCACCAAAACGAATCCGCACAACCAGCCCATCATTGTTGGCAGATGGCGCATTTACGTCCCCGCTTGGCGGTGGCCACAAAACCTCGGCCGTGACGTTGCCAAAGTGCAGGAGGTCGCCGGCGCCAATCTTCTCAATCGAGACGCCGGCCTCTTTCATCGTGGCGGCAAACCGGACGTATTCAGGATCGTCGGGTGGCGTGCGGGCCACAATCGCGCTGCGCACCTTGAAATTGCGCGCCACGTCGTTCAGTCCGTCGATGTGATCCGCGTCGGCGTGCGTCGGCAGCAGGTAATCAATTCGATCTAGCCCGCGCGCCCAGAGAAACTCAGACACCACGCCCTCGCCGATGCTGCGCGTGTCGCGCTGGAATGGCTCGTCACTGTCGCCGTCAGGGTCGCCGCGATTCATGTTCGGGCGTCCGCCTCCATCAATCATCAGGGTCGTGCCATCCGGCATCGTCACCAACGCCGAATCGCCCTGGCCCACGTCGAGGAAATCGACATGAAGTCTTCCATCCGGCCGCGCCGCGCTGAACGGATGCCAAACGATCACGCCGAAGATGGCGGTGAATGAGGCGGCGGCAATCCGAACTTTGTGCGGCGAAAGCATAAGGCTTGCGCCTCTCGTGATCGAAACAGGTCGCAGCGGATTCCATCGCGCTAACGCAGAGATCAAGAAAGCGAGTGGCAAGTAGTAGAGAACATAAACGCAGCCAGGCCATCCCGAGTAATGCGGCAGTCGCACCGACGCAATGCCCAGCCGAGTGAACGGATCGACCAGATGAGTCATCAGCCAGTTCACTCTTTCGGCCAGCATGATCAAAGGCCACGCCAACCACGCGCTAACGTGCGAAATAAGAATGCCTGCGAGAGAGACGAAGGCAAGCATCGCCATCAACCCACCGACGAAAATGTTCAGCACCGGTGAAGCCAACGAAAGACGATGAAAGTAGACGACCATCAACGGAGCGATTCCGAGTTGCAGGCTCGCCGATACAATGATAGCCAGCGCGGCAAAGCGCAGAAATCTCTGGACATGCCACTGCTCGAGTTTCGCCGCGATGGGAGTCTTAAAAAGCCGGTAACTGATGTTCGAAGCCGCGATCTCGTCGCGCCAGTCGCGCTCGCTCCAGAACAGTGCTTCGGAGAACACTCTGAACCAACGCGGGCCGGCCGGCGGGTAAGGCGTTTCGCCAGTTGGCCTCCATGAGCCAACCTCGCTCATCCTGCGCAGCAGGGGCGCCGCGATTAACGCGATCGGGAGGACCGACAGAAAGGTTAGCTGAAAGGCCGGATCAAAAAGATCTCCGGGCCACCAAATGAGCAGCCCCAGTGCTGCACCACCGATTGCATTCAGCGATCTTGCGCGCCGCGAGACAATCGGCGCAAAGACTGCGAGCGTGAACATCAGCGCCGCGCGCACCACCGGCTCGTGCGCGCCGACGGCAATCGCGTAAGCCCATACGAAAGTCACCGCGCAGATGAACTGCAAGCTCCGGCGTCTGGTCATCCATCGGACGAGGAGGAACACAACACCGGCGACAAAACTGATATGCAAACCAGCGATCACCAAAACATGGAACGTCCCACCGGCGCGAAACCGATCTGCCGAGGCATGTGAGACGTTGAAGCGATTTCCGAGCAGTGCCGCGTCCAACACCCCGGCAGTTTCCGCTGAGAACTTAGAGGCGAATTCCTTTTCCAGACGTTGACGCCATTCGTAAAGCCACACCAACGGCAGAAACACGCGGTCATCATCCAGACGTTCAATCAGCAGCGGACTCTTGATAACGCCCGTGGCGTCAAAGCCTTTGCGCTCCAGATACTCGGTGAACGGCGAAACGCCCGGATTGCGAAACTTGTCTTCGCGATCGAGCGCGGTCATTACGCGCACCCGCGCGCCGTGACGCAACTGCAGCGCTTCGTACTCGCTCGCTACTTTCTGTTCGCTCACAGGCGCGACCAGGAAGACAGTTCCAGTGGCGTCGCGCTCCCCTCCCTTGAATCTAATTCTCTCCGCTTTGAACGTCAGATAGAAACTCTGTGGCGCAAGTTCCGGCTCACCCAAAACAACGCCCGTCAGCTCCACCGGATCGCCGGGCGCGATGATGCCTTCGTCTTGCAACCGCGCGATGCGGTCCGGCGCGATAGGCCGCGAATCAATTAACGAAAGGACAAGACCAGCGCAGAACAATGCGGCAACTACTGAAAGGGTTGCAAGCAAGAGTTTCCCGTTCGCCAGGAACCAAACTGAAACAATTACGAGAACTACACCAACTGCAATGCCGGGCGGAAGCAGAGTCGACCACAGGTGCGCAAGTGAATGACCGGCAAGAATTCCGAGGGCGAGCGCGAACCCAAGGACAGTTAAAGGATTCGAAGCGAAGCGAGCTTGCGGAAGGTCAGTCATGTTCTCTGGCCCAACCCCTCGATCGACAGCGAAGGGGCCGCGAGAACATATCAAATCCGATTACAGAGGCGACAGCGATGCCAATGCACATTTATTGGCAGCGCACAACGCGCGCGAAACAATTAACTTAACCTAGCGTTGCGATGATCGTGGCAAGTGCACGGATGAAGACCGGTGGTATTGTTCCGGCTTGGCCTAGCACAAAAGGTGAACTACCGTTTCGACGTGATGCGTCTGCGGGAACATATCAAAAGCGGCGATCGAGTGAAGCGTGTAGCCGCCCGCGATTAACTTTCGCAGGTCACGCGCGAGGGTCGCCGGATCACACGAAACATAGCTGACGCGTCTTGGTTTCAAGTTGAGTATGCCCGCGATGACGCGTGACTCTGCGCCGGTACGCGGCGGATCAAGTAGCAGAAAATCCGGCGGATTTTGGACTGCGGCGGCTGCGACGCCGCTTTGGATCGGCGTTCGTGCTTCTGATCTTTGTAGAGTTCGATGCGAGCGATCCAAAGCGCCGTCGTTGCCGGCGCACTCCACATTTTCTTCAAGCCAGCCGGCAACGTCCTGATTAAGGACTTCGGCATTCGTCAAACCCGCAGTCGCCAGGTTTTCGCGCGCGAAACGCGTTGCCGCAGCGTCGCCTTCGATCGCGATAACGCGCGCGAAACGCCGCGCCAGCGGAACCGTGAATAGCCCAACACCGCAATAAAGTTCCACTACCGTCTTGCCGCTTGCCTCGCTCAACGCCGCATCGATCAGTTGGGGCAACAGATCATCGTTGGCCTGGAAGAACGACTCAGCGTTCAAACGGTAAGTCTCGCCGTGGATCGTGCGAGTCACTTCTCGCACGGTCAAATCCGAGCCCTCCCTAATCTCTCCACCCCAGCCGGGCTGCCCGGCCGGGGACCCCGGAGTCGGGCTAGTACCCCGAACCGGCGGAGCGATTGACACGCCTTCATCGCCAGCGACGGCGCGGAAGTCTCGCGCCTCTTCGGAAAGCGAGCCGTCAGACATCCGCTCGCGCAAAACTGAAAGCGTCTGTTGCAACTGCGGCGCGAGCACCGCGCATTCGGCCACGTCACAGACGCGCCGTGAGCCACTCTCAAAGTATCCCAGCTTTCGTCTAATGGCGTCGTATTGCCACTGCGCGCGCGTGCGGTACTGCCAGGGATTTGGCGCGGGCGTGATTTGAAAGTCAGGAAGGTTTTCGATGCGACCGATCCGGTGCAGGCAGTCTTTGATGATCTCAACTTTCGCGTCGAGTTGAGCTTGATAAGTTAATTGCTGAAAGTCGCAACCCCCACAGCGACCGAAGTACTGGCAAGGAGGTTCGACGCGTTGTGGGGAAGATTCGATGACTTCCTCGATCAAGGCGAAGGCGACGTTGCCCTTTACTCGATCGATTGAAACGCGCACCCGGTCACCGGGCGCCGCCAGCGCGACCATCAGAGTGCGCCCATCGGCGTGCGCGAGGCCCAGACCGCCGGGCAAGATGCGTTCGATCGTGACTTCCACTTTGATTCAGAGGAAAAACAGACTCAACCGGGGAACGCCGAGCAGCTCGCGCAGCCGCTTGCGCAAGAGATTCTCGTTCGTTTCTGCATAAGCCGCTTTGTCCATGTGTCGCTTGTAAGGCTTCAATTGATCTTCGATCTCTGCGCTGATTGATTTGAGATGGTCGTCAGAAACCGTCTTGCGAATCGTCTCGTCCAACATCCGCTCGATGCCCGTCAGCGACTGCTCAAGTCTGCGCGCGTCGGCCTGCACGGCCGCGGCATAATCATTCTCCAACTCTTCAAGCAGCGCCGTCGCCCGCGTTAACACCTCACAGAATTCGTCCGCGCTCGTTTGACGGCGCGCGTCGGCCAGTTTTATCAACTCTGCGCGCGAACGCGCGAGGTGAGCCAGAACCACGGCGCGCGGAAACGGGGTCTTTTCATCCTCTTCGCTCTCTTCTTGCGACTCTTCGTGGCTCCCAACCCGCGATTCGAGCCACTCAGCATATTGCGCTTCAACTTCTTCCTGGCAATAAAGCAGCGTCTTCACACTGCGCTTGCGTTTCTTCGCTTCATAAGAATCAAACGCGTGTTCGATTGCGCGCAGGGCCACGTGCAACGGCACGCCGCGTTCTTTCCAGCTTTCAATCAGCGCCCAATCCATAGGGCTCAACAACAAATGCTTGCCGCGCCGGCGAATGAACGTGTCTTCAATTTCTGAGAAGTATGAAAAGTAGTTCAAAACGCAGTTTCGGATTTCAGGTTTCAGGTTTCAGGTCAAATGTCTTGTCTTATGAACTTGAAACCTGAAACTTGAAACCTGAAACTTATCTCGTTCGTTCGTAAACCAGACGTAAGCCTTCCAGGGTCAGCGTCTCGTCAACTTGTTCGATAAACTCAGATCCGGTCGCGATTAGCGGGGCCAGACCGCCGGTGGCGATCACGTGTGGCGTTCCACCAACTTCGTCAATCATTCTTTTCAAGATGCCATCAACCAAACCGACATAGCCGTGATACAGACCAGACTGCATTGCTTCGACGGTGGCCGAACCGACGACCTTCCGCGGACGCTTAATCTCGACCCGCGGCAGTTTCGCCGCGCGTTCGAACAGCGCATCCGCAGAAATCGTGATTCCCGGCGTGATTACACCGCCGAGGTACTCGCCTTTCGAATTGATCGCGTCGAACGTCGTGGCCGTGCCGAAATCCACCACGATGCAGGGCGCGCCGTACTTTTTGATGGCCGCGACCGCATCAACGATCCGATCGGCGCCGACGTCTGACGCAGGTTGATAAAGAATCGGCACGCCGGTGTCGGTTGCATGATCAACAAACAGCGGCGTGAGGTGAAAATAGTCCTCAGCCATGCGCTTAAGCGTGAAATTCAGCGGCGGCACGACCGAAGCAATCGCGATCGCGTTGATTGATTTAAAGTCCAGACCCGCCAGCGCAAACAGGTTGCGCGTGAGCACGCCCCATTCATCTACCGTCCGGGATCGCTCGGTAGTCAGACGCCAATGCGTCGCCAGCCGCTCGCCGTCAAAGACGCCGAGCGACGTGTTCGTGTTGCCGATGTCGATTACTAGGAGCATCGTGCGCAGGGATGAGGGATAAGGGATGAGGGATGAATAACCTCTCCCTAATCACCGACGCTCATCGCGTCTTGCGATCCTTCACATTCTTTACCATCGTTACGAACATTGCTATCAGTTCCTCCGCTTCATCGCATAGAGGTCTCAATCTCTTCTCAGAAAAGATCCCAGCTTCCCCACTCAACTCCGCCCAGTAGACGGTTTCATCTAATTCCTGTAGACCGCCCTCAATCTTACTGATGAAATCCGCGTCCGACTTGGCGCGACAAGCTTCTCGATAATGTGCTCCAACAGAAGTTCCCGAACGGAGGATTTGACCTCCTAGAATCTGAGCTTCATGCCTCTTAGGAAGAGCTACATAGAGCTTGATAACACGAAGCGCAAAAGCTTTCGTTCTGACGCGTAAATCCTGCCTTGCGGTATTCATCTTGTTCCTCCCCATTGGATTTGTTTTCATCCCTCATCCTTCATCCCTCGCAAAGCCGTCACTTCTCCAGCACGCACGATTCTGATCTTACCTTCGTTAGTTTCTACACGGAGAGCGCCATCGCTTTCAAGCCCGCGCGTGATTCCTTCGAATCTATCGTGCAAAAGCGTGACGCCTACGCGGCGATCAAACGCATAGGATGAGCTGGCGCACCACTCGCGAATCGTATGTTCGGCGCCTTGCGGACGGTACAGAAAATCGTATCTCTCGGCGATCGCTTTCACGAGTTCCTGTAAGACCAACTCAAGATCCGGGGCGCGTCCAATAGCTTCTTCAACTGAGGTTGCGGCAGCGAGAAGTTCGGCCGGCAAACTGTCAGCACTTAGATTGATCCCAACGCCGACAATCGCGGCTGCGCTGCTTTCAGTTTCAATCGTCTCAACCAGAATCCCGCAAAGCTTTCGACCGTTGCGGCAAATGTCGTTAGGCCACTTAATGTCCGCGCGCAAATCGCACGCCTTCATCAGGGCGTCACAGACCCCCAGCGCAGCCATCAGGGTGATCAGCGGCCATGAACTCATCTCGAGTCGCGGCCTGAGAATCATGCTGAAGTAAAGCCCGGCATCCTTTGGCGATTGCCAACTGCGATCCATTCGCCCGCGCCCGCGCACCTGTTCGCGCGCCACGATGCACAGACCTTCGGGGCCGCCGGCTCTGGCCTGGCGCATGGCTTCGAGATTGGTTGAATCGAGCGAATCGAAGCGTACGATCTGTGGATGAAAAGGCATGGACTTCACCACAAAGACACTAAGCTAACCTCGGATCAGGATTAGAATCCAGATACATATTGGGCGGTTCTCTTTTCCTTCCTGCTCTTTCCGGACTTTGTGTCTCTGTGGTTGATATTACCTCGGCAACGCCTGCGGCATACTCGCCAGCGTATAAGTCAGCGCCGCTACCAGCGCGCAGTTTTCCTGCAACTCCCTCGGATTAACTTTATCGAGCGTGTCCGCGGCGGTGTGGTGATAATTAAAGTAAGTGCGCGCGTCCTGAATAGGCGCAAAAGTAGGCACGCCGGCTTCGCCAAGTGGGGCAACGTCAGTCCCCGTTTCCTCAACCATACGCGTCACGCCGGCGCCCTGGCTTTGTAGGATTGTTGACAACGGTTGCAGCAGAGTCAGCAGCTCAGGCTTGCCTTGCGCGTAAAAACCCATTGGATGGCTCGCGCCCGAATCGCTTTCGATCGCGGCGAAGTGGTTCGCGAAGTCCGCCTTGTGATCGTCGGCGTACGTGCGCGCACCCCTCGCCCCGTTCTCTTCATTCATCCAGGCGATGATCCGAATCGTTCGCTTCGGACGAAGATGAAGCTGTTTCAGCAACTGCGCGCTCTGCATCGCTATTACTACGCCGGCGCCGTCATCAATCGCGCCGCGGCCCAGGTCCCACGAATCCAGATGACCTGAAGCGATAACAATCTGTTCCGGATGTTCACTTCCCTTTAGATCAGCAATCACATTGTAGCTTACGGCGTCCGGCAAAGTTTGCGGCGTGAGCACGAGGTGCATTCGTACTTTGCCTTCGCGCGCAAGGTACGCGATCGTTTCCGCGTCTTCGGAAGTCACTGCCGCCGCGGGAATCTTTGGCGCATCATCCGCATAGCGCAACGCGCCCGTGTGCGGCAAACGATAATCGGCACCGCCGGCAGATCGGTTGAGCGCCGCGACCGCACCGAGCCGCGCCGCCGCACTGGCGCCGATGCCGCGATAGATCACTGCCTGGCCGTAGGCCGGACCTGCGAATCCATTATCGGCAAGCTGCTGATCGAACTTCGCATTGAACAGGACGATCTTTCCCGCGACGCGCCCACGGCCCAGCGCCGTAAGCTCGTCAAAGTTATTGACGACCACCACCTCGGCGGTCAAGCCATCGGCTGGCGTCGCCACACTGCCGCCCAGCGCGGTGAGTACGATCTTCTGCGTCGTCCGTGGCGCCATCCCCGGATATTCGGTAAGCGCTCCCGTCTCTTCTCCGCGCACCCAATGCGGCACCATGACTTTTTCAAGTTGCACTTCTAGCCCGAGATTGCGCAGCTCTGCGGCTACATACTCAACCGCCGCCTGCGCCTGCGGCGAACCGCTTAGGCGCGGGCCGATGTTGTTGCTTAAGTGAGCAAGCTGGCGATACGCATAATCGCTTTCAAACGCGGCCTGCTGCACTCGCTTTATTTCGGCGACGAGCTGTGGCGAGTATTGGATCGGCGGCGCCTGTGGCGGTGGTGACACCTGGGCTCGCAGATCCACACCTCCCAGGAAAAGAACATTTACAGAGATAGCAACTAAGAGTCGCGCACATCTCTTTCCGCGAGTAATCGCAATCATATGTCGAGCCTCAAGATAGAATGTCTGGTAATTGTGATTGCTTCGAATCGGCAGCATAAACCAAACCGCAGACGCGCGCTAGCCAATCGAGTCCACGAGAAGAATTCGGTTGCTCTAAACCGCTCCTTGTTCATAATCTCTACCGCTAAAAGCAAGTCTTAACCACAAAGACACAAAGGACACTAAGATGATGAAAGTGTTTGAGCCGCTCCCTCCGGACGTCGAACATCTAGCAAAGATAGTTGTTGATGCAGCCTACAAAGTTCATTCAAGTCTGGGGCCCGGTTTGCTCGAATCCGTCTACGAAACATGCCTTGCACATGAATTAAGGAAGCGCGGTATTGCGACAGAAACGCAGGTTGCGATTCCGATTGTTTACGACGGAATTCGGCTCGAAGCTGGTTTGCGGATCGACTTGTTGGTCAACAAACAATTGCTTGTAGAAGTCAAAGCAGTTGAGGAAATGAATCGCGTCTTCAAGGCTCAGGTCCTGACCTACTTGAAGCTCACCGGACTTCGACTCGGGTTGCTCATCAACTTCAACGTCCCCTTGATCAAGAGCGGCATCGAGCGAGTCATTCTCTAAGTGTGCGTCAGCTTTAACCAAATAGAGAAGGCCCGGAGTTTCCACCGGGCCTTCCAGTTGCCTAATTCGTTTTGTGTCCTCGCGTCTTTGTGGTGAAAGGTTCAGCCAAGCACACCACGGAACTTCGAAGGACTTCCCGCATAGCCCGGAAAGACCGCCTTGAGGTTCGTCGCGCCTAGATGCTTGCTGGCAATCTCGCTGAACACATCACGGAAGTCGGTGGTCAGCGCCAGGTCGCGGCCTTCGTATAACTGCTCGGTCTTCAAACCCGGCCAGTCGCCGTACACCTTTCCGCCGCGCACGCTATTGCCAACTACGAACATCGCGTTCGCGTGTCCGTGATCGGTGCCGCGGTTGCCGTTCTCTTTCGCCGTGCGGCCAAACTCAGACATCGTCAGGATGACGACGTCATCCATGCGCTGACCGAGATCGGTGTAGAGCGCGGCGATTGCCGAGCTGAACTGTCTCAACAAATTGCTGAGTTGTCCTTGCTGGTTGCCTTCGTTAACGTGCGTGTCCCAACCGCCGATGTCTGTGAACGCGACTTCCAAACCAACGCCGGCTTTGATCAGCTGCGCGATTTGCAGCAGGGCGTTGCCAAACGGTGTGCGCGGATAGTTCGCGCCATTCTCCGCTTTGTACTGCGCCGGGTTCACCTGCTTCAAATAATTAATCGCCTCGAACGTTTCCTTTCCGGTGCCGTGCAGCGAGTCGTTTACCGTCTGATCGTACATCGCCTCAAATCCACCCTGCACTGACGCGGAACTCTGGCCGGCGCGAATGCTGAAGTCCGCCAGGTTCGAAATTGCCAACGCCGGAGCTTTGCCTTGCATTGCGCGGGGCATGTTCTGGGTCATGGACACCGCACGGAACAGAGACTTCGTCGGATCGGCTTTGGCTTGCAGATAACGATTGAGCCAGCCATCCTGCGTCGACTTCACGCCGGGTGTCGCCGATTCCATGTAATCCTGCGCGTCAAAGTGCGAGCGCGTGTTATCCGGCGAGCCGGAAGCATGAACGATCGCGAGGCGCTTCGAATCCCAGAGCGGCTTGAACGGCGCCAAAGACGGATGCAAACCGAAGAAGCCGTCGAGATCAAGCGCCGCCTCAGCGCCGCCGTTGGGTTTCGGAATCGCGATGTTGGGCCGCACATCGTAGTAGCTGTGCTCGCCGTAAGGCACGACTACATTCAAGCCATCAACCGCGCCGCGCTGAAAAATCGCAATCAGCGTCTTACGCCGGCCGCCGGTGACGTTGTCAAAGTTTGCCGCCAACGCGCGTTTCAGAAACGTCGGCGCGGAAGTCATCACTCCGAATGAAGCGAGCGCGATGCCGCCTGATTTGATGAAGTATCTTCTGTTCATAATCGTGTTACCTCAAACTTTAGCTCTTTGCCCTTTGTGCTTTCGGTTGTCACTGTCTTTGAAACTCCGGCGACCCAAGAATCAGGCCGGCAATCTTCACCACCGGATTGTCGATCATCGCCGGACTCACGCTGGCAAGCTGCTGCTGCGCTCCGCCGCCGCCGCCGCCGGGATTAAGGCCACCTCGTTGAAACGCCGTCTCGAACGGATTCGGCGGCGCCTTCGCCGCAGCGCTCTGCGCCGGCGGCATCGTCGGCAGCGTTACCTGGTCGCTCAGTTGCTTCAACAGAGTCTCGCGGGTTTTCGGCGAAATATCGCCGCCCACAATCAACTCCACAAAGCGATCCAGCAGCTTCGCCTTATCGATCGATCCACCGGTCTTCATGTCCCCGACAAACCGCGACAGATCGACGCGCGTGCCGGGAATGCGATTGCTAGCCAGCGACAGCGCGAAGTTCATGCGCTCGAGCAACGCGCCCGTGTTCACCCAATTCTCGGCCACATCGGAATAGCCGTTCGGTGTCTGAAAGCCGTAAAGCGGCTGGCCCATGCGCGCAATCCACTGGTGCATTTGCGGGCCGCCATTCGTGTCGGCGCCCAGAGTGCGCACAGCGCTGATGGCCAGCTCAAACGGCCGCTTAATTTTGGCTCGGTAAGCATCGGCGGAATTGAACTCCGGCGAAAAGAAGATCGCCTTCAAGACTTCGCGAATGTCACCGTCAGTTTTCAGGAAAGTCTGAGCCACCCGCTCGACGAGTGCCGGCGGCGGATCGTCCGAGACGAAGTGACGCACCAGCTTGGTCGCGATGAACCTGGCCGTCGCTGGGTGATGCGCAACGATGTCCAGCACCATCAGGCCGTCCTTCGCTCCACCACCTGCGGGAATCTTATGGCCCAGAACTATTTTTTCGCCATCGTCGTGCGCGCGCGGATTGAAAAAGAATTTGCCCGCATCCGTGCGCAGCCTGTCTGCCAATCTACCATTCATGATCGCCTGGGCCGCGGCGCCCGCGCCACGCGGAGCAAAGATGGTCCAGCCCGTGAAGCAGCGCGCCACTTCCTGCACGTCCTTCTGGGTATAGCCGCCATCGACGCCCAGCGTGTGCAACTCCATCAATTCGCGCGCGTAGTTTTCATTGATGCCGCGTCGCTGTTGCTGCTGCGGCCGCTGTTGCTGCGGATTGTTGCTCATCCGCAATTGTGCCAGAGGTCCGCGCGCGGCGCCCGGGCGCTGCTGCGGTCCGAGCTGAGCATCCGGGCTCACGCTTTGAAAGTTGTCGAGATAGAAAAGCATCGCCGGGCTCTGGGCATCGGCCAGTAATAGATCGTAAAACTTTCCGAGAGTGTGCGGCCGGATCGTGTCTCGATCGTACGAGGTTAAGAGCCACCGATCCGCGCCTTTGCCGGCGAACACGTTGAAGTGATTGGTCCAGAAATCAACCATGACTTCCTGCAACTGCCGTTCGCTGTATGTGGCGCGCAGGATGCGCGACATCTGCAATTCACCCGTCAAAAATTGCGCTGGCCGCAGATTGTTTTCCATGAAGTAGTCGCGCACGGCTTTGCGATACTCCGGACTGTCCATAGGATTTGCCGCGACGTTGTTGGCCTGAGCGTTGCTCTTCGCCGGGTCATTTGCTTTCGCCGCTTCCGGACCCTGCATCTCGCCGGTCATCGCTTCTCCGGTCTTCGCTGCGTTGGCGTTTGGTGCAGCGTTCGCTCCACCTTTCACGCGATTGTCGCGCGCCGCGGCCAGGTCGGCGGGTAAGTCGCCACGCTTTTGCAGTTGCTTCAACAGTTGTCCCGGCTGCGGATACTTTTCGTAGAGATCAGCCGTGCTCATGCGCAGCGTCTCGAGGTTTTGCAGCTTTGCTTCGCTGGCCGAATCATCGATCTTTTCTGGAAAGAGCTGTTGCGTGATGTAGTTGTCGATGCCCATCGCCTTCACGCGTTCGACGTCGCCGGGCCGCGCGCCAAACCCGAGCCGGTTCAGCACGTGCAGGATGCGTTGATCCTCGCTCAACCTGGCCGCTGACTTACTGCCCGGGGCTTTCATGCCCCCGCTCATACTTTGCGCGCTGATGCCGGCGGCAAAAGTGCTCGCCAGCAGGGCCACGATTGAAAGAATCGCCGCGCCCCGTTGCCGGAGCGTCGAACTCTCTTTAACTCGGTTGTATTTGCTTTTCATGTCTTCAATTCCCCGTCTCAAAACCAATAAAGAATGGAAACCAGTCGATTCGACCTCTGCTGTGAGTTAGACGCACGGACGTTCCCTGTGGCTGAGCAAATCTTAGGAGGAATCGGCCCAGGCCGCAAGCCACGTAGTTAGCAGATTCAGGCCGAATAGACGCACGCGTGTTGGTAACGGCTTTGCCGGTCCCGCAGCGGAGTTTGTTTGATTTAAGGTGGCGGTTTTTCGTTCTGCCTGCGAAGGAAGAACGAACAGCCCGGCAACTAGCAAAAGAAACAGGCAGTGTAAAGACAAACGAAAAGGCCAGACGGCCTGAGTCACTCGCATCTGATCGCACCTCGCGGATGATTGACGGTCCGAACTCGGCGAGACTCTACCAACTCAGAGTTTGGAGGGCAACACGCGGGACGTTGAACTGGGCGAATTTATTTCTTGAGTTCTCCGCGGTTCGGCGGATCGCTGGTTTCGGCGGGCGAACGGTAGACGGGTTCAAAGAAGCGAGTGGTGTGTTCGGTCACGCTCGGCGCCTGTTCAAGGCGCGCGGTGATTGGCCTTTGCAGCTGCGGCGTGTGAGGCGCGACAATCGCGTTTGGCCGTTTGAGCTGTGGTTGAACTGTTGATGACAGGGCCGCCGTGATCACTCTGGATAATTGCCGGATCAGGAATATGTCCACCGTAAGGATGGTAATCATTCCAAAGACGATTAGGGCGATCAGAGGATCGTTGTTTTCGCCGCGGAGGGTCATCGACAACGCTCTGGCTCCCTCGATTAAACCCGCAAAGCCGCCCAGTGTCAGTACCGCCAGGGTCACTGAAATAATCAACGTCGGCTTGGTCACGTTGATGACTGCCGGCTCTGTTTGTGGCGCGACCATTCCGCCCAGATTCGCTCCGCAGCGATTGCAGTAGGGCAGTCCGATCGCGTATTCGGTTCCGCAGGATGGACAAAACATGTTTGGGTGAATAGTAAATCGTGAACCGGGAATAGTAAATGCTTAAGAACTCACGAATGCTTTCCGCAAAGAGATACGCTTCACAACCTGGCGAGGTTCACACCATTTGCTTTTGAGAAGGTCAACGAATTCTATAGGCCTTGCCCTTTGAGACCACGATCACTTCGCCGCCAAGCTGCTCGGCCATCGACCGCACCGCCAGATCCAAGGCGCGAAAAGCCTCCGAGCCGCGCGCCACATTCGTGATCGACATCGACGACTTGAACTTCGAGTCTACCCAGGCATTTCCTTGCCGGCGAAACTTGTGGCCGCCAGCCGAACGTGTCTCAGGCGGCTTCTCCGACTCGCTGCGGGCTGCGCCGGTCGCGGGCTTCCTGGCTGTCTCGTTGTTCTCTTCGTCGCGGGCGCGGTTTACTGCCAGGTTCCCCTGCGTCGCGGCTTGGCTGTTCGAGTCCTGTATTCGATTTTGGCTCTGCTGAGTCTGCTGATTTGTCGACTGCTGGTTCATCGCCTGGTTATTTCTGGTCCGGATGTCGTCGCTTTCGGCGCCGCGATTTTGGGATATCCCGCCAACCGATCTGTCCATCTCTTTGAGCTTATCGGAAGACGGCTCCGACTTCCGCGGGCCCGACGCCTTGGCAACGCTTTGCGCGGCGCGCTCTTCGCGAGATTGCGTTTGGGCGCGTCCGGCCTCACCCGGAGGTGGCGGCGCAAAAGACGGCTGCTGCTGCCGCGTCTCCTGTTGTTTGGCGATTACCGGTTCGGCGCCTCGCACGAACAACGGCCGGTCAGTGGTGGCCCCTTCTTTCTCCGGCTTCGGCGGCGCGGTCGTGTTGTCCGCAACTTTCGATTCGTCCTTCTTCAAGTCCGAGCTTGGATTCTCTGCCGGATGGGAAACTGTTGCTGACGGGCCCGCAGAGTTTTGCGCTTTCTCCTTAGCTTCGGGAGCGCCAGCTTCGCCTTGTTTCACAGCACTGGCTTGCGTCTGGCTCGTCTGCTCGTTCTGGGCAACGAGCCTGGAGTCCCCTTGACGGCGGAGAGCCAAAAACGTCACGCCGACGGCCACAACCAACACCGCGGCAAAGGCTGCATAACGCAGCATCGGCGGTGCGAAAAACGAAGTCAGTTTCTGCCAAAGCGACCCGCCGGCGGTTTCAATCGCTCCGGCGCCGGCGTTCGCTGTAGCTCCGGCGGCGATCGATAATTGGGTCGCCAGTGTGCGGCAGTCGTGGCACTCTGCCAGGTGCGACACATAGCGAGAGCGCGCCGCTGCGGGAGGCGCACCTTCGGCAAATGCGTTGAGTTCATCGGCGTCCAGATGGTCCGCCGGCGCGCCGGCAGGAGCGTGCCCGCCGTAGCGCTTCAGCAAAACGTCGATTTGTGAATCTTCAGGTTGCATCTAACTATATCTTTCGGAAACAGCCGGCTCTGTGACGAAAATCATTTCCGGCCGCAGCCACCCGTACGATGAACGAACGCTCGTCCCACAACTTGCGAAATCATAGCGAACAAGTTCTAACGCCTCGCTATCCTTCCAGCGGCGAATTCTGCAAAGTCGACTCTGGTCGCGACGCGAGCATGGGTTCGACTTCGGTTTGCAAATGCGCCGCGATTTCGGCCAACGATCTCGTAGCCTCTGACTTCGTCCAGCCGTGCTCCTTCATTAGAATTTCCTCGACGCGCTCTCTTATTTCGGAATGTATGCGCGTCAGGCGGCGGCTGGCGGTCGCTTCATGAACTCCCAGAACTGCTCCCGCCTCACGGAGACGGAGCCCGTCGAAATAATACAACTTCACCAGCAGACGATCCTCCGCGTCGAGTTTAGCGAGCGTCTGTGCCAGCGCTTTCTCGACATCGGCCGCGGCCAACTCGCCGGCCAGGGCTTCCTCAGGATTTGGCGAAGACTGAAAGACGCTGAGGGCGTCCCGCTCGCCATCCGAATCGTGCGCCAATCGATCCAGATCAGCGTCTTCTTCGGTCTGCACGAAACGCGACTCGCGGCGATGCTGATCGATGGCCAGTTGACCCACCACGGCACGCAGCCACCCGCCCAACGAACCGGCGCCCGAATAGTACGCCAGCTTTCCCGCCGACCGGCCGTCCGCGCGCGCTTTCAGTCCGTGCAACTCAGCCCAAATCGATTGCGCCAGATCCTCAGCCGTGTCTTCGTTAGAACTTGCAGAGCGCGCCGCGGAACGCACGGTCGCGCCAAAGCCTTCCACCAGCTCACTCCACGCCGACTGATCACCTCGCTCGCAGGCGATCACCAAACACAAGTCGTCGGCCCGGAGGCCGTCGAGAAAACTTTCGATCGCTGTGGCCGGCGGCGAAGGATCATCCTTCAAGACGTACTTGTCGATTGCCAGACGCAGGCGCGCTGATACTGCTCCCTCATCAAGCGCGCGCGAATTCGCCGCTCGGGCCAGGAGGCGCTCGGCTCCGGCGCGAATCAACTCTTCAATCTTTTTTGCTTCCTGCGTCAAGAATCTTCCAAGTTGCCCGTCAGCCAGCGCGCCAATCCTATCACGATAATTCCTGCGAACCGGCGGCCAATCTCGATTTCAGCCGCACTGGTTTGATGAGAGATTGCGCTTCCGGTTGCCGGCACTGTTTTCGGAACCGGGAGCGGACCGGGGTCCCTGCCCGGGCAGCCCGCGTGGGGTGGTAGCCGCGACCGGGTCATGGAGTCTCTCAGCCCCGGACCGCAATTGTTCGGGGGCAAATCGACAATCACCAATCTAAAACCTAAAATCCCAGTGTGCTGCGCGTAACTGAAGTCTTTCGCTCGATCCAGGGCGAATCAACGCACGCCGGCCGGCCGTGCACATTCGTGCGGCTGACCGGCTGCCCGATGCGCTGCGTCTGGTGCGACAGCGAATATACTTTCACCGGCGGCGACCACGTCTCGATCGAAGACGTGATGAAAAAGGTGCGCGACTTTGGTTGCAGTTTGGTCGAAGTCACCGGCGGCGAGCCGCTCGCCCAGCGCGAGGCTCAGGCTTTGATTACGAGACTTTGCGACGAAGAATACGAAGTCCTGATCGAAACCGGCGGCTATGTCTCGACCAAAGAAGTGGACCGGCGAGCGAAGATAATCCTGGACATCAAGTGTCCGGGCTCAGGCGAGGCTGAACGAAATCATTGGCCCAATCTTGATTTGCTGCAAGCCGATCGAGACGAAGTGAAGTTCGTGATCGCTGATCGCGCCGACTGGGACTTCGCGCTCAAGGTGATCGCTGAGCACGATCTCGAAAGGCGCGCCCGAGCGATCCTGATCTCTCCGGCCTGGGGCCAGATTGACCTGGCTGAACTGGCGAATTGGATCGCCGGAAGCGGAATGGAACTTCGCATGCAGTTGCAACTGCACAAGTACATCTGGAGCCCGGACGCGCGCGGAGTATAAGCCGAACATTCCATTTGTCATTTTGCTTCGTGTCCGTTCGTGTTAATTCGTGGATCGCTTTCTCTTCTCAGCCCAGGGCACGATCCACGAAATCACACGAAGCAAAGCGAGACGAATAACAAATGAGAAGTGGAAACTGAGTCAATCAATGGGCGGCAGCAGTGAAATCAAACACGAGTCGATTGAGGAAATGGATTCATTCATCCTTCCGCCTTCATCCCTGGCTGTCTGTCTCGTTTCCGGCGGCATGGACTCTTGCGTCACAGCAGCCATAGCGGCGAAGGAAAACACTGAACTTGCTTTCCTGCACGTTTCGTACGGCCAACGGACCGAGGCGCGGGAGCGCCGCGCGTTTGACGAACTTGCCGATCACTATGGCGTGACTAATCGTTTGGCAGTGTCCATTGAGCACCTGAAAACGATCGGCGGCTCGTCGCTAACCGACCAAAGTATTCCCGTGACCGAGGCCAACCTTGCTGCGCGCGAAATCCCGACCAGCTACGTTCCTTTTCGTAACGCGCACCTGCTTTCGATTGCGGCCAGTTGGGCCGAGGCGATCCGCGCCCAGCGCATCTACATCGGTGCGGTGGCGGACGATTCTTCGGGCTATCCCGATTGCCGTCCTGAGTTCTATGGGGCCTTTCAAGGCGCGATTGACGCCGGCACCAGACCGGAAACGCGTGTTGAGATCGTTACCCCGGTGATTCACTGGCGCAAGTCTGAGATCGTACTGCGCGGTCTGGAACTGGCGGCGCCGCTGGAACTCACCTGGTCATGCTACCAGGCGGAAGATAAGGCTTGTGGGCGCTGCGATTCGTGCGCGTTGCGTCTGCGCGCGTTCAAAGACGCTGGGGTCGCGGATCCGATTCCCTATGCTTGACAGTCGCGGTCTCGCTGATTAACTTAAAGCCGGTTTGCGGCCACCTACAACTTGTTGTAATTGAATGGCATCTTAACGTCGGTCGCTCAGGCAGCCACAGTTTAATTTGGAGGATTACATGATGCGTCGTTCTTATTTCATTACCTCGATCGCGGCAGTTGCAGTTCTTCTTTGCGGCGCCGCGGCCGTCTCAGCTCAGACGGGCCAACTTCGCGGCCATGTTCTGCTCAAGCAGGCCGACGGCACTACGATTAAAGCCGCGGGCGCGCAAGTGGACGTCTTCCGCACCGACCTGCCCGGATCGTTCCCAACCAAGACCGACAAAAGCGGTGTATTTGTCTATGCGGGCCTGCCGTTCGTGGGTCGGTACATCATCGCTGCGAGCATGCCCAACGCCGCACCTAATTTTATCGCTGGTGTCAGAGTTGGTCAGGACATCGACTATGAAGTTGTGCTGTCACCGGGTGACGGGCGTCGCCTGACTGAAGCGGAAGCCAAGGCCCTGGTGAAGCCAGGTGGCGGAGGTTCAACTCCGACTGGTGGCGGTGGCGCTAAGATTACTCCCGAAGAGGAAGCGAAGCGAAAAGCGGAGAATGAAAGGATCGCAAAGGAAAACGAAAAGAACATAAACATAAATAAGGTGGTTGGTGAAGCTTTCAAGGCCGGCAATGCCGCGTTGACCGCGAAGAACTATGACGAAGCGCTCAAGCAATACGACACGGGTCTGGCCGCGGATCCCGAGCAGCCTTCCCTTTTGACTAATAAGACGTTGGCTCTGAAAGCGCGGGGCGTCGATAGGTACAATGCTGCGATTCTAACGAAGGATGAAGCCGCGAAAACATCCGGACTTGAACTAGCGAAGGCGGATTTCAAAGCTGCCGCCGACGCGGCGAATAAGGCGAGGCGGCTGACATCATAAAGAAGATGCCGGCGGCCACGGATCCTGAGGAGCAGAAGCAGCAGACCGTGAACAAATACGCCACGATGAGTGCTCGAGCCGAAGCCATGCGCCTGTTCGTGACCAAGGCCGACGGGACCCAAGCCGATGCCGGCGCTGCCGCATTTGAGGATTACATAGCGGTTGAAACGGACGCGGCAAAGAAATCAAGAGCGCAACTTGATATGGCGCAAATGCTGCTCGACGCAGGCGCTGGCGACAAAGCATTCGCCGCATATCAGAAGATTCTGGCCGAGAAGCCTGACGATCCTGACGCGAACCTTGGGGCCGGATTGGCGCTCTTTAGCACTGGCGACAAAGCCAAGTACCAGGAGGCGGCGAATTATTTGCAGCACTTCGTTGACAAAGCCGGGGATGATCACAAGTTCAAGGCAGATGCAAAGGCGATTCTGGCGGAACTAAAGAGCACGGAGAATGTCGTGCCTGAAAAGACGAATGCTCCTCCACGGCGCAAGCGACCGTAATCCGCAAAGTGGTTTCTGTTTATTGTTTAGGGCACGGTGCGCCGTGCCCTTTTTGTTTGGCGGCGGGCGCTAATGAAAATCGTGCGACCCGGCGCTCGCCATTGTGATCTGAAGCGGCTCGACGCGCCTGGCCTTTACTGAAACGACGTTGTCCTGATGTTGCAACGCTCCTTCGATCAGCAGAAACGGATAATCAACCAGCACGAGTCGATTCTTTTCGAAAAGCTGCGGCGTGACGATCACGTTCGCGATTCCAGTCTCGTCTTCCAAACTTAGAAACACGAATCCTTTCGCCGTGCCGGGACGCTGGCGCACGATCACCCAGCCGGCTACGCATACCGGCATTCCGTTGCGCATGCTTTTCAAATCAATTGCGCGGACAACGTTCATCGTGTCGAGCCACGCGCGTTGATGGGCCATTGGGTGGCGGCCAATCGTCATTCCCGTGCCGCGCAAGTCCGCATTCAAACGTTCGCTGAGAGTCATCGGCACGAGCGGTGAGCCGTTCTCTTCTTCAACTGCTTCGTACAACGGACCAACGGCCCGCGCTACCCGTTCGACTTGCCACAACGCATCGCGCCGATTCGCGCTTGGGTGTTGGGTGTGGGGTTTAGGGTGTAGGGGATTTAATCTCGAGGCTGGCTCCCGGGACTTCTCTTTCCTTTGCGCTTTTGCGCCTTGGCGTGAGTTTTCATCAGTTATTGACGCGGCGGTGGGAAGGCAAGGAGAACTTTCACACAAAGGCGCAAAGACGCAAAGTTTTTCCCCCTCGATAAAATTCAACGCTCCCGTCGCCGCCAGTTTCCGCAACTCGTCTTTTCTCAATTCCGGCACGCGTCTGTGCAAATCATCGATGCTGGTAAACGAGCGCTGCCCGCGCTCGCTCACAATCGCGCGGCCGGCATCTTCGCGCAAACCTTTGACGCACATCAGGCCGAGACGGAGATGAGGAGACAGGGAGACAGGGAGACAGGGCGAAGGGGAGATACAGAGATGCGGAGAACGAGCTTGATCAGCTGGATTCTCCCCGTCTCCGTTTCTCCCCATCTCCGTTTCTCCCTGTCTCCCCGTCTCCAACGTACATTCCCAATTCGACCGCGTCACATCCACCGGCTTCACTTTCAATCCATGCCGTTGCGCGTCTTTGATAATCGTGAATGGCTGATAGAAACCCATCGGCTGATTGTTGAGCGTAGCAGCGGTGAACGCGGCCAGGTAATGGCATTTGAGATAGGCGCTGGCATAAGCAATCAAAGCAAAACTGGCGGCGTGCGATTCGGGAAAACCATAAAGCGCAAACGAAGCGATCGATTGCACAATTTCGTCCTGCGTCTGGCCGGTAATTCCCTCCTTCGTCATCCCCCGCCGCAGTTTGATTTCAATCTCGCGCATCCGCGCTTCCGAACGCTTGAACCCCATCGCGCGGCGCAACTCTTCCGCCTCGCCGCCGCTAAAACCCGCGCAGATCATCGCCATCTTTAACAACTGTTCCTGGAAAAGCGGCACGCCGAGCGTGCGCCGGAGCACCGGCTCGAGCGCAGGATGCGCATACTTAACCGGCGCGCGGCCCAAACGTCGACTCAGGTAAGGATTTACCATGTTGCCGACAATCGGTCCCGGCCGGATGATCGCCACCTGCACCACGATGTCGTAAAACTTTTGCGGCCGCAGTCGCGGCAGACAAGACATCTGGGCGCGGCTTTCAACCTGGAACATGCCAATCGTGTCCGCGTTTTGCAAAGCGTGATACACGAAAGCGTCGTCTGTCGGCAAATGCGCCAGATCAACCTCTTCGCCCGAAGTAGCGCGAATGATTTGAATCGACTCTTCCAACACAGCCATCATTCCCAGCCCCAGCAAATCGACTTTGATAATGCCAAGGTCGGCGCAATCTTCTTTGTCCCACTGCACCACTACGCGACCGGGCATCGCCGCCGGCTCCAGCGGCACAACTGAATCCAGCTGCCCCTGACAAATCACCATGCCGCCCGAATGCTGACCCAGGTGTCGCGGCAGATCCTGAACGGCCGTGTAAAGTTGAAAAAATTTCTTAATGCGCCGGTCAGCCAGGTCAAGGCCCGCATCTTTGAACTGCCGCTCGGTCGTGTCTTTCGGATCTTTCCACTCCCACGTGTGCACCAGACCCGATAAACGTCCGACAGTTTCTTCATCAAAGCCGAGCACTTTGCCGACTTCGCGGGCTGCCGAACGACCGCGATAGGTAATCACGTTCGCGGTCATCGCGGCGCCCAGCTTGCCGTAGCGTTCGTAAACATATTGAATCGCCCGCTCGCGCTGATCGCCGCTCGGCAAATCGAGATCGATGTCCGGCCATTCGCCGCGCTCTTCGGAAAGAAAACGCTCGAACAAGAGTTCCATGCCGACGGGATCGACGGCCGTGATGCCAAGGGAATAGCAGACCGCGCTATTCGCCGCCGAACCGCGACCTTGCACGAGAATGTTATTGCGCCCGCAGAACTGAATGATGTCCCAAACGATTAGGAAATAGCCTTCGAGTTTAAGCTTTTCAATTAGCCGGAGCTCGTGCTCGATTTGCTTTTGGGCGCGCGCGAAACTCGGCGCACCATTCCGGCCCGCGTAACGCAAACGCGCGCCTTCGTAAGTTCGCTGGCGCAGAAACGAAGTCATCGTCTCGCCCGGTGGCACCGGATATTTGGGAAACTCGTAACCGAGATCCTGCATGGTGAACTCCAGCCGCGACGAAAGCTCGACTGTGTTCGCAATCGCTTCAGGCAAATCGGCAAATAGTTGCGCCATTTCTTTGGGAGATTTCACGTGTCGTTCTGAATTAAGTGCCAGCAGCCGGCCGGCAGTTTCCAGACGCACATGATTACGTATACAGGTGAACACGTCCGCCACCTGGCGCTGCGCGCGCTTGGCATAACCAACACCATTCGTCGCCAAAAGCGGCAGCTTCAATCGTCGCGCGATTTCGATCAACGCATGATTGCGCGCTTCTTCCGCGCGATTGAAATGACGCTGCAGCTCGGCATAGACGTTTTCTTTGCCGAAGACATCGATCAACCACTCAGTGTTTCTCTGCGCCCCCTCTGCGACGCTTGCATCTCTGCGGTGAAATTCCTTCGCCAGCGGCCCATCGTTTCCGCCTGTCAAACAAATCAATCCTTCCGCATGCGCCGCCAACTCATCCCGCGTCACCGCACACTCTCCCGGCTTAGCGTGCTTAGGTACGCGCAACTTCATCAGAGTGATCAGCCGGCAAAGGTTTTGATAGCCCGTGCGATTGCAGACCAGCAGAGGCAGATAAATTACGTCTCCGTTTTTTGAACTTGAAACTTGAAACTTGAAACCTGAAACCGCTATTTCCGCGCCAATGTGCGCCTTGATGTCACTCTTCTTTGCGGCCATATGAAACCGCGGCGCCCCGTAAACGCCATCGCGATCCAGCAGAGCCATCGCCGGCATGTCCAGTTCAGCACCGGCGCCGATTAACGCTTCCGGCGTCGAAGCGCCTTCGAGAAAACTAAACGCCGATCGAGCATGTAGCTCAATGTAATCAGTGCGCAGTGGACGGTGAACAGTGGGCAGCCCGCTTTGCCCTTTGCCCTTTGCCCTCTGCTCTTTGCTTTCAGTCATACGTCCCTTCGACAAACCACTCCTCGTTTTGCAAATCGCGATAGATCCGGCAAAGCATTTCCGTTTGGACTCCGATTAGACTGACCACCGCCACGTCCCATTCGTCCCTGGCCCATGAATCCTTGCGCCACCAATCACCAGACGTTCGCCACGGACCAGACGCGCACACAATGGTGCCGCGCAAAGCGCAGTGATCCGCATCTCGAACGCTAATTTGTGACGGTCGCCCATGCATGATGTGCACTTTGGCGCGCCACGGGGGTCGAAACTTTCTGAAGCCAATGACACATTGCTGATTGCCAATTGCCGTTTGCCGATTGCGAGTTGATTTCTTCCGGCCATGCGAGAGGTCAAAGCGCTTCATTTGAAATGCGTCGGGCCGATGTGTGTCCAGAAGTTCAGGCGAACCTACATTCTCTGCTCCTAACAGTTTTGCTAACCGGGCTAGAGTAACTTCCAGTTTCTCCGGTTCGGGCGCAAGCGGAATAAACAGGCCCGTCTGCATCACGCGTGGCTGCACCGGCTCAGCCGTGATCGCGACCGCGACGATCGGAGCCGGCGGCGGATGCGACTCAATATCGAGTAAGAACAATCGCAGGAACGTTCTTGGATTGCGCATGGGCACCGGCAGAGTTATGGACCGCTCATGCTCGGTTCCGTTCTCCAGTTTCATACGCAAGCGCAGTTCGTTCGTTGCCAGCGCCTGCGTGTTCAGATTTGCGCAAAGCTGGTTAAGCAAACGCGACAGGATGAACGACAAGGGTTCGAGTTCATCAACGGGATGTTCTAATTCGATCGCCTGTTCAAAGCCGGGCCGCAGCTGAACCAGGACCAATTGCCGCTCGCTCTTCCCCTGGGCCAGTTTTTGTAGTCGCACTCCTTCCGGTCCCAGTCTTTGCGCAATTCCTTTCAGTGGCAGCCGCGCCAGTTCACCAAACGTGCGCACGCCCCAGAGCGTGAGTGTTTCTCGCAGTTCTACCGCGCGATCCGTTTCAATTCCCGCGAGCGAATAATCGAGTACTCTTAATGGCAGGTTACCAAGATGTGCGAGCTCTGCCCCGAGGGGAATCATCGTTACACCGGTAATGTTCCTCGCTGTGTGGATCGCAGCGTCAGGATTCGCGGCGATGGCCACATTAACCCTGAGACCAAACTCCGTTGCGCGCTGCCTGATCGCACCTGCCTGGCTGTACAGCGCCGCGCTGAAACCAGGTTTCGCTGCGAACATCAAGTCGCAACCTTCTATGTCCAGCACCACCGTATCCACTGATGTTTGCTCAACTAATGGCGAGAAAGTGAAGGCTAGATCGACCAGCGACTCAGAAGAGACACCATCTCCCATATTGTTTTCAGAGACACTTTGGCGATAAATACAGGCCAACATCGCTTCCCTGCTATTCGGCGGAAATTCCGGAATCGAACGTGCGCGAAGATTACCGAATATCCGCGAATGCTGTCAAGGGCGTCCCTATGCAGTCGTCGCGTGGGTCCTGAATTTTGCTTTCGGTTGGCAAGCGATGGGCTTCCGTTGATTAATCTGTAAGCCGCTACCGCAAAGCAGGAGTGAATGGGTTAAAGGAGAATCACAGGCATCGAGTTGCTGCCCCAGGTTGTTGACGAGAACCAGTCGGGTGTTTTCAGACCATTGTGGGCGATCCACTCTTAACGCTAAAGTCGTCTCAAAAGCCTTTGTAGTACATGACCATGCCAGAGAGTTATTCTTCAGCTCTAAACTCAACGAAGCGCAGGAACGAACACAAGATGTCTGACTTATTACCACCAGCGCCGTGGGCGTGTGTTCGATTGCGTGGCGGAAACGATACCACCACGACGATACAATTCTGCGCGCGTACTGAGCCGCCACATCAGCCATGTCTAACATGACAAGGCCGAAGCCGCCGCTTTGCAGCACCAGATCAGTCGCTTTAAACGCCCGCTCGAGATTGTTTGCGCAGCGAATCCACAACAAGCGATCCAATGCTATGCCGGCATGTGCTGCTGAAGCCGGATCGAATCTGTCGCCCATATCGATTAGCGCGCACGCTTCATCGGCCCAGGTCGCCTGCGCCAAAACAGAAAGCAGAACACTGGTTCGCCCCGACGAGGTCGCTCCCGTAATTTCCGTAATGGCGCCGAGAGGAAGGCCATTTGAAAGCGCATCGATCTCTGCGATGCCCGTGATCAGTGTCTCAAATGAAAATTTCCGGCTCGGCGCGAACGAACTTTCGAAGCGTCTTGCCAGCGCCGATTCGATCTCTCTCTTTGAAATTGCCGCTCTCACATTTCACCATTCAATATTTTCTAATCACGCCCACCACTACACCCTGAATGCGCACGCGGTCAGCCGGCTTTACCACGATCGGTTTATAACGTGGATTGGCGGGTTCTAATCGCACTTGATTGCGTCCCGGATAGAATCGCTTTACCGTCGCGTCAGTGCCATCAATCAGCGCCACTACGGTCTGGCCGTTCTCAGCGGTCTGCTGCGATTGAACGATGATGTAATCGTCGTCTCTAATCTGTTCATCGATCATCGAATCACCGCGTACGCGCAACGCGAACATCCGCTCGCGCCGCAGCATGTCCCGGGGAATGTTAACAGTCTCGTAATTCAGCACTGCCTCAATCGGTCTACCTGCTGCTACGACCCCGAGCAGAGGGATCTCGTACTTCTCTTCGGCCGTCGCCTGCTCCACGATTTCAATTCCACGGCTGACATTTGGAATCCGTCTGATCAAGCCTTCTCTTTCCAGAATTGAGAGGACCTGATGCACGCTGGCCGATGAACTCATGCCGAACTGCTTTCCAATCTCGGCGATAGTCGGCGGCTCCTGATGCGCATCGACATAATGCGAGACATAATCAAATACTCTTCGCTGGCGAGCTGTGATAGCCATACATTTCCCTCCGAGTTCCAGCGCCGGACGCCGGGTTTTTGCCGAGCCACGAAGATTATCGAATATTACCGAACAGTTTGTCCAGCGCGCGAAGGGGACTATTTTCGATTAAGAAAGCAGGATGTGCAGGGTCAGAATGAAGAGTGATTTGCTGATTACAGCGACACTGTCTGCTCGGCCCAGAACTGAAACTCGCGATGCTTGTTTTCTTCGGCCCGTGCCAATACTTCGCCACTGGCCACGCGGCGCACTTGCTCAAACACGCGCGCGCCAACCTCATCGATCGATTCGGTCCCGTCGATGACGCCGCCGGCCGACAGATCTAGATCGCGAGACATGCGTTCGAAGACAGGCGTGTTTGATGCGAGCTTGATGACCGGCGCGATCGCATTTCCGATCGTCGTCCCGCGGCCGGTGGTGAAAACGATGACGGTCGCCCCGGCGCCTACCAGACCAGGCGTCGATTCCTGATCGTATCCGGGTCCCTGCATCAGATTAACTCCGCGGTTCTTTGGCGGCTCGGCATATTCAACGACGCCCTCAATCCGCGTGGTGCCGGCCTTAGCGATCGCGCCGAGCGATTTGATTGTGATGTTAAGCAGACCGCCGGCGACATTTCCCGGGCTCGGATTCTGGTTCAGCACTGCGCCGAACTTCGAGGCGTATTCCTTGTACCAATCAACCATGCGGTAAATCGCACGACCCGTCTCAGCGTCTTTCGCCCGATTCGCCAGGACGTGTTCAGCTCCGCAGAATTCCGGGACCTCAGTAATTAAAACCGTACCACCGGAACGCACCAGCAAATCTGCGGCGCGACCCAGCGATGGGTTGGCTGAGATTCCCGAAAATCCGTCTGATGCCCCACACTTCACGCCCAGGACCAATTCACTGATCGAGATTTGCTCGCGGGTCGCGCGATTTACTTCGGGAAGCATTCTTTCCACTTCTTTCAGGCCCTGTTCAATCGCCGCCTGCGTTCCGCCGACTTCCTGAATCCCAATCTTCGCGACCGGTTTATTAAAAGACCTGTCGCGCTTGAGCAGGTACTTCTCAACTTCTGACAGGTTGGTTTTCTCGCAACCCAAATCGATCAGGATCACGCCGCCGACGTTGGGATGATCGGCATAGTTCGAGAGCGTACGCATCATGACTTCGATGGTCGAGCCGTCCTGACAGCCGCAACCTTTGTTATGCGGAATCGCCACCACACCGTCAACGTTCGGATACTTCTCTCGGCTGTGCAGCGCGAACTCGGCCATGATCGAGATTTGTTGGGCTTCATGACTGGCGCACATGCTGGTTGGCACAATCAAGACGTAGTTGCGGGTTCCGACTCGGCCTTCAGGGCGGCGAAAACCCATGAAAGTTGCGCGTTCACTCGCCGGCACATAGTCAGGCGCCGGCATGCAGGCGTCTTCGCGCAGATGCCGCACGACGGGAACATCGTTCGACATGTTATCGACGGTGATCTGCTCACCTTCTCTAATGCCGCGCGACGTTCCGATCGGCTGACCAAACTGCCGCACGAATTCACCGGCCGGAATATCACACGTGCTGAAACGGTGGCCCGGGGGCACCGCGTCACGCGCTTCGATCACGCGCCCATCCGGCAGCAACATCTCCTGGCCCGCGATGCTCTGACTCTTTACTACGGCAACGTTGTCGTTAGGATCGACGATAATCGCCCACTCGCTTATCGGGCTCATCGCCGCAGTATCAAGAATGACAGAAGACATGTTTCCCTCAGTTGGCTTCGTGCAAGTTCATGCGGACAGCAAGTCCGGCAAAATCAACGAACGGACACTTGGGTGCAAACGCAGCCACAGCCCGGGATTCTCATCGAGCTGCACCGCGCGCTGTTCCGGGTCATCCGAGATTGGAGTTTCCAACAAACGACGAAAGCTTTCGCGCTTGGCGGGCGCGGTGCTCGCGTCGACGATTGACTGAACAATCCGCCGCGCCGCTAAAATTGTTGCCGGACCCAAAGTAAGAATATGCGTCGCGGTCCGACACTCGGCCTCGTCGGCGTCGCTGGTAACGCTGCCCCCGGCTTTGAACTTCGCGATGTGATGCTCAAGGATGCTCGAAGAGATCGGAATCATCCCGGCATAATCGCCCACGCCCGCACCCGACCCCGGTCTGATGTAAGCGAGATGTGACGCGCCATTTGCTTCGGGTCCCATTCCGAGAAAGAATATGTCGATGCCGCCCAGCGACGCCAACTTCTCCAAATACCCGCTAAGTTCGCCTTCGAGGTCTCCGGTGTCGGTGCGCATACTGGTAAAGCTCTTGACCTTTCTAAAGAAGGCGTCTCCCAGAAGTCGTTCGAAGTCGCGCACGAAACTGAAACCGTTCGTTGCGCGCATCGGCGCGAGCGCGTCCTGCGTAAAAAGATTCAGACGGCTGAGCAGCCAATCCTTTTCGCCAGTGAGTGCCATCTGGCCAAGTTGGCGATGCAGTGCCTGAGCGCCGCGACCCCCAAGCAAGACAATCACGAGATCATCTCGAGTAGCGCCTGCCGCCCCTTCAATCTCTTCGAGCATCGTTCTGCCCACAGCCTCTTCAGAGTCGAGCACCTCATAAGCAAGGTTCCGGGCTTGAAGATTCCTGAGCGACTTCCAGTTATCAGTGCCTGGCCGCAACCAGATGTTGCCGCCGACCACTCGACGCGTCTCAGCCTGTTGGATGGTAGACAATTCGCTTCCCTATTCAGTTAACCTCGAGACTGGAACCAACATCGACTTCGGGCTTAGTGGCGTTGCCGCTCCACATGTCTGGGCCATCGTTTGCTACTTCTGACTCCTGCGCCCTCTGCGCGAGCAAGAGATGATGGTGCATGGCGTCCCGCGCCTTATCCCGGTCCCGGTTGCGGATAGCGCGGTAAATCTCCCGATGCATGGCTGCGGATTCTTTCAGGTCGGTGGCATTTCTGACTGTCTTGCGCCGCACGTCGAACAAAATTGTCGCAACCATATTCATCAGCGCCGTCAGGATGCGATTACCCGAAGCGGCGGCTACCGCCTGATGGAAAGCCATATCGTGGACGAGGAACTGTTCCGGCTCGTCGAGCGAAGCGTACATTCCGGCGATCTCTTCGGACATCGTGGCCATTTGATCGCTGGTCGCTCGCTCAGCGGCAAGTCCGGCGATCGCCATCTCCAGCGACTGTCGTGCCTCGAACATCTCCGCCGGCGTCAGTCCATGCAGGGCGGCCATCAGGCGGAGTGGATTGCTGTCAAGCGCCGGCGACTCGTCGGCCTGAACGACGAAAGTTCCTGCTCCCTGCCGTGACTGCAACACTCCCACCGCGGCGAGCGAGCGAATTCCGGCGCGCAGGGTGGGACGGCTGACCCCAAAAAGCTTGGCGAGATCGCGTTCCGGCGGCAGGCGATCGCCGGCCCGCAACTCGCGGCGATGGATCATGTCACGCAGCTTCTCGATCACCCATTCCGAAGTCGCCTCGTGCCCCTCGGGATCAATCGCTTCAAAAATCTTCGATTTCGTTCTAGCCATAGTTCTGCTCGTCTAACTCCTCTGCTACCTGGATATTCCTTCTACTTAACGACTGCGTCCGGCCGGCCGTCCCCGACATTCCTTCGTCCGATTTCGGTGACCAGCTTTCCGTTAATGCGTACGTTCCGCAATTCCAGGCCCTGGACGTTCTTCACGATATTGCCGCTCGCGACGTTGTCGAACGTGCAGTCCTCCAGCCGCACATTGTAGATCGGCGCTTGCTTGAAGCCCTGCAGGTCGAGCGCGCGCGGACTCTTGCCGCTCAGCAGATTGCTGACGACAACGTTGCGAACAACCGGCGTGAATGGCCCTTTTTCGCCCTCTTCATAATTGAAGTCGATCGTCAGCACGGCGTCAGACACCTGACCAACTTCGATCTTTCGGAAATAGAAGTTTTCGAGCCGGCCGCCGCGCAGCGCGTTGTTCTTGAAGCGCAGCGCGATGTTCAAATTAGCGCTGTCCAGTCTGCAACTTTCCGCGAATACATTCCGCACGCCACCGGAGATTTCGCTCCCGACGGTGATCCCGCCGTGTCCATCTTTCATGCGGCAGCCGCGAATGACGATGTTTTCGGAGGGCACGGCCACGCGCCGTCCATCATTCTTTCGTCCGGCTTTGATTGCGATGCAGTCGTCACCCGTGGCGAACACGCAGTTTTCGATCAGCACGTCGCGACACGACTCGGGATCGCAGCCGTCCGTGTTCGGGCCAGTCTGCCCGGTTGCGTTTGCTTCCCGTTCGATGTTTACACCGCGCACGGTCACGTTGGTGCAAAGTACTGGATGAATCTGCCACATCGGCGAGTTCCTGAGTGTGACGCCTTCAATCAAAACGTTCTGACAACGATAGGGTTGAATGAACTGCGGCCGCAGGAAGCTGCCGTCCCCGAATACACGCTCGTTAACCGGTGCGCCCTTCGCGACATATTCGTAGAGCAAAGAGCGAGCTTTGCTTTGCTCCGGATCGCCTTTCTTCCAACCGCATTGCGTCCGACCCTTCCACGGCCACCAATGCTCGCAGTCAGCCCGTCCGTCGATTATGCCTTCGCCCGTGATCGCTATGTTCGTCTGCTCGAACGCGTAGATGAACGGCGAGTAGTTCATCAACTCCATCCCTTCCCAACGCGTAAAAACGACCGGCAGATATTTCCGCGGATCCGGGCTGAACTTGATCGTCGCGCGTTTGGTAACGTGCAAATTGACGTTGCTTCTTAGATGAATAGGGCCAGTGAGGAACTCGCCCGCCGGCACCAGCACGCGTCCTCCTCCCGCCCGGTTGCAACTTTCGATGGCCTTGTGAAATGCGTAGGTGCAATCCGTCTTGCCGTCAGCTTTCGCGCCAAAGCTGGTTACGGGAAAGTCGCGGGTTGGGAAGGCGGGTGCTTTAATGCGGGCGAGAATCGTCGGGACCATCAACTCCCAGGAACCGGCCGTCTGCGGGTTCAGCAGCGATGATAAGGACGCTGCGCTCAGCACCCGAGTCGACGTCAACTCGCCCAGCAAGAGCGCCCCTGCGCTACTTCCTAAGAATGTCTGCAGAAATTCTCGACGATTCGACATAACGACTATCTCCTAATTCATCCCGTCTTCGCTGATCTCATCTTCCCCAGCCACGCCGGATAGTCTTTGTTGATGAGTTTTGCCGGCGCGTCGGTGTACCAACGATACCCGTTGCGGCGCTCGTCTTCGATTTCGGCCACGTTGTATTTGATCACGCCGTCACGTCCGCTGAAGATTGGACGGTTCGTACCAGTCTCGTAAAACCGCGCCCACAGCGGTGGGGCACTTTGATCTGCGACGACCACATGATCAAAGCCGCCCGATTTTGTCGCATCGGTTTTTTCGATCCACCGAATGCCGTTGAGTTGAGCGCTCTTGAACCAAGCCACCGCGGATTCGATCGCATCGATGATGCGCGCGTCCGGGCGTTCGATTTCCATCAGGAACCGCACGACACCGACGCTTTCTTGTCCGCTGAGCGAAATCAGCTCGTACGTGCGCGCAGGCGCCGGAGCAAGCGTTACTTCGTCATGTTGCGCGCACCACACCGTACGCTTCCCTTGGACTACAACCTGGGTTTTGAGAATGCACTCGATGCCTTTCGCGACGGCTGTTTCAGCGCGCGCGCGGTGCGTTTCGTCCACCAAGAGATACGGGGGCTTTTTCGCAGCGATGTCGCGCAAGAGTTGCATCACTCCAATCATCGCGTCGTCGTTGAAGGTGATGTGTTTGTAATAGCCGGTCAGACGCGGATAATACTGCGGCCACCCTCCGTTGTCGTACTGAGATCTGAGCAAATAATCAACGCCTTTGACAAAAGATTCCTTTTGCGTCGCGGACCTCTTCGCCGTGTAAACACGAGCGAGAAAAATCAATTGAGTATAAGTCGCGCCATTGTCGATCGTTGAGTCGTCTGCTTGCTTTTCGCGGACCAGCGCGGCGCGCTCCGGTTCGGTCAAGATCGCCGCCATGTCTATGTTCTTCGGCCACCCACCCGAGTCACGCTGATAGAGGACTACGTTATCGGCTATTCTCACCGCTTCGCTGCTTCCGTACCAATCCACTTTTTGCCTCAGCGCATCGTGCCACTTGATTGGAGTACTCGCAGCCAGCGTCGGCCACGCGCAACAAAATGCTGCGAGCGAAAACACCAGTGCTGTCCGACAAGTCGTTGTCACGGTTCTACCACTTCGCGGGGTTCCACCCATCTGCGCCGCGAAGAAAAGTTTTGGTCGCGAAGGGTTGAATTTCTTCCTCGTTCAGTTGTCTTGACCACGCTACGCGTGCAGCAGGATTCGCGCCGGGCCCACTCGATTTGTACTCGGCAAATCGCGCGGTTTTTTCGCGCGCAGGGTCACGCCAGTTGTCCCAGCCTTCCGGCCTGATGTGCGCGTCCATCCAGCAAAGGATGAATACGACGCGCCCGTATGGTCGCCACGGACGACCGAGGTAGACCCCTTTCCCAGTTTCGGTGCCCGTCAATCTGCAATGCAGAAATACATAACCGTTCGTTTCGGCATCGCTCAGGCGCCAATGCGCCGAGACATAGCCCTGTCCTTTGCTGTGAATGTGACAGCTTTCGAAAACCGCGGTCGCGTTGCCGAAGATGAAATCCACGTGTCCCTCGATGTAGCAGTCTTTGTAGTACTGCCGCCCGCCGTGCGCGAACAACGTGTCCTGCCAGCCGAGAAAGCGACAGTTGCGAAAGATAACCCGATCGGTATTGACGTAAACGGCGACCGCTTGCGAACCGGTGCCGTAGGTGTTTTCGAACGTAAGGTTCTCAGCGCGAAAGTCGCTACTACCAACATACGTGCTGTACGAAAGTCTCGTGTCCCCCGATGTCTTAGCGCTCAGATCGAACGTCAGCGTAGTCTTCAACGCGTCTTCGCCTTGAAGGGTGATGAAAGGCTTTGTCTGCGTAATCTTCACCTGCTCTTTGTATGTGCCCGGCTTGATGTGAATGACAAAGCGATGCAGGTTAAATTCGGGAACGTGATCGATCGCTTGCTGCACTGTCTTAAAGTCTCCCGATCCATCGGTTGCGACGATCGCCCGGTAACGATTTTTTCTCTCGACTTCCCTGGAAGCGCCAAAAGGTCGTGGCTCTTTGCGCCGTCCGTTTAGTCTTCGCGATGCATTCGCATCCGTCGTAGCCAACGCCAGAGCGAAACAAAGGATGCCAGGATAGATTGCTGCCTTCACTTGCTTCCCTCAATGAGTTGTGGTCGATGCATTCTGAACCTGAGCCGCCATTTGTCTGATTGCCACAGGCGGCTCAAGTTCGATTGTGGATGACCAACCGGTGAAGCGCTGCTAGAACACGAACTTCACTCCATACTGAATATCGCGGGGGTTGTTGCGCTGCGTGGTCACGATGCCGAACGCTGCGGCGTTGCTCGGGTCGAGACCAATTCCGTTTCCGAAGTACGGATGGTTAAACGCGTTGATTGCCTCGGCTCGGAATTGCAGCTTCGTTTTCTCGCTGAAGTTGAAGGTTTTCGAAAGCGAAAGGTTAACATTCAAGAACGGCTGGTTGCGCATGCCTGTCAGCGTTGTGGGCACGTTGCGCAAGCCGGTGTTGAAACTTTGGAGTCTTACGATGCCGAGACCGTTGGCTAGGGGAATAGTGAAGGCCGAAACATCGATTCCGTATTTTTGGCCTTGCCCGTTGTTTTGTCCGGTGAGCGCCTTCAATTTACTGACGTCCCCGGCGTAATACCACACTTGGGTCGGGCTCAGGAGAAATGGCTCTCCCTGCTGCCACTCGTAGGTACCGTTGACTTGCCAGCCACCCGCAATGGTATTAACCAATCCGTTTGCGTTCCGGCCTAGTCGCTGATTTCGTCCGATCGGCAGAAGGTAAACCGCGGATGCGGTGAAACGATCGGGCCGGTCATCGGGCGAGATTCGCTTCTCCAACTGCGTATCTGAAGGATTGAGATAGTTCGACCTCTCCTGAAGCCGCGAACGCGTGTACGAAGCGCTGAACGTGAGGTTCTTTGAGAAGCGTTGCGATATTTGAAGCTGCAAAGCGTTGTAGCGGTTTGTCCCGTTGTATTGCTGAAGCCAGAGATTCGTGAATTCTGGAAACGGCAACAGCGATTGTGCCCGCGTAATGGTATTCAAGCTGTTGAAAGGACTAGTTGGGGGCAAGAGGTTCTTGAATGGATTGGGAATCGTCGCGGAGATCAGTAGCGTATTGACCGTCCCGTCCGCGATTGGATTCGTAGCGAGAAACGACCTGGGAACGAAATCGAAATTGCGACTCACCGGCATGTCATAGCCCCAGGCGGTTACGAAGTTGGCTTCGAAAACAAAGTGCGCTGGAAGTTCTCGCTGGATCCCAACGACCACCCGCGCGAACTTGGCATTCTTGCGATCGACCGGCAGTGCGGGCGCGTCCAAGGTGCCGACATCGATTCCGGTCGCTGTTAGCAGGCCCTGGCTCGCGCCGGGCGACGCGGCAACTCCGCTGGGAAACGGACTAGTCAAATTTCCTGCGAAGGTCAGACCATTATTATTGGTAGCCACAAACGGCGTCGTCCCGGCAAAGCCCTGCTGAAGGCCGAGCGCTTGGATCTCGCTCTGATGAGGGGCCATAAAAACTCCAAAGCCGCCACGGATTACAGTTCTTTGGTTCACGGCGTAGGAAATACCGAAGCGGGGCTCGTAGTTCGAGCGGTCGGTGGTCCATCCCGCGCGATTGCTGCCGTCAGCGTATGTGTATCCTCCAACCACGTGGAACTGATCGGGCGGCAGGAGGAAATTAGCCGGACTAGCGTTGTACGCAGTGGTGTAGGCGGCGCGCGCTGCTGCGTCGATTGGACTCGCCGTCGTTAGGTCGAATCCGCGCTGAATCCGGTTGTAGCGTTCCGTCAGACCCCCTTCCAGCTCGTATCTCAGTCCCAGATTCAACGTGAGCTTGGGCGTGATCCGCCAATCGTCTTGGAAGAAAAATCCGTGATAGACAGACTGAACGGAATAATTGATCGAATTATCGATCTGGCTTGCAGTCGAGCCCGAGCCGGTCGCGGGCGTGCCGAGCAAGAAGGCGGCGATGTCGCGACCGAACGCGTTGCGCGCGGTCGCATTTGAGTTGGAGGCGGGAGTTGTGTACGTGCCGTCGAAGAAAAGTCGGCTGCCCTGATATCCGTTGCTGATGAAGTTCTCCCGCACAATGCGCAAGTCCCAACCAAACTTTGCCGTATGGTCGCCGAAGATCTTCGTCATCATTGGCTGAACCGAGCCCATCATGAACGGACGAAGCCGGCCCAGGTTCCAATCTGACCTCATCGAGCCGAGGTCGGCGCGAATCGGGCGAATCGCGTCCAGACTCCTGATCTCGATCATCGGAAAATACAGGTACCCACGAAACGCCGCCAGAGCCTGAGCGCTAAACGGTAATGTGGCTGGATCCAGCGAGGAGGCGGGATGCCGCTCCTGAGTAAACTTATTAAAGCTTACGCGAACGTCGAAAACGGTTGTCGCCGATAACGTATTCGTGTAATCGACGTTTCCGCCGTCGTTGGTTCGATCTTCGAAACCCTGAGTGATGGAGGTGCCGTTAATGAAACTACTCTGCGAGTCCTGGGCCCAGTCATAGCGGTCCTCGGGATTGAAGCTGTGATAATACTTCGCAAAGATCGATTGCTGGTCACTAATCTTGTGATCGATCCGCGTCAGCCAGGCTCGGTATTTCTCGTGCCGGATTACGTTCGAGAAATAGTTAAGTTGAGTCCCGTTTGCAATGCCGGTGGTGTTGGGCATTGGATAATATTTGAGCAACGCAACAGCCACCGGATTAAAGAAGCTGGACGGGATGATGTTGCAACCCGCCGGCACCGCTCCGGATGTCGGACAGCCAAACGACGTGCGCACAACATTGCTACCGCTGGTTGTTCCCGAAAACGGATTGTAGATCACGGTGTTTCTCGGAACCCCGCTACTATCCAGAGAATTGATATTGGTCGGATCGACAATCAACGCTGAGAAGTCCCCATTCCTCATCGCGGCCGTAGGTACGGTGAACGCCTGCGGCTCAGCCGTGTTGTCCAGCAGCCGTTCATACGAAAAGAGGAAGAAGGTGTTGTTGCGACCATCGTAGAGCTTCGGTATATAGACAGGTCCATTTAATACGCCACCGAAGCGATGATATGTTCTTACCGGTCGAGCCTGCCCGTTCTTGTTCGAAAAATAGTTGTTCGCCGTGCGACTGCGGTCGCGGTTGAAATAGTAAATCGAACCGTGTGCAGTGTTCGTTCCGCTCTTGACCGCCACGTTGACCGTGGCTCCCGCCGAGTATCCTTGCTGAGCATCAAACGTGTTCGTCTGGATCTTGAACTCCTGCACCGCATCCGCCGGCGGCGAAAAACCCACCGCGAAATCGAAAGCGTAGTTCGGCGAGCCGTCAAGCGTAATCTGATTTTGGGCCGGTGCTCCATTCGACCGGAATGCTGCGAGATTGCCATTCGAGATAGGCGCGGTGAACTGCGGATTGCCCGTGTAGACCACTCCGGGCGCCAGCGTCGCCAACTGGTAAGCTGTCCCTTCTGACAAAGGCAACTCAGCGATTTGCTTTCTCTCTATCGTTGCGCCGGTACTCACGTATCCAGTTTCAAGCGCATTGCCAGCCACTATTGTGACCATCCCGGTCACCCCAACTGTTTGTAGTTGGATGTCGACTGTCAACTTGTCGGCCACGCGCACCTCTATGCCGTCGCGCGTCGCGGTGCTGAAACCCTGGGCCGTTACGCTCAATGAGTACTTGCCAGAAATCAACAATGGAAAATCATAACTGCCCTCACCGTTGGTAGTCGTCGTCGCTGGGACGTTGGTTTCGCTGTTCTTAAGAGAGACCGTCGCTCCGGGAACCACGGCGCCATTCGCGTCCGTAACTCTACCCGTAATCGAGCCTCGAAACTCCTGCGCTGCGGCTACCACGGGAATTAGCATCGCCAACGCCGCAGCCAAAGCCAGGTAGCGCGCAAAATGGAATCTAGCCATCGTCATTTCCTCCTACATAATCACGAACCCGGCTTCGATCAAGATGCTAAGCGCGGGCTAGCCTACGTATTGGTCTGACCCTGCTGCCCACGCAAGCCACTACGGGCCGATGAGCTACACCGTCAAAACAATCTCTGAGGAACCCTCTCTCGAGTCGAGCTACTCCCGACTACTCAATACCAAGCGCCAACTAAACTCCGCTATCCGCCCCAAAAACCTAAGCTACTTTATGAGCCCGGCATGCTATACCCGCATCCTATGAATGTCAAGAACTTTACTTACCACTCACACGCTGGTGAACTCAACGGTCAGACCAGCCACGCGGGACCTCCCGGAGCACGAGCGACCAGCACGCCCTGGGTGGAATGGAATGCACTCCTTTCCCGCCACGCTTATTGCCGGGCCTAACATTTTGTTGACACTGTGGACGTTGAACGGTAAGATGCAAGACGCAACGGTGTTTATCGCCGCTGCTTGCTCTGTTTCAGGCTTTGGCCACGTCCAGAGGCCGGCCCTAAATCCCACCACTTCTAAGTCTCGTTGTTGCTTTCGGCAGACACCGGAAATACGAACCGAACAAAATGTCCGCTAAACTCGGCGAAATTCTCGTCCGCGAGAACCTAATCAGTCCCCAACACTTGCGTCAGGCGCTGGATTATCAGCGTGAGCATGGCGGCAGGTTGGGCTTCAACCTGGTCAAGCTGGGGCTGGTCTCCGACGACACAATCACCGCCGTGTTGTCGCGACAGTACGGCATTCCGTCGGTTAATCTGGAACTCTTCGACATCGATGACTCAGTCCTGAGACTCATTCCACAGGAAGTCGCGCAGAAGTACTCCGTCCTGCCGTTGTCGCGCGTTGGCGCTACGCTCACGCTAGCAATGGTCGATCCCACGAACGTCTTCGCGATGGACGACATTAAGTTCATGACCGGCCTCAACGTCGAACCAGTCGTTGTTGCCGAGGCCAGTGTGCAGGCGGCAGTCGCGAAGTACTACAGCACGTCGCGAGAGATTGAGCTCGCTGTCGCGCCGGACCTGGCGGTCGAAAGCAGTAATGGCAACGGCTTCTCCCATGCTGACCTTGTTTCACTCGACAGTCTGGACTTCGATCAAGAGACCCTCGCCAGCGAAGTTGAGGTCTTCGAAGACAACGAAGAGATCGACCTCTCCAGCCTCACTCGCATGAGTGAAGACGCACCAGTCGTGCGTCTGGTCAATGTCCTCCTCGTTGACGCGTTGCGGCGCGGAGCGTCAGACATTCACGTTGAACCGTACGAAAAAGAGCTCCGCATCCGTTTCCGCATTGACGGCGTGCTTTACGATGTGATGCATCCGCCGCTAAAGATGCGCGACGCCCTGATCTCGCGTATCAAGATCATGGCGAAGCTCGATATCTCCGAGAAGCGCTTGCCTCAGGACGGGCGCATCAAGATACGAGTCAAGGTCGACTCTCGCTCGCGCGAACTCGACTTTCGCGTTTCCACCCTGCCGACCCTTTTCGGCGAAAAGGTTGTGCTTCGCCTGCTCGACAAAGAGAAACTGATGCTTGACATGACGAATCTCGGATTCGAGCCCGAGTCTCTGGTCAAGTTTCAGCGTAACATTGCGAGGCCATACGGAATGGTACTCGTGACCGGGCCGACCGGGAGCGGTAAAACCAACACCCTTTATTCCGCGCTGCAATCGCTCAACACCGTCTCAACAAACATCATGACCGCAGAAGACCCGGTCGAATTCAACTTGCCGGGCGTGAACCAGGTTCAGATGAAGGAGCAAATCGGTCTGAACTTTGCGGCCGCGTTGCGTTCCTTCCTGCGACAGGATCCAAACATCGTTCTCGTCGGCGAGATTCGTGATTTCGAAACCGCCGAGATAGCCATTAAGGCCGCCCTCACGGGTCACCTTGTTCTTTCTACTCTTCACACCAACGACGCTCCTTCAACCATCTCTCGGCTCATGAACATGGGTATCGAACCATTCCTCGTGGCCACCAGCGTCAACCTCATTCAAGCCCAGCGCCTGATTAGGCGGGTCTGCAAGGATTGCAAAAAGGATCATCCCACACCGATCGAGGCCCTGATCGAGATCGGTTTTTCTGCCGAAGAGGCGGGCAAGATGAAGACGTACAAGGGCCGCGGTTGTCCGAGTTGTAACGATACTGGCTACAAGGGTCGGATTGGCCTTTATGAGGTGATGGAAGTAACAGATGAAATTCGCGAACTGATTCTAATCGGCGCCTCCTCGCTCGAACTTCGGAAGAAGTCGATTGAGGACGGCATGATTACGCTTCGCGAGTCCGGTCTACAAAAGATACGAAACGGAGTTACCACCATCGAGGAAGTTCTCCGCGAGACGGTGGCCTAAAAAAAGGGGTGACATATGTTGCGTAGAATCGCTCTCTCTTTAAGTATGTTGGCCGCGCTGGTCGTTATTCTGCCATTGGCAACCTCGACAGCGCATAACCTTAGATTTCAGTTTGCGGCGAGCTCCCATCATGCCCGTCATTCGAGAGCCTGGTGGCGCCGCCACCGTGCAATGATGCGCCGTCGGCGGGCACTGTTGGCCAGAAGGCGCGAGTTACTGGCACAGCGACGGGGTGGTGTAACGCCCTCGGCGGTAGCAAAAACTTCTGACAACCACACAGCTTTGCCGACCGCGCTTCCCGGGGGTGTATATAGCGACGGCGCTTTTGCTATTCCCCTGCCCGAAGGTTGGTCGCCTGGGTCAACGAACAATGGCGCTTCCAGTTTCCGCATCATGTCGCCGAGCGGCATGCCTGAGGCCAATGCAACCCTGGCGGTTGCTGTGCCTGCTTCGACAAACGGGAATCAGCCCATCGGACGCGAACAGCGCAACATGCTGGGAGGCGTGTCATTCAGCGATCTGCGACGCACCGTCATTGACCGGATGATTAGCTCCGGTGGCTGGGTGGTCAACGACCGCCAGCGCGACATTCATGGCCGCCGCATCTTTCAGGTCATTGCGCAGACTCCGCCAACGAGCGACGGCAAACCCGAGCAAGTCTGGAACTTCTACTTTACCGAGGTCGACGGTCGCATCTATTCCCTGACAACTCACACGGCGGGCAGCTTTACTGAAAAGCTCACGGCTGATGCCGAGTTGTTTCTTTCCAACTTCCGTCCGATGGAGGCAAACCGCCGCGCTGCTAAGTGACTCGTCCTCACCGATACCAACGGGTTCGTCGAGGCGCTGTCACTAAGGAAAAAGAGACCATGGAAAATCCACAGCAAATCTCTCTCTCAGAGTTGTTACACAAGCTCTCCGAGCTTGGCGGCTCGGACCTGCATGTAACGACGGGCACACCGCCGTTGGTTCGTGTTCACGGCCAAATTCGGCCGTTAGACGGCTATCACCTCCTCACTTCTTCAGAAACAAAACAACTCGCCTACTCCGTGCTCACCGACGCGCAGAAACATCGCTTCGAAGAAAATCTGGAGCTTGATTTTTCGTTCGGTGTCAAAGGCCTCTCCCGCTTTCGCGCCAACATTTTCAACCAGCGCGGCGCCGTCGGGGCAGTGTTCCGAGCGATTCCCTATGAGATCAAGTCGTTCGAAGAATTGGGTCTGCCGACCGTCGTGAAAGACCTTTGCGACAAGCCACGCGGCCTGGTGCTGGTTACGGGCCCCACGGGTTCCGGTAAATCGACTACGCTCGCGGCCGTAATCGACAAGATAAACAAAGAGCGCCACGAACACATTCTTACCATCGAAGACCCAATTGAGTTTCTTCACAACCACAAGAACTGCATTGTGAACCAGCGCGAAGTAAACGCTGACACTAAGGGTTTTGCTCAAGCATTGCGCACAGCTCTGCGGCAGGACCCTGATGTCGTTCTGGTCGGCGAAATGCGCGACCTGGAGACGATAGAATCGGCGCTAAGAATTGCCGAGACGGGCCACTTGACGTTCGCGACTCTGCACACAAACTCGGCCGTTTCGACTATCAATCGCATCATCGATGTCTTCCCCTCAATGCAGCAGGCGCAAGTGCGCGCCCAGTTGTCGCTGACGCTGGAAGGCATTCTCTGCCAGACCCTGCTTCCGCGCGCGGACGGCCGCGGCCGAGCGCTGGCGATGGAGATTCTGATTCCCAATTCGGCAATCAGAAATCTGATTCGTGAAGACAAGGTCCACCAGATTTATTCGATGATGCAGACTGGCCAGGACGTCCACGGAATGCAGACCTTCAACCAGTCATTGGCGACCCTGTTCCATAAGCGGCTGATTAGCCGGGATGTCGCCATGCAACGCACGTCCAATGTTAATGAACTCCGCGATTTAATCGAGCGGGGGTCCGGCATAAACAACGGAAACGGTTCCCAACCCAGGCCCGGTGTGCCAGCCGGAACCTATGGACAGCCGGGTCGAGTAGCTCCAAGGAGATAGTAACGACTTCCCTGAACTGCCAGTGGGAACCTTCACACTGGCCCAACGAGAGAACTGACTACGAACCCTGAATACCCAGAAACGGAGTGCTGAGAAATGCCAACCTACGTTTTTAAAGGTCGCAACCGGATGAACGAGATCGTGGCGGGCGAGCGCGTCGCCGACGACCGCGAGGCGCTGCAGCAGATCCTGCGTCGCGAACAAGTGACTCTGACTTCGGTGAAAGAGAAGGGTCGAGAGATCGGAATCCCGAAGCTGGTGGGCCGCCGCAAAGTCAATTCGAAGGACCTGGCGATCTTCACGCGCCAATTCTCCGTCATGATCGATGCCGGATTGCCGCTGGTCCAATGCCTGGACATCCTCGCGCAGCAGCAACAGAACAAGTATTTCCAGCAAGTGCTGGCCCAGGTGCGGCAAGACGTCGAAGAGGGTTCTACTCTTGCAGCCGCAATGAGCCGTCATCCTCGGGTATTCGACCAGCTCTATTCGAACATGGTCGAAGCTGGCGAAACCGGCGGTATTCTCGATCTGATCTTGCAGCGGCTTTCAACGTTTATCGAGAAGGTCGTGAAATTAAAACGGGACGTGATGTCGGCGATGATCTATCCGGCCGCGGTAATCCTGCTCGCGATCATCGCTGTCGCGGTGATCATGATCGTCGTTATCCCACAGTTCCAGTCGATCTTTCTTGGGCTGCTTGGACCAGGCGAACCCCTTCCCCTGCCAACGCGCATCGTGGTTGGAATCAGCAACTTTTTGGCGGGCTGGGGCGGCTTGTGCACGTTGGTGGTCATCATTGGCATCGTAGTGGCGATACACTTCTACCGCAAGACTCCAAAGGGACGAAAACGAATTGATACGATATTGCTCAAGGTGCCGGTCATCGGATCGATCCTGCTGAAGATCGCGATCGCGCGCTTTTCGCGGACACTGTCCACGCTGTTGTCTTCCGGTGTGCCGATTTTGCAATCGCTGGACATCACTGCACGCACCGCCGGCAATACGGTGATCGAAGATGCCATCATAAACATTCGCACGGCTGTCGAGCAGGGCAAGAGTTTCGTCGAGCCTTTGCGAGCGGCGGAGATTTTTCCGCATATGGTCGCCCAGATGGTGGGTATCGGCGCGGCCATTGCCAACCTGCTAACTTTGATTGAACCTGCTTTGATTGGATTTCTTGGAGTAACAATCGGATCGATTGTCATCGCGATGTACATGCCAATGTTCGCGCTGATCGGCAAGCTGTCGCAGGGCCATTGATCCTAAGCTCGGGCGAACCATTCAGCGGTTGCCTGCAGTCCTTGCGCTAAGCCAATCTTCGGCGCGTAGCCCAGTAACTCGCGCGCGCGACTGATATCTGCAAGGCTGTGCAGGATGTCGCCGGTCCGCGCCTCCTTGTATTCCGGCTCAATATCGTCGCGGCCCGTGACCTCTTTCAGGCGTCGAAAGAGTTCATTGATGGTCACTTGTGCGCCGTTGGCAATGTTGATTACTTCTCCGATTCCCTTATCCACTTCCGCGGCCAGCAAGTTGGCTTCGACTGCGTTGGATATGTAAGTGAAATCGCGAGTCTGCTCACCGTCCCCATAAATCACTGGCCGCTCTCCTTTCATCAGGAAATCGATAAAACGCGAGACCACGCCCGAGTAAGGTGAACCAGGATCCTGGCGAGGGCCAAACACATTGAAGTAGCGGAGGCAAATCGTTTCGAAATTGTAGGTGCGCGTGAAGACCTGGCAGTAGTATTCGCCGACAAGTTTTGCTGCGGCGTAAGGGGAAAGCGGCTCTGGTCGCATGGATTCGACCTTAGGCAGAGTTGGCTGGTCACCGTAAGCTGAGCTCGACGCTGCATAGATTAAGCGCCGCACCCGCTTTTCTTTTGCCGCCAGCAGCAAATTGAAAGTGCCCTCAACGCAAGCAAGGTGAGTTTCGCGCGGGTTAGCAACCGAACGAGGCACCGATGGTAACGCGGCCTCGTGAAAAATTATTTCCACGTCCTCGACCGCCTTGCGAACGGTTGCGTCGTTGGCCAGATCGCCTCTGATGAAATCAACCTTCGCGCCGATCGCCTCAATATTCTCCAGATGACCGGTGCTGAGATTGTCGATCACCCGTACCGACGCGCCGCGCGCCGCGAGCGCTTCCGCAATATGGGAACCAATGAAACCCGCCCCACCTGTTACCAGAGCAATGCCGGAAAGAGCCATGGATGTTCTTCAGCTTTCGTTTCTGGGGCAGACTCTCCTGATCTAGGGGCTGTCTCTTGGAGGCCGCGCAATTTTCTCGGAATGACGCTCGATTAGGAACGCGCCTATCTTCCGACGCCAACGTATTCGAATCCCAACTCGCGCATATCGGTAGGCTCGTAAATGTTGCGCAAGTCCGCGATCCTTGGTGTCTTCATCAAACCGCGAATGCGTTCCATGTCCAGGGCGCGAAATTGATTCCACTCGGTCACAAAAACCAGCACTTCAGCTGCCGTAACCGCCGCGTACTCGTCCGCGGCGTATTCGATCTGGGGCAGCAGCCTCTCGACCGCCGGGCTTGCAACCGGGTCGTAGGCGCTAACCGTGGCGCCGCGGTCGATTAACCCGCGAATAATGTCGAGCGCGGGCGCCTCGCGAATGTCATCCGTTTCGGGTTTGAACGCCAGGCCAAGTACTGCGACTCGCTTTCCCTTAAGTCCCCCGGCCAGCCTTTCAATCTTGGGCACCATCGACTGGCGCTGGAGCTGGTTAACTTCGATTACGGCATCGACAATTCGCGTCTCGCAGGAGTACCGCTGGGCAATTGACGATAACGCCCGCGCATCTTTTGGGAAACATGAGCCTCCAAAGCCGGGCCCCGGATGAAGAAACTTGGCGCCAATTCTGCGGTCCATGCCAATAGCCCGCGCTACCTCATGCACGTCGCAGCCAATTTTCTCGCAAAGATTTGCGATCTCGTTGATAAAAGAAATCTTGGTTGCCAGGAAGGCATTGGCGGCGTACTTGATCAGCTCCGCGCCTTCAACCGACGTAATCACGAAAGGCGTTTCGATCAAGTAAAGCGGCCGGTATAGATCGCGCATCACTTCGATCGCCCTGGCGTCGGCGCTCCCGATTACGACGCGATCAGGGCGCATAAAATCACTAATCGCAGCGCCTTCTCGCAAGAATTCCGGGTTTGAAACAATGCCAAACTGGACTGGAGTAGCTTGGTGTTCGCGGATGAGCGTCGCCAAACGATTGCCGGTTCCAACCGGAACCGTTGATTTGGTGACCACAACTTTGTAGTCATTCATGCCGGCGGCGATGGCGCGCGCCGCCTCATCGACGTGGGTCAAATCCGGGGATCCGTCGTCTTTGGACGGAGTGCCGACCGCGAGGAAAATCACCAGCGACTCTTTGATCGCCGACTCTACGTCTGTAGTAAAACTTAGCCGGCTCGCTTGCAGATTCCTCTTGAGCAGCTGATTCAGGCCGGGTTCGTAGATTGTCATTTGGCCCTGAGCGAGCCGGGTGATCTTTTCGGCGTCCGTGTCTACGCACGTAACATCAACGCCGAATTCTGCGAAGCATGCTCCGGTGACCAGTCCAACGTAGCCGGAGCCAATGACGGCTATGTGCATTTCGGGTTAAGACTTGAGTGGGGTCCCAACTAAAACTTACGGGTCACGCGCTCGGTGGTCGCGTGACCCGCAAGGTTGTAGTCAATAGCCGCGCGCCAGGCACGCCGGCAGCCAGCTTTGGGCAGAAGTTACTTCGTCGGGCTAACGACCGTAACACTGCCGCCGAAGTTCAAATCGTTGTTATGCGTTGCGGCGATAAACGCTGCGGCGACGGCGCCACCGGCGGCGAGCAACAGGGCTGCAAGAGCGCCACCGCTCAACTTGCCGAAGGAGTCGTTTCTGGTCAAACGCGTGCAACGCGATCCGGGCTGTGCTGTACCTGCAGATTCAGAAGTTCCAGCAGCCACGGCCTTCGTGTTCCCACCGGCCCGCAAATCAACAAGACCGCTCTGGGAAGCGACGATTGTGTTCCCGCACTCGACATCAACCATAAACGTCGCAGCTTGATGCGCGTCTGAGACCGCTGCGGCATCCTTTGTGGTAACGATCGCCGACGTCCCCGCGAGCGTCGAGACCTGAACGCGGCCCGCTTCAAGCGAACCGGAGATATTGGCGTCGCTGAAGCTGAGCTTAATCGCGGTATTCGGTAACAGCTCGACCCGGCCCAGTTTCCCCAAACTAATCGTCGCGCTGCTATTCGCCGCAGTTGCGATTACGCTATCAGAGAAAACTGTGGCGCCCGAGATTGCGGCCTGGCCATTCACGGTGACTTGACCGGAAACCGAAAGCTCGCCCGATGGTCCCTTCTGCCCTGGCGATGCCAGCGCCACCATTGAGTAAACGCTTAACACGGCAACCGCGATACAGAATGCGATGGACTTACGGCTCCAAGTTCTGCTAATCATCATTTCCTCCAGTAGAAGTGAACAAGTTTTGTAAAAGCAAACTGCGATCGACTTTAGCCTCGCAGTAGACGGCAACGCTACATCCGTCCAAGAACCAAATCCGCGCGCGCGCGCGATTTCTTAATCAATGAAGGCTAGGCCTTTACAGGCCATAAAAGTCTATGTCTTTTTACATGAACTCCAGCCCCCGTGTCAACAGCTAATACCTTGGGTTACAAGGTCTAAGCCACTATATTCTCTAGCTTTCGGGAAAGATAACACGCACCTGCTCCGCTGTAAAGGGCTTTTTTTGCCGCGGGCGGTCAAGATTAGCTCTTCCTCGGAGAGGTTCGGATGGGTCCCGAGGTTGTTCCGTTATTCTTTAATAATCGCAAGCAAAACCAGATAAACCCGCGGGCGAAAAGACTCCCCCAGGCTACCTGGGAATCGCACGACGTGGCCGCGTCACAGTCTGACCAGCGCCCTGACCTTTCGCATCCGCGGCATTCACATTCTGCGGCAAGGCCGATCGCGAGACGTCTACACTTTGCTTCTGCATCAACTCAGCCTGCTCGTACGGGTCGAGCCTCGCAAACAGATAAAACACCTCACCCGCGTGCGCTACGCCCAGAAATCTAAACTTGTTAGCCAGAACCTCGTTCGGACGAAAGGCTGCTGGATTCGGCGGCCTCTCAAACAGCGTACGAAGCTCGTCTACGGCCACAGCTTCGAGTTCAGGTACGTAATCGTTTCCGCTATCGCGGACCAACTTGATCGCCATCTGCCTCAGCGCTCGGATTCGATTTGAATTGCGACGGTAATAAGCCGCGGAGATCTCTCTTCGACTATTTCGGTCATCAACTACTTCTTGTTCATTGCTTAGGTAGCCGAGATAGGCTCGCATCACCGGGCCAAAGCTCGATCCGTTGTCGCCATTTGATTGACCCTGGGTCACCACACCCAGCGCCAGCAAAATCGAACATGCAAACAAGAGCCGCGCAAGTGCGCTCAACTTAACCATCGAACTACCCTCATCAAACGTCAGTCCGCAAGTACTTTAACGCATACCCAACGGCAAACCAATTCATGCTTTCGTATTAGTATCCGCGGATTATACTCGCTCAATGATCAGGCTGTATTGCGCCTCCCATTCAGCAGTGTTACATTTCAATTTCAAAGGTGAGCGGCGATTTTAACAGCAAGGACTTCTCTGGAAAGCGCGTGGCGCTTGGCGTAACCGGCGGCATCGCTGCTTACAAAGCCATCGAGGTGCTGCGCGGATTGCAGCGTGCGGGCTGTGAAGTGCGAGTCGCCATGACGCGCCATGCCTGTGAATTTGTTCAACCGCTCACATTTCGCGCTCTCTCTGGCTCTCACGTCGTAGTGGACGACTACGCTGCCGATAATCCTGATCCGATCGCCCACATCACCTTCTCGCAAACGGTAGACCTCTTCGTGGTCGCGCCCGCAACTGCCAACACGCTCGCAAAGTTCGCCAATGGGGTTGCCGATGACTTTTTGACCACGACCTATCTGGCGTGCACGGCTCCGGTGCTGGTCGCGCCGGCCATGAACACGTCCATGCTGGAGCACCCCGCGACTCAGCGCAATCTTCAGAAACTGCGCGCCGATGGAGTGCACATCATCGAGCCCGACAAAGGCGAGATGGCCTGCGGCACAATTGGCCCAGGCAGGCTTAGCGAGCCTGACGCTATCGTGACAGTCGCTCTGGAGATTCTGAGCAGCAGAGCTCGAGCGATTACGAATCGCGGCTCCGCTAATCGAGATCTAACAGGCGAAAGCATTCTGATCACGGCCGGTGCGACGCGTGAGCCAATCGATCCGGTTCGGTTCATCTCAAATCGTTCATCGGGCCGCATGGGCTTCGCGCTGGCCTCGGCCGCGCGGGATCGTGGCGCGAAAGTCACTTGCGTCACCGGGATAACCAGCGTCGCGCCACCAGCGGGGGTTAATATCATCAACGTTGGTTCAGCCGAAGAAATGCATCAGGCCGTCGCGCGCGAAAGCAACACTGCAACTGTGTTCATCGCCGCGGCTGCCGTATCCGACTATCGCACTAAGCAGCCATCGCAATCGAAGCTTAAGAAGTCGGAAGCGGAGTTGGAATTGAAACTCGAGCGCACGCCAGACATCCTGCGCGCAGTAGCCCAATCGCGCCGCAACGGCCAGCTCATCGTAGGTTTCGCGGCTGAAACCGATGACCTGCTAACTAACGCGCGGGAAAAACTGACCGCGAAGGGCCTTGATGCAATCGTCGCCAACGATGTCTCCCGCGCAGATTCAGGTTTCGATACCGAGAACAATGCAATCGTTATTATGGTCCGCGACCAACCGGACCCTATCCAGTTGCCATTGATGTCCAAGCTCGAGGCGGCCCATCGAATTCTTGATGAAGTTGTAAAGCTGCGCCGCGCGAACGTGACGGCCAAAACCGCTTCCGGAGAAAGCCGCTAAGTTCTAAAGCCCATGAGTGCCGACCCGACCACGAGCGAACTGCTCGAGTTGCTGCGCGAAACGCGTGAGTACTCGCGTTACTTTGGCGAGCTTGGGGTCGAAACCGCGGAACCCGCGATAACCCCGGAACGAACTTCGGCTGTGCGCGAGACGCAAGCGAAGCCTCGGCTTCAGTCAACGGCGAAGCCCGTGGAGATCGTTCAGCCGGCAGCAGTCACCGCCAGCGACCCCACGCAGCAAGATTCTCTATTCGGCGACCTCGCTCAACCGAAACCCTCTCTGTATCAACTCCAAACCAAAGAGAGCATGGAAGACATCTGGCGCGACATTGGGGACTGCACGCGTTGCGGCTTGTGCGAAGGACGAACGCAAGTCGTCAATACTCATGGAAATCACAAGGCGCGTTTGATGTTTGTCGGCGAAGCTCCCGGCGCTGACGAAGACGCGCAGGGCAAACCGTTCGTAGGCCGCGCCGGTCAGTTGCTGACAAAGATTATCGAAGCTATTGGTTTCAAGCGCGAAGAGGTCCTGATCGGAAACGTCAATCGTTGCCGTCCGCCGGGCAATCGGCAGCCGACGCTCGAAGAAGCCGCCATTTGCCGGCCGTTTCTGTTTCGCGAGATCGCCGCCGTGCAGCCCGACGTGATCGTCGTAATGGGAAACACCGCGCTGCGCAATCTCCTTGAAGTGCGCGAGGGCATCACGCGCGTGCGGGGACAGTTCCAGGACTTTCGCGGCATCAAAGTCATGCCGACTTTTCATCCCGCTTATCTGCTGCGCGATCCTTCGAAGAAGCGCGAAACCTGGGAAGACCTGAAGAAGGTTCGCGACTATCTCGACACCACGACGCCGACGCGTTTGGATTCTTAATCGAACCGCACTTTCAATAGCGACGCACTTCGCGCTAACCTTCCCCGCGCAATCCGAATCGCGCATCTTCGATGACCTCGGCACCTCAATCTTTCAGAAACGAAGTTGCGCCGCAGTACGCGCAGGTCGCGGTTGCGGTGCATCTCACGAAGACGTACACGTATCGCCTGACGGCCGCGATGCAGAAAGCGGCGCGCGTCGGTTCACGCGTGATGGTCCAGCTCGGCAGAAAACCCACCACCGGCTACATCGTGTCGTTGCTGCCACACCTGAGAACCGGCACCAGTCTGATCGAGTCGGAAATTAAAGACGTCCAGGAATTGCTGGACGTAGATCCGCCGTTGACCCCGGAGGTTCTGGAGATCACGCGTTGGGTCGCCGATTACTACGCCGCGCCCTGGGGCGAAGTAATGCGCGCGGCGCTGCCGGCCGGCATCAACGCTTCCGTCGAACAGACCGTTTCAATCACGCCGCGCGGACGAGAAGAACTTGCGGGGTTGTCAGTACCATCTGCGTTGGCGGGTGGGTCCCGAAATACGGACACGAAAGTGCGCGCGCTGCGCTTGCTCACCGACGAAGGCGAGTTCGAAGTCAATGCGTTCTGTTTGCGCCTGGCCGCAAGCAGGACTCCGAAGTGGCTGCGAGAGATGGAGCAAGCAGGCGTGATTGCCCGCTCATATCGGACGCGCTCGACGCCCACGCGCGCCAAACGACGAAAGGCCGTCCGGCTGGTCAAGCCTGCGGTCGCTGAATCTCAAGCTGACGCCAAAGCCGTGCGGCCGCGCGTAACTGAAGCACAAAAACGCGTGATCGAGACACTGCGCGCCGACGGTGAAGAAATGGCGGTTAGTGATCTGATCAAAACCGCGAACGTGAGCGAGTCGGCGATTCAGACACTCCTGAAAAGAGGCGTGATCGAAGCTTTCGAAGCAGAGGTGCGCCGCGATCCTCTGGCGCTGGCTGAGCTGCCGGACACGGAAGTTTTCAAACTAACGAAGGCACAGGCGGCCGCGCTGCAAGCGATTGAGAAACGAGCCAGCGAACGAAACTTCGCGACGATGTTGCTGCATGGCGTCACGGGTAGCGGCAAGACCGAAGTTTATATTCGAGCGATGCGCGATGCGCTCAAGGCGGGCCAGGGCGCAATGATGCTGGTGCCGGAGATCGCTCTGACGCCGATTCTGTCACGGCGGCTGCGCGCGCACTTTGGCGATCAGATCGCGATCTTTCATTCGGCGCTGTCGAAGGGCGAGCGCTTCGATGAGTGGTCGCGCCTGCGCTCAGGCGAGGCGCGGATTGTGCTCGGCACGCGTTCGGCCGTATTTGCGCCGGTTGAAAACCTGGCAGTGATTATTATTGACGAAGAGCACGACACTTCTTACCGGCAAGAGGAGTCGCCATTCTACAACGCGCGCGACACCGCGATCGTCCGGGCTCAGAAAGAATCAGCGGTCGTGGTGCTCGGCTCGGCCACGCCTTCGCTGGAATCCTTTCACAACGCGCAGAGCGGCAAGTATCAATATCTGAACCTTCCTGATCGGGTCGCGAACCGGCCGATGGCCCAAGCCGAGATGATCGATATGAGGGAGGTTTTTGCGCAGCGAAAGAAACCGGCAATCTTCTCTGACCAGTTGCTCGAGGCCATCGAACAAACGCGCACGCGCAGAGAGCAAACGATCATCCTGCTCAACCGCCGCGGCTACTCGAGCTTTATCTTGTGCCGCTCATGCGGCGAGTCGATCAGTTGTCCTAACTGCGACGTTACCCTCACTTATCACCAGGCCGATCGTACCCTGGTCTGCCACTATTGCAATCATCACCAGCGCGCGCCTTCGCAATGCCCCGTGTGCACCAGCAAATTTATCTATTACATCGGCGAAGGCACCGAGCAGATCGAGGAACTCCTGCGCAAGCGCTTTCCCGAATTGCGCATCGGCCGCATCGATCGCGACACCAAACAGCGTCGCCGTGAATTCGAAACGACGCTGCTCGATTTCGCCAAAGGCGAGATCGATCTGCTGGTCGGGACGCAGATGCTGGCGAAGGGACACGACTTTCCCAATGTCACGCTGGTCGGCGTCGTGTCGATTGATGCCGGGTTGGCTTTGCCTGACTTTCGCGCCGCAGAGCGCGCCTTTCAGTTGATTACCCAGGTTGCAGGGCGCGCCGGCCGCGGCGATTTGCCCGGACGCGTTTTGATCCAGACCTATCATCCGCACCATTACGCTCTGCGCCACGCGTGCGCGCAGGACTATCGAGGGTTCTATGACGAAGAGATTCGCCACCGGCGCAATCACGGCTATCCGCCGTTCGTCGCGCTGGCCTTGATGCTGATTCGTCACAAAGATGCGGCGCGAGCGAATGCCATCGCGCACGAACTGCGAAACGCTCTGGTGAAAGCAAACGAAGCGCACACATGTCGCATTCTCGGCCCCGCGCCGGCGCCGTTCGCGCGTCTGCGCGGCGAGCATCGCGTGCAATTGCTCGTGAAGGCGCGCAGCCGCAAGCAAATGCGCGCCGTGATCGATGAAGCCTTAAAGACTTTTGAAGAAGCGGGAAATGATTCGCGTGCGGTGACGTTGGAGGTCGATCCGGTAAGTATGATGTGATTCCCTGTCGAGGTCGAGCTCTAAATTCCCCTCTCCCTCTGGGAGAGGGGTTGGGGGCGAGGGCCTTGGGCGCGCACTAAACCCTCTCCCCGAACCCTCTCCCAGAGGGAGAGGGAGAAAACTACTTTGTCTGATTTCCCAAATATTGCGCTAAACTCACGGCCATGAAACTTTCCGAACTCGCCGCGCAGACCGGCGCGACTTGTAGCCCGAGCGCAGGCGACATCGAGATCGAGAGCGCAGCGGGGCTCGATCAAGCGGAGCCCGGACAAGTCACGTTCCTGTCCAACCCCCGCTACACATCGCGAGTGAAGACGACGAGCGCTTCGGCTATTTATGTTGGCGAAGACGTCGAGGTCGCCCGCGATGACATCGCCCTGCTGCGCGCGAAAGATCCTTATCTTGCGTTTACGCGCGCAATGATTGTTTTTCATCCCGGACCAGATTTCGAGTCGTACTGGGATCCCACCGCGGTGATTGATTCAAGCACGCGCATTCCTAAAGAGGTTTTCATCGATGCTCACGTCGCTATCGGGAAGAATGTTGTGATTGGGGATCGTGTGCGCATTCATGCGAATGTTACGATCTACGATAACGTCACCATCGGCGATCATTCGGAAATTCATTCCGGCGTCGCGATTCGAGAGAACTCAATCATCGGTCAACGTGTCATCGTCCACAATAACGCCGTGATTGGCAGCGATGGTTTTGGTTTTGCTAAGGATGAGGAACGCCGCTGGCTGAAGATTCCGCAAACCGGTCGGGTTGTGATCGAGGATGACGTTGAGATTGGCGCCGGCACAACAATCGATAAGGCTTCAACCGGAGAGACGCGTATCAAGCGCGGCGCCAAGCTCGACAATCTGGTTCAAGTAGGCCACTCTTGCGAAGTCGGCGAGGACGCCTTGCTGTGTGCGCAAGTCGGAATGGCCGGCAGCTCGCGCGTCGGCGATCGCGTTATTCTCACCGGACAGGTGGGAATCGGCGGTCACATTACCGTGGGCGACGACGCGATACTTTATCCGCAGAGCGGGGTTCCAAACGACGTCGCGGCCGGTGAAGTCCTGGTCGGCACGCCCGCGTTTGAAGTGAGCGCTTTCTGGCGAGCGATTGCCGTCTTCAAGAAGTTGGGAGACATTCCAAAGCGAATTCGCGGTCTGGAACAGAGATTGGATGAGATTGAGAAATCAAAATCTCAGTAGTGACGAGCATCACTGGTCACGGGCGGAAATTCGAACGGCCTTTTTGTTCTGGCTCTTCTGGTCGGCCTATGTCCTGCTCTCAGCAATCCTGATCGCGTCGCTGCTCACTGACTGGCCGGCATTTCTGCACGAACACGTGACCTTCTAAGTAATCGCGCCGCCATCTACGATCACTACTTCGGCATTCATGAACGAATTACGATCGCTAACCATGAACGCGGCGAACTCCGCCAACTCTTCGGGACGACCCAGGCGGCCCGCCGACGCCCAGAAGTCGTGCATCTGCAAGAGTCGTTCGGGCAAAGCCTTAGCCAATTCCGTATCGAAGATTCCGGCAGCGATCGCGTTGACGCTGACGCCGAACGTTCCCGCCTCGCGCGCCAGGCATTTCGTAAAGCCGATCATCGCGGCCTTTGAGGTGGCGTAGTGCACTGAAGTCGGCAGCGCGCGCATGGCGCCGATCGAAGTGATGTTCAGAATCTTGCCAAAGCGCTGGCGAATCATCTGCTTGTAGATCGGCTTGGTCACGGCGAACAGACTGCCCACGTTCGTGTTGATGACCTCGTCCCAGGCGCGATCAGTGGTCGTGGCAAAGTTGTCGCCGCGATTAATGGCGGCGTTGTTGACGAGAATATCGATGCCGCCCCAGGCGTGAACGAGATCCCTGGTCAGGTGTTTCATGCCAAAGCGATCCGTGATGGACACTTTGTAAGCCAGCGCCCGGCGCCCGAACTCTTCGATCTTTTTCCGGGTTACTTCGGCAAGGTCATCGCGCGAACCATAGCTGAACGCGACGTCGGCGCCCTCGCGGGCAAAGACATCGCACAGCGCCTTGCCAATGCCGCGCGTGCCACCGGTTATGAACGCGCGCTTTCCTTCGAGCAACAGACTCACTCTTTACACTCCCCTGCGGGACCGATGCGCGACCGCAGCGGCCACTTTTCGAAACGGTTTGATGAGCTTAAACAAGACGGGGATTAAATCGCGAAGCCTAGGTCTCAGTCAAGACGAGCGCCAAAACCGGGCGATCAAGCAACGCGCTCGGCCAGCGATTCATTGTCCGCGGTCGCGGCTTTCGGTATCAGCGCGGTGATCTCTTCAACGATGCGCTTCGTGGCATTCGGCAGAGCGATGGTGATGGTGGCCGCGCGCAGCGCCGCGTAGTGTTTGGAATCGTCTATCATGCGACGCACGATGGGAACAATATCCGAAGCGCGTTGCAGCAGGACGGCGGCGCCGCCTTTCACGATCAAGTTCACGGTGCCGGCTTCCTGTGGCATTGGCCGAGTCGTAACGTCAGCGATAATCGGCACGCGACAATTCAACGCTTCGAACGTGCTCAGTCCGCCAAGTTTTGAAATCATCACGTTAGCGGCGCGCATTAGCTGCTCGACTTCGTCCGAATAACCGATTACCTTGACCGGAAACCTGGCCTCAGCCGCTACGATTTCGGCTTCGGTCTTTAAAGCCTCATTTTTGCCGGCCAGAAAAATTGCCTGCACGTCCAGCTCGCCACGCACCAGCTCGCGAAAGATTTCCGGAACGTTGCCGCCGCCTTCCCAGCCGGCATTAAGAAAGACGGTGAACTTTTCGGCGTCGAGACCGAGCGCCGTGCGTGCGGCCTGCGCCGCCTGCTCGCCGGGAAAGGCGAACTTCGGATGCACCGGCATGCCGGAGATTTTGATTCGTTCCGGCGCGATGCCATAGTCGATCAACTGCTGTCGCGCTTCCCCGCTGGCGACCAGATACAGGCTGACGTCGTCGCACGCCCAGCCTTTCCAGAAACCATAGTAGGGATCGGTGACCACGGTGACGAGCGGAATGCGATCCGCAAGTTTCAACTCCCGGAGCACGCGCGCGAAGATATGTTGGGTCAGCGGATGGACGCTGACGACGATGTGCGGACACCAGCGCTCAAACAGTCCGCGCACATAAACGATGCTGCGCGAATGAAAAAACTCGCGCGTCTCAGGCCGGACGCGATTGATGGCCCAGTAATAGTACTTCATCCAGTGCTGCTTGTTGCGCAAAAGCCAGTTGTAGACGCGCACGAGCCGGGCAGCAATCGCCGCCGACTCTTCGACGGCGCGCACGACGCGAATCGCGTAAGACTCGCCTTTGACGAAGCTCTCAATGCCCGCGACAATTGCCGCCGCAGCCGAGCGATGGCCGCCGCCGGTGTCGGACGAGATGATTAGAATTTTTGGGGCGTTAGGATTCATCATGCGCTGAGCGGTGTTTAGAGTACCAACTCTAGTTGGGCCCTTTTGCTACTAAAAAAACCCGAACTAAAGTCGGTGCTCCGAAACCCCTGTTTCACACATTGACCCTGATCCCATCGGCTTGAGGTTCAGCTTGTTTGTCGAATTCCCGCCGCGCTTTCTTCATCTCGCGCTCGATCTTCTTGATCTGGATCAGGTGCTTCGGATTAAACGGCAGCGACGGATAGTAGCAATTCGATTCGTGCGTACAGAAGCAACCGTTTGCCGCGTGCTTGCGGCGCGCTTTCATCTCCGGTGACAGCCAGAGCCCTTGAAAGTCCCAGTTGTGATCTCGCAGATTGCCGATGGGCGCCAGATTCTCGCAAGACGACAGTGTGCCTTCGTCGTAAATCACAGCACCGGCCGTGCCTGCGTAACAAGTCAATTGCGCTTGCTGCGTCTCCTGCGTCTTCGTGATCAGGCCGTGCATGTAGATGTCGATCGCCGCTTTGAAGAAGCCGGCGTTGCCTAATTAAAGTTGACCTTGTCCGGTTTCAGATCGTGTTTCAGAAAGTCGTACCAGTCGAAGATCGTGTCCTGATTCGAATGCATGAAGCAGGTGCAGGTCTGTATGTCGAGCCGCGGATACTGTTTCTTGATCGCCTGCAACTCGCGCGCGGTGTCAATCGCAATCGTCCACGAGCCGGGCTTCTGCCGAATCTTGTCATGCTGTTCTTCCAGGCCATCGATTCCCAGCGCGACGGTGACGTTTAAGTTCGGACACTCGTCCATGATGCGCATCACGTCGGGAAAGATTCGCTTCTGAATCTGACCGTTCGACATCACGTAAACCGATTCCAGATTGTTGTGGCGATAGAACGAGTTGACGATTTCCGGCAGGTCTTTGCGCGTGAACGGTTCGCCGCCGGCGAGAATCAACACGCCCAGATTGCCTCCGAGCGTTTCGGCAATGCGATCAATCTCGTGCGGCTTCATCTGCAGTTTCTTGCGCGGCCGGTCGTCGAGTTCGTCGGTGAAAAAGCAGTGCGTGCAGCGCATGTCGCACACCGACGTGACCAGAATGTTCAGCAAAACCGGCGCAAATGGCTGGCCCAGCGCAAGTTTCTGATAACGCTTCAGTAGTTCTCTGGTGGTGTAATCCATGAAAGCCTCTTAACTCTCAATTCGATCGACAAACAAGTCATCCACAGGCATTGACCAGCCAGGCACGCCCGGCTCGGCGTCCGCAATGTCGCCGCGACGAAATATCCTCGGCACGTCCGGCGAATAGATGCTGTACAATTTCACGACATCCTCACTCAAAAGATTGACGTCCCAAACCGCCAAGGTGCGCGCCGCAAAATAGTCGGCGCGTTTGTTCGCGATAGCGGCCTCAGCCGTTGGTCCATAGTCGCCCTCACTGCGAACCTCAACCGCGAAATCGGGAGCGCCTTCGAAGAATTTCATGCCCGTCCACTCGCCTACATAGAACGCAGCATCAGGACTGAACGATTTGCGATTTGATAGATTGACAATGAACGCTGCGTTATCCGTAACCGCCAATCCACTTTTGGTTCGGCGCGCGTGCTCGCGCAAGCTTGCGAAGATTTCAGCCGCAGCATAGCTGGGAGCGGCGCCAGTTGGGGACATAAGAAAAATCTCTCCGTTGACGATTTCCGCCTTTTGCTCACTCGGCAGAGCGTATAGGTTATCGATTGTGGCTTCTAGATTGGCGACCATGGCACTTCAGGATTGTAGCACAATGCATTGTTCGATCTT
>WNFD01000585.1_pt1 | contig 59235 bp, 53 predicted proteins | sample 5400491 | NCBI WGS metagenome assembly WNFD01 (sample SAMN13153343, study PRJNA577476) | soil metagenome | isolation source: 120 cm saprolite under Douglas fir tree site 2 hole 2 replicate 2 | place: USA:California | collected 2015-04-18 | reverse complement strand
CTCGGTCCGGGCACGTCCACCTGACCGGACTGCGCCTGCTCGCGCCGCACCTGACAGCCGAGAATCACTGCGAGGTGCTCGCCGAGGCGGCAGGCAAGACGAAGCGCGAGATCGAGGAGTTGGTCGCGCGTCTGGCGCCACAGCCCGGGTTGCGCCTACGATCCGGAAGCTCCCGGAGCGGCCCGCTCCAGCCACAGCGGAACCGCTTGCCCTCGCCCTCGAACCAGCGCCCGCGAGGCCCCCGCCGCGCGAAGACCATCGGCGCTCCATCGCGCCGCTTGCAGAGAAGATGTACCAGGTAGAGTTCACCGCAGACCAGGAACTTCACGACAAGCTCCGACAGGCACAGGACTTGCTCCGGCACCGTGTTCCGGATGGAGACCTGGCCTGCATCGTCGAGAGGGCGCTCGACTTGCTGATCGACCACGTGAAGAAGGAGCGGTTCGGGGTCGGTCGGAAACCTCGGCAGCCGTCCGCCGTGGCCGTGCAGGAGGAGGCCTCCTCCCGCCACATCCCGGATGCAATCAAGCGGAAGGTCTACCAGCGTGACGGCGGGCGTTGCATACGCGTCTCGACTTGTTCTGGGCCGGGACGCGACGCGTTAAGAGAGGCCACGCGCCAATTGGACCTGCTCGGCCAGCAGACACCCTAGGCCGCGCGGAGGCCCGGGGCCTGCGTTACCTCCGATCTGGCTCCCCCTTGAAAAGCACTGGAGACCGACGGTCGTTCTTCCTCCCGAGGTGGATTTCGCGAGCGACCCACTCGAAATCGGGAGGAAGAAGTGACGAATCATGAGAGCTCCCTCCCCCCTCGACCCCCCAATAGATCACGGTCGACACAACGGAGCATCGAAGCTCGCTCCGCCGCTCGCTCGTGAGCTGCTAGAAGGCCATCAATACGTTGGCGCTCGCGCCGCCGAAGCGGGCGTTGCTGATCTCCCAGGAAAGGAGCGCGCGCAAGGAGACCGGCCCCAGGGACAGGTCGCACGAGCCGTAGAGCTTGTCCTGGTAGGGCGCCGCGGAAAAAGCGGAGGCGCCCGTCTGCTGCAGGACTGGGATCGCGAGCACGTAGCCCACCTCCCACAGCGCGCTCCCCGCCTCCCGCTGCGCGGCGATCCGCGCGGCGGGCTCGCGCCGCGTCAGCCGGTAGGCGCCGCCCCCCTGGTTGCCGATCGCTTCGCCGGTGAGCGCCCGCACTCCCAGCCGGGGGCGCCAGCGCGTGCCGGCGAGCGGCGGCAAGAGCCCTTCGACCCGGAGCGTGGCGACCGTCTGGCGCACGTCCGTCGACGCCCCCAGCTCGGCCAGCGCATCGTGCGTGCGCAGGACGTCGAGCAGCGCGTCGAGCTCCAGCGCGGGAGCGGCGTACCGGAGGTGGAGCGACAGCTCGCGGCGCGAGCGGGCTTCGAACGTGATCAGGGGGGCGTCGGGGAAGCTGGTCTCGCTCTCGGTGGTGGCGTCGAGGGACCCGGCGATCGACCACGCGCCCTCCTCCCAGCGCCCCTCGACCTGCGGGTGCAGCACCGGCGAGGCGCGCGTGCCGCCGTCGACGTTCGTCCGGTTGTAGAGGAACTGATCGGCGACCAGGCGGACGAGGAGGTAGCGGCGACGGGACTCGCTCGCGAAGAGGACGCTGCCTCCCACTCCGTAGTCCTGCTTTTTCGCCGCCGGCACTCCGGAGGCCCCCAGCCAGAACCCGGGTGCCAGGTTGACGAGGAAGTCTCCCACCGCGCGCGTCACCCTCCCGTCCAGGTCGAGGTCGTTGCGCAGCTCCGCGTGGAATGCGAAGCGCGTGGCGAGGTCGAGATTGAGCGCTCCGCGCTCGACCGCGTCGTATCCGCCCCCCTCGATGCTGCCCAGGTCGACCCAGGCCATCCCGCCCGGGACGAGCTGGCTTGCTTCCCACTGGGACAGGCGCCGGGGCGTGAGCTGATAGGTGTCCTGGTGCAGGAAGAACATCGGGTCGCCGAGCGACCCCGCCCACGCCGCACGCGCAGCGCAGGCGCCCAGCGCGCAGAGGAGGACGGCGCGCATCAGAAGATCACCTCGAACCCGCCGTTGAAGCCGCCGAAGTGGCCTGTGCTCACCTGGTGGCTGATCAGGAAGTGCAGCCGCACGCGCTCCCGCGGCGCCCACCGGACCGTGCCGTAGGCCTTGTCCGCCCACTGATCGAGCCGGAGGCCCGAGAGGTCTTGCGCGCTGTGGACCCGGGCGTACCCCGCTTCGAAGGTCCACTCTTCAGCGGGCCTCCACACCCCGCCCAGGCGGCCGCCCAGGTCCCAGCGCGAGAACCCGTAGGCAGCGCCCTGGTCCAGGCCGCGGGCCCGCTCCCTCCACCCGAGCGCAACCACGCGGAGCGCGATCCTGGGGAGCACCGGAGCGAGCAGGTACGCGCGCGCGTACACGAACCCGCGGCGCAGGGCGCTCTCCTGCTCCTGCTCCATCCGCGCCGAGTCGAGCCTCCGCGCGGTCACCCGCACTCCCGCGGCGAGGTTCCGCTCCGCCCAGCGCAAGTGCGCGTCGACGTCGCTGCGCTGATCGGAGGTGGCCTGCACGCCTTGAGGCGGGGCCGAGGCATAGCGAACGTCGCTGCTCGTCCCCAGGTCCGCGCGGCCCCAGGCGGAGAAGGATCCGCTGGCCCAACGCCCTTCGGCTTGCGCCCGCCACACCGGCGAGTCCCGGCTGGCGCCGGAGGGGTTCTGCAGGTTGAAGAACGCCGCGTCGTCGAGGAGGCGCAGCACGGCATAGCGCGTCCGATCCGCGCTGGTCAGCACCAGCGCGCCGCCGATGGCGCTCTGCTGCTTGACGACGTCGGGGGTGCCCGACACGGCCAGCTCCACCCCGGGCGCGATGCTGAAGAGCACGTCGGCGGCGAAGCGCGACACCTCCGCCTCGCGGGTACGGTCGTCCTGCACGTCCAGGTGGAAGCCGAGCCAGGGCAGCGCGCGCAGGTTGACCTGCGCCTCCTGCGTGGCGAACAGCTCCCGGAGCGTCACGCTCCCCAGGTCGAGCCGGACGGAGTTCGCAGACCAGCGCGACTCCTCCCAGAGGGCCTGCTCCTCGGGCGCGAAGTCGTAGAGGTCGTATTCGATGGACTTGAGCGGATCGAACAGCTCGTCGGGAGGAGAGGCGCGCGCCGCCGGAGCGAGCGCGGTCGCGAGAAAGACTGCGGCCGCGGCTCGCACGCGCCTCTCTGTGCATCAACTCCCGACGCCTGACAAGCGTGCGTTCAGTCCTCGTTCAACGGCGGGATCCGCTTCTTGATCTTGGACACCGTGTACGTCTTCACCTGGGCGGCCCATCCGGCGTCGACCGAATTGAAGCCGATCTGCCTCAGGTTCGTGTCCAGCGACAAGTTGGTCACCAGGACGAATTCCCCGCTGAACACGAGGCTTGCCGGAAAGAGGAAGCCGCGCGGCTCGCCGCGCTCGCTGATGCCATTGAAATCGCCGAGCTTGGCGATCGCCTTTCCGGTCTTGTCGACCACCACGAGCTCGTCCGCCTGGTTCGCGCACACCCAGATGTTGCCGTCTTCGTCGATGGCCAGGCCGTCCGCGCCGTTGATGCTGTTGGTGAAGACCGTGGCCGTCTCCACCCCTCCGCCAGGCGGAATCTTGACGACCGTGTCGTCTCCGGTGTTCGCGACCAACATCGCCCCGTCCTCGTCGAAGGCGATGCCGTTCGCGCCGAACGGCGGTTTGCCGGTGGTGGTGAGCAGGATGCTGGAAGCCCACCGAGACGCCGTCCCGCCGGCCGGCCCCGTCTTCCAGATGATCCCCTGGAACGAGTCCGAGACGTAGACGTTCCCGGCCTTGTCGAACGTGAGCGCGTTCAGCCCGGCGGCGGAGTTCACCTTGGTGAACAGGGTCGAGTCGCCGGTCAGCGGATTCACGTTCAGGACCTGCTGCGCTCCGAAGTCGATCACCAGCAACGCGTGCGTCGTCGGGTGGAAGTCGAGGCCCAGGAGCGCCGTCGATCCCGGCACGCCCTTCAGGCTGAGGACCCGGAGCAGCTTGCCTTCCTTGTTGAAGACGACCACATGGCCCAATCCGTCGTTGGTGCCGCGGAAATCGAAGTTGGCCACGTAGACGTCGCCGGTCCTCTTGTCGAGCGCGAGGCCCTCCGGATTCCTTTCTCCGGCGGGCAGGCGGGCGAAAGTGGTCGCCTCGCCGCGCTCCCAGGCCGGGGCGGCCGGAGAGAGGGACAAGACGGAGAGCGCCGCGAGCGCAGTGGTGCGGACGTTCATGGGGAGCCTCCTGTGGGGGGCGGCAGCATATTCCCGACTTTTCCAAGGGACAATGAGACCGAGGTGCTCTCACAGGCGCGGGTACTACCGAGACGGACCTCAGCGTCGTACGCCGGTAACGTCGATCCAAATGAGTGCCACGGCGGCTCTGCAGCAAGCGACCGTGCAGTTGGCGGCTACTCGGTTGACGCGCCGCGTCCCGTCCCGGGACGGGACGCGCTGCGTTACATCTCGCGTGCTGCTCGAACGACCGCTCGATCTGCTTCGCTCGCGGAGTTCAGCTCCCGCTGCTCGTGGTTGACACGCCTCTCGCCGACCGTTAATTGCTTCAAAAGTTTCTGAAAGTTCCGCGAATCGGAGGCACATGGCGGCGCTCACCTCAGCGGGCCTTTCGGACCTGGTCGAGGCGGCTGCCCGGCCCGAGGCCCGTCCCTCGGCCGCGCAGCTGCTGCCCGTCACCGCGGCGGCCGAAGGGCTCCCCCGGCTGGAGAGGCTCCTCGTCGGCGCCGCCCGGCGCGGCCCCCGCGAGCTGGCCCCGGCCGCCGAGGCGCTGCTCCGCTCGGGAGGCAAGCGGGTCCGCCCCCTCCTCACGCTCCTTTCCGCGCGCGCCGCGGCACCCGGCCGGCGCGCTCGAGGGCGGGTCGCGCTGGCGGTGGTCGCCGAGCTGGTGCACTCCGCGACCCTGCTGCACGACGACGTGATCGACGACGGGCTCACCCGGCGCGGCATGCCTGCGCCGCGGGTGGCGTATGGCAACGGCGTCTCGGTGCTCGCCGGAGACTGGCTGCTTGCCGCCTCCCTCGATCTCGCCCTGCGCTCCCGCGCCTCCGGCGCGATGGAAGCCCTGGTGCGGACGCTGCGGACCCTGGTGGAAGGCGAGGCGCGGCAGCTCGCCCTGCGCGGGCGCACTGACTTCACCCTGGAAGACGCCCTCACCATCGCCGCCAAGAAGACGGGCTCGCTGTTCGGTTGGTGCGGCGAGGCGGGCGCGCTGGCTGCCCGCGCCCGGCCGGCGGTGGTGGAGGCGCTCCGCGAGTTCGGCCAGCGCGCGGGCTGCGCGTTCCAGATCGCCGACGACCTGCTCGACTTCGAGGCGGATGCGGGCACGCTGGGCAAGGCGGTGCTGGCGGACGTGGCGGAGGGCAAGCCGAGCGTGCCGCTGGCCATCGCGCTCAAACGGCTGCCCGTCCTGCGCGAGGAGATGGCCAAGCTTCTCGCGGTCCAGGGCGCCGAGGCAGAGGAGCTGCAGCAGGCGCGCGTGCGCGCCTTCGCGGTCAAGCTGAACCGGACCGGCGCGCTGGGGGCGGCGCGCCGGATCGCCGAGAAGGAGCGCGACACCGCGCTCGAGGCGCTCGGGGCCGTCCCGCAGAGCTCCACCCGCGAGCTGCTGGCGCACGTGGCGCAGGTGCTCCTCTCCCGCTCGCGCTGAAGAGGAAAGAGACGATGCCCGAAGGTCCAGCAGCGGCTACACTCCCCCAGATGGCGACGCGCGAGGAAGAGCGCGAGCTCGTCCACGAGGTCGCGGACGCGGTCGGCGCGCTGATGGAGTTCTGGGGATTCAAGCGGGTGATGGGCCGGCTGTGGACGGTGCTCTACCTGACCGGCGAGCCGCTCACCGCCGCGGAGCTGTGCGAGCGGCTGGCCATCTCCAGCGGCGCGGCCTCGATGACCCTCGCCGACCTGGAGCGGTGGGGGGTGGTGAAGCGCTCGCGCAAGGCGGGCGATCGCCGCGAGTACTTCGAGGCGGAGACCGACGTGTGGAAGATGGTCTCCCGCGTGCTGCGCGAGAGGGAGCTGTCGCAGATCGAGCGGGCGGTGGAGGTCTTCGACCGCGCCCGCGAGCGCCTGCTGCGCGCGATCCCGCCCGGAGAGCAAGCGCGCGTCTCCCGGATGGCGGAGCGCATCGCCCGCCTGGGCGACCTGGCGCGGGTCGGCCGCGGGCTGCTCACCGCCGTGGTACAGCAGCACAAGGTCGACCTGGCCCCGCTCGTGCGCTTCGCCAGCCGCCGCCGATAGGGCGGCGCTGTGCTTTTCCCAGCGCGGACGCTCCGGGTTGCGGTCCGGCCGCCGCCCGATAGGGCGGCGCTGTGCTGCTTCAGAACTCGACGGAGATGCCAAAGCGCCAGGCGCGGTCACTGAGGATCAGAGTGCCCGACTTGCCGAAATCGCTCAGCCTGGTCCACGCGTACTCGGCGAAGATCGCGGTGCGCTGGATGCCCATGTCGACGTAGGCCTCGCGCGCCAGCTCGGCGTCTACGCTGCCCACGTCGAGCGCGAGCCCCAGCGCGGCGGTGTAGCCGTAGCTCCATCCCGATCCCCGCCCTCCCGAGGAGGGCTGCGAAACGTCCCCGGTGCCGTTGTACGAGGTCCAGAGCGCTGCCTGGAGCCCGGCTTGCGCGTAGGGGATCACCGGCAGCCAGCGGTAGCGATTCGCGAACCAGTCGAGGCGGTACGAGACGACGGCGCCGAACGGCACCACCATCAGGCGCGCGGTATCGCCGGACTGCTCGCCAGCTTTGTGGACCACCCCGGTGGCGGGATCGGTGTAGTCGGTCGCGTAGATGCCGTGTCCCGTGTTTTGCCAGAACCCCACCGTGCCGCCGACGAGGACCGAGCCGAACGGGTGCAGGACCTGGTAGTCCAGCTCGATCTGGAACCGCGGCGGTGCACGGCCGTGGAAGATGTCGTGGTAGGGCTGCTTGCCCGCCGTGACCAGCGACGCCTCGGTGTCGATCTGTGGATCGTAGCGGTCGATCTTGAACCCGAGGAGCCACCGGGCTGGCGGGCGGTCGAGCCCGGTCCAGTCGGCGCGCGCCGCCGGAGCGATCGCGAGCAGAAGGGCCGCCGCGGCGGTCTTGCGCCTGCGCCGGGCCGCGGCGAACGCCAGCACCGCGAAGGCGAGCACTCCGGCCTGTCCTCCGGTGGCGCAGCCTCCGCCGCCGGTTGCCGTTCCTCCCGCCTGGCGATAGCGCGAATAGAAATCGGCGATCAGCACGGGCTCGATGGGGGTCGCGCCCGAGAGCGCCGACGCGTTCTGGTACCCGTCGATGGAGCGCACGTACACATCGTAGATGACGCCGTTTTGCAGCGACGCTCCGCTGCTGTCGTGGTCGACGTCGGCGCGGGTGCCCGTGACGTTGTGCGCGGCAAACCTGGTCAAGTCGATCGTGCTCGGATCCGTGCCGTGCGGGACGACGAAGACGTCGTAGACCTGGTCGCCAGAGTCGTTCGAGGTCCAGTCGAGGACGACGTGCGAGTCGCCGGGCGTGGCCACCGGGCTGGAGGGCGCGTTGGGCGGGTTGAGCGCGAAGCTGACCTGCAGCGTGTTCGAGTTGACCGTCGGGTTTCCGCCGAACACCGCCGTGGTCACGCGGCGGACGCAGAAGAACTCGTTGAAGGGCGATGAGGCGCGGCTGGTCGTGTTCGCGCAACCGCCGGAGAAGACACTGTCGGGAAACAGCAGCTCTCCGACCCGGAGATGCAGCAGCAAGGTACCCGTCTGCGAGCTCTGATTCGGAACCGACAATTGCTGGCTCGGTGCCGGCGGGCTGCCCGGGGTGGTCGAGCAGTTGCCGGAGCCCTGGATGATCCACGCTTCGACGGTATCGACGCCGGGCGTGGGCACTACCCCGAGGTCGTAGGTGAAGTCGATCGCCTGGCTCGGGATGCAGAGCGACTTGCCGATGTTCACCGACGGGGCGCCCCCGTTGAGGAAAGTCTTGGCGAAGCTGCTGGTGATCGTGATCTGCTGCGCGAGCGCGGAGGCGGGCGCGAGCAGCGCCGCGACGAGGGCGAGTCGTGCCACGGGTGCCGAAATAGCAAACCGCGGGCCAGCAACGAAGCGAGCCCTTGCTCGCGCCACGCGCCCGGCGGCGCAGGGGACCGGACAATCTGTCCGGCCGTGGCGGCGCAGGACGGACAAACTGGCAACTCCTCAGTGCTTCAGGCCGAGCGCCGCCTCGTGCTCCCGGAGCAAGAGCTCCGCAATCTGCACGGCGTTGGTGGCGGCGCCTTTGCGCAGGTTGTCGGAGACGACGAACAGCGCGAGCCCCCTCTCCTGCGAGAGGTCCTTTCGGATGCGGCCGACCAGCGTGTCGTCATTGCCGGCGCCCAGGAGCGGCATCGGATAGACGTGCTCCGCGAGGTCGTCGACGACCTTCACGCCGGGAGCCGAGCGCAGCACCTCGCGCGCCCGCTCCGGAGTCAACTCCTGGCGGAAAGCGAGGTTCGCCGCCTCGGAGTGGCAGTAGAAGACTGGCACCCGCACGCAGGTGGCGGAGACGCGCAGATCGGGCAGGCCCATGATCTTGCGGGTCTCGTTGACCATCTTCATCTCCTCCTCGGTGTAGCCGTTGGAAGCGGCGGGACCGATCTCCGGGAGCAGGTTGAAGGCGATGCGATGGGGGAACTTGCGCGGCTCGGGCTCCCCCAAGCTGAAGAGGGCGCGGCTCTGCTCCTCCAGCTCGTCGATGCCCTTCTGGCCGGCGCCCGAGACGGACTGGTAGGTGGACACCACCACCCGCTCCAGGCCGGCGGCGTCGTGCAGGGGCTTCAGCACCACCACCAGCTGGATGGTGGAGCAGTTCGGGTTGGCGACGATACGGCGCCCGCCCGGCCGGAGCGCCAGCTCCACGGCCTTCGGGTTCACCTCGGGAACAACCAACGGCACGTCGGCGTCCATGCGGAACGCGGAAGAGTTGTCCACCACCACCGCTCCTGCGCGCGCGGCGTAGGGGGCGAACTCGCGCGACACGGCGGCGCCGGGCGAGAACAAGGCGATGTCTACCCCTTCGAACGACTCGGGCTTGAGGCGCCGGACGGTCAGCTCCTCACCGCGGAAGGGAAGCTTCTGCCCCTCGCTCCGCTCGGAGGCGAGCGGCACCAGCTCGGCCACGGGGAACTCCCGCTCCTCCAGCACCTTGAGCATCTCCCTCCCCACCGCCCCCGTCGCCCCCGCCACCGCCACCTTCACTCTACGCATCATCGACCTCTCTTCCCTCTCGCGTCCCATGCCCCGCCGGCTCCGTCAACCCAACAAGCGTTTCACGCGGAGGAGGGGAGGAAAAAAGGAGAGCGCGGAGGAGCTTGGTTTTTCAAAACCCAATAACCTCCGCGCCCTCCCTTTCCTCCGCGCCCTCTGCGTGAAACGCCTGTAGTCATCATCGCGGCTGGAGTTTGCCGACGCGGCCTTCGCGGAGGGCGACTTCGGCCATGCTGGGTTGGAGGTAGTTGGGGGAGAGGGAGAAGCAGGCGGACTCGGAGTAGTGGGCGTCGCGGAGGAGGGGGGCGCAGAGCTCGGCGATGGCCCAGGCGGCGGGGGCGCGGGGCTCCTCCGGGACCGGGAAGCCGTTCGCCCGGGCGCCCGGCCCGAGGAGGACGGCGCCCTCCGGCAGCCAGGCGGCGAGGTCCTGCGCCCGGAGCACCGTCTCGGGGCGGACGAGCTGTCCACCCCGGACCGCGCAGGCGTACAGCTCCCCGCGGCGCGCTTCGAGCGTGGGCACCAGGAGCTCGGAGGGACGCCGGGCGGACAGAGCGAGGGCGAGCAGGCTGGAGGCGCCCGCCACCGGCAGCCTGCGCGCATACGAGAGCGCCTTCACCGCCGCGAGGCCTACGCGCAGCCCGGTGAACGAGCCGGGACCGACGCCCGCCGCCAGCGCGTCGATGGAATCGAGCGGCGCCAGCGCGAGCAGCGCCTCGGGCAGCACGTCGCCGGCCCTCTGTGCGTGTAGCGATCCGGCCACGGCGCGCCCGTCCTCCCACAGCGCGCAGCTGAGCAGGGGCGACGAGCTGTCCAGCGCGAGGACGCGCAAGGCGCTACTCGAAGAACTTCCGCATCGCGTCGTTGCGCAGCGCGAACAGCATCAGCCCGAGCACCAGGGCGATGCCGATCACGTTTGCGATCTCCCGGAAGCGGAGCGAGAGCGGCCTGCGGCGGATGCCCTCGATGCCGGCCGAGAGGACGTGGAAGCCGTCCAGCACCGGCAGCGGGACCAGGTTGAGCAGGCCCAGGTTCACGCTGATCATCGCCATCACCAGCACGAACATCTGCCAGCCGGCGTCGGCCGCCTTCCGGGCCACGTCGGCGATCATGATCGGCCCGCCGATCGCCTCCGACGAGATCCGGCCGCTGACGATCTTGGCGATGCCCAGCGCGAGGCCGCGGATCGCGCCCGCCGTCTCCGTGAAGCTACGCGCCGCCGCCTCGCCGATCGGGTAGCGCACCCAGATCCGTTCGCTCTCGCTGCTGAAGATGGCGGAGTCAGGAGCGGCGCCCAGCTCTGGCACCTGGACCTTGATGCCCGAGTCGTCCCGCTCCGTGCGCAGGTGCTGCCGGACGGTGACGGTGAGGAGCTTGCCCTCCCGCCGGACGGTCATCGGGAAAGGCTCGGCGCCCTTCGCGCGCCGGATGGTCTCTGCCTCGTCGAACCACCACACGACGTGCTTGCCGTCCATCGAGACCACCCGGTCGCCGCGGCGCAGCCCCGCCTCGTCGGCAGCGGAGCCGGGCAGCACGGCGAACAGGGTCAGGTCGGCGCACTCGATGCCGGAGCCGGCGCCGGCGGCGTCCAGCGTCAGCTGCACGGGCCTTTGCGCCCAGAGCGTTCCGCCGGGGGCCGGCACCTCGACCCGCCGCAGCACTTCGACCGCCACGGGCCCGCGCAATGAAGCCAGGCGGCCCTCCAACTCCTCGTAGTTCGGCACCGTCTGCCCGGCAACCTTCACCACCAGATCGAAGGTCTTCAGCCCGGCACGGTCCGCCGGCGTGTCGGGCGCGACCGCGATCTCGGCGATGCGCGGGGCGCCGGAGATGCCGATGCGGCCCTGCTTCACGGTCTCGATCGGATTCGTCTCCTCGTGCACTGCCGGGGTCAAGCGGATGTCGATGCGCTGGCCGCCGCGATCGATGGTGAGGGTGAGCGGCTGCCCCGCGTGGTTCCGGATCTTCTCCTGCAGCATGAAGAAGCCGTCGACCTTCTCTCCGTCGACGGCGACGATCCGATCGCCGTATCGGACGCCCGCTTGCGCCGCCGGAGATCCCGGCTTCACGTACCCCACCCTGGCCGCCACATCGCGGTGGGGCACGGCGTTCAAGACGAAGTAGAGGACCAGAGCGAGGAGGAAGTTGGCCGCCGGGCCGGCGAACGCGATGGCCGCCTTCTTGCGCGGAGGCTGCTCCAGGAATCCCCTGCCCCGATCCTCCGGCGCAAGCTGTTCGAGCGGATTGTCCCCCGCGAACTTCACGTACCCGCCCAGCGGCAGCAACGAGACCCTGTATTCGGTCTCGCCCCACTGCATCCCGAAGAGCCTGGGGCCGAACCCGATCGAGAACCGGACCGCCTTGACGCCCAGCCACTTGCCGACCAGGAGGTGCCCCAGCTCGTGGAAGAAGACGATGACGCTGATGAGCACCGCGAACGAGACCAACGTGAGGCCGGCCGAATGAACCCAGGAGACCATTCCGACCAGTGTAATGTGCATGACGGGAATTTCCAGCACCGCTTCAGCCCAGGTAGGGCAGCACGCGTGCACACAAGAGGACAAACGGCCCGGTGAAGAGGAGCGCGTCGATGCGGTCGAGGAGCCCGCCGTGCCCCGGGAGCACGGGGCTGGAGTCCTTCGCTCCGTAGGCGCGCTTGAGCATCGACTCAGCGAGGTCTCCCAGCGGCCCCAGGACGCCGGCGCCCGCACCCACGACCACACTCGCCCACCAAGGCAGCTGCGGCAACCAGCCGAGCGACTTCACGGCCAGCGCGCCGCCGATCGAGGCGAGCAGCCCGCCGGCGGCGCCCTCCCAGGTCTTGCTGGGCGAGATGCGGGGGTAGAGCTTCCGACGGCCGTACGCACGCCCCACGAAGTAGCCGCCGCTGTCGTTCAGCCACGTGACCGCCAGGGTGAGAATCAGCCAGCCGAATCCGTCGGGGAGCTGGCGCAGCCGCACCAGCGTGCCGAGCAGCAGGCCGGGATAGACGGCTCCCAGCACGGCGAGGCCGACCCGCCGGGGCGCTCGGGGCATGTCCTGCTCGAACAAGAGCGCGTCGGCGAGCGCGACCATCACCAGGGCGGTGAGGATCCATCGCGCGGTGAAGCCGTGGGCGTCCAGGCCTTCGGTCAGCGGCAGGAGAAAAGCCGCGGCGATCGAGGCGATCTCCGCGCCCCGCCAGCGCTCCCGGGGCACCGAGGGGTGGTCGGGGCGCGTGCCTTGGTCGGGAAGCCGGTTCAACTCCCACGCGGCCACCGCGGCCGCGGCCGAGACCAGCACCGCGAAGGGGAGGCCGCCTCGCCAGACCAGCCAGAGCACCAGCGGCAGCAAGACCGCCACGGTCAGAACGCGCACGAGGAGGTTGCGGTCCGCGCCGGTCATTCTCTGGCCTTTCAGTGGGCGCGACGGGTCTGCGCGCTCGTCTTCCCGAACCGCCGCTCGCGCTTCTGGAAGTCGTCCAGGGCGACGAGCAGCGCCTCCTCGCCGAAGTCGGGCCACAGCGTCTCGGTCAGGTGGATCTCCGCGTAGGCCAGCTGCCAGAGGAGGAAGTTGGAGACCCGCACCTCGCCGCTGGTCCGCACCACCAACTCGAGCGGCGGCAGGCCACAGGTCCACAGGCGCTCCTCGATCGCCTCGGCATCGATCTGGTCCGGACGAAGCGTCCCCGCGCTCGCATCCTCGGCCACCCTGCGGGCCATGGCGACGATCTCCTCCCGGCCGCCGTAGCTCAGCGCCAGGGTCAGCACCATGTCGGCGTTGCGCGCGCTGTCCCGGCGCAGCGCTTCCAGCGGATCCCGGACGCGCGGCGGCAGGCGATCCAGCTCGCCGATGGCGTGCAGCCGGATCCCGTTGTCCATGATCTCGGGGCGCTCGCGGTGGAGGTAGTCGCGCAAGAGGTCCATCAGGCCGATGACCTCGGCCTCCGGCCGCTGCCAGTTCTGCGCGGAGAAGGCGTACAGCGTCAGCGCCGGCAAGCCGAGCTTGCGGGCCGCGCGGGTCACTTCCCGCACCGAATCGGAGCCCTTGCGATGCCCCTCCAGACGAGGGAGGCCCTGCTGCTCCGCCCAGCGGCCGTTCCCGTCCATGATGATGCCCACGTGGCGGGGGAGCGGCCGGGCAGCGACCTCGGCGCGCAGATGCGCGAGCTCCAACTCGGTGAGCAACTCTCCTCCGAAAATGAAGCGCGGGAGTGTACACCAGGCGCCGCCCTGGCCGGCGGCGCAGACGTCCTGGCACGTACTTTGGGGTGCCGCCCCTCGGCTTCGTGGCCGGGCGTGCGCTACCTTGAGAGGCATGCGTGGTTGGTTCGGACCGTTCCGCATCGAACGGCAGGTCGGGCGCGGGGGACTCGGCGCCGTGTTCCGGGCGATCGATTCGCGCACCGGCGCCACGGTGGCGCTCAAGATGCTGCCGCCCGGCGTCGACCCGATCGGGGTCACCCGGCTGCGCCGCGAGTTCGCCGCCCTGCGGACGCTGTCGCACCCGAACATCGTCCGCGTGCTCGACGTGGGCGACGAGGACGGCATCCCCTGGCTGTCGATGGAGTTCGTGGAGGGCTTGAGCCTGCGCGAATGGTTGTCCGTGGTCGGGGATCCCGTGCCCCTGGAGCCGGAGCCGGTGGAAGGCGCCTCGGAAGGCGTCGACCTCGACGTCCTCTTCGACGAGCCCGACTCGGGCGTCTTCCTGGCGGCCGCGCGGGCGCGCCGGCTGACGCTGACCTCCGGCGTGGGGGCGATGCTCTCCGCGGAGGAGCAGGCGGAACAGAACCGGCAGGAGCGGCTCGCGGCGCTCTGCGAATCGATGGCGCAGCTGTGCGACGGGCTGTCGTTCATCCACGCCCGCGGGCTGGTGCACCGCGACTTGAAGCCTTCCAACATCCTGGTCACCCCGGCGCACCGGGCCATCCTGGTCGACTTCGGCCTGGTGAAGCGGCTGCATGAGGACCGCGCCACCGATCCGGGCCGCGCGGTGGGCACGTACCGCTACATGGCGCCGGAGCAGGCGCGCGGGGAGGCGGTGGACCCGCGAGCCGACCTGTACTCGCTGGGGGCGACGCTCTACGAGCTGCTCGCGGCGCGGCCGCCGTTCACCGAGCAGAACCAGCTCCAGCTCCTGGAGGCGGTGATCAGCAAGCGGCCCGTTCCGGTGTCGGAGATCAATCCCGGAGCGCCGCGCGCGCTCTGTACGCTGGTGGGCCGCCTCCTGGCGAAGCGCCCCGGCGATCGCCCCGACGACGCCTCCGAAATCGCCTCCATCCTCCGCTCCGTCGGCTCCGTCCTCGCGCACCCCAACTGACAAAAGATGGCCGGCGAGATCGCACAGGGGAGGATGGAGCGGATCGGGCAGGCTTTGTTCCGGTGGCGCTCGTTCACGCCGCTGCCGCTCCTGATCGTCGCGGTTCCTTTGCTGTGGCGAAGCAGGGGCGGCGGCGGACCAGCGTGGACGGCCGCGGGGATCTCGCTCTGCGTCGCGGGGCAGGCGGTGCGGGCGTGGGTGCTGGGGCAGGTGCCGGACGGCACGTCGGGGCAGAACGAGCGCCTGATCGCGACGGAGCTGAACACCTCGGGTCCGTACGCCAGGACGCGCAATCCTCTGTACCTGGGGAACCTCCTGATCACGCTGGGGCTGTGCGTGGTCGCGCACGACCCGATCCTGCTGGCGCTGGTGGCGGTCCTCTTCGTGGCGCAGTACCGGGCGATCGTCGCCGCCGAGGAGGGATTCCTGCGCGGCCGGTTCGGCGCCCGGTTCGACCACTACTGCGCGCGCGTGCCGCGGTTCTGGCCCCGCCTCCGCGCACCCGGCGCGCCATCCGGACCCTGGTCCTGGCGGCGGGCGCTGCGCAAGGAGCACAATCCGCTGGCGGCCTGGGCGGCGCTGGCGGTGGCGCTGCTCGCATCCGACCAGGTCGTGCGGGCCCGGGCGGCCGGCGCGCCGCCCACGCTGCGGGGCTACGGCCTGTTGCCGCACGCGGCGCTGCTGGCCGGAATCGGCGTCGCCTGGCTCGCCGTGAAGGGCTGGAAGCATCGCTGGGCGAGCGGCGGCTTCACCGACGATCTGCGCCGGCGGCTGCGCGAGACCGCGCGCTAAAGACCCTCGACTCTGCTACGTTCCGGCCATGCTCGCGCTGGCCGCCAGCTGCTGGTTCGGGTTCCTCATCGGGCTGCGCCATGCGCTCGACCCGGACCATCTGGCGGCGATGAGCACGCTGGTGGCCGATCGGCCGCGCCACCAAAGGGCCGCCGTCCTCGGCGCCTGGTGGGGCGTCGGGCACTCGGCGGCGCTCCTGGGCGCGGGCGCGATCCTGCTCCTGTGCCGCGTGCGGCTGCCGGACCGCGCCGCGGAGCTGTTCGAGCTGGGCGTGTCGGCCATGCTCATCGCCCTGGGCGGGCGCAGCATCCAGCGCGCGCTGCGCGCGCGGGGCGGCGCGGCCGTCGAGCACGCGCACGGCAACGTGGTGCACGTGCACGAAGCTCCTGAGGGCCACTTCCACCTGCGTTCGCTGACCATCGCCCGGCGCCCGCTGCTGGTGGGCCTCTTGCACGGGCTGGCGGGCACCGGCGGGATCACGGCGCTGGCGCTCGCCTCGATGCGCAGCGTGGCCGCGGCGCTCGCCTACCTCGCGCTCTTCTCCCTGGGCTCCATCGGCGGGATGGCGCTGCTCACCGGGGCGGCCGGTGTTCCCCTCGCCCGGATCGCCCGGCGTCCGGCGGCCCACGCAGCCCTGATGGCGGGCGTCGGCGCCGTCTCGCTCGCGGTGGGGCTCTTGTGGGGCGCTCCCGTCGTCGGACGGCTCCTGGCTTCCTGACGGCGGGCCTCTGTGGCACCGTCCGCGTCGATGGGCAACTACCGCCGCCTGCTCGCCGCGGTCCGGCCCCATGCCGGGGTGTTCGCGCTGGCCATCGCTTCGATGGTCCTCCTGGCGGCAGCGACGGGGCTGTTCTCCTGGCTGGTCGGGCCGCTGTTCCAGTACGTGTTCCGGGGAGGCGAGCTGGGCTCCGCCGCTCTTCCCTGGCTGCCGCGCCTCGATCGGCTAGAGCTGCGGCGCGTGCTGCCGCTGCTCATCCTCGGCATAGCGCTGGTGCGCGGAGTCGCCTACTTCGGGCAGTTCTACTCGATGGGGATGCTCGGCCAGAGGGTGGTCGCCGATCTGCGCCGTGCTCTTCAAGAAAAGCTCCTCGGGCTTCCGCCGGCGTTCTTCGCGCGCGCCTCCTCCGGCGACCTTCTCTCGCGCTTCGCCAGCGACGTCGCGGCCGTCGAGTTCGCGGTCACCTACGGCCTGGCCTCGTACCTGCGCGACGGCATGCAGGTGCTGGTGCTGCTGGGCGTCTCCATCGCGCTCGACTGGCGCCTGGCGGTGTTCGCCTTCGTGGCGGTGCCGATCACGGTGGTGCCCATCGTGCGGTTCGCCCGGCGCCTGCGGCGGATCGCCGTGCGCGGACAGGAGCAGATCGGCGGGCTCTACACCCTCCTCCACGAAGCTCTGCAGGGCGTGCGCCTCGTGCAGGCGTTCGGGATGGAGCGGTACGAGGCGGACCGCTTCCGCGCCGAGCAGGACCGGTTCCTGGGCACCATGCGGCGCAGCTTCTTCGTGCGCGCGATCTTCACTCCCACCCTGGAGCTGATGGCGGCGGCCGGCATCGCCGCCACGGTGGTGCTGGCGGCCCGCGCCGTGGAGCTCGGCCGGCTCCAACCGGAGCGGGTGATCTCCTTCCTGGCCACCATCGTGCTCCTCTACCAGCCGCTCAAGAACCTGGGCGGCACCGGACAGGGCGTGACCCAGGGGCTGGCCGGCGCCCAGCGCTTGTACGAGGTGCTCGACGAGCCGGCCGGCCCCGCCGAGGGCGCCCGCGAGCTGCCTCGCTTCGCCGACCAGGTCCGGTTCGAGCGCGTCTCGTTCCGCTACCCCGACCGGGCCCGCCGGAACGCCCGTTCAGGGGGAAACGGAGCGCCGCAATCCCCCTTGGTCCTGCGCGAGGTGGACCTCACCCTGCGCCGCGGCGAGGTGCTGGCGCTGGTCGGTCCCAGCGGCGGAGGCAAGACCACCCTGATGAACCTTGTGCCGCGCTTCGCCGACCCGACCGGCGGGCGCGTGCTGATCGACGGGACCGATCTCCGGGAAGTGTCGCTGCGATCGCTCCGGGCGCAAGTGGCCCTGGTCGCGCAGGAGACGTTCCTGTTCGACGACACGGTGCGGGCGAACATCGCGTACGGGCGGCCCGACGTGCCGCTCGAGCAAGTGGTCGCGGCGGCGCAGGCGGCGCGGGCCGACGGCTTCATCCGCGCGCTGCCCGAGGGCTACGAGACGCGGGTCGGCGAGCGCGGCGTCACGCTCTCGGGCGGCCAGCGGCAGCGCATCGCCATCGCCCGGGCGCTCCTCAAGGACGCGCCCATCCTGCTGCTCGACGAGGCGACCAGCGCGTTGGACACCGAGAGCGAGCGCGAGGTGCAGCGCGCGTTGGACCGGCTGATGGCGGACCGCACCTGCCTGGTGATCGCGCACCGACTCTCGACCATCCGGCACGCCGACCGGATCGCCGTGCTCGCGGAAGGCCGCATCGTGGAGCTGGGAACGCACGACCAACTCCTCGCGACCAAGGGGGAGTACGCCCGCCTGTACGCGCTGCAATTCGCCGCGGGCTGAACGCCGGATCCACTTGCGGCGGACCACGAATGGCGCAAAGCTACCGACGCGGATGAGCGGCCGGGTCCACAGCAAGAAGCAGACGCTGCTGCAGTATCTCCAGCGCGGCGTCACCATGGTGCACCTCGATGCCCGCCGCCCGGGCGTGGTCGTCCCGCCCCAGTACGCCGGGGATGCCCACTTGCGGCTGAACCTTTGCTACCGGTACTCGATCCCGGATTTCGAGATCGACGACCGCCGCATCCAGGCCACGCTCTCCTTCTCGGGGGCGCCTTTCCAGTGCATCCTTCCTTGGGAGTCGGTCTTCGGGATCACCAGCCACGCGGGCGACGGCCAGGTCTGGCCGGAGGACCTGCCGACCGAGGTCATGCAGACGTTGGGAAGGACGGAGCGGCCTCCTCCGGTCCGCGCGGACCGGCCGGGGCTGATGGCCGTGCCGCGCGACTCCCAGCCGGCCGATCGGCCGACCGCCGAAGCGCGAGACGCCGGTCCGTCCCCCGGCGACTCTCCTCGGCGTCCTCATTTGCGGCTGGTCCGCTAGGCACCACCGGACCTCGTAGTCGCAGTCGACCCTACAGCTCCGCGGCGGCGGAGTTGTCGGCCGCAATCACCACGCGCCCGACCGCGCGGCGCAGCCACTGCGCTGGACACGCCATCAGGTCTTCGGGGCCTTTCAGGGTGCGCGCGAGCAGGGACGCCTTCTGTTCGCCGGTCACCTGGAGCGCCACGTTGCGGGCGGTGACGACCAGAAAGGGCGTGAGGGTCAGGCGATCGACGCGGGGCTCCAGGTGCTCTGGAGCGCGGACGTGGCGGACCAGTTCCTCGTCGCCGCGATCGGCTGAGGAAGGGACGCCGGCGAACAATGAGCAGATGTGGCCGTCGGGGCCGAGGCCGAGAAGGACGAAGTCCAGGCGAGGAGGATCGCCCAGCGAAAGGCGCAGATCGGCCGCAGATCGTCGCGCCTCTGCGTCCAGGTCGGACTCCTCTCCCCGCATCCGATGCACCTGCGCCGCCGGAACGGGGACGCGGGAGAGGAGCTCGCGCTGGGCGAGGCCAAAGTTGGACCGCTCGTCCTGCGGCGGCACCGCGCGCTCGTCGGTCAGGAAGACATGCAGCGCGCCCCACGGGATACGGTCGCGGATCGGGGCGGAGCGGAGCTTCTCGTAGAGCGGCTTCGCGCTCCCTCCTCCGGTCAGCGCGACGCAGGCGCGGCCCCGGGCGGCGGCGGCGCCCGCCGTCGCCTCGACGAACAGCTCGGCCGCGACACCCGCCACCTGGGCGGCATCACGGACGACCGCCACTTCGCTCACGGACCGCTCTTCGGCAGGAGTTTCACGGCCGCCTGCAGCGCCGCCGCATACAGCTCGTCCTGCCCCGCGAGGAGCTTCAGCTCCAGCCCCAGCAGCCGGCCGGGAGTCTCCGGGGGCAGGCGCACGCGATGGAGGACCTCGCCGTCGTCGTCGCCCCGCACTTCGGCGATCAGGAGGGCCTTCTCGCGCCGCAGCGAGAACGTGACGGGGGGCGCGGTGAACTCGAACGCCGCGATCTGTCCCTTTCCCAGCGGCGCCGCAGAGGCCCAGCCGGTGGCGGAAGCTCCGTCCCCCGCGCCGGGCATCGACGAGTCCGTCTCCGGCTCCGGTCCGACGACCAGCTGGACCCGCGCCTTGCGCACCCGCGACGCGAACCAGCCCCCCAGAAGCACGCCCTCCGCTCCGATGCCGCCGGCGCAGATCACCCTGGCGCTGCGCAGGTTGCCTCGGTGCTCGCGGAGGTTGGGGACGTCGAGCACGTCGGCCGCCAGGGACATCCAGGGGAAGATCCGGGCCCAGGCCAGATCTCCGACCGGCGCGCCCCGCGCGACCATCGCCGCCACCTCCGCGAGCGCCTCGGGCGCGCGCGTTCCCGAGTCGATGATCACCCGATCCGCCGCCTCGACGGCGCGTTGCAACAGATCGCCTTCGGTGCGCCCTCCCCAGACCACCACCACGGGCAGCTCCGGGAGCAGGAGGTCCAGGAGCGCCGATGGGAGGTGGCGCACTCCGGCGCCTTTCGCGGAGAGTACGATGCGCTCCAGCGAGACCGCGCCGCCGCTGCGGACCACCGAGACGCGCGCGGTCACGGAGTCGCCTTCACCGCGCTGCTCGCCGATCAGCACCACCAGCCTGCAGGGGTGGAGCCGCCCTGCCGACTCCAGCGCCGCCTGGGCGCGCTCGTACGCCGCCGGGCTGAAGTAGATGCCCACCAGGTTGAACGCGCTGACCGTCTCTCCCGGGGTGCCGCCCCGCTCCTTCGCCTGCTGAAGGAGGGCGCGGATCTTGCCCAGGTCCATCCCGTCGTCGAACCGGATCGACAGCTCGTCCCAGCCGCGAGGAGCCTGACCTCCCGAAATGGGCTCTCCGATGGATGCGCTCATGGCCGCCTCCACGCCCGCCCGTCGCGGGCCAGGAGCTCGTGCGCTTCCTTGGGCCCCCAGGTGCCCGCCTCGTACGGGTAGGGCGCCGGCGCGTCGGGCGCCTCGACCACTTTCAGTATTCCGTCGACCAGCTGCCAGGCGGACTCGACCTCGTCCTTGCGGGTGAACAGCGTCTGGTCGCCGCGCAGCGCGTCCATGAGCAGCCGTTCGTACGCCTCGGGCGAGGCGGCGGCGAAGGCTGACCCGTAGCGGAAGTCCATGCTCACCGTGCGCGGCCTGTACCGCTCGCCGGGGACCTTGGCGGAAAAGCGCAGCGCGATCCCCTCCTCGGGCTGCACCCGGATGACCAGGGTGTTGGGGGCCGAAGCCCCCTCGCCGAAGAGGGCGTGCGGCAGCTTGCGGAACTGGATGGCGATCTCGGTCATGCGCTTGGGCAGCCGCTTGCCGCTGCGCAGGTAGAACGGGACGCCGTCCCACCTCCAGTTGTCCACGTTCAGCTGGATGGCGGCGAACGTCGGCGTGCGGGAGCCCTTCGCCACGTCCTTCTCCTCCTGGTAGCCGGGCACGTCGTTGCCGGCGATCTGGCCCGCCGTGTACTGGCCCAGCACCACCCGCTGGGCGACCGCCTCGGGCCCTTCGATGGGAGCGAGCGCCCGCAGCACCTTGACCTTCTCGTCGCGTACCGAGTCCGCGTCGAAGGCGACCGGCGCCTCCATCGCGGTCAGGCACACCAGCTGGAGGACGTGGTTCTGGATCATGTCGCGCAGGATGCCCGCCTCCTCGTAGTAGCGGCCGCGCCCCTCGATGCCCAGCTCCTCGGCGGCCGTGATCTGCACGTGGTCCACGTAGTTGCGGTTCCAGATCGGCTCGAAGATGGTGTTCCCGAAGCGGAAGACCAGGAGATTCTGCACCGTCTCCTTGCCCAGGTAGTGGTCGATGCGGAAGACCTGCCGCTCGTCCATCACCTCCAGCACCATCCGGTTCAACGCGCGCGCCGAAGCCAGGTCGCGGCCGAAGGGCTTCTCGATCACCACCCGGGTGAAGCGGGGGTCGCCGGGAGGCCGGATCAGGCCGTGCTTGTGCAGCTGCTGCAGCAGCACGGGGTACGTGCTGGGCGGCGTGGCGAAGTAGAAGAGCCGGTTCCCGCGCGTCGCCCTGGCCCGGTCCATCTCTTCCAGCGTGGCGGACAGGCGCTGGAAGGTCGCGTCGTCGTCGAACGCGCCGGCCACGTAGCGGAGCCCCGCCGCGAAGTCTCGCCACGCGTCCTCGTCGATCGGCTTGGTGCGCGAGAACTTGCCGACCGCCTCGCGCATGTCCTCCTGGTACTGCTGGTGCGTGTACTCGCTCTTGGAGACGCCGACCACGCCGAACGCCGCGGGCAGGTGCGCCGAGACGGCCAGGTTGTAGAGCGCGGGGATCAGCTTGCGGTGCGCCAGATCTCCGCTGGCGCCGAAGACCACCAGCGCGCACGGCTCCGGCGCCGAGTCCCCGCGCAAACCGTACCGCAGCGGGTTCGGGAGCTGGTCGTGATCGGGCGCGTACGGCATGGCCTAAGCCTTCTTCACTTCATGGCCGCCGAACTCGTTGCGCAGCGCCGCCTGCACCTTCGCGTTGAACGACTCTCGCTGGCGCGAAGCGATGCGCTCGAGCAGCGAGAGGGTGATCGCCGGCGCCGGCACGTTCTGGTCGATGGCCGCCTGCACCGTCCAGCGGCCCTCGCCGCTGTCCTCGACGTAGCCGCGGACCTGCTCCAGGCGCGGGTCCTTGCTCAGCGCGCCGGCGAGCAGCTCGAGGAGCCAGGAGCGCACCACGCTCCCGTGCATCCACACCTTGGCGACGGCGGCCAGGTCCAGGTTCGGGAACGGAGCAGTCCTGAGGATCTCGAACCCCTCGCCGTAGGCAGCCATCAACCCGTACTCGATGCCGTTGTGGACCATCTTGGTGTAGTGCCCGGACCCCGGCGGTCCGGTGTGGAGCAGGCCGTTCTCGGGCGCCAGGGTTTCCAGGGCGGGCCGCGCCAGGCGGAACGCCTCGGGCGAGCCGCCCACCATCAGGCAGTAGCCGTTCTTCAGGCCCCACACCCCGCCGCTGGTGCCGGCGTCGAGGAAGAGCAGCCCGCGCTGCTGCAGCTCCTGCGCGCGCCGCATCGAGTCCTTGAAGTTCGAGTTGCCGCCGTCGACGATCAGGTCGCCTCTCGACAGCTTGGCGGCGAGCGACACGACCAGCTCCTCGGTGATCCTGCCCGCGGGGACCATCGTCCATACGGCCCGGGGAGGCGACAGGGCGGCGATCACCTCGTCGAGCGTGGTGGCCGGCGTCGCCCCGTGGCCGGCCAGCTCGGCGGCCCGGCGCGGATCGACGTCGTACACCACCACCTTGTGGCCTCCGCGCAGGAGCCGCTGCGCCATGTTGGCGCCCATCCTCCCCAGGCCGAGCATCGCGATCTGCATCGGAGCCTCCAGCCGCGGCCGTATTCGGCCACGCTGTGCTTTTAACCGCGGATCAAACCCAGCGCCTCGCGCACCGCCTGGAGGAACTTCCGCGGGTCGCCGTCCTCGACGTGGACGCGCAGCGCGCGCCGCCCGCGCGCTTGCAGCACCTCCAGATCGCCGCGCGCCTGGGCCGCGAACAGGGTGGCGAATCCGTACGGCTGTCCGGGGATCGGGATGTCCTCCCCTCCGTCCACGGTGGCCTGCAGGAACACGCCGGTGTTCGGCCCGCCCTTGTGGAGCTGTCCGGTCGAGTGCAGGTAGCGGGGACCGAACCCGAAGGTGCAGGCCAGCCGGGTCGCGTCCCGCACTTCGCCCTGCAGCGTGGAGAGCTCCGCGCGGACCCGGTCGTCCGGCACCAGGTAGCCGAGCTGCGCGACGTAGTCGCCCTCGTCCCCGAGCGCCAGATGCGCCGCGATCCAGTGCACCGGGCTCGACGCGCTCTGCCCGCCGAGCGTGCCCGCGGCCTTGCGCAGGATCGTTGCGTGCTCCGGACTGCAGAAGAGCGCCAGGCCTCCGGCCCGCAGGGCCGGCTCGGCGGGCGGAAGCTTTCCCCCCGAGAGCAGCGCCTTCGTCTTCTCCTTGGCGACCGCCACGTCGGGCTCGTCGAAGGGATCGATCTCCAGGACCCCTCCCATCACCGAGGTGGCGATCTCCCAGCGCAGGAACTCGCCGGCGATCGCATACTCGCCGCCCACCTCCCAGCGGATCACTGGGTGGCCGGCTTCCGCGAGCGCCTGGACCGCGCGCTCGTGCTCGGGAACGTGCTCCCCCGCGAGCCACAGCGCGACGAAGAGCCGGTCGCTGCCGTACACGGCGGGCGGGCCCACCGGCTCTCCGTCGACCGGCAGGATGCCGCGCCCGCTCTTGCCGGTGCTCTCGGCGATGAGCTGCTCGACCCAGGCGCCGAACGGCCGCAGGCGGGGGCTGAGCAGCAGCGTGAGCTTGTCGCACTCGGCGCGCGCGCAGCCGCCCGCGATCGCGCCCAGGCGCATCGCCAGGTTCTCCTTGAGGGGCACGCGGGCGTGGGAAGCCAGCGCCACCCGATCCGCCTGGTCGAGCAGCCTTCCCACGTCCAGCCCCAGGACCGCCGCGGGGACCAGGCCGAAGAACGACAGCGCGGAGTAGCGGCCGCCGATGTCCAGAGGGTTGCCCCAGGTGCGCCAGAACCCTTCCTTCTTCGCCAGCTTCTCGAGCGGCGAGCCGGGATCGGTGATGGCCACGAAATTGCCACCCGCCTTGCCCGGAGCGATGCCGTCCAACCGCGAGCGGAAGTGCCGGTAGAAGGAGCTCACCTCGGTGGTGGTGCCGCTCTTCGAGGCCACCAGGAAGAGCGTGCGGGGGAGATCGAATCCCTCCACGGCCTTGCGGACGGCGTCCGGGGCGGTGGAATCGAGGACGCGCAGCTCGAGCCCGCCCGGCTGCTTGCCGAAGATTCGCGCCAGCACGTCGACGCACAGGCTGGAGCCGCCCATCCCCAGGAGCACGCAGTGGCGGAAACGCTGCGCCGCCTCCTTGGCGAAGCTCGCCAGGCCGGGCAGCTCGGGCCTCATCCTCTCCCTCACGTCGAGCCAGCCCAGGCGGTGTTTCGCCACCTCCTGGTGCTTGGGGTCCGAGCTCCACAACGAGGGGTCCCTCGCCCACAGCCGCACGGCGACCTTCTTGTCCGCGGCGATCTTGAGTCCCTGCTCCGCGGCGTCCTTGCGACGCCCGAGCCGCTCGTCCACCTTGCGCGCCTTGCGGAAGCGCTGCGCCTCTGATCGGGCCGAGATCGCGTGCAGCAGGTTCTCGAGGGCAGTGCTGAACAGCGTAAGGCCGTCGTCGGTCAGCTTGCGGCAGACCTCCTCGAGGTCGATCCCGATCTTCCCCAGCCGGGCGAGCTGCGCGCGGGCCTCGTCGACGCCCTGCAAGACCGAGTCGTGCACCACCTTCCCATGGTCGTTGAACGCCACCAGGGTGGCGAGCGGCATGGTGTTGACCGTCTCCCGCCCGATCAGCGGCTCCACGTAGAGGACGTCGCTGTACGCCTTGTTCTTGGTGCCGGTCGACGCCCAGAGCGGCCGCTGCCTGGTCGCGCCCTTCGCCTCCAGCGCCTTCCAGCGGGGAGTGGCGATGCTCCGCAAGTAGACCTGGTACGCCTCCTTCGCGTTGGCGACCGCGATCCTCCCCAGCAGCGATTTCTCGCCTTTCTGCTCCAGCAGCTTGTCGACCGACGTGTCGACGCGGCTGACGAAGAAGGAGGCGACGCTGTGGATCTGCGCCACCGGCAGGCCCTGGGCGAGCCTGTCCTCCAGGCCGGCCATGTACGCGTCGATGACCTGTTGATAGACGCGGGTGGAGAAGATCAGGGTGATGTTGACGCTGATTCCGGCCGCGGTGGCCTCGCGGATGGCGGGGATGCCTTCCGGGTTGGCGGGGATCTTGATGAACAGGTTCGGGCGATCGACCGCCTTCCAGAAGCGCTTCGCCTCCTCGACGGACGCGCGGGTGTCGCGGGCGATGAACGGCGACACCTCGAGCGAGACGAATCCGTCCTTGCCGCCCAGGCGATCGAACAGCGGCCGCTGCACGTCGCACCCGGCGCGGACGTCGCCGATCGCCAGCGTTTCGTAGATCTCCATTGGCGCGCGGCCCGCTTCCACCAGGCGCGTCAGCTCCTCGTCGTACTCGTCCGACTCGACGATCGCCTTCTCGAAGATGGCCGGATTCGCGGTGACGCCGCGGATGCCGTCCTCCTCGATGAACCGCAGGAGCTCGCCCGAGTGGATCAGCTTGCGGCTGATCAGGTCCAGCCACGGGCTCTGGCCGACCTCGTTCAGCATCTGCGAGGGCTTCATGGTCTACCCCTTCGTGTTCGCGCCGGCGCCTCCGGCCAGCCACTTGCCGATGCGTCCCGCGATCTTCTGCGGCGTCATCCCGTACTCTTCCGCCAGCGCCTTCTCGGGCGCGCTGGCGCCGAACCGGTCGATCCCGACCACCAGGCCGTCGCCGACCAGCCGGTACCAGTCGAGCCCGCCGGCGGCCTCCACCGCGGCCAGCTTGGCCTTGCCGCGCGGCAAGAGCCTGCGCTGCTCGTCGCCGGGCCATTCGAGGAAACGCTCCACACAGGGCATCGAGACCAGGCGCGTGCGCGCGCGCAAGCCCGGTTCGAGGAACTGCAGGGCCTGCTGCGAGGTGGGCAGCTCCGACCCGGTGGCGACGATCACCAGCTCGGGCTCGCCCTGCGCCTCCACCAGCGTATAGGCGCCGCGCAAGATCTTCCGCACGTCGCCAGCCGTCGCCCGCTGCAGCGGCGGCAGCTTCTGCCGGGTGAACACCAGCGCGGTGGGCCCGTCCTTGCGCTGCAGGGCCGCGGCCCACGAGGCAGCCACCTCCAGCGGATCGCCCGGCCTCCAGACCTGCAGGTTCGGGATGGCTCGCAGCGAGGCGAGCTGCTCGACGGGTTGGTGGGTCGGCCCGTCCTCGCCCAGGAAGATCGAGTCGTGCGTGTAGACGAACAGGCTCTGCAGCCGGGAGAGCGCGGCCAGCCGGATCGGCGGGCGCATGTAGTCGCTGAACAGGAGGAACGTGGCGCCGAACGGGATGAAGAAGCCGTCGTAGGCGAAGCCGTTGACGATCGCTCCCATGCCGTGCTCGCGCACGCCGAAGTGGATGTTGCGGGCACCGTAGTCGCCCGGTTTCACGTCGCCTTTGTCCTTGAGGTACGTGAACGTCGACGGGTCCAGGTCGGCCGAGCCGCCCACCAGGTTCGGCACCAGCTCGGCGACCTTCTGGATCACGGCTTGCGACACCTTGCGGGTCGCCTCGGCCGCCGCAGCGCCCGCAACCACCCCGGCGAGCTGCTCGGGCAGATCGCCCGGCACTTCGCGATTGGCGTACTGGTCCCACGACCGCGCGCGGGCGGGGTCTTTGCGGAGCTGGGCGAGCTTCTGCTGCCAGGCGTCGTAGCCCTTCTTCAGCTCCTCGACCCGCGCGGCCCAGAAGGCGCGCACTTCGTCGGGGACCAGGAAGGTCGGCTCCAGCGGCCACCCCAGCTTCTGCTTGGTGAGCCTGACCTCGTCCTTCCCCAGGGGAGAGCCGTGCACTTCGTGCGTGTCTGCCTTGTTGGGCGAGCCGTAGCCGATCACGGTGCGCACCGCGATCAGGCTGGGGCGATCCTTCTCCTCCTTGGCGGCGCGGATGGCGCGGTCGATGGCCTCGGTGTCGTTTCCGTCCTCGATCTGTTGCGTGTGCCAGCCGTACGCGTCGTACCGTTCGAGGCGGTCCTCGGTGAACGTCACGTCGGTGTGGCCGGCGAGCGACACTCGGTTGTCGTCGTAGAGGAAGATCAGGTTGCCGAGCCGCAGGTGGCCGGCCAGGGACGAAGCCTCTCCCGAGACGCCCTCCATCAGATCGCCGTCGGAGCAGATGCCGTAGACGTAGTTGTCGATCACGTCCCCGCCGACGCGCGCGGCGAGCATCCGCTGCGACAGGGCCATGCCGACGGCGTTGGCGATGCCCTGCCCCAACGGACCGGTGGTCGCCTCGACGCCGGGCGTGTCGCGGAACTCGGGGTGGCCGGGCGTCCTCGAGTGCAGCTGCCGGAATTTCTTCAGATCCTCCAGGGTGACGTCGAACCCGGCCAGGTGCAGGAGCGCGTAGAGCAGCATCGAGCCGTGGCCCGCGCTGAGCACGAAGCGGTCGCGGTTGGGCCAACGCGGATCCTTGGGGTTGAAGCGCAGGTGCCGGGTCCAGAGGACTTGCGCCATGGGGGCCGCGCCCATGGGCATGCCGGGATGGCCGCTGTTGGCGTTCTCCACCGCGTCCACCGCCAGGAAGCGGATGGTGTCGATCGCCTTCTTCTCCAGCTCGGGCTTCAGGGTGGGCATGGGATCCCTAGGGAATGGTCGCCGTCTTAGGACGGGTCTGGTGCAGAAGTATTCCTTCGTCCGCGGCGAGCGCGGCGGCGCCCAGCACCGTCGTGTTCGGGTCGAGTACCACGTGCACCGGGATGGCTTCGAGCAAAGACCGCATTCGCCCTTTGGCCAGGAAGGCCGCGCGGAACCGTCCGTCTTGCAACTCCGGCAACACCTTCGGGGCGATGCCGCCAGCCACGTAGACGCCGCCAGTGGACAGCGCCTTGAGCGCCAGGTTGCCCGCCTCCGCGCCGTACAAGGTGCAGAACGTCTCCAGTGCGCGCTGGCAGACAGGGTCGCCGGCGCGCGCCGCTTCCGTGATGGTGGCGGGAGCATCGCCGCGCCGGTGCAGCACCACCTCGGCGACGTGCCGGGGGAGCGGCGCTCCGATCGAGTCGGCGATCGCCTCGGCGACGTTGACCAGGCCGTCGCCCGAGAGGACCCTTTCCCACGAGACGTGCTCGTAGCGCCGCAGCAGGAAGCGGAGGATCGCGATCTCCAGCTCGTTGCGGGGGGCGAACGACGAATGCCCTCCCTCGGTGGACAGCACCTCCCGGCGGCCGCTCGCGCCGAGCACCGCCAACGCCTCGCCCAGGCCCGTGCCCGCGCCGATCAGCGCCCGCGGGCCAGAGGGATCCCGGACGCCTTCGTTGAGAGGCGCCAGATCGCGCGGCGCCACCGACGGGATGCCCAGGGCCAGCGCGTGGAAGTCGTTGACCAGCCGGACCGACTGGATCCCCAGCGCCGCGGCCAGCTCGCCCTGGTCGATCACCCACGGCAGGTTGGTGGTGTGCGAACGTCCGCCGGAGACCGGGCCGGCGACGCCGAACCCAGCGCGCGCCGGCATCGAGCGTCCCAGCTCCTCGGCGAAGGCGCGGCAGATGGAAGAAAGGCCGGGGTACTGCCGGCTGTCGTACCGCCGGCTCTCCCGCAGGACGATCGGGGGGCCGCCTGCAGGTCCTGCGGCCTCGCCGACCTCCGCGATCGCGAGGAGCGTCTTGGTGCCGCCGACGTCTCCGGCGAGGACCTGCATGGTGCGGGCACCCTACAAGACGGCGCCGGAAGATCAAGCAGCCCAAGTCGCCGCCGGGCCCGTTGCCTCGCAGCAGCAGTTCGGCCTCCAGACCCTGATCGGCGTCGCCTACAACCTCCGCTGATCGACCAAGAGATCACCGCGGAGGCGCGGAGGGCGCGGAGGATCTCGGTGAAAAGAAAAACCTCCGCGCTCTCCGCGTCTCCGCGGTGTTCCTCGAGCCCGGAACGTCAGAGCAATTGGATGAGGGCGGATTGGTCGAGCTCGAGGCGGGCGCCGTCCAGGGCGGCGATGGCGGCGTCGTGGATGCGCCGCTCGTCCTGCAGGATCTTTTCGCGTTGGGCCGGCTTCGCCTTGCTCTGCGCCAACCAGCGCGCGAGCCGCTCCAGCGATGCCTCCCGCTCCGCGGCGGCACGGTCCTTCGCTTGCGCGACCAGCTTCGAGAGGCGCCGGCGCGCCTCGACCTCGGCGGCCTCCAGGCCCTGCTCCACGGCCGCCACGAACGTCGCCGGCGGGCCGCCCTCGGGAGCGGGGACCGCCTCGATGTTCCGTGCCGAGTCGAGCTGCGCGGCCAGCTCGTCCGAGACTTGCGCGCCGCCGTGGCCGTCGAGCCGCGCCACCACCCGGACCAGCGCGTCGTCGAGGTGCCTCGCCGCGCGCCGCGACGGCACCTTGGCGCCCTGCGCCAGGTCGGCGGGCTCCGGCAGCGTGACCAGGAAGCGGGCGTCGAGGGCGGCGCCCGGACCGCCGCGTACGCGCGCCCGGTACACCGTCGCGCGGCCCAGCTCTCCATCCCTCACCCAGCCGAAGAGCGCCTCGACCAGCGGATGTCCGGTGGCGAACGCGTCGTGCTCCTCGTGTGCGACCGCGACCGCCCGCCGGAACGAGCCGAGGACCACCCGGTCGCGCGACAGATCGAACCCGGCCAGCGCATCGATCTTGAGCTCGGGCCCGACCTGGAAGGAGATCTCGCCGGGGAGCACGTCGACCTCCACGTCCACCGCAAGCCCCACCCGCCGGGCGGCCTCGATGGTCACCAGTTCGAGGCGCCGCCCCAGGTGATCGGCCACGGCTGCCAGCGCAGCGTCGGGCTCGGTCCCCGGCGCCAGCGCGACGCCCAGCCTGCGCGCTCCGCGGCGCGCCAGCGCGGAGGTCGCATCCAGATCGCAGCTCCGCCGATCGAGGAGCGGGTCCAGCGCGCGGACCACCTCTGCCCGGGCCGCGGCGACGCGCTCCGCCAGCCTGCCCAGTGTCCGTTCCCAGAGCTTCTCGTCGTCGGCGGCGCGCGCGCCCAGCGCGGTCAGCTCCGACTCGACGGACTCGAGAACGTAGTCGAGGCCGCCCACCGGCTCGCGGAACACGCCGACCGCCTCGTCGAGCAGGTCCAGGACGCGCGCGGCCAGCGTCCCCTCCGGACGGAAGGCGAAGATCCGCACTTCGCGGGACTGCCCGATCCGGTCGATGCGCCCGATGCGCTGCTCGATCGCCGCTGGGCTCCAGGCAAGGTCGTAGTTCACCAGCACGTGGCAGTGCTGGAAGTTGCGACCCTCGCCGCCCAGCTCGGTGCACAGCAGTATCCGCGGCCCCTCCGGGTCCCGGAACCGGGCCACCAGCTTGTCGCGCTCGGCGGGCGAGAGGTCGCCGGCGTAGGCCAGCGCCTCGATCCCTTTGCGCTTGCCGCGCGGCCGGGCGAGCTGCACGCGCAGGTAGTCGATCGTCTCCCGGGCCTCGGCGAAGACCAGCACCTTCTCCCCGGCGAGATCGCCTTCGACCAGCTCGCGGAAGGCCTGCAGCTTCGTGTCGTTCTCGGCCGCCAGCGCCGAGGCGCGCGGCGCGAGCGCCCGGAGCGTCGCGTCCGCCGACGCGGCGAGGGCGGCCGAGAGCGCGGGGGGCGAGCTGCCCAGGTGCCTGAGCAACCCGGAGAGCACGGCCCCGCCGGGGAGCCGGCCTCGAGAGTGCGCCTCGGCCACCGCCGCCCGCACTTCCCGCTCGAGCTGGCGCTCCGCGGCGGAGGGCGCCACCGCCACCTTCGTGAGCACGCGCGGAGTGAACCCGCCGACCACCGCGCGGCGGTTGCGGAGCAGGCGCGCGGACAGGCCGTAGCTCTCGGAGAGGTGCGCGAGCAGCGCGGACCCCTCCAGCGTCTTCAGCCGGGCATCCTCGGGGAAGAGCGCGGCGATCCGCCGCGCCGCGCTCGAGTCGCCGGCCAGGAGCGCCCGCACCTCTGCCGAGAGCTCTCCCTGGCGGGCGAGCCGCGTCCGCAGCTCCTCTTCGCTCGCCGGCGGGGCCGGATCGACCAGCCGCAGCAGCGCGTGGTACTCGCCGGGGTCGAGCTGCAGCGGCGTCGCGGTGAGCAAGAGCAGGCCCCAGGTCCTGCGCGCGAGCGCGCTGGCCACCTCGTAGGCGCGGGCGCCGCGGAGGTGATGCGCCTCGTCGAACACCACCAGGTCCCACCCTGCTTCCGCCGCTTCCTCCGCTTCCTTGTTGGCCCGCGAGAGCCACTCCAGCGAGGTGACCACCAGGTTGTGCCGCGCCCAGGGCGAGCCGGGAGCGTCGGGGTCGGGCGGCTCCTGGCGGGCGTCGCGGGCGCGCTCGGGATCCATCAGCGTGAACAGCAGGTTGAACTTGTGGAACAGCTCCGCCAGCCACTGCACCGTGAGGTGCGAGGGGGCGACCACCAGGCAACGCCGCACCAGGCCCGCGTGCAGCAAGGCCGACAGGACCAGGCCGGCCTCGATGGTCTTTCCCAGCCCGACCTCGTCGGCGAGGACGAACCGCGGCTGCGCGGCCGACAGCACGTGGTGGGCCACCGAGACTTGATGAGGCTTCACGTAGACGCGGCTGGCGAAGAGCGCTCCCAGCGCGTCGGCGCGCCGCTCCAGATCGAGGCGCACCGCTTCCGCCCGCAGCTCGAAGTCCTCGGGCGCGCCCCAGCGGCCCGAGACCAGCTGCTCGGCGGGCCCGGCGCGAGGCGGGGCCGCGCGCAAGTCGGCCTCGCTGCGCACCTGCGGCTTCTTGCCTGCGGTCTCCACCGTGTACCGATGGAAATCGCCCGCGTCTCCCGGCAACGGCCGCAGCACGCGCGCCGCGGTGCCGTCCGCGAGCAAGACCGGGCTGCCGGGGCCGAAGCGGAAGCGCACCAGCTGGGGATCGCGGGAGGAGAGGATCACCTCGCCTCGGCCGGGGAACTGCGCCGAGAGGCGCGGCGTGTCCCCCAACACCGCCGTCACGTGCCCGACGCCCCAGCCGGGCTGCGCCTTATGGAGGACCTTCATCCCCGGCCGGAAGTGCGCCACAGCCACAGGCGGAGTCTTCTATACTGGCCGGAGATGGACGGCCACGTGGCGACTCCGCAGATCGCGGCCAGCCCGCCGGTCGCCCGCTCCCGGCCAGGCGTCGTGGACCTCCTCCGGGCGGGCCTCTACATCGGCGTCATCGGGTTCGGCGGGGGCCTCAGCGTGCTGGCCAACATCCAGGCGTACGCGGTCGCTCGCAGGCGTTGGCTGACCGATCGCGAGTTCACCAACACGGTGACGGTCGCGCAGATGCTCCCGGGCGGCGCTTCGGCCAACGCGCTCGCCTACATCGGCCTGCGCTTCGCCGGCTGGCGAGGCGCCCTGGCCGGCTACGTCGGATTCACGCTGCCCGGGTTCGTCAGCGTGCTGGTGCTCGCGTGGGCCTACGTGCGCTTCGGCACTACGCCCGACCTGGCCACGGTGCTGGGCGGCTTCAATGCGGCGGTGGTCGGCATCATCGCCAGCATCACGCTCAAGATGGTGCGCACCAGCGTGAGCCGGCTCTGGCAGATGGGCGTCGCCGCGTTCGCGCTGCTCTTCAGCGCGGTGGGGAACGCGCCCCCCGGCGAGATCGTGCTGGTCGCCATCGCGGCGGGGCTCGCCGTGGATCTCGGCACCAAGCGGGCCCGCCTGGCCAGCGTGCGGCGGAGCCGCAAGAGCGACCAGGAGCCGCCGGTCGCATTGCCCGAGGAGGGACAGCCGCTCGAGAGCGCGCCCAAGCCGCCCAGGCCCCCCGGGCCGCTCTCCTCGCCCTGGCCCGCTGCCGTCTTCTCCGTCCTGGCGGCCGCGCGGCTCAGCGGAGTCGACGCCGACCTGCTGCAGATGGGCCTCACCTTCTTCCGCACCGGCCTGGGCGCGTACGGCGGCGGGTTCGCCATCGTCCCGCACCTGAAATCGGTGATCGACACCCGCGGCTGGCTGACCGATCGCCAGTTCGCCGACGCGGTGGCGATCGGCAAGCTGACTCCAGGTCCCGTGCTGCTGCTGGCCACCTTCATCGGCTACCTGCGGCATGGACTGGTAGGTTCCCTGGTGGCCACCGTGGCGATCTTCGCCGCGCCGTTCCTCCTGGTGGTGCTGGCGGGCAGCACCCTGGACCGGCTGCGGTCGCGCCGCTTCATCCGCGCAGGCCTGCGCGGGTTGACGCCCGCCGTGCTGGGGCTGATGGCGGCGGCGGCCATCGCCCTGGGCGACCAGCTCGGCGGCGAATCGGAGATCGGCATCGCGGTGGCGGTGGCTTTGACGCTTTCGCGGTTTCCCCTCAACCCGGCGCTGATGCTGCTGATCGGCGGCGTCGCCCGCTTCTTCCTGAGGATGGTGGGATTGTGAACGTCGACGAGCAGAGGCGCGCAGCCGGCGAGGCCGCCGCGGCGCTGGTGGGGGACGGGATGGCGTTGGGCTACGGGACCGGCCGAGCCGCCGCGATGGCGCTGGAGGCGCTCGCGCGCCGCAAGCTCCGGGTCCGGGGCGTCCCCACCTCCGAACGGACCGCGGCTCTCTGCCGCACGCTCGGTCTCCCCCTCACCACGCTGGAGGAGACGCCCGAGCTCGACCTCTGCCTCGACGGTGCCGACGAGATCGACCCCCACAAGCAGGCGCTCAAGGGCGGAGGGGGCGCGATGGTCCGAGAGAAGCTGGTGGCGCTCGCCTCGCGCAGGCGCGTCTTCGTGATCGAGGAACCGAAGCTCGTTCCCCGCCTGGGAACTACCCGGGGGTTGCCCATCGCCGTGCTCGCCTTCGGGTGGAGCAGCACGCTCCGCCGCCTGGCGCAGGCCTTGCCCGGAGCGGCACGGCGCCCGGACCTGAACGACGACGGCAACGTGGTGATCGACGCTCCCCTCCCTGCCGGTGCGGACCTGCGAGCCCTGGCCGACGCGATCAAGCGGATCCCGGGAGTCGTCGACCACGGCCTCTTCCTCGACCTGTCGCCCGAAGTGCTGGTGGGCACCGCGCAGGGAGTGCGGACGTTGTAGAGCGGATCAGTCCGATGCGGCGGGGTGGGCGGCGGCGGGCGCGTGCTCGTGGGCGTGCGCCTCGGCGGCGTGTCCGTCCGCGTGTCGGAAGGGGGCGAACCAGCCGCGCACGCCGGAGCGGAGGGCCAGGGCGACGGCCAGGACGATCAGGAACGCGGCGCAGGCGGTGGCCAGGGGAGCGGACGCGAGCTGCGCGCCGACCGGTAGCCGTGCACGCGCGAGCAGGGAGGCGGAGATCCGCGCGGCTGCGCCCAGGAGCGGCAGCCGCTCGAGGCCGGCGCCGGCGGCCAGCGCGGCCGGGAAAGCGACCGCGGCCACGAGCGCGAAGCGCGCGGGGTTCCCGCGCCGCACCGGAAGAGCGCCCAAGGCGAGGAACGGCAGCGCGAGCCCGGCGGCGAACCCGCGATGGACCAGCGCGCAGGCCAGGAGCGCGGCGCCCGACGCGCTCGCCCGAGCGGCGGCAACGAGCGAGGCAGCGACCAGCACCACGCCGGCGGGGCCCAGGGGGGTGAACCAGCCCGGCGGCGCAAGCACGTCCACGCCTGCGCCCAGGAACAGCAGCACGACGAGCCAGGGGCCGCGCCGGGCGAGCTCGTCGGCAAGGGGCGGAGGCGGCCCTATCTGGCCCCGGCGGCCGATCACGCGCGGCGCAAGCGAAAGCAGCGACGCGAGCGCCGCGCGGAGGCCGGCTGCCGGCCAGCCCAAGAGCGCCCCGGTGGCGAACAGGCCTTCGAACGGAGCCCGGCCGAGGTCCAGGAGCCGGTGGCGGCTCGCCAGGGCCTCCGCCGCGATCGAGGCGACCAGCGCTGGGGCGACGCCGAGGGCGAGCGCGGTGGCCGCACGGCTGAATTCGAGGATCCCACCCGTGGTCCGGGCGAGGAAGGCGCCGAGACCCGCCAGCGCCACGCCCGCGGCGGCGGCAACCAGATCCAGCGCCCGGTGGGTGGCCGAGGCGAACCTCTGCTCGCGGATCTCGTCCGCCACGACGTGCAGCAGGGCGCCGGCCACCACCGCGGTCGCGCGTTGCAGGACGGCGGCGTCCGTGCCCGAGGCCAGACCCGGCACCAGGTTGCCGAAGACGGCGCCCAGAGCGCCGGCGAACGCGACCAGGCCCACGCGGAGAAGCGTGGCGCGAACGCCGAGCAGGTCGAGGAAAGGCAGCGCCACCGCGGCGGTGAGCGGCGCGTGGTGGGCGACGATGGCGATCTCCAGGTCGGCGCGGTTCTGGCGCGCCTGAAGGGTGGCCAGGAGGGCGAGGCCTTCGATGAGCGAATGGAAGAGGAGCGCCGCGAAGCCGACCTCGGCGGCGACCCGCATCCCGCGGATGCCGTGGCGCGCGAGCAGGTCGGGTCCGAACGCTCGCGCCCCGACCTCGAGCAGCCAGGGCAGCACGAACCCGGCGGCGATCCAGAGCAGCGCGGTGGGACCCAACTGGGGAAGCACCTCGGGGAGCAGGTGGAAAGCGACCACTCCCGCCGCGGCGGTGAACGCGAACGTCCGGGTCAGCTCGAGCAGGACTCCGTGCCGCCTGGCCGCCAGCGCGAGCGCTCCGCCCAAGAGCGCCGACCCGGACGCGAGGACGACACCCTCGATCACGACCGGCTCCGGCATTCGCTGCAGAGGCCGCGCAGCTCCAGGAGATGCTCCTGGATGCTGAACCCGGTCGCGCGCCGCACCTCGGCCAGGGCGCGCTCCAGCGGGCGGGAGTGGAACTCGCGCGCGCTGCCGCAGCCGGTGCACACCACCGCGTGGTGGCAGCGAGGCTCGCGCCCGGCGCAGGGCCGCACGGCGGTGGAGCCGAGCACCCGGTGGAGCAGCCCCAGCTCGAGCAGAGCGGAGACGTTGCGGTAGACGGAGACCCGGTCCATGGGCGTCCCGCGGCGGCGCAGCTCGCGGTGCAGCTCGCGCGGACCGAGGGGACGGGGATGGTTCTCGATGAGCTGGAGGAGCGCCCGGCGGCTGCGGGTCATGCGGCCGCCGCGCCTGCGCAGAGCCGCCTCCGCTCGCGAAGAGAAGCGCACGCGCGCAGGGTACGGCCGCGCGCCGGAAGATGCAACACAGTTGCGTTAGGGTCGAGGTCGAGGTCGAGGTCGAGGTCGAGGTCGAGGTCGAGGTCGAGGTCGAGGGAGGTCGAGGTCGAGGTCGAGGTCGAGGTCGAGGTCGAGGTTTCCCTGGCCGCCAAGGCCCGGGCGTTCACCATCGCTCGTGGGGAGGCCTGCGAAGCAGCGGCCGCGGTCGAAGTCGCCGCTCTGTGTGGTGTCGCTTCTTTGGAAGACGCCCGGCGGGTGGGCCTGCTGGCCCACCGACTGGTCGCGATGCTGACCGCGCTCATCCGGCGCGGAGCTTCCAGAGCATCCGCTTGAAGCGAAGTCCCAGGTGCTGGATGCGGCTCGCGGCAGCCGCGTCCAGCGCCCCGATTCCGGCCGCCAGGTCAATCGCGGCCATGGTCTCGTGCAGGGAATTGTTCGACTCGGTGAAGTACTTCCTGCGCATCCCAGGGCCGTCGTTGGGCAGTCCTTCCGAGAGAGTCAGGAAGGCGCTGATGGATGCCCGACCTGCCTGATCCCGGAGTTCCACGTGCCGGATCTCCGCCTCCCTGACGGCAATCGCGAGCTCGCGAGCCACCCGGTAGATGTCGAGCTGCTGAAAGGCAAATAGAGCGCTGTCGTTCGTCATTTTTCGACCTCCTCACCCCTCCGGGGCGCGCAAGCGGGAGGTCGAAAAATGACGAACGGCAGCGCGTGCCAATCTCAGCGGGGTCGAGGTCCCGGTCGGGGTCGAGGTCGTGGTCGGGGTCGAGGTCCCGGTCGGGGTCGTGGTCGAGTTCGCGGTCGAGGTCGTGGTCGGGGTCGAGTCCCAGTTCGAAGTTCACGGCGCGCCAAGGACGTCCGAGACAATCCTTGCCGCGCGGGCGAAGTCGCCTTCTGGGGGCAGCAGGCTGACCACCAGGTGCGCGCCGGTGGGGAAGTCGAAGAAGTAGCCGGGATGCACGAGAACGCCCGCCTCGAGCAGCGCGAGCGCCCAGTCCTCTTCGCTGCGCGAGCGCGGGACAGAGAGAACGGCGGACCAGCCGGCCTCCGCCGGCAGGACGTCCCAGGCAGCCTCTGGAGAACGGGCGCGGAGGAGCGCGGCGCGGTTGTCGCGCACGCGATCCAGCACCCGGCGCTGGAAATCGTGCCGGCTGCGCAGGAGCTGCCCGGCGGCGAGCTGCACGGGCGTCGCCACCGACAGATACGTGTCGGCGATCAGCTCCAGCCGCTGGACCGCCTTGGTGACTTCGTCGAGCGGCCCCGCCACCGCGCACCAGCCCAGCTTGAGCTGCGGCAGCCCGCAGACCTTCGAGAGCCCGGAGAGCGCGAACGAAAGCACGTCCCCGTGCGTCGCCACCGTGGGCACGCGCCGCGGATCGGGCACCAAGGCGAAATCGGCGAACACCTCGTCGCAGACGAGCGCGCATCCGGAGCTCGCGCACCGATCGGCGAGGGCGGCGCGCTCAGGCTGCTTGAGGAACGCGCCGGTCGGGTTCCCCGGGCTCACCGCCAGCACCGCGCGGGCGCGCGGCGGGATGGTCAGGGCCGCCGCATCGAGGTGCCATTCCCCGTCGAAGCGAAGCGGATACGGGACCGCCTCCACCCCTTCGAGCGCCGTGAGCATTCCGAACAGGGGATAGCTGGGCTCGGGGACCAGCACGCAGTCTCCCGGATCGCAGAGCAGCTTGAAGAGCAGCGCGTAGGCCTCGCTGGTGCTGGCGGTGAGCAGGATGTTCTCGGGGTCCACCGCCGCCCCGCGCGACTCGGCGTAGTAAGCGGCGACGGCCTCGCGCGCCACCAGGAGGCCCTTCGGGTGCGGCTCGTAGCGCAGCGCGCGCGAATCCGCCAGCGCGCCCAGGTGGACTGGCGGCACGAGGCCCGCGCGGGTGGGATTCGACTCGGTCAGATCGATGGGCGGCTCCCGGCGCTCCCGCAGCGCGCGAGAGAGCGCGTTCTCGGGGGACGACCAGGGAAGCCTGCGCGAATAGCCGATCACATCTCGGGCAGGGAGATCTGCGCCGAGCGAGGCAGCGGCAGCCGCTCCCGGTCCTTCTCCACGAAGCGCAGCGCCGCCCAGATCTCGTCGAGGGAGAGGATCTTGTTGTCCGTCATCCCCGCCCCGAGCCCCACCGACCGCACCAGATCCTCCGACAGATCGGTGAAGAACCCGCTCGACTTGCGCGGCCAGGCGGCCCAGATGCACCCGCGCGGCGCCAGGAGGTGCTTGGCGCGCGGGAACAGCTCGCCGAGCACGGCCCGCGACGAGGCGAAGAGCACCACCACGTCCATCTGGCTGACCGCCTTGGTGGCCACCGACGCGCCTTGCGGAAGCGGGTCCAGCCGGCGCGCGAACCCGACCGGCGGGTCCATCAAGAGGACGCGCCGTCCCTCCCTGATGCCGAGCTTGCGCGAAATCGGCGTCTCGTCGATGGGGTCCATCTCCCGGGGCACAGGTCTAGAGCCCCACGCACAAACCCGCAAGGGGCCCCTCCGGCGCGCGCCCGGTGCGGTACAGTGATCCGGTGAAGCCGGTCCGCATCGGCCTTCTGGGCGTCGGCACGGTGGGGCGAGCCGTCGCGCGCGCCCTGGTCGAGCGCCAGGACGTGCTCTCGCGCGCGGCCGGAGCGCCCTTGGTCCTGCAGCGCGCGGCCGTGCGGGACCTGTCCCGCGAGCGCGGGATCGAGCCGGCGCTGCTGACCGGCGACGCCCGTTCCGTGGTCCAGGGCAGCGACGTCGACCTGGTGGTCGAGTTGATGGGCGGCGAGGAGCCGGCGCGCGCCCTGATCGCGGAGGCGCTGCAGCGCAAGAAGCCGGTGGTGACCGCGAACAAGCGCGTGGTCGCCTGGCACGGTCCCCAGCTCGCGCAGCTCGCGGCCCAGCGCGGAGTCGAGCTGCGCTTCGAGGCGGCGGTGGGCGGAGGGATCCCTCTGATCGCGCCGCTCACCGACGACCTGGCGGCCAACCGCGTGCTGGAGCTGCGCGCGATCATCAACGGCACCACCAACTACATCCTCACGCGCATGGCCGCCGGCGAGACCTTCGAGTCCGCGCTCGGCCAGGCGCAGAGGCTGGGGTACGCGGAGGCGGACCCGGCCGACGACGTCGACGCGGTCGACGCCGCGGACAAGCTGGCCATCCTGGTGCGGATCGCGTTCGGCCTCTCCTGCACTCCCGCGCAGATCTTCCGGCAGGGTGTGCGCGGACTGGATCCGCTGGACCTCGCCTACGGGCGGGAGATGGGCTACGCGCTCAAGCTCCTCGCCACCGCCCGCCGCACCGACGGCAAGGTCGAGGCGCGGGTGCACCCAACCTTCCTCTCCGCCGAGCATCCGCTGGCACGCGTCGACGGGCCCCGCAACGCGGTGCACGTGGTCGGAGATCTGAGCGGCCCCGTCCTGTTCGGCGGCCTGGGCGCTGGCGGCGATGCCACCGCCAGCGCCGTGCTGGCGGACGTGACGCACGTCGCCCGCCGGCTGGCCCTGGGCGACCCGGTGGAGCCGCCCCGGCCACAGGTTTCGGGCACCGAGCTGCTTCCGATGGGCGAGGTCCGGACGCGCTGCTATTTGCGGCTGGCAGTCGACGACGTCCCAGGCGTGTTCGCCCAGATCACCCGCGTCCTCGCCGAGCGCGGCATCGGCCTGGCGAGCGTGATCCAGCGCGAGCCCGGGACGGGTCCGGCGGACGTGGTGCTGCTCACCTACGCCGCCGCCGAGTCCTCGCTGGCGCAGGCGGAGACGGAGCTCTCCCGCCTGCCCTGCACGCGCGCGGTGCGCGCCCGCATCCGGGTGGAGGAGGCGCGCACGTGAGCCGCTCAGGAGTGCTGGCGCGCTGGCGCGACCGCCTGCCGGTCACCGCGCGCACTCCGGCGCTCAGCCTGGGCGAAGGAGACACGCCGCTGGTCGCTGCGCCCGCGCTGGCGCGCGACGTCGGCTGCGCGGAGCTGTGGCTCAAGGTGGAGGGACAGAACCCGACCGGGTCGTTCAAGGACCGTGGCATGGTGGTCGCGGTGGCGAAGGCCGCGGAGGCGGGCGCGCGAGTCGCGGCCTGCGCCTCGACCGGGAACACCTCCGCCTCGGCCGCCGCCTACTGCGCCGCGGCCGGCATCGCCTGCCGGGTCGTGGTGCCCGAAGGAAAGGTCGCTCTGGCCAAGCTGGCCCAGGCAGTCGCCCACGGCGCCCGCATCGTGGTGCTGCGCGGCAACTTCGACGCGGCGCTGTCGGCCGTGCGCTCCCTGGCCGCCCGCGGCGGCATCGCCCTCTTGAACAGCGTCAACCCCTACCGCCTGGAGGGCCAGAAGACGGCGGCCTTCGAGATCGTCGAGACCTTGAGCGGGCCGCCCGACGGGCTGGCGCTGCCGGTGGGCAACGCCGGCAACATCAGCGCGTACTGGCGCGGGTTCGTCGAGCTGGGGATGCGCCTGCCGGTGTACGGCATCCAGGCGGCGGGCGCGGCGCCGCTGGTCTCCGGCGCGCCGGTCGAGCATCCGGAGACGCTCGCCACCGCGATCCGCATCGGCAACCCGGCCAGCTGGACGCTCGCGGTGCAGGCGCAGCGCGAGTCGGGCGGGCAGTTCGCCGCCGTCCCCGACGAGGAGATCGTCGCCGCGTACTCGCGGCTCGCCGCCGAGGCAGGCGTCTTCTGCGAGCCGGCCAGCGCGGCGCCGGTCGCGGGGCTCTTGCGCCTTTCGCGCGAGCGACCGGGCCGATTCGCCGGCCAGCGGCTGGTCGCGGTGCTGACCGGCCACGGCCTGAAAGATCCGCAGGCCGCCATCGCCTGCGCGCCGCCGCTGCCCGCGCCCGTCGCCGCCGAGTCCATCGAGGAGGCGCTGCGGTGAAAGCGTTCACCCTGGTGGTGCCCTGCTCGACGTCGAACCTCGGGTCCGGATTCGACGCCGTGGGCATCGCGCTGGGCGGTCCCGATCTCCTGGTGCGCGCCACTCCCGGGGGCGCCGCGCTGCGCATCGCCCGCATCTCCGGCGAGGGCGAAAGCGTCCTCCCTCGCGACGGCTCCAACCGGCTGATCGAGGCGGCGCACCTGGCGGCACAGGCCGCCGGCCGCGCCTCCGGCGAGCTGCGCGCGGAGATCGAGGTGCAGTCCTCGATCCCGCTGCGGCGCGGACTGGGTTCCTCCGCCGCCGCGGCGCTCGCCGGCGCGCTGCTCGCCGACTGCCTGCTCGGCGGAGCCGTGGGAGAGGAGCGCGCGCTCGGAGTCGCAGCGCGCATGGAGGGACATCCCGACAACGTGGTGCCTTCGCTGCGGGGCGGTGCACAGGTCGCGGTGTTGGGCGCGTCGGGCCAGGTCGTGTCCTGCCCCATTCCGCTCGGCGCTCCGCTCCGCGCGGCGCTGTTCATCCCCGACCAGGAGCTGTCGACCACCGCGGCTCGGGCAGTATTGCCGCAGACGGTGAAGCTCGGGGACGCCGTGCACAACCTGGGCCGCGCCGCCCTGCTGGTCGCGGCCCTGCAGGCCGGCAGGCTCGACCTGCTGGCGGAGGCGATGGACGACCGGCTGCACCAGCCGGCGCGCGCGACGCTCCTGCCCTGGTTGCCGCCGTTGATCGCCGCCGCCCGGGAAGCGGGCGCCGCCGGCGCGGCCCTCTCGGGCGCGGGCACCACCGTGCTCGCCCTGTGCGATCCGGGCTGCGCCCACGACGTGGCCAGCGCGATGCGCGAAGCGGCGCAGCGCCGCGGCGTGACCGGCAGGCCCGAAGTGGTCGACGTGGGCGTGCCGGGAGCCCGGGTAGTCGCCTGAGAGAACAGAGGCCTTAAGCGGCGGTTTCCTTCACCGAGAGCGTGGCGACGAACTGATCGATGCGCTCGCGGAAACGGTCGTCTCCGTGGACGAACTGCACGCCGATGCCGGGATCGACGCCGCGGCTGCGGGCCTCCTCGACCGTGACCCGGTGCACGACCACGGCCTTTCCCTCGACAGGCTCGCCGCCGGGAAGCTCGAGGGCGACGTCCACCACCGCCTCCATGTCGGGAGGCTGCTCGGTGCGGATGAACAACCCGCCGGCGCTGATGTTGGTGGCGTATTCGCGCCTGAACTCGTCGACAGTGCCGAATCGCACCGCGAATCGCGCCGCATACCGCGGCGTCGCCCGGCGGTCCATCGGCTGGGCCGGCTGTTCGACAATGCCGAGCGCGCGCGCGATCCGCGCCTTGCCCATCTTGTCCGCGACGAAGTCCGCCCAGAACCCCGTCGCGCTTTCCTTGCCCGTGCGGGGGCGCACCGTCGCCGTCACCTGCACGGGGTTGTCGTCGGACAGGTACAGGCGCATCGTCAGGCGCTCGCGGGGACGCGGTGGCACCAGGCACCGCACGAAGGCACAGTCGACCCCCAGCGCGCCGGTGGTCGCCTGCAGGGCCTGCGCCCCGAGGGTGAATCGGACCGGGATGACGTAGGGTCGGATGACCACACCCTTGCTGTCGGCACCGGCCACCGGAACTTGAGCTGCTCGGTCAGAAACGCTTCAGGATGAACTCGATGGCGCGGTCGATCCTCTCCCGGAACTCGTCGCTCGAGTCGACGAACTGAACGCCCGCTCCGGGCGGCGTCTTGCGCGCCTGGGCGTCCGCGGCGGAGACGCGGTGCACCACCAGACCTTTCGCCTCCACGGGCTTCCCGCCGTCGGGCAGCTCCATGATCACGGTCACGATCGAGTGCAGCTCGGGCGGGTTCTCGGTCTGGACGAAGACGCCGCCGGCGCTGATGTTCGCGGCATACTCGAGCACGAAATCCTGCACGTTGCCGAACCGCACGGCGAAGCGGGCCTCGACGCGGGGGAAGGCGCGCCGCGGATCGTCGAACGGTTTGCGCGCCAGCGACATGGCCCCGATGGGCGTGGGCGGCCCCGAGGCCGCGGCCCGGGCGCGACGCTGCAGAAGGCCGGCGATCCGATCCTGCAGCGACCGCGGCGGCTGGTCGAACTCCGCCCAGTAGCCGCTGTCGGGCGCCGTGCGCCATTCCTTGACCACGGCTTTCGCCTCCTCCGGGTCCGGGCCGCCGGGCAGGTACAGCTTGAGCGAAATCTGCGTGCCTGGCTTGGGTGGGCGGAGCGAGCAGACGAACACACCGTCTGCGCTCACCTCCCGCGTGGTGGTCTGCACGACCGCCTGACCGGCAGCCACGCGGATGGGAAAGACGATCGGAGCTCGCATTCCGTCATTCTACAGAGAGGGCGCGCGGAGGACAGGAAACGCCTCCCGCACAGGCCCTACCCGCGCCGCAGCAGGAAAGCCAGGTCCCGGCCGGCCCGCGCGGCGCCTTTGACCGCGCGCAAGCCGGCCGCGCGGGAAAGGCGCGCCGCCGGCAGCGCCTCCCGGGCGAGCATGGTCAGGACCAAGAGTCCTCCGGGGGCGAGCACCCCGCCGAGCGCGCGCGCTCCAGCCAGCGCGTCGCCCAGGAACTCGTGCACTCTACCAATGCCCGCGGCGGGACGCGCATCGGGCCTTGCGCCGCCGGGGTCCGCCCGCTACTTTCGCCACCCTTCGGGAGACGGCCGTGGCCAAGCGCACTCCTCTGTACGACGCACACCGCGCGGCCTCGGCCCGCCTGATCGAGTTCGCCGGATTCGACATGCCCGTGCTGTACCAGGGCCTGATCGAGGAGCACCGTGCCGTGCGCGAGCGGGCCGGCATCTTCGACGTCAGCCACATGGGCGAGATCGTCCTGGAGGGGGATCGCGCGCTCCAGACCGTCCAGCGGCTGTTCACCAACGACCTGGCCAGCTGCAAGGACGGCCAGGCCCAGTACGGCGCTCTGTGCAACCAGCACGGCGGGATGATCGACGACGTCATCGTCTACCGGTTCTCCCCGCGCCGGCTGCTCGTCTGCGTCAACGCGACCGGCCGCGAGAAGGACTTCGAATGGATGCGGGCGCACGCCGGCGACGGCGTGGACCTCCAGCAGCAGAGCGACGACTGGGCGCAGGTCGCGGTGCAGGGTCCGCGGGCGGCGGGGCTGGTCGACGCGCTCTGCAGGCCGCGCGTGCTCGACGTGCCCACCTACCATTTCCGCGAGGCCACCGTCGCGGGCGTGCCCGGCTGCATCGTGGCGCGCACCGGTTACACCGGAGAGGACGGATTCGAGGTGTTCTGCCCGCCCGAGGGTGCGCGGAAGATCTGGGACGCCGTGGTCGAGGGGGGCGCGGTGCCTTGCGGGTTGGGCGCGCGCGACACGCTCCGCCTGGAGGCCGGGTACCGCCTCTACGGGAACGACATGGACGAGCAGCACACGCCGCTGGAGGCGGGGCTGGGCTGGATCGTCAAGCTCGACAAGGGCGGCGGCTTCATCGGAGCGGAGGCGCTGCGCGAACAGAAGGCGCGGGGCCTGAAACGCAAGCTGGTCGGATTCAAGATGACCGCCAAGCGGCACATCGCCCGGCAAGGCTACCCGGTGCGTCCGCCCGGGGTGGAGAAGCACGTCGGCGAGGTGACCAGCGGCACGATGAGCCCCACCCTGCAGCAGCCGATCGGTTTCGCCTACGTCCCCATCGAGATGTCCCCGATCGGGACCTGCTTCGAGGTGGAGATCCGCGATCACGCCTTCCCCGCGGAAGCGGTGAAGACCCCCTTCGTGAGCAAGAAGACGCCCCCCGTGAAGAGTTGAGAGGTTCGCGACCATGGCCGACTACCCGGAAGACTTGAAGTACACCAAGGAGCACGAGTGGAGCCGCGTGCACGGCAAGAAGGCCGTGATCGGCATCACCGAGTTCGCCAAGGACCAGCTGGGCGACGTCGTCTACCTCGAGCTGCCGGAGGTCGGCGCCGAGGTGAAGCGCGGTCAGTCCTTCGGCGTGGTGGAGAGCACCAAGGCGGTGAGCGAGCTGTTCGCGCCGCTCACGGGCAAGGTGACCAAGGTGAACCAGGAGCTGGTCGACGCGCCGGAGGGAATCAACGACAGCCCGCACGAGAAGGGCTGGATGATCGAGATCGAGATCTCCCAGCCCGACGAGGTCGCCCAGCTGCTCTCGGCCGCGCAGTACCAGGAGCTGCTGGCGGCCGAGGAGCGCTGAGTGGAGCGCCTGGATCTGCGGGGCCTCCTGTGCCCGCTGACCTGGGCGAAGACGAAGTACGCCCTGCAGAGGCTGCGGCGCGGGGAGGAACTCGTGGTGCTGCTCGATCACCGCCCCGCCGTGCCGGACATCCGCCGCAACGCCGAGGAGATGGGCCACGAAGTCCTCCTCACCCGCGAGCCCGAGCCGGGCGTGTGGGAGATGCGCCTGAGGCACGGGTGACTCGCGCATACCCTCTGTGGGCGCTGTTCGGAGTCCTGGCCGTGTCCTGCGCCCTGCTGGCGCGCCGCCGGGGCATGGCCTGGTCGCAGCTCCTCGCGGCGTGGGCGTTCGCGTCGGTGTTGCTGTGGGGGGGCGCCGGTGCACTGGGTTTTCTGGGAAGCGTCCTCCATGGTGGCCTCGACGTCCGCGGGCCTCGGGACATGGTCGGCTTCTCGATCGGCGCGCCGCTGGGCGCTCTCGCCGGCGCGCTCCTGGGGATCGCACTTTCCGAACGCCTCCTGCGAAAGGCATGGCCGCGCTGGCAGGCGATCGCGCTCGGCGGAGGCTCCCTGGTCGTGGTGGCGGCGCTGGTCCTGTTCATTCTGCGCGGCCTGGCGAACAGCGGGCAGCAAGCGGGCAGGTCCGTCCTGGTGGTGTTTCCACTCCTGGGCGCGGCGCCGGTGCTCGGGTGGCTGATCGGGGAGCGGACGTGATCGCGCTGCTCCTCGCCGCCGCAGCCGCGCACGAGCGGTACGACTCGTTCCACGCGCCTCGGGCGGCGGAGCTTCTCGCGCAAGCCGTCCGCTTCGCGACGGTCGCCGGAAACGACTCCGCCCACGCGGCGCAGAAGGAGTGGCTCCTGCGGACCGCCGCCGCGCTGGGCCTCGCCGCCCGCGCCGCCGGGATGGTGACGGAGATCGAGCTGCCGGGCCCTCCCGGAGCGCCGGTGCTGGGCCTGATGGTGCACGGCGACGTGCAGCCGGTGGACGAGAAGGCCTGGACGGTTCCGCCGTTCGCGGGCGTGGTGCGCGACGGGCGGGTGTGGGGCCGCGGCGCGGCGGACGACAAGGGACCGATGGTGCAGGCGCTGCTGGCGATGGCGGCGCTGAAGGAAGCTGGCCCTGCGCGCACGCATACGGTGCGCCTCCTGGTCGGCAGCGACGAGGAGAGCGGAAGCAGCGACGTCGAGTCGTACTTGACGGCGCACGCACCGCCCGACTTCAGCCTGGTGCTCGACTCCGAGTTCCCCGTGGTGGTGGGGGAGAAGGCCTGGGACGGCCTGACCGTCAGCGCGGATCCGATCGAGCGCGATTCCAGAACGCCCTGGACGGTCGCCTCCGTGGAGGCGGGCCTGGCGCCGAGCATCGTCCCCGACCGCGCCCGGCTCGTGCTCCGCTGGCGCGCCGGGGAACCTGCCTGGAAGGATCTCGTCGCGCGGCTGGTCGCCAGGACGCCTCCGCCCGGATCGCGCCTGGAGATCACGCCGAACGGCCCCGAGCTGGAAGTGCTGGCGCACGGGCGCGCCGCGCACGCCGGCGTGAACCTCCAGGGCGGCCGCAACGCGCTGGTCGCGCTCGCTCGCGCCGTGGAGGGCGAGCTGCCCGCCGGTGGCGCGGACGATCTGCTCGCCTTCGCGCGCTTCTCCGGGCAGGACTTGCGCGGGACTGCCCTGGGCCTGCCGCAGGATCGCTGGGGCGGCTACGCGGTGAACGTGGCGACGCTCGGCACCCACGCGGGCCTCGCGCCTGCCGAGGAAGGCAAGCTCACGCTGGTGATCAACCTGCGCCGGCCGCCGCCGCTCACCGGACCGCATGCGCGCGACCGGCTATTCGCCCTGGTCGCGGACTTCGCCGCCCGGCGCGGAGCGACTCTGCGGGCCGGCGGGTTCTTCCAGGACGAGCCGCTCGCCTTCGACCCCGACTCGAAAATCGTCCGCCGGCTGATGGCGGCGTACCGCCGTGCGACCGGCGAGGACGTCCCTCCCGCCATCTCCGGCGGCGGCACGTACGCGAAACGGCTGCCCCGCTCCATCGCGTTCGGCATGTGGTTCCCGGGGAAGCCCTATCCGGGGCACGACAGCGACGAGCAGATCCCCGTCGCCGACCTGCACCGAGGTTCCCACGTACTGATCGAAGCGCTGCTCGACCTCGCCTCGGCGCCCCCGCTGCGAGAGCCGTTCGCGCGGTAGAACCTGGCGAAGACGATGCGACGCTCTCCGCTCCTGCCGATCTTCCTCATCGTGGTGGTCGACATTCTCGGCCTGACCATCATGCTGCCGCTCCTGCCCTTCTACGCGGAGCATTTCGGCGCCAGCCCCGCGGTGGTCGGCCTGCTCGTCTCCACCTATGCGCTCTGCCAGCTGGTCGCCGGGCCGGCCCTCGGCTCGCTCTCGGATCAGCTGGGGCGCAAGCCGGTGCTGATCGTCTCGCAGGTGGGCACCTTCATCGGGTTCCTCATCCTGGCGGGGGCGAATTCGCTGTGGATGGTGTTCGCCTCGCGGATCATCGACGGGCTCACTGCGGGGAACCTGTCCATCGCGCAGGCGTACATCGCGGACGTGACCGCGCCGAAGGATCGCGCCCGCTCGTTCGCGGTGATCGGCATCGCCTTCGGGATCGGCTTCCTGGTCGGGCCGGGTCTCTCCGGGTACCTGTCGGCGCACTACGGTTTCCACGTGCCGATCCTCTGCGCCGCCGGCTTGTCATTGACGAGCATCCTGGGCACGACGTTCCTGCTTCCGGCGGTGCCGCCACGGCCCGAGGGGGAGCGGCCCGCCGCGCCGATCGGGCAGCGGGAAGAGGAGGCGCCGGTCGCGCCCGGCGGCAGGCGGCTGCGCCTCTTCGACTGGGGCACCTACGCGCAGTACTTCCGCCGCCCCGTGCTGGGCGGGCTGCTCTGGGAGTTCTTCCTCTTCACCTTCGCGTTCGCGTCGTTCACCGGCGGATTCGCCCTGTTCGCCGAGCGGCGCTACGCCTGGCACGGGGTGGCTTTCGGCCCCAAGCAGGTCGGGTACGTCTTCACCTACGCGGGCCTCTTGGGAATCGTGGTCCAGGGCTCGCTGCGCTCGGGTTGGCCGGTGCGCGTCTTCGGCGAGGTCCGGCTGGTCACGTTCGGGTTCGCCGCCGCGGCGGCCGGCTACACGATCCTGGGACTGAGCCACGCCGTCCCGACCCTGCTCATCGCGGCGACTTTCTCTTCCCTCGGCAACGGGCTCATCCGTCCCGCGCTGACCAGCCTCATCACCCAGCAGGTGGGCCGCGGCGAGCAAGGGGTGGTGCTCGGCCTGAACCAGTCCCTGATGTCCATCGCCCAGATCGTCGGCCCGGCCATCGCCGGCGCCTTGATCGACCGCGGCTGGCTCTCCACCTGGGCCTTCTGGACCGCCCTGATCACGGTCGTCGCCCTCGTCCTGAATCGCCACGCCCGCGAGGCCCGCACCGCCGCCTCACAGAGCCTTGAACGCGCCTGAAAGCGTTTCACGCAGAGGTCGCGGAGGAGAAAAGCGAGAGCGCGGAGGATCAGGTTTCCTCTGCGCTCTCGCTTTTCCTCCGCGCTCTCCGCGTGAAACGTTTTGGGACTCAGGAACTCTGGGGGATGTCGATGTGCAGCTCGACGCGGCGGTTCTGGGCGCGTCCGGCGGCAGTGCGGTTGTCGGCGATGGGACGGGCCTCGCCGATGCCCTCGACCAGCATCTGCCGAGGGTTGACGCCGCGGCTGACGAGCACCTCGCGCACGGCCTGCGCCCGGCGCATCGACAGCTCCTCGTTGTGCGAAACGGTGCCGGTCGAGTCGGTGTGTCCTTGCACGCGGATGCGATCCTCCGGGTACTTGGCCAGGATGTCGCCCAGCTTGGCGATCTGCTCCACCGCCTCGGGCTTCAGCACCGCGCTGTCGCTGTTGAAGAGCAGCTTGGACTTCAAGTCGACCAGGATGCCGTCCTCGGTGCGCTTGGTGTTCGCGGCCACCTCCTTCAGCTCCTGCGCTTGCTTGTCGAGGTAATTTCCGACGGCGCCGCCCGCGATGCCGCCGATTACGGCGCCGATCGCCGCGCCCTTCCAGCCTCCCGCGACCGCGCCGACGCCGGCGCCGACGCCCGCGCCGCCAGCGGCGCCGACCGCCGTCCGCGTGCCCGGCGTGGCGCACGCGGCGAGCACTGCGAACAGCGGGACCGACGTGAGGACCTTTCGCATGGTGGCCTCCTTGACTGTGGTTCGATGGCTTGCCAGCACGGCTTCTTAACCGCGGGGGCTGTGCCGGGCATTTCTGAATCCGGGCGAGCGGACGAGCGCCTGCTCGCCCGGTTGACGGCGCTCACAGTGCTAGAGAGTGAACGATGTCTCAGTACCCGCGCTGCGCAGGCGAGTTCGGCAGGTAGGCGGGGCCCATGCGCATCCGGAAGCCGCGCGCCAGCCCCAGGACGAATCCGAACCCCATGGTCACCGTACCGTCTGCGGAGAACATGCCCGGCGGGGGATTGGGGAACCGCTCCGCCCTCCTGAACGCGTCGAGAGCGACGTGGTCGAGGTAGTCGACGCCCGACGAGCTCGTCACGTGCACGTCCTTCAGCTCACCCTGCCGGTCGATGGTGAACTCGACCACGGTGCGGCGGTCCTTCCACAAGTAGATCGAGCCGGTCGGATCCCGCTTGGCCGTCTCGTCCTCCACCTGCGTGGTCCAGATCCGGCCCACCGTCTCCTTCACGCGGTTGATGAATCCCGCGTAGCGGAAGCTGCGGCTGTTGAGCAGCGTCTCGTCGCCTTCCTCGAGGCCGCGCAGGTCGTCGTTCATGGGACCGCCGGCGACGGGGCCCAGCGCCTCACCCGGGCGATCCAGGGTCAGGGTGAGCGGGCCGCGCGTGCCCGGCGACCCCGGCGCAAGGCCTGGAATGCCTTCCGGACCCTGCTGTCCGGGGGAACGCTGCGCGCTCGGGTCCGCCATCGCCAGCGCGCGGCCGTTGCCGGACAGCGACTCGCGCCCGGCGCGATCGTTGACGGTGCCGTCAGGCGCCTTCTCCAGGTGCAGCCCCTGCACCTTGTCCTGCTTGGGCATCTCGGCCTTCGCTACGCTTCGGTCGGGCTGCGGCCGGACGCCGCCGTTCTGCCCCATCTGGACGGCGCTGGGCGCGGCGGCCGCCGTCTTGGGCTTGGCCGCGTCGTTCTTGCCCTCGCGCTGCACCTTGGAGAGCGCGTTCTTGAAGAACGGCGAGGTCTCCCGGGCGCGCGTCTCCTTCAGCACCCGGCTGTCGTGCTCGCTCAGGTACTTGGTCGGCTTGTCCGGGGGACGCTCGTCCTTCGGTTCGCCCACCGAGACCACCTGGCCCTGCATCTTCTCGAGCTGCCTCTGCTTCTCCTGCTCCAGCGCGGGCGGGAGCTGAGGAGAGAGATCGGGCGAGGACTGGCCCGAGGACGGCGACGAGCTGGGCGGTCCGCGCTGCGCGTGCTGCACCTGGTTGCGCGGCGTGGGCACCAGACCAACCGCCGTTGGGCGCACCGGCATGTGGAACACCGCGTCCTTCGCGATCCAGGGCAAGAGCAGAAGGTGCAGGCCCAGCGAGATCGCGAGCGCGATGGTCAGCCGGCTGCGCCGCCGGACCGGCTTGTGCGGCAGCGGAGACATCCGCCCGCCATTGTAACCCCCGGATGGGCTCCGGAAAGATTGGCCTCGAGGCGTAGGTCTCCGCGGGGAGCGCAGGCCTTCCGCCCTGCGGCCCGCCGGGCGAGCACCGGGCGATGTCCGCTGGGGGGCTTCCACGTTTGTCGAGAACGCTCGGAGGCGCGCGCCACTTCCTGTGGTGCGCACATAAGGCATGGATGTCAGTAGATTTTCTCTGGTCCAGCCCCCGAGTAGTACCAGCGGAGGATGTCGCGATAGCTGAACCCGCGCAGGGCGCGGCCCATCGCGCCCGTCTGACACATTCCGCTCCCATGGCCCCAGCCGCCGCCGACGAATACCCAGTCGGTACCGGATCGTTCGACAACGAACATCCCACTTTCGAGATTGCGGAACAGCCGGCGGATCGCCAGCTCGCTGCCCACCCGGGTCACTCCGGCGCTTCCCTCGACACGCAGCGCCCGCGCGCGACCCGAGACTCCCCGGCCTTCGACGGATAGGGAACGCACCTTCCCTACGCCCAGGCCGGCGCACAACGCGTCCACCTCGTCCTGCCGGAAACGCCTGCGCCAGCGGATCTTGCCGGGAGGCGCCGCCAGCGCGCAGTAGCTGGGCACGGACGGCAGGCGGACGAACCGCGACACCAGCGCCGCTCCGATGCCGGAAGCGAACGGCGACATCCCCGGCGCCTGCGGCTCGAAGTCGGGCCGTCCGCGCAGCGACGGATCGGGCGGCCCGCCCCAGACCGAATCGTTGTCCTCGGTGTAGCCGCCGCAGACGGCCGAGTAGACCGAGTCGACCAGCCGGCTCACCTCGCCGGGGCCTTCGTCGAACGGCTCTCCGCTGACCCGGGCGAAGAGCGCTTCGCCCCGGGTCGAGTCGACCGCCGCGTCGGTGCCGCGCGTCTCCGCGCCAGTGCCCTTGTAGACCTGGCAGTGCTGCTCGGCGCAGAGCAGGTACGGATCGCCCAGGTGGCGGGCACCGACCTTGGCGAGGACTTCACCCCGCGCCGTCACCGCCTGCGCCTTGAGCGCCTCGACCGGCGCGCTGGCGTAGATCTCGCTCGGCACCACGCCCTTCACGAGCCGCTCCATCGGCACCGCCGCGACGAGCGCGAGCAGGCCGCGCGGATCGACCGTCGCGTAGACGCGTCCCGGATAGGCGCGCGTCTCGAATCCGTGGAACGAGTACCCCATCCCGAACTCGACTTGCGCCACCGACAACCCCTCGGCAGCGCGCAGCTCCATGGCCGACTCGCCGGTGGCGCGTACGGCGCCCGCGGCGTCCAGCAGCTCGATGCGGCCCGAGGGGCGCGCAGCCAGCTCGCGGAAGAGCTGCGGGTGGACCGAGGGGAACCGGGCGGCAATCTTGTCCGCCTGGGCGCGCGCCGCGGACTCGGTCGCGTCTCCCTCGGCGAGCAGCGCATGGCGGCGCGTGTCCACCACGTGTCCAGCGATCCCGTAGACCTGCCCCACGGTGGTTGCCCGGGTGGGAACTCCCCGGGCGGCCCACTCCGCCCGCGCCCGCTCGAGCCCGGCCCTGTCGGAGAAGCGCAGCTCCTCCAATTCGACCCAGGTAGCACCGACGCCCGCGCGGCCGGAGGCGAGGCGGACAGTCCAGGGACCTTCTCCCTCGAGGATTGCCTCTGGAGCGGTGCCGTCCGCGGCGCGGGCCCGCACGGTGAGAGGACCGCGGGCCGAGACGACCATCTCGCGCCGGCCCTCGGCGACGCGGACCGTGACGAGGGGTTGACCCTCCTCGAAGGAGAGGCGGCGCGAGTAGAGGAGCTCGAGGGGATCGTCCGGGGCGGGGGCGCCGGCGAAGAGATCGGAGGCCGGAGGAACCGCCTCTGGGGTTGATGCATCGGGAGAGGTCGAGGTCGAGGTCGAGGTCGAGGTCGAGGTCGAGGTCGAGGTCGAGGTCGAGGGCGAGGTCGAGGGAGAGGGAGAGGGAGAGGGAGAGGTTGGAGGCGAGGGGGAGGGGGGTGGTGGTTCGGAGGGCGGTGCCGATTCCGATTCTTCGGGTTCGGGCCGCAAGGCCCGCGCACACGCCGAGAGCGCGGCGGCTGCCCAGCCGAGAAAGGTCCTGCGAGTGGTCATCGCCGGTGCGTGCGCTCGACGTACCGCCGGAACGCCGCGTGCAGGCTCCGCGTGATCGGGCCCGGTTTCCCGGCGCCGATGATGCGGCGGTCCGGCCTTGTGCCTTCGAGCAGCAGGAGCGAGGTCACCGCCATTACTTCCCGGATCGTGCTGGTGACGAACGCCTCGTCCGCGGCGACGAACGCTTCCGGGCCATGCGGTTCCTCGCGCACCGGCAGGCCCTCGCCGCGCGCGACCTCGATGACCAGTCCGCGGGTCACGCCCTCCAGCATCCCCAGCGCGAGCGGAGGCGTGACGACGGCGCCTCCTTGCACGAAGAACACGTTGGACGTCGAAGCCTCAGTCACCTGCCCTTGCAGATCGAGCAGCAATGCGTCGTCCGCGCCGGCGGCGTGCGACTCGCGCAGCGCCAGCGCGCTGTTCAGGTAGTTGCCGGTCTTCAGCGCCGGGTCGAGCGCCTGGGGCGGGTTGCGCCGAATCCGCGTCACCGCCAGCTGCAGGCCCCGCTCGTACTGCTCCGGCGCCGGCGGCTCCAGCGGACGCACGATGACGATCAGCCGGTTGAGGCCATCGGCGAGGTGCGGGGCCAGGCCGAATCGGCCTTCGCCGCGCGTCACGATGATGCGCGCGTACGACTCCGCGTTGCCCGCCGCCTCGAGCGTACGGGACAACTCGGTCTCGATGCGCGCGCGGGGCGGCAGGGAGAGGCCGATGCGCGCCCCCGAGCGCTCCATGCGGGCCAGGTGGCGCCCCAGCTCGAACACGCGCCCACCGTACGTGCGCACCACCTCGTACACCGAGTCGCCGTAGAGGAACCCGCGGTCCAGCACGGGCACCGTCGCCTGCTCCGGCGGGACCAGGCGGCCCTCCACGTTGACCAGCGTCCCCATCGCGGAGGTGCTACCGGACGCGGGCCCGGGGCGCAAGCCAGCCGGCGTCGCGCCGGGATCGCCCGCCGCGCCGGAGAGCGGCGTGTTAGCATCCGTCCCGAGCCGCTAGCTCAGCTGGTAGAGCACCGGCCTTTTAAGCCGAGGGTCGTGGGTTCGATCCCCACGCGGCTCACTCTGCAATGTCTCGATCGCGTTCGTGAAATCCTCGGTGCTCTTCGGCGCGGGAAGCGCCTTGGGCGTGGCCGTCAGCAAACTGTCAGCAAACGGAGCCGGTCCAATGCGGCTTACGGCATCGCGCAGGTCCTCCAGCGCGAGGTGTCCGTAGGTCCCAGTCGTTGTGGTCACCGAGGCGTGCCGCAGGATACGCTGCACACGGTGAGCATCGACGCCGGCGCGAAGCATGAGCGTGGCAGGAACGCGTCGCGCGAATACCTGTCGGTTGCCCTCGGCACCGCATTGCCGCCTTGCGGGTGATTGAGCGAGAGGCTGATTCGAACCGCTCTATGGTTTAACGTGAATTGTGGCATACGAATGGGAGGGGGTTGAGATGACGGAACCGGCAACTGGTGCTTCGGGGCATGACCCCTTCGCAGAGATGAAGGAAGTCCGAGACCAGCTGAGCGCGTCAAGTCGCAGGCTCGTTTTCTTTTTCGGTGCGGGCACTTCCCAAGCCGTTGGACTAACCGGTTTGCCCGGCTTAACGACCGCTATGGCGACCGCGTTGGCCTCCCCCTATAAGGAGCAATTCGCTGTCATACGCGACTCGATCGGCGGAGGTGCGAACCTTGAGAACGTTCTTGACGTCACTCGGATCTGCCGCGAACTCCTCGGCAACGACAACGCACAGAGAGTTCGCGGGCTCACGGGTGAAGAAGCGAAGAAGCTCGATCGAGAGATCTGCCGCGCCGTCTATACGATTATCTCGGGCGAGCCACCGAAAGGCCTTGATCTTCATTTTGGCTTGGCCTCTTGGCTTCAATCGATAGAACGGCAGATCGCGGCTGAGATATTCACGACAAACTACGATCTCCTCTTCGAGAGGGGACTCGAGGAGGCAGAAACAGCATACTTTGATGGCTTCATCGGCTCGGTTGCTCCCTTCTTTAGCGCTAATGCGGTTGAGTTCGGCGGCCATTCCGCTGATTCAATTCCACCGGTCACATGACCTGACCTTCCTCCCCCCAACTGCATTCGCGTCCCCGCGCTAGCTGTTACCCGCGCAACGCCGACCACCGAATACATCACCATCACCTCGACCATTTCCACGATTGTTCCCGACATTCTGACCATCCCAGAGCATCACATTCCTTCGACTACGTCCCGACCTTCGGCCACCACAAGAGGCCTTCGGCACTGTTTCTTCTTCTGTCCGCCATCCCTCCAGGCCACTCCTCTCCAAAACCATTTGATTCGTAATCAGCTTTGTACGCCTCCTCCTCCAGCTCTCTCTCCCCACTCTCCAGCCTGCACGCCCCGGCCACCCCCTCCTCCTTTCCATTTCTTCCTCCTGATCACCCAGGTGAGAACCGACCCCACGCCCCAGGTGGTTGGGGGAGCGGGGTCGGGTCTCACCGCAGCCGTGCAGTCACCCTTGCAGTCACGCGGAGGAGGGGGCGGCCGGGGCCACTCATTTCAAGCACATGCGCGATTTTGCCTGCCCTCGCGCTTGCCTTCGCGCATGCCTCGCTGCGTGCCTAGTTTGACTTCAACCCTCAGAGGCACCCGCGAATGCGGTCTCGAAGGCACCCTGGAAGGCAGGCGCGTCCACGTGGACGAAGCGTCTTGCGCACCTCACTCCGCTTGCTCTGCAGTCGGCAACCCCCGATGTTTGCGTACGTTGATCGCCTTCCAGCGAAGGGCTGGGTGCTGCTGAATCGCTCTCCCCATCGCAGCATCGTCCGTGAGCAAGTTCGGCGCGATCTCGCCGCGCTCGTTCAGGCGATCGATGAACTCGCGCTCCTCGCGTGTCAGGGGCAGGACTGCCGAGAGGAGGTCGCGGCAGTCGGACACCAGCGTTTTCATTTTCGCCTTCGGCAGCGCTCCCGGCCGCACCGTCGGAAGGAGTTGGCTCTTCAGCTCTGCGGGATCGAGCTTCACGTTCTTGGCCGAGACGGTGCGCCAGTCCTTCCGGTTGGCGCCGCCATAGACGACGAAGCCCAGGCGCAGCTTCGCGCGGTCGAGGTTCTCACGACGCAGCAGCTCGACCGCGTCGAACACGTCCCGGCTCGCGTCGCGGGACAGGAGGGCCGCGAGCTTGCCGGCAGCGAGCTCGTGGAGATCCAGCAGCCGCACCTGCGTCGCCTGGAACGAGCCGACCGGGTGCGAGTCCGCAAGCTCGGCGGGCCACAGCGGCGTCCTGAGCAGGTAGTTCACGTCGAGCTCCAAGTTGCCGCTCCGCCCAGACGCCGCGGTGTACGTCAGCCGCCACTTACCGCCTGCGTGATCGGAGGGGAGGCTCCTCACCGTCAGCCCCTCGCGACCGCAAACGGCTTGCAAGGCTTGCTCGAGCTTCGGCCGCTCGCCGAGCATCACGTCGCGGTCAGGCGCGCCGATGTAGTTCAGGTCGATGTCGACCGAGAGGCGCGGTACGTCGAAGATGAAGAGGTTGAGCGCCGTCCCGCCCTTCAGGGCAATGCGCGTCTTCAGAAATGGATGGCTGCGCAGCGCATTCAGAAAGCTCACGATCCGGATGGATTTCTCCAGCGTTTCGGCAGGAAAGCCTGTCGCCGCCGCCTCTCGCTGCAGATCCTGGAGCGAGAGGTTCAAGGCACCTCCGCCCAGGAGCGGGAGAGAACCTGCTCCGGCACGACCAGGTTCCACGGCCGCACGAACTTCCCGGGCCCGCGATCGCGGTCGAAGTAGCGCGGCTGTGCCGGCGACCGCGCGCGCAGCGCCTTGAGGTGTCGTTCCTCGACCATGAGCTGCTCGCGGTGCTGCTCGAGGTAGAAGCCGACGCGCGCGACCGTTAGCGCCGAGCCCAGCTTGAGGGCGTACTCGATCACCGCGTCGAGGTCGAAAAACTCGACGGATTCCAGCGAGCGCCAGATCTCCTCCCAGCCGCCGCCGTACTCGGGCGCTTCGAGCACGTCGACGAGCGTTCGCTCCAACGTGGTCACGCGAACGAATCCGCCGGCATGACGTTGCTCCAGGAGACCGCCGGCCGGACGCCGCGAAGCCCGCAGCCTTGCAGGCAGCAGTACAGCGACGAACTCCGCGCCTCGGAACTCGAAGGGCCGCAAACGATGCCGCGTGAGGTAGGTGAACCGGCTCGAGACCGAGTAGGCCTTGCCGTGGAACTGGAGCGCCGCATGATAGGCCACGACCGCGTCATCCGCGGCCCTCGTCGCGATCAGGTACGGATCCGGCTCGAATGATTTCGGATCGACGCCGGGCGGCACGGTCGCATACAGGGCCCGATGGACGCGGAGCAATCGACCGCCCGCGACATGCTGCGCAAGGATGTTGTTCGTCGTCTGGCTGCTTCGACGGCCGCCCCCGGAATGCGCCGTGGCGAACTCGCGGTGCGTGAAAATGGGATGCTGGTCAAAGAAGGCGAGCGGCTTCATCATTTGCCTATTTGCGTCGCTGCTACCATCCAGGCTAGCTGTTTAGACGTATAATAGCAAGTTCATCTTGTTGCTACGCATCGATACCCACGGTACGACTGGCGACATCGGTGCAATTGCGCAAGCGGTGCTGGGACGCCAGCCGGCATGTTAGATGTGCTCATGCTCTACGCGATCAAGCTCGGCCCCATCGAGACCGGGGAAGGACCCACCACCGCGTACGTCGGCTTCATCGAGGCCGGCGCGCTGCCGCCCGTCCTTGCGAGCAGCGACAAGGACGGCCTACGGGAGCTTGCTCGACAAGCGCAGGGGCACGAGCTGCGTTGCGAGCGCGCGCTCCTGCGCGCAGGGAAGCCGTTGGGCTTCGCTCCGGCGCTGCTGCCGGACCGGGTTCGCGGCGGGCGGGCGACCCTCGCCTTCGCCCTGGCCGGTCCTGGTCCGAGCCGGGTCCGCAATCTCGACGTCGTCGAAAACTTCCTGGCGAACGTAGCGGCCTTCTGCCAAGCGGCACCTTGGCGCTTCTGGTGCGACAACGATCCACTCAGCCTGACCATCTCCAGCAAGGACTACGAGGCCTGCATCATGGGCGCCGGAGGTCAGGAGTACGGCGTTGCGCTCTACGATCGGAGAGGCGCGGTCAAGAAGCTCGCGCGACTCATCGACGCAGGCCGAATGCGAGACGCAGCCGCTTTCGGGAGCCTCGCCGTCACGCTCGACGAGGAGCCGCGCTGGGCTGCCAAGGCCATCGGCGAAGCCTTCGGCGCGGCGTGCGTACCGATCGCGCTCAAGATCTCGGGAGGAAGGCCGCAGCCTGTCGACGAGGAGGAGATGGCAACGCTCGCAGCGGCGCTACGCGCCATCGCATGCCTGGACGCCGAAAAGCTCGAGGCCACCTGCGATCTCCTGGTCGCGGGCTCGCGCATTTCCGTACGCGTCACCGCGCCCAAGCCCCAGATCGTCTTCAGCGAGCTGAGCGAAGCCGAGGTGCTGGAGATAGCCCTCGAAGCGCAGCGCGCTGCGCGCAAGGGCCGCAGCAAGCGCAGGTGACCGCCGATGTGTCAGCGCGGCGCGTTCCTCTGCGCCGCAACGAAGGCGGCCACCGCCGCACACTCGACCCGGATCGCATTCGCGACGCGCACGTGCGCTAAAGCGGATTTCGCTTGAGGCGATCCCGAAGTCGTGATCTACGGTCCGTACGACGAGATCGCGTCGCTGCTCGGAATCGGTCGAGCGAGCGTGAGCCGGCTGCTGCGGCGACGACGCGAGACCGGCAAGCTGGAGCGCTCGCCGCGCGGTGGCGGCTTGGTTTCGCCGATTCACGGGCGCATCGCCAACCTGCTCTGCCGCATCGTGTTCGAGATGAACGACCCCACTCTCGACGAGCTGACCAAAGCGCTGATCGAGCGTGCGGACGTCAAGACCAGCCGCGCCGGCGTGGTACGGGCGATGGCGCGGCTCGGATTCACTCGAAAAAAAAGTCACTGGTGGCGACCGAGCGCGACACGGCTGAGCACCGCCATCGGCGCACGCTCTACAGCGCGTTCATCACCGCGGTGAACGCGTCGCGACTGGTCTTCATCGACGAGTCGTTCTGCAAGACGGGGATGCGGCGGACTCACGCATGGGCAGTGCGCGGCGAGCGAGCTCCAGGAAGCAAGCCATTTCGCTCGTGGAAGACGGTGTCGATCATCGGAGCGATTCGCCTCGGCAGGCGGCCGCTGATCATGACCAACGAGGGCGCCGTCAACGGCCGCATCTTCCTGGGGTTCGTCAAACGGCGACTCGCACCATGGCTGAAGCCAGGCGACATCGTCGTGCTCGACAATCTCAACTTCCACAAGATGGGCGCCGTGCCCCGCGCCATCGAGGCTGCCGGCGCATTGCCGATCTATCTGCCGACGTACAGCCCCGAGCTGAACCCGATCGAGCCGCTCTGGGCTGACTTGAAGCGCGACCTGCGCCGAATGGGTCTCGACACCGTCGAGATGCTCCGCTGGGCGCTACGCCGCCTCCGCGCTGCGCTCCCGCTCCATCGAATCGACGGCTGGTTTCGAGGCGCCCTCGCCGAAGCCCAGATCA
>WNFD01000306.1_pt1 | contig 59575 bp, 45 predicted proteins | sample 5400491 | NCBI WGS metagenome assembly WNFD01 (sample SAMN13153343, study PRJNA577476) | soil metagenome | isolation source: 120 cm saprolite under Douglas fir tree site 2 hole 2 replicate 2 | place: USA:California | collected 2015-04-18 | reverse complement strand
AGACATCCGATGCAGTTAAGTTGTCAAGCTGTGCGGGCAAGTTTTTTGGCGGTGGCGGGGAATGCGGTGGCTTCGTCGTAGTGCTGGCCGGTGATCAGGCAGTGGTGCAGGCAGCCGAGCACGCGGCCGAACAGGTTGCGCTGGGCGGCGGCATGACGGTCGCCGGTGTCTTTGCGCCGGTCGTAGTGGGCGCGGGCACCGGGTGAGGCGGTCAGCGCGGCGAACGCCCAGATGTACCCGGCGGCGGCGAGCCGGTTGTTCTTGACGCGGCGGTGCGTGACAGACCGGGTTCTGCCGCTGGCGCGGGTGATGGGGGCAGCGCCGGCGTAGGCTTTGAGGCCTTTGGCATCCTGGAACCGGGATCGGTCGTCGCCGATCTCGGCGAGCACCCGGGCGCCGGTGAGAAGGCCGAGCCCTGGGAAGCTGGTGATGATCCCGGCGTCCGGGTGCAGGTTAAAAGACTCGGTGACGGCCTGCTCGAGGTCGGCCCCGCTGGCGCAGGCGGCGCCGAGCTGGCCGAGCAGGGCCAGGGCCTGCCGTCCCATGGCCTGCTCCACGAGCGGGGGCTGGCGCATCTGAGGGGCGCGGAACGCCTCGCGCAGCCGGGTGGCTTCGGTGTCGATGCTGCGGCTGCGGCCGGCTTTCTTCAAGATGGCACGCAGCTGGGTCAGGGTGAGCCGGGTGGCGTCGGCGGGGGTGGGCGCGGCGGCCAGGACGGCGCGGGCCTCGGGCCGGGTGATGCCTCCGCGGGCGCCGTCGAAGGCGGCCAGGAAGCCAGGGAAGTACTCGCGCAGGTGGGAGCGGAGCCTGTTGTGGGCCTGGGTGCGGTCCCAGACGGCGTCTTGCTGGGCGCGGGCCAGCACCGCGATGGCCTGGGCCAGCTCGGAGTCAGCGGGCAGCGGGCGGTGCATGGCGATGTCGGTCCGCAGGACGCCGGCCAGGACGAACGCGTCGCCGTGGTCGGATTTCCTGCCCGCGACCGAGTGCCGGTCCCGGTAGCGGGCCACCGCCATCGGGTTGACCGGGCAGACCTGGCGGCCGGTGGCGCGCAGGGCTGCGACCAGCAGCCCGCGGGGGGTCTCGATCGCCACCGGGACCGGGTCTTCGGGGCTGTCGCCGTACTCGGCGAGCAGGGCCAGCAGCGCCGCGAGCCCGGCCGCATCGTCGCCGATCCGGCGGCGGGCCAGCAGCTGCCCGTCCCGGTTCACCAGGGCGATGTCGTGGTGATCTTCGGCCCAGTCGATCCCGCAGTAAACCTCCATGCTTCCTCCGCTTCTCTCGATGTGGTCGCTGTTCGTGCTGGTCTAAGCCGCGCAGGGCCACGCACGCTCCCTAATGGAAGGGCTCTGGGGCACCGCCATCCGATTAGCCGTTCGTGACCCCGGCTGCCCGCAGGCCCCGGTCTTAGGCAGAGCTCGGCGGCTCCGGCCGTGGTGAGGGGTTGCTCCTGCGGGTGGCTCAGGCCACGACCACCCATACCGGCACGAACTGCCAGCGCCACGGAAGCGGCCCGGCGTGTCGCTTACCGTCTTGTGCCCACGGCTGGTGCCGGGCTCCTGGATCTCACCCGGGGGGTCGCCGCCCCTAGTCAGGACAAGCAGGTCACCCGGCACCAGCCGTACCAGCCAGATCCCGCCTGTCTCTGCGTAGGCATCACCTGCCCTGCTCCGGGAAGGCATGAATCCGGCAGCAGGTCCCGCGGTCTTCACCGGAGCTTCGAGCGCCTGGTGCCCTTGAAGTGGTGACCTGCTCATGTGCCCATTAGGTGCCCTTGACAGGGTGCGGGGCGTCGCGGGCGGGCACGTCACGGCGCTCCGGCGCGCAGGTAGACCGCCGTGACGGCGAAGGCGGCAGGCCCGGCGCCGATCAGCGCGAGCGGCGGGAAGACCCAGGCAAGCACCGCCGGCACCCCGACGGCCGCCGCGACGCCGGGCAGGAGCAGCGGCCTGACCCGGAGTGCGGCCGCCGCCAGCCGCCAGCACGCCCACCATGATCCGCCGTGCGTCGCGTGGACAGGGAACATCAGCGCGAACGACGCGCCGAGGATCGCGGCCAGGGCGGCCAGGCCCGCTGCGACCAGCTGCCCGGCGGGCAGCCCGGACAGCGCGACGCGGATCTCCAGGATCAGGGCGGCCGCTGCCGCCGTAAAGGCTAGCTGCGGGAGCAGCAAGGGGATTGTCTGGCGGCGCAGCGCGGTCGCGAACGTGCGCAGCAGCGGCGGCTCTCGCCCGTCAGCCCATCCGCGGACCACGTCGGCGGCGGCCGATGAGGCCGCGCCAGCCGTTACGACGGGCGCCGCGCAGACGAGCCAGCAGGCCCCGAGCAGGGCGCATTCGGCCGCCAGCCGGACTGCCTCCAGCCGGCCGCGTGCCTGCGGCGGCCTGTTCCGTGCCTGCGGCGGCCTGGTCCGTGCCTGCGGCGGCCTGTTCCGTGCCTGCGGCGGGCTGGCGGGCTCGATCATGATGACTAACCTCTCAGACCGCTCGTCGCGATCCCCTCGACGAGGAGGCGCTGGAAGGCGAGGAAGAACAGGAAGATCGGCACCAGCGACAGCACCGACATTGCGAACATCGGGCCGTAGGCGGACTGGCTTGTCTCGTCGATGAACAGCCGGAGCCCGAGCGGAACGGTGTAATGCGAGGGCGCGTTGAGGTAGATCAGCTGGGTGAAGAAGTCATTCCAGGTCCACACGAACGTGAAGATCGACGTGGTGACGATCGCGGGCCTGGCCAACGGCAGGATCACGTGCCAGTATCGCCGGACGGCACCGCACCCGTCCAGCAGCGCCGCCTCGTCGAGTTCATACGGCAGTGTCCGCATGAACTGCACCATGAGGAACACGAAGAAGGCGTCGACGGCGAGGAACTTGGGGACGACAAGAGGCAGGAAGGTGTTTACCCACCCCAGGTGCCTGAAGATTATGTACTGCGGGACGACCAGCACGTGATAGGGCAGCAGCAGCGTGCCGATCATGACCGCGAAGAGAATTCCGCGACCGCGGAATCTCAGCCGCGAGAAGGCGAAGCCGGTGAGCGAGCAGGAGATCACATTTCCCGCGGCGGCAAGCCCAGCCACGATGACCGAGTTCACGAAGAACTGGAGGAACGTGCCGCCAGGGACGCTTGTCCAGCCTTGCGCGTAATTGCTGAGCGTCGCATGAGACGGCCAGATCCTGGCGTTGGAGAAGATCTCTGAGCCCGGCTTGAAGGACGAGCCGATCAGCCACGCTATCGGGTAGATCACTAGGGCGGCGGCCACCAGCAGCCCCGCGTGCCAGAGGACCCGCCGCGCCCGCCGCCCTGTCACCGCGGCCCTGCTCATCGCCGCGCTCCCTCGTCACCGTAGAAGACCCAGAGCCGTGACGTGCGGAACAGCACGTAGGTCACCAGCGCGATCACCAGGAGCAGGACCCAGGCCATGGCCGAGGCATAGCCCATACGGAAGTCCGTGAAGCCCTTCTCATAGAGATAGAGCGTGTAGAAGAGCGTTGAATCGGCGGGGCCGCCCGTCCCGCCGGAGATGATGTAAGCGGGGGTAAATGCCTGGAATGCCCCGACCAGCTCCAGGATGAGGTTGAAGAAGATCACCGGGGAAAGAATGGGCAGCGTGATCCTGACGAACGTGCGCAGCCGTCCTGCCCCGTCGATGGCCGCCGCGTCGTGCAGTTCCCTTGGCACCTGCTTCAGCCCGGCCAGGAAGATGACCATGGGCGCGCCGAACTGCCAGCCGGCCAGGATCACCAGCGTCCACAGCGCATAGCTCGGGTTGAAGATCCAGCTCGTGCCGTGCAGCCCGAGGAGCGAAAGACCGGCGTCGACACTGCCCCCGGTGTCGAACATGGCTCGCCACACGAGCGCCACGGCGACGCTGGCGCCAAGCATGGACGGAACGTAGAACACGGCGCGGTAGAGCCCCGCCAGCCGGCGGCGCCGGTTCAGCGCGACGGCGAGCAGCAGGGCCACGGCCAGCTTGAGCGGCACGGACGTCGCGACATAGATGGCGGTGACCCGCACGGAGTGCCAGTAGCGCGGGTCGTGGGCGAACATCTCGCGGAAGTTCGCCAGTCCCGCCCACCGGGGACTGCTGAACAGGTCGTAGCTGGTGAACGACAGGTAGAGCGAGATGACCATCGGGCCGACCGTGAAGACGGCCAGCCCGAGGAACCACGGGCCGAGGAACAGGTAACCGGCCCGGTCGCCGGCCCGGCGGGACTTCCGGCGCACGGGGGTGAAACGCATTGCTCTCCTCGGCTTCCCGGCCTCGGCCAGTGGTCTCGGTATCCGGTCTTCGGCCTCCCTCCTGTTAAGAAGAGGAGGCCAGCGCCTGGCTGCCCTGGCTGAAGAACTGGCTTACCGCCGCCTGGAGGCTCAGCCGGCGGAAGACGAGGGACTGGTAGGTCCGGCTGAACAGGCTGAAGACCTGAACGTCGCCTTCGGGCGGAGCAGGGGGAGTCGCGATCAGCTGTGACTGGACGCCGCTCTCATAGGTCACGACCTCTCTGCTCGCCGAGGTCAGCTGCGGGATGATCGCCTGGCGGATGGCGAGGTTGGCCGGAAGGCCCCGGTTGGTGCCGAGAGCCTTGCCCGCCGACGGGTCGTTCACCAGGAAATTGAGCAGCTGGACGGCCGCCTGGGTGTGCGGGCTGTGGGCGTACACGCTGAGCAGCATGGCCGGCTTGCGGTACTGGCCGGTGCTGCCGTTGACCACGGGGAAGCTGGCCATGGCGAGCTGGTCGCTGTCCACGGCAGCGTAGCCGTTGAACACGCTGTCGTAGTTGAAGTCCGCGGCTGACGTGCGGCTTGGCAGCGGGGAGTTGGCGGGGGTGCCGTCCTCTTTCGCTGTGATCGCGGCCGGGGTGGCCGCGCCGGACTTCTCCATGGCGAGCCAGAACGACCAGAACTGCGCCAGGTCAGCGTTCGTGAAGCCGAACTGCCCGGCCGGCGTGTAGAGCTGCTTGCCGCGCTGGATGAGCCACTGCTCGAAAACCGGCTCGGCCCAGCCCATGTCGCCGGTCCCGTACAGCTTGCCGCCGGAGCGCTGGTACACCTGCTGCGCCCAGGACTGGAACTGCGGCCAGGTCCAGCCCGCCGGCGGCGCTGGCACGCCAAGAGCGGTAAGCCTGGTCTCGTCGTAGATGACCGCCGTGGTGTTCTGCGCGAACGTCACGGCTTCCTGCTGGCCGCTGACGTTGCCAGCGGCGGCGATGGACTGGTTGAACTGACCGAGCGAGAGCGTGCCCGGCATGTACGGATTCAGGTTCAGCAGAATCCCGCGCTTGCCGTACTCGTTGAGATAGCGGTAATCCATCTGGAGCAGGTCCGGGGCATTCCCGCCTGCCGTCTCCGTGGCCAGCTTCTGGAAGTACGGGTTGTAGGCAGCGTATTCGGTCTGAACGGTGATGTCCGGGTGCTGCTTCTCGAACAGGGCAACCGCCTGCTGGGTGACCTTCGCCCGTGTCGCATCCCCCCACCAGGCGAAACGCAGCGTGATCTTGCCGCTCGAATTCGAGCTGCCGCCACAGGCCGCCAGCGTCCCGGCGAAAAGCAGCGCAACCACTGACAGCGGCACAGCCATTGACAGTCCGGACCGGGGCCGAAGCCGTTTTCCTTGCGCTGTTAAACTCATCATGATTTCTCCTTCTGGATGCGCTCCATCGGGCTGCCTGGCTGCTGAGTTGCCGGGCTGCTGAGTTGCCGGGCCGCACTGTGAATCACGGGGTCTCTGACGACCTTGCCCCTGGACGCGGCGATCGTCATGGCGACTCCCACAGCCGGGCGGCGGCACGTTCCCAGGCGCTCCCGCCAGTGGCCGGCTCGAAGCGCCGCAACTCCTGGGTAGCGCGCAGGAGCGCGCGCATGCCTGCCAGATCATCCGGTGCGGCGCCGAGCAGGCGGGCCTGGACAAGGACGTTGCCGAGCGCCGCCGCCTCGACAGGCCCTGCCATGACCGGCAGGCCGCACGCGTCCGCTGTCAGCTGGCAGAGCAGCGAGTTGAGCGCGCCGCCGCCGACGATGTGCACCGCGTCCACGTGCCGCCCTGACAGTTCCTGTACCTGGCGGATCGCGCGCCGGTAGGCGAGCGCGAGGCTGTCGAGTATGCACCGGACCGTCTCCGCCTGGCCGCGCGGTGGCGCCTGACAGGTACGCCGGCAGGCCGCCGCGATGCGGTCAGGCATGTCGCCTGGCGGCAGGAAGACCGGGTCGTCAGTGTCGATCACCACCTGCAGCGGAGGGATCCGCGCGGCCTCCCCGAGCAGGGCGTCGAGGCTGGCGGGCAGCCCGGCGGTCGCCCATGTCCGCAGCGACTCCTGTAGCAGCCACAGGCCCATCACGTTGCGCAGGTAGCGGATCGTGCCGTCGATGCCGGCCTCGTTCGTGAAGCTGGCCAGGCGGCTGGCCTCGGTGAGCACCGGCTGGTCGAGCTCCATCCCGACCAGGGACCAGGTGCCGGACGAGATATACGCGAAGTTACCGCCAGCCGCGGGAACTCCGGCCACGGCAGAGGCCGTGTCGTGCGAGCCGACCGCGATCACAGGCAGCGCCGTGGGCAGGGCGTAGTCCGCGCTTCCGTTCGGCAAAATAGACCCGATGATCTCGCCGGGCTGGCGCAATGGCGGGAAGATGCGCGGCGGGATGCCCGCCCGCTCCATGAGCGGTGTGGCCCAGGCGCCCGCCCGCACGTCGTAGAGCTGGGTCGTCGACGCGTTGGTGACCTCCGCTCCTTTCTCCCCGGTGAGCCAGTAGGCCAGCAGGTCAGGGATGAGCAGCAGCGTCCTCGCGGCCTGCAGCTGCGGGGTGCCGGCCGCCGCGGTGAGCTGGTAGATAGTGTTGATCGGAAGCTGCGCCGTGCCCGTGATCGCGTACAGTTCCCCGGCGGGAATCCTGGCGAGCACCGCGGCGATGGCGCCCTCGGTCCGCGCGTCGCGGTAGTGCACGGGGTTGCCGAGCAGCGCTCCGCTCTCGTCGAGCAGACCGTAGTCGACCGCCCACGAGTCGATCCCGGCGCTGGCCAGCTCGAACGCCGCGGCCGCGGCGCGCAGGCCGTCGAGCACGCCCGCGTACAGCCTGAGAACATCCCAGTGCAGGGTCCCGAGGACGCTCACGGGGACGTTCGGGAACCTGTGCACCTCATGCAGCGCCAGGCGGCCGCCACCGGTACCGCCCGTGCCGACGCGGCCTGCGCTGACGCGGCCCACCATGACCCGCCCGCCCGAGGCGCCCAGGTCGACGGCCGCCACGGCCGTGCGCCTGCCCGTGCGGGTGCGGGTGCGGGTGCCCGGGCGGGGAGGGGTCACAGCAGGCCCCGCCGCGCCGCCCAGACGACCGCCTGGATCGGTGCCCGCACGCCGAGACGGTCGCAGATCACCTTGGTCCGGCGGCGCACGGTCCGCTCAGAGGTGCGGACCCGCCTGGCCACGGCGTCGAGTGGCAGGCCCTGCGCGAGCAGCCCGAGCAATTCGACGTCCTGGGGGCTCAGCGACGACGGCTCGGCATGGGCCACGCTGTGCGCGCGCCCCATGCTGACATCGCTCGTGGTGATCCTGGCCCTGTTGAAACGGGCCGTGTTGGCTGCTCCCATCGCGCTTACCTCCACATCGTTGCGAAGAGACGGCGGGTGAACCCGGCGGGCCCGGAAGATCTGTGCTCCCGGGCATCTGGGGCCCGGAAGGTCAGCGCAGGAAGGCAGCCGCCACTCCCGCGTCGACCGGGATGTGCAGACCCGTGGTGAGCGAAAGGTCGCCAGCGGTGAGCACGAACACGGCCGCCGCGACGTGCTCGGGCAGGACCTCGCGCTTGAGCAGGGTCCGCCCGGCGTAGAACGCCCCGAGCTCCTCCTCAGGAACGCCGTAGACGGCGGCCCGCCGCGCCCCCCAGCCGCCGGCGAAGATCCCGGAGCCGCGGACGACGGCGTCGGGGCTGATGCCGTTCACCCGGATGCCGGCCGGACCAAGCTCGGCCGCGAGCAGGCGCACCTGGTGTGCCTGGTCCGCCTTTGCGGCGCCGTAAGCGACGTTGTCCGGGCCCGCGACGACGGCGTTCTTGCTCGCTATATAGACGATGTCCCCGCCCATGCCCTGCGCGGCCATCACGCGGGCGGCCTCGCGGGACACGAGGAAGGATCCTTTCGCCATCACGTCGTGCTGCAGGTCCCAGTCGGCCACGGTGGTCTCCGCCAGCGGCCTGGAGATGGACAGCCCGGCGTTGTTGACGACGAGATCCACGCCGCCGAACGCGAGCACCGCCTCGCGGAACGCCTCGGTCACGGCCGCCTCCTCCGTCACATCGGCGGTGACGTGGACCGCGACGTCGGGGGAGCCGATGGACTGTGCCGCCTTCCGCGCCGCCTCGCCGGCGCGGTCGGCGAGGACGACGCAGGCGCCCTCGGCCGCGAGCCGCTCGGCGGTGGCCCGCCCGATCCCGGACGCCGCGCCCGTGACGAGGGCGACGCGGGCCGCCAGCGGCCTGGGCTCGGGCCTGCGCCTGAGCTTGGCCTCCTCGAGCGCCCAGTACTCGATCCTGAACTTCTCGCGCTCGCTGACCGGGGAATACGCGGACACTGACTCCGCGCCGCGCATGACGTTGATCGCGTTGACATAGAACTCGCCCGCCACCCGCGCGGTCTGCTTGTCCCCGCCATAGCTGAACATGCCGACCCCTGGCACGAGCGCGATCGCCGGATCGGCGCCGCGCATCGGCGGCGATGACTCGTCCGCGTACCGCTGGTAATAGGCCCGGTAGTCCTCGCGGTAGGCGGCGTGCAGCACGCGCAGCCTGGCGAGCACCTCGGGCAGTGGCGCGCTGGCCGGCAGGTCGAGCACGAGCGGCCGCACCCTGGTGCGGAGAAAGTGATCGGGGCAGGACGTGCCGAGCGCGGCCAGCCGGGGATGCTCGCGCCCGGCCAGGAAATCGAGCACGACGGGGCTGCCGGTGAAGTGGCCGACCTGGGGGCGGTCGGTGCTCGCCAGGCCGCGGATCACCGGGGCCAGCTCGGCGGCGCGGGTCCTGCGCTCCATGTCGGGCAACGGCTGGTATCCAGGAATAATCGGGCCGAACGGGAGCGGGGTGGCATGATCATCCAGGTATCTCCGCGCCGTCCGGATGATCTCGAGAGAGCGACCCTCGCACTCATCGCTCGTGTCTCCCCAGGCAGTGATCCCGTGGCCGCCCAGTATCACGCCGATCGCCTCGGGGTTACCGCGCCTGACTTCGGCGATGTCGAGCCCGAGCTGGAAGCCGGGCCGCCGCCAGGGCACCCACGCGACGCGGTCACCGAAGCACGCCCTCGTCAGGGCCTCGCCGTCGGCGGCGGTCGCGAGGGCGATCCCGGAATCGGGATGGAGATGGTCGACGTGGGCGGCGTCGACGAGCCCGTGCATGGCGGTGTCGATGGACGGCGCCGCCCCCCCCTTGCCGTGCAGGCAGTAGTCGAAGGCGGCGGCCATCGCGTCCTCGCGGTCGACGCCCGGGTAGGTGCCGGCCAGCGCGCGCAGCCGGTCGAGGCGCAGCACGGCGAGCCCTTCCGCGGTGAGGGTGCCGAGGTCGCCGCCGGAACCCTTCACCCACATCAGCTCGGCTGGCTGTGCGGTGACAGGGTCGGTGGCCTGCGCCTTTGCCGACGCGTTGCCTCCGGCGTAGTTCGTGTTGCGCGGATCGGAGCCGAGCCGGTTGCTGCGCCGCAGCAGCGCGGCGACTTCCGGGTCGGTCACGGCGACCTCCTTAGGTCCTGCCAGTACATAACTACGGCGTGCCGGCGCGGGCTGGCCGGGGACGGACTGCGGTGGCGCCGGGTGCCGCCGCCGTCAGCGGCCGGGCTGGTGGTTAGTGGCAATTCCTTAGCTTCCCCAGCTGGCGGGCGTGCCGCCGATGCGGTCGGCGATGATCTTCTCGGCGTAGCCGGACCGGTGGTAGGCGGCGACGGGATCCGGGTCGAGGCCCAGCTCCTCGCGGAGCCCGGCGAGCAGCGGCCGCACGTCGGTGTTGTACGCGTCCATCAGCACGGCGTTCGCGCCGAGCACGTCACCGGCCCGCTGTGCGGCTGACAGCGCCGCGGTGTCGACGCTGAGCGCCTTGGCCGTGGCTTCCTGCACGTTCATCACCGAACGGATCTGGGCCGGGATCTTCGGCTCGATGTTGTGGCACTGATCGAGCATGAACGTGATGCCACTGCCGGGGCTCAGCGCGTCCGCCGACGTGACCTCGTGCAGGATCCGGAAGAGCTGGAAGGGATCCGCGGCGCCGACCATGAGGTCGTCGTCGGCGTAGAAGCGGCTGTTGAAGTCGAAGCCGCCCAGCCTGCCTGCCCGCAGCAGGATGGCCACGATGAACTCGATGTTCGTGCCCGGCGCGTGGTGGCCAGTGTCCACCACGACTGCGGCCTGCGGCCCGAGCGCCGCGCAGTGCACGAACGAGGTTCCCCAGTCCGGCACGTCGGTGGTGTAGAAGGACGGCTCGAAGAGCTTGTACTCCAGCAGCATCCGCTGGTGCGGGGCCAGCCGCGTGTAGACGGCCTGGAGCGCGTCCGCGAGCCGGTCCTGGCGGGCGCGGATGTCGTCCTGGCCCGGGTAGTTGGTGCCGTCGGCGAACCACAGCTTCAGGTCCCGCGATCCGGTGGCGTCCATGATGTCGACGCACTCGAGGAGGTGGCCGAGTGCCTTGCGCCGCACCCGCGGGTCCGGGTTGGCGACGCTGCCGAGCATGTAGTCGTTGTCCTGGAAGACGTTGGCGTTGACGGTGCCGATCCCGATGCCGGCGTCGGCCGCGTGCGCTGCCAGGCCGGCGTAGTCGCCGACCTTGTCCCACGGGATGTGCACCGCCACGGTTGGCGCGACGCCGGTGAACCTGTGCACCTGCGCGGCGTCGTCGATCTTCTCCTGCGGCGTGCGCGGGACGCCCGGCTGGGGGAACACCTTGAACCGCGTCCCCGTGTTGCCGAACGCCCAGGACGGCGTCTCGATCCGCTGCGCCCGCAGGGCGGTCTTCACGGCGGTCTGGTCGGGCATGTCAGGTCATCTCCATGCAACAGGTGCCCCTTCACAGGCTGGGGTTGCGGGCTCAGAAGTTGAAGTTGCCGATGTTTGTCGCGTTGTACACGTAGGGGGGGCCGAGCAGGACGGTGTTGCCCGCTCCGACCGTGAACGACCCGAGCTTGCCGGCGGTGAAGGTCTGCCCCGCGGCACCGTTGATCTTCTTCGAGGCGAGATTCACCGCCGCGTACGCGGCGAGGAAACCGAGATTCGCCGGGTTCCAGAGCTCGAAGCTCTTCACCGTGCCGTCGGAGACGTACTTCTTCATCGCGTCCGGGGTGCCGAGGCCGGTGAGGGCGATCTTGCCGCGGTACTTGGCGGTGTCGAGGACGGCCGCCGCGGCGGCGATCCCGACCGTGGTCGGGGAGATGATTCCCTTGAGGTCCGGGTACTGCTCGAGCAGTCCCTGGGTCACCTGGGTAGCGGTCGTCGGGTCATCGTTGCCGTAGACGGTGGTCACCAGGTGCACGTTCGGGTACTTGGCCAGTTCTTGCCTCATGTAGCCGATCCAGGCGTTCTGGTTGGTCGCCGAGGCGGCGGCGGAGACGATCGCGATCTGCCCGGTCTTGTTGATCTGCGACGCCAGCAGGTCCACCTCGCTCGTCCCGATCGCCGCTGTCGACGCCTGGTTGATGAACATGCTCCGGCAGGTCGGCGCGTCCGAGTCGTAAGTGACGACCGTGATGCCTCGCCTCATCGCCGAGCTCAGCGTGGGGCAGAGCGCCGTGGGATCGGTCGCCGACACGATCAGCGCGCTGGCGCCCTTCGTGATGGCCGCCTGGATGGCCGGGATCTCCGACGCGGGCGTGGCCGCGGTCCCGCTCGTCTCCGTGCCGGTCTCGCCCAGCGCGTCGAGCGCGGCGATCGCCCCGCCGGAATTCGCGCTGTCCGAGGTGGTGAAGTATGAGTTGCCGAGGTTCTTGGGGATGACGAAGACCTTGAGGCCCGTCTTGAGCGCTCCCGACGACGACGTGGACGACGTGGACGATGCTGTCGGCCCGCTGCCCGACGACGAGCAGGCGGCGAGCAGGGACGACGCGGCCACGAGTGGCACGACGAGCCACGGTGCCCTCGACCACGGTGCCCTCGACCACGGCGCCCGTCTAACGGAACCCTTCATGGCTTGTATCCTTTCAATCGCGAGCAAAAATAATGCGGTGAGGGCCGGAATGGCGGCGAGCTGCTGATGGCGTGCCTCCGGCGCGTGCTGATGGCGTGCCTCCGGCACGTGCTGATGGCGTGCCTCCGGCACGACGTCTCGCGGCGAGCAGTGCGCGCAGCCGGTTCGAGAAGGACGCCGCGTTGGGCACGAAGACGCTGGCGAGCAGGAGGGCCCCGGTGACGACTCCGGTGGCCTCCTGGTTGAAGTTCGTCAGCAGGAGCGCGTTCTGGATTCCGGCAAAGGCGATGACGGCGAGCACTACCCCGGCGATCGATCCCTTGCCGCCGAAGATCGATACTCCGGCCAGCAGCACGATCGCGACGACATCCAGTTCGAGGCCCGTCCCGTTGTCCTGTACCGCGGTCGAGAGCCGGAACGTCCAGAGCACCCCTGCCAGCGCGCAGATCATGCCCGACACGATGAACAGGCTGGTCTTGATGCGCTTGACCCGGATCCCGGCGAACATGGCCGCTTCCTTGCTGGCGCCCATGGCATAAATGGACCGGCCGAACGGCGTCGCGTGCAGCACGACGCCGAAGATCACCGCGAGGCCCACGAAGATCGCGATGGAGTACGGGATGTTGGTGTGCGGCAGCGCGCTGACCCCGATGTTCGTGTAGGTAGCGGGGAAGTTCGAGACCGTCTTGGCGCCGAGGATGATGAGGGCGATGCCGCGGTAGAGGGCGAGCGTGCCGATGGTGACCGCGAGCGACGGGAGCCCGAGCCGGGTGACGAGCAGGCCGTTGACCGCCCCGGCCGCCGCGCCCGCGACCGCGACCACGGCGAAGATGGCGAGCATCGGCCAGCCGTGGCTCCACAGGAATCCGAGCAGGGCGCTCGACATGCCGAGCGTCGACGCGACCGACAGGTCGATCTCCCCGCTGATGACGATCAGCGTCATCGGCAGCGTCATGATCGCGATCTCGCCGTTGGACAGGCCGAGGTTGAAGAAGTTGTTACCGGTCAGGAACTGCGGCGACGCCGCGGCGCCGATCACGACGATGATCACGACGACCACCGCGAGGCCCGACTCCCACCGCAGGGCCCGCGAGAACTGTGCCCGCGAGAACTGTGCCCGCGAGAACTGTGCCCGCGAGAGATGGGCCCGCAGCCCGCGAGGTGTGTTCTCGTCAGGCTGCACGGCGTTCTCGTCAGGCTGCACGGCGGCTACTCCTCAGTCGCAGGGCGGCGGTCAGCCTGAGGTTGATGGCCCGGTCGAGCGCGATGGCCAGGATGAGCAGGAAACCGGCGATCGCCTGGTCCCAGAAGGGCGAGATGCCGAGCACGTAGAGCGCCGAGTTGATGGTGTTGAGCAGCAGCGCGCCGAGTGCGGCTCCGGTCACGCTTCCGCTGCCGCCGAATATCGCCACCCCGCCGACCACGACGGCGGCCACTACCTGCAGCTCGTAGCCTGTCCCCGCGGTGGAGTCGATCGCGGCGTAGCGTGCGGCCCACAGCACGCCCGCGACCCCGGCGATCGCGCCGCTCAGGACGAACGCCGTGAACACGCGCTTCGCGATCGGGATGCCAGCGAGGCGTGCCGCCTCCGGATTCGACCCGATCGCGTAGAGTTCCCGGCCGGACCGGAAGGAACGCAGGTAGTACGCGCCGGCCGCGATCACGATGGCGATCACGATGGCGAGATCGGGAATCCCGAGGACCGTGGACTTCGGTATGCCGATGAAGCCGCCGGGCAGCGAGCTCGCGACGACCTGGCCGCCGCCGACGATCAGTACGTCGATTCCCCGGATGATGTAGAGGGTGGCGAGCGTCACGACGAGGCTCGGCACGCGTCCGACCGACACCATGAGCCCGTTCACGATCCCGCAGCCACAGCCGATTCCCAGGCCGACGAGGAACACCACGGGAATGGGAATGCCGTGGTCGTGCCCGAAGAGGTTCGCCGAGATGAACGCGGAAAGCCCGAGGACCGACCCGACGGACAAGTCGACGTTCCTGCTGATCACGACCATCGTCTCGCCGAGCGCAAGCAGCGCGAACACGGTCGTGTCGACTAGCACGAACTGGATGTTCTGCAGGTCGAGGAACCTGTGCTGGATGGCTGCCGTGACCCCGACGAACGCCACGAGGACCGCGACGATGCCGGATTCCCTGATCCGGAAGACGCGCTCGGTGAGCCTGCGCGAGCCGGTCTCCGCGGGCGTCTGCGGCGGTTCGCGCCTCGGTGCCACGGCGACCGTCATGGAGCCACCTCGAGCTGGCCGGTGGCCGCCGACATGATTTTTTCCTCCGACGCGTCGGCGCGGGAGTATTCCGCGGCCAGCCGTCCCTCCCGCATGACGAGGACCCGGTCGCCGATCCGCAGCACCTCGGGCAGCTCCGAGGAGATCATCAGGATCCCGACGCCCTCCCGCGCGAGCTGGATGAGCAGGCGGTGCACCTCCGCCTTTGTGCCCACGTCGATGCCGCGGGTCGGCTCGTCCACGATCAGCACCGCTGGCCGCCGGCCGAGCCATTTCGCCAGCACGGCCTTCTGCTGGTTACCGCCGGACAGCATGGAGACCGGGTCCGTGAGCCGTCCGTACTTGACCTTCAGCCGCAGCGCCCAGTCGGCGGCGAACCCGCGTTCGGCCGAGGTACGGATGAGCCCGGCGTGCCGCAGGCTCCTGAGCGACGCGAGCGCCACGTTCTGCTGCACGGACATGTCCATGACCAGGCCCTGCTGGCGGCGGTCCTCGGGGACAAGGCCCACCCCCGCCGCCATCGCGTCGGTGGGTGACGCCCGGCGGAGCCCGCGGCCGCCCGCGGTCACCGTGCCCGCGTCATACCGGTCGATCCCGAAGACGGCACGCGCCACCTCGCTCCGCCCGGAGCCCACCAGCCCGGCCAGCGCGACGATCTCGCCGGCCCGCACATCGAACGAGATATCGACGAAGACCCCTTCCCTGGTCAGGTGCTCCACGTGCAGCACCGGCATGCCAGGCGTGCCGCCTTCCTCGGCCGGCCGCCCAGTAGGCCGCCCAGTAGGCCGCCCAGCCAGCTCCCTGCCGACCATCGCCCTGACGAGGTCGTCCGCGGCCAGGCCCGCCAGCTCGCGGGAGAGTACCTGGCTGCCGTCGCGCATCACGGTCACCCGCTGGCAGATCGCGAAGACCTCTTCGAGCCGGTGCGAGATGAACAGCACCGCCGCGCCCGCCGAACGCAGCGTCGCCGTCACATCGAACAGCCGGGCCACCTCGACCGCGGAGAGCGCGGCCGTGGGCTCGTCCATCACGATGATCCTGGCGTCGAGTGAGAGCGCCTTGCCGATCTCGACGATCTGCTGGTCCGCGATCGACAGCCCGCGGGCGATCCGCGCCGGGTCGAGTGGCACGCCAAGCCGGCCGAAGATCGCCGCGGCTGCCGCCCGCATCGCCCGCCCGTCGATGCGCCTGCCCGCCCGCAGCGGCTGGCGTCCCATGAACATGTTCTCCGCGACCGTCAGGTCAGGGAACAGCGTGGGCTCCTGGTAGATGATCGCGATCCCGGCCGTCCGTGCCGCGGCCGGGCCGTGCAGCACGACATCGCGGCCATTCACCCGTAGCGTCCCGCTGTCTGGCTGGTGTACCCCTGCCAGGATCTTGACCAGCGTCGACTTGCCCGCGCCGTTCTCCCCGACGAGCGCGTGCACCTCTCCGCCGCGCAGCTCGATCGATCCGTCCTCGAGCGCATGCACGGCACCGAACGCCTTCGCGGCATGACGCAGGGAGAGCCGAGGGCCCGGATCGTCAGCTGTACCGCCGTTAGCTGTACCGCCGGGAGGGCACACGGATCCCGCCTCCCTCCCGCCTGACGGCGGCTCCGGCCCGGTGCTACGAGCGTGTTAATAGAACGTTTCAAATATGGCCAGTAGTCTCAGCGCGGACGACGGCGCTGTCAACAAGCCCGTGACCTTCGCCGATGAATCGTTACAAAAACGCGACCGGCACCTGCACGGGCTGCGGCCAGGCGTGCCGCAGTGCGCCCCCGCGATGCGGGGGCGCACTGCGACTGGGTCATCGATGTGGTGTGGGCCTGGCTACTCAGTGCTGGCAGAGAGTCTGTGCTGGCAGAGTCAGGGCAGGCAGCGGGTCAGGCCGGCTGCCTGGCCTGCCTGGAAGGTCGCGAAGGCGTTGTCGCCGGGGAAGTCGTCGCTGTACCGGAAGGCGCCGCTGGGGTCCTGGAGCTGGAGCAGGCGCTTGACCGGATCCACTCCGCTCTTTTCCCAGCCGACGAGATTCTGGCCCGTGGCCAGCAGGGCGAGGATGGACAGGCCGGTCGAGTTGGAGTCGCTCGTGTCGCCATAGAAGGTCGAGAACGTGAACCCGCCGTCCGCGCTCTGCTGCGTGCGGAAGTAGGCAAGCGCCGACGGGATCGGACCGAGTCGCAGGCTCAGGATCAGGCCGATCACCGCGACGGCGGTCGTATTGGTGTCCGAGTTCTGCTGCGGGATGTACGCGCTCCAGCCGCCATCGGCCTGCTGCAAGCCCGCCCAGACGCTGAGCGCGTGCGGGGGAACCGGACGGCCGGCGGCGCGCAGCGCGATGAGCGCGTAGGCGTTGCCGGTGGGGTTCGGATCGTACAGGCCGGTGGCCGGGTCGTAGGCGTTCGCCACCCTGGCTGTGTAGTCGAAGCCGTTTGGAGCGACCGTGGACCGTCCGGCCAGCAGCAGAGCGAGCAGGAACTCGGCGGCGACACCGGTGCTGTCCAGGCTACCGGTCTGCGAGTAGATCCAGTCGATCGCGGAATGCCCGTCCCTGGTCACGGTCGACGGGTTCACGCCGGAAAAGACCAGTGCGTTCACGGCGTTCGCGGTGGAAGCCTGCCCGATGCTCGGGAACGAGCCGTCTGGCTGCTGCTGGGTGCGGATGTAGCTGACCATCCGGTTAATGGCCGACTGGGGCGTGCAGGTGGGCAGGAAGCTTGCTGGTAAGGCGTTCAGGTGCACACGGGCAGGGACGACTCCCGCTTGCGCTGGTATTGCGGCGACAGAGAGCAACGCTATGCTGACGGATGTCAGAAGTACTGCTAACCTGCGCATCATGCCCCTCCTTGGGCTTTTGTGCGATTACGACTCTAATTAGTAGTCGTCACCTTTCACGGCAACTCGCACCCGCGGACCACCAACGTTATAAGTAATGTTTGATCCCTTCAAGGTTGCTTTAAGCATATTTATGCGGATCTGTCACCAGGTGGTGCCGGTGGTCCGCTCACGGCTACCGGGTGGGTATGGCCACGACGGAGACCGTGGTGTCGCCCTGGTTCGTCACGAATGCCTTGCTTCCATCGCGGGTGAACGCGACCTCGTTGGGCTGGGATCCGACCGCGATGCTCGCCACGATGCGGTTCGTCGCCACGGCGATCACCGACACCTCGCCTAGGCTGAAACCGGTGGCGAAGACGAACCGGCCATCCGGGCTCGCGTTGACGCCGAACACCTCCGGGTCCGGCGTCCTGATCACCGCCACCGTCGATCGCCGCGCCAGGTCGATCACCCACACGCCGCCGTTGCCGCCGAGGACACCGCCGAAGATGCTGACGTAAGCGAACCGGCCGTCGGGGGTCACCGTCGCTGCCTGCGTGGCGCCAGGGCCAGTCAGCCGCAGGTCGGCGACCACCCGGCTAGTCGATGCGCTGATCAGCGTGGCCTCGGGCGGTGACCCGTACTCGGTCCGCCCGCGCGGCACGACAAGCAGCCTTCCGCCCGGAGTCAGCGCAGGCCGGCCGGTGAACGCGGGCAGCGTGATCGTCCCGCCGATCCTCACGCGGGCCGGGTGCGTGTCGTCCAGGACCGCGATGCTGGCAGGGGACGCCCCGCCCACGCTGGTCACGAACACCTTCCGGCTGTCCCTGGATGCGATGATCCCGAACGGGAACGTCATCGGGATGCCGGACAGGCCGATCGTCTGGCTGACCGAGCGCGTGGCCGTGCGGATGACCGAGACCGTCGCGTCGGTGGAGTTGGTGACGAATGCCTGGCGCCCGGCGTGGGTAAAGGCGATGTCCTCAGGGAAAACGCCGACATCGATCACCGAGCGGATCGCGTACGTTTTCGCATCGAGGACCGTGACCGTGTGCCCGGTCGTGCCGATGTGGCCGGTCGGCGGACCGCAATTCGCAACCCAGATGGTCCTGCCGTCGGGTGCCGTTGTATCACCGAACGGATTGACCTGCACGTTCACGGTAGCGACGACCTGGAACCGTGCATCCGCCCCAGCCGGGGCGGCCAGCGCAGCGGCGAACATCGCCATGACCACGCCCGAGGTCCCGTAGCGTAAGCTCCGCCGCCGCAGGCAGCGTAACGAACCTGACCCTGACATCTTCTACCTCCCGCTAAGCCGAAGTGATCCGGGATCCACCCACTATCCGCCGTTCGGACAGGGCGGTCAACCGCAGGATCCTGAGTCACCGGCACCCGGTCGCGGACACGCGACGGTGTCTCGCGTAGCATCGGAGCGGCAGCTACCCGCTGCGCTGGAGGCGCTGTGTTGGAGGCGCTGTGTTGGAGATGCGCGATGACCTTTCCCGAGAATGCGGCGTGGCGGACGGGAATCGCCGACTTAGCCGGCAGGCGATTACGTGAGTGGGACATCGAGGGGCTGCCGCCGCAGCTCAGGAGAAATAGTCTCGACTACTACTACTTAAGCGTCTGGCCCGGCCTCGCCGCCCTTGATCTCGCGGTTGGCCTGCGACTTCCCCCCCGACCGGCCCGGACCGAGTCCGCCTATGTTCACATTCCATTCTGCTCGGACCTCTGTAGCTTCTGCAGCTATTTTCTCGGAGTTTCACGCGACGCGGACTCGGATCCGCGCGTACCGCAGTATATCAGTGAGCTGATCGCGCAGGCCGGCCTGCATCAAGAAGAAACCGACCTGAACTTGTCCTACATCTATTTTGGCGGGGGCACCCCGAGCCTCCTGCACCCGGACCGGCTGGCGGGCCTGCTTGACAGCTTCACCCGCCTGGGGATCCTGTCCTCCCGGCTTGTCGGCACGGTAGAACTCCACCCGGAGGTCTTCGACGACGGGCACCGGGTGAATGCGCTGCTCGACGTGATCGCCGCCTATGGGATCACGCGGGTCAGCCTGGGCCTGCAGACGGCGGACACGGATATCCTCCGCGCGACGAACCGCCGACATGGCGCCGCGTTTCTAACCGGAGCGATCAGGTGCCTGCGCGCTCACGAGCTCACCATCAATATAGACCTGATGTATGGCCTGCCCAGGCAGACCCTTGATGGCTGGCTCCGATCAATTCAGCTAGTACTCGCCGCGCGACCGGATTCGATATCGACGTATTTTACGTTCATCGACCCCGGCACGAGGCTCTGGCGGGAAGCGCGGCGTGACCCTGCCCTGCTCTCGTCACATACGCAGGTGCAGCTACAGCATCTTGCGGCGCAGCTTGCCCTCGAGGAAGCCGGGTACGCGGAACTGCCCGGCGACTTCTACAGCAGGCAGGTCGGCGATCCCGTCTATGCCCAGGAAACGCTCCCGTCAGACGCCAATACGCTCGCGCTCGGCGCGGGGGCCTACGGATATTATCCGGGCGTCCAGTATTTCAATCACTTCGATTTCCGGCGCTATGGCGCGATGGTGCGCAACCGGGAGATCCCTATCTGGCGGGCGGCTGTCCTGACACCGCATGAAGAGCTATGCAGAGACATCATGTTCGCACTGAAGAACGCGTCGGCGCTGAACCTGCGTCTTTTTGAGGCAAGGCACCGTGTCAGCCCGCTCGACTCGCACGCCGATGCCTTCGCCCAGCTCACCGATCTCGGGCTGGTGCACATCGACGCGGAAGAGATCCGCCTCAGTCCGAAGGGCCGCCTGGTTGTCGAGGAAATATCGTGCATGTTCGCGCCGCCTCGCCGCAGCGTTCCTGACACCCCCTCGCGAAAGGAAGCGGCCCTTCTGCGAAAACACAACTTCGCCCCTACCTACTCGATTCCACGGTAAAATCAAGAGAGCGCATCATGGCAACCAGGGAATCAAAGAAAGCACTCGCTGAAACGGCGGCGCTGCTCAGCACTGACACCCAGGGCGCGCGGACCTACCTGCGGCAGGTGCAGCGCCTCGCCGGGCCCATCCCGTACGTCGCGATCGTCACGGCAATGCGCCGGGCAGGCACATCCCAGGTCGCGGTCGTCGCGGCACTGGCTGCCGGGATCGCTCTCCAGGATGAGCCGGGCCGCACCTGGCCCTGCTAGCGAGACAGCGGGCGGCTGGGGCAGCGGGCCCGCAGTCCCGGCGGTCAGATACCCTGCCACCGTCCGGAGCAGCGCGGACGTTACTACGTCGATGTGGCAGCGCTGTAGTAATAGCTACAGCAGTAATAGCTACAGCGATGCCACATCGACGCACCTAGCGGCCAGACGGCGAGGAGCAGGACATGGATACGCGACCGGTCGGGGAGTGGCTCGACGAGCTGGCATCGGCAGCCCCGGCACCCGGGGGCGGCGCTGCCGCCGCGCTCGCCGCGGCGGTCGGCGCGAGCCTGGTGTGCATGGTCTGCAACCTCACCATCGGCAAACCGAAGTACGCGGCATCCCAGCAGCGCGTCTCCGCCGCGCTCGCGCGGGCAGAAGAGGTGCGCCGCTCGGCGCTGCGGCTCGCTGACGACGACGCGAGGGCGTTCGAAGCGGTGATCGCCGCGTACGGCATGCCCCGGTCGACCGACGCGGAGAAGGAGACGAGGTCGAGCGCGATTCAGAAGGCCCTGGCCGGGGCCGCCGAGGTGCCGCTGCGTACCGCCGGGCTCGCCGCGACGACCATCGGCCTTGCCAGGGAGATTCTCGACGGCTCGAACGCCAACGTGATCTCCGACGTCGGCGTCGCCGCGGCGTCGGCCCGCGCGGCGCTCGAGTCGTCCGTGGTCAACGTCGAAGTCAACCTCGCCGCCCTCACCGACGCGGCGGTGCGGAGCGAGATCGCAGCCGAGCTGCACCGGTACGTCGGCGCACTCGAAGAGGCCGACGTCCTTGTCCTCGAGGTCCGCGAGAGGATCGCCAAGTGAGGCTCATCGACGGGCGGGCGATCGCCGCGGCCATCCGCGAGGATCTCGGCGCGGCAGCGGCCGCGCTCATCGCGGCCGGAACGGTCCCCACGCTGGCCGTTGTAGTACCCACCGACGACGAGGCGACGGACTGGTACGTGCGCTCGATCGAGCGCATGGCGAAGAGGGCCGGCATCGAATGCCGGATCGAGCACATGCTTGACGCGTCCGGCGGCCAGCTCGGCGCGCGCCTTGCCGAGCTGTCCCTCGACCCGTCGGTGCACGGGATCATCTGCCAGACCCCGATGCCCGCCGGAGTCGCCCTGCACGAGGTTGCCGCGCACATCGCGCCGGCCAAGGACATCGACGGCGCCAGCCCGACCAGCCTCGGCAGGCTCGCCGCCGGGCTCCCGACGTTCGCGCCCGCCACGGCGGCGGCCGTCCTGGAGATCCTTCGTCACGAGGGGGTCCCGCTCTCCGGCAGCCGGGTCGTCGTGGTGGGCCGGTCCACCGTCGTGGGGAAGCCCGCCGCCCTGCTGCTCATCGCCGCCCACGCCACCGTGACCGTATGCCACTCCCGCACGGTCGGCCTCGCCGACGTCTGCGCGGAGGCCGACGTCCTCGTCGCGGCGGCGGGGAAGGCGAGCCTGATCGGAGCCGGGCACGTCAAGCCCGGCGCGGTGGTCATCGACGTCGGCACCAACCCCACGTCCGACGGCGGGCTTGCCGGTGACGTGGATCAGGAGGCGGTCTCCCGCCGCGCGGCCGTGCTCACTCCCGTTCCCGGCGGGGTGGGCCCGGTGACGACGTCGCTGCTGCTGCGGCACGCGGTGCTCGCCGCGCAGTCCGGGCTAGCCGCGCAGTCCGGTTAGCCAGCCGATAGCACCGGGGCCCGAAGTCTGGCACGCATGATCACGCGTGAGATTATTCCACCAGGCATTGTACCGGGTCACATGCCTGCTCCTGATGTTTCACCGCACAGGTTATGGCATGTGATCTTGTCTTCATGTCCAGTGCATGATTAAATGTACTTATTTAACGGGGGTGGCTGCCGGGCGCATCGGGAGGAGATGGGTTTCGGGGTGGCCGCCGGGCGCATCGGGAGGAGATGGGTTTCGGAGTGGCCGCCGGGCTGGACTTTCAGGTATTGGGTCCGCTCGAAGCACACGCTGGAGGGCGCCGGATTGCCATTGCCGGCCCGCGGCAGCGAGTCGTTCTCGCGATGTTGCTGCTTGCCGCCGACCGGGTGGTATCGGTTGACAGCCTGGTGGAAGCGGTATGGAGTGGTCGGCCTCCGGTCACCGGGCGAACGCAGATTGCGATTTGCGTTGCAGGGCTCCGCAAGACCTTCAAGGCGGCGGGCTGCCACGACGATGCGATCATCACGGCACATCCTGGTTACATGCTGTCAGCGGCAGCGCACAGAATTGATGCGCGGGACTTCTCGGAGCGGGTCGCGAGTGCCCGCGCGGCTGCCCGGCAGGATCGCACCGTGGCTGCGGCTGACATGCTTGGCGAAGCCCTCGCATTATGGCAGGGTCCCGCACTTGCCGGTATTTCAAGTCAGCCCGTTGAAATCGAAGCCATGCAGCTTGAGGAGGAGCGCCTTGCCATTTACGAGGAACTCACGGCGCTGCGGCTGCGGCTGGGTCAGCACCGTGTGCTGATAGGCGAGCTGACAATTGCCGTACGGGAGCATCCGCTGCGAGAACAGGGCCGCGTGCACCTGATGCTTGCCCAGTACCGGGCAGGTCACCGGGCCGAGTCCCTCCAGACGTTCCGGGACGGGCGGCGTCAGTTCGTTGACGAACTCGGTCTGGAACCCGGTCCCGCGCTGCAGAGCCTATGTGACGCGATCCTGCGGGACGATCCTGTCCTCGCCGCGCCAAGCACCGCCGCGGAACCTGCGGAAATGAGCGTTATACCTGCGCAGCTGCCGTCGAACGTGCGCTTCTTCACCGGACGGCAGGCAGAACTCTCCGCCCTGGACGAGCTGCTTACTGACCAGTCAGACAGCCAGCCGATCGCGGTTGGCTTCGTCAGCGGCGTCGCGGGCGTGGGCAAGACATCGCTGGTCGTCCACTGGGCTCACCGCGTGGCCTCAAGCTTCCCGGACGGCCAGCTCTTTGCCGACCTTTGCGGCCATAATGCACAGAGCGAGCCCACGTCGCCGAGCACGATACTCGACAGATTCCTGCGCGCGCTCGATGTTTCCAGCGTGAGGATCCCCGCCGAGTTCAATGAGCGCGTCGCGTTGTACCGCAGCGTCGTGAGCGGGCGGCGAATGCTCATCGTGCTCGACAATGCAAAGAAATTCACCCAGGTAGAGCCCTTACTGCCAGGCGGAGGCATGTGCCGCGTGCTCGTGACCGGCAGAGACCAGCTGGACGAGCTGGTCGGTAGCTACGCCGCGGTGAAGCTCCGTCTCAGCACGCTCCGTGAAAGTGAAGCGGCGGCGTTGCTCGGCCAGGTCGTCGGTGGCGATCGGGCGAGGGCCGAACCAGCGAGCCTGGCGCGGCTGACCGACCTCTGTGACCGGCTGCCGCTGGCGCTGAGAATCGCGGCGGCCAGGCTCGCGGCCAAGCCGCACTGGACCATCAGCCACCTGGTCACCCGGCTGGAAGATCAGCGGCAACGGCTCGATGAGCTCAGCTACGGCGACCAGCAGGTCCGGGGGAGCTTCGAGCTAGGCTACCGTTACCTCGATCCTGCCACCGCGGCGATGTACCGGCGGCTGGGCTTGCTAAACATACCGAGCTTCGCTGCCTGGGCCGGTGCGGCACTGCTCGATACCGGCCAGACCGAAGCCGAGAACATTATCGAGCAGCTGGTCGACGCTCATCTCCTCGAGGTGGAGGGCGTGGATCCCACTGGAGACGTCCGCTACCGGTTCCAGGATCTGCTGAAGCTGTACGCCAGCGAACGAGCGCGGGAAGAGGATAGCCCCGCGGAGCAACGGGCAGCGTGCGGGCGGGCGATTGGCGGCTGGCTCGCCCTCGCCGAAGAAGCTCATCGCCGTGAGTACGGGGGCGACTACACCATAATCCACGGAACCGCGGCGCGCTGGCGGCCGGACCGGGATCAGGTCGATCAGCTGATGCGCGAGCCGCTCGCCTGGTTCGAGACAGAGCGCCTGTCTATTGTCGCGGTGATAGCCCAGTCCGCCCAGCTGGGAATGGATGAGCTGGCGTGGGACCTCGCGATGACCGCCACTACTCTTTTCGAGGCGCGGAATTACCTCGATGACTGGCGGAGTTCCTGTGAACTCGCCCTGAGCGCTACCAGGAGGTCCGGGAACCTGCGTGGCGAGGCTGTCATGCTGTATGCGCTTGGCACGCTGGAGACCTTCCAGCAGCAATACGAGCTGGCGGCCGGCTTCTTCGCTGCCGCGCTCTCGCTCTTCGGCCGTACGGCCGCGCCGTACGGCCGCGCCCTGACCCTGCGGAACATCGCGCTGCTCGATCGGATCCGAGGCGATCTCCTCGTTGCCAGGGAGCGCTGTAAAGAGGCTCGGTCAGCGTTCCAGTCTGTCGGGGACCGCTACGCCGAGGCGCACGTGCTGGGCAACATGGCGCAGATCGAGCTCGAGCTGGGAAATCCGGACGCCGGCGTCCAGCTCGCGCGCGAAGCGGTCAGGATCTGTCGTGACATTGGCACCGCCAGGGGCGAGGCGCAGAGCCTGTACCGGCTGGCCGAGGCATTCTTCGAGCAGGAGCGCTTCACCGAAGCCGCGGAAACGTTTCAGCAGGTGTTGCGGATCGTCCGGGACAACGGCGACAAGCTGGGCGAGGCATATGCTGCCCGCGGTCTCGGCGAGACCCAGCTGCGGGCAGGTCTTCTCGAGCAAGCGGAGGCGACCCTGCTCGAGGCGCTGGATTCTTCGCGCCAGATCCCCGACAAGTTTGTAGAAGCTCGTGCATACCTGGCGCTCGGCTGGATCTACCTGAGGCTGCGGCGGCCGCATTGGGCACAGCGGGACTTCGAGCGAGCAGGCGAGATATTCGCCAAGCTTCATGCGCCTTTCTGGCAGGAAAAGGTCTCGCATGCTGTCGCTGTCCTCCGTGCTCCAGGGGGGTAACGGTCAAGCGCCCGCGCCCTCGGCCGGCCGTAGCACCTGATCGACGTCCGCCCGTCCGCCCTGTCCGGCCGGCTCGATGGTGGCGGCTTGCCGCTGCCAGGCACCGAGGAGGGCGCATGGGCGACGGCGATATAGAAGCGGTATAGGCGAGCGGCGCACTATCGTGAGGATTCGCTGAGATTGCCTTCCGTGTCTCAGCCATCGCGGGACAGCATCGAGGTATCACAATGGAGTTCAGCCTGTTCTATTTCGCCAACGACAGTACCGATGCCGGCGAATCCGGCCGCTACGAGCTGCTGACCGAGGGCGCTCGTTTCGCCGACGCCCACGGCTTCGCGGCCGTCTGGACTCCGGAGAGGCACTTCCATCCGTTCGGCGGGCTCTACCCCAACCCCGCGGTGACCGGCGCGGCGCTCGCGGCCATCACCAAGCGCATCGGCATCCGCGCGGGCAGTGTCGTCGCGCCATTGCACCATCCGCTCCGGATCGCCGAGGAATGGTCGGTCGTGGACAACCTCTCCGGTGGCAGGGTCGGCATCTCGTTTGCTTCCGGCTGGCACCCGGTGGATTTCGCGCTCGACCCGGAGGCGCATCCTGTCCGCAGGGAGCGCCTGGTCAGCGCCCTGGAGACGGTGCGGAAGCTGTGGCGCGGCGAGGCGATGCCGGTGGTGGACGGCGCCGGGCGTGACACTCAGGTACGGATCTTCCCGCCGCCGGTGCAGCGGGAGCTGCCTTGCTGGCTCACCAGCTCGGGAAGCGCCGGGACGTTCCGGCTGGCGGGTGAGCTGAAGGCCGGCGTCCTGACGCATCTGCTCGGCCAGAACCTCGGCGAGCTCGCAGCGAAGATCGCCGAGTACCGGCGCGCCGCGGCGGACAGTCACGGCTGGGCAGGACATGTCGTGCTCATGATGCATACGTTCCTTGGCGATGACGCCGACGAGGTCAGGGAACTGGTCAGGGAGCCACTGCGGGCGTACCTGAGCACCTCGTTCAACCTCAGCACCGGGACGATCGCCCGGGGCGGCGTCTCCTTCGACCCCGGCTCGGTCGATTCCTCCGACCTGGAGTTCCTCATCCAGCGGTCGTTCGAGCGGTTCTATGAGAACGACGGCATCTTTGGCACCGTCGAGCAGGGACTGCGCATGGTCGAGCGGCTGCGCGCGATCGGCGTGGACGAGGTGGCCTGCCTGATCGACTTCGGCGTTCACACGAAGGCGGTGCTGGCCAGCCTGGAGCATCTCAACCGCCTGCGCATGCTCGCCGCGGACACGGTGAGCTAAGAACGGTGAGCTAAGAACGGCGGGCTATGGAGCGTTATTCAGAATCAACGGTTCCAGTCGCACCGGCGCAGGAACGGGGCTGTGCTAGCCCCGGGGGACGACCCCCGGGATCCCCCGCAAGGCATAGCCCCGGGGGACGACCCCCGGGATCCCCCGCAAGGCATAGCCCCGGGGGACGACCCCCGGGATCCCCCGCAAGGCACACCCCTGGGACGACCCCCGGTAATCCCCCGCAAGGGAGCCGTAACCGGCGAAGCCGTTCTGAATAACGCTTAAGAAGAGGCAAGGGCCGCTGGAGGGCCATTACAAGGGAAGGTCGGGGCATCTTGTCCTGGTTCGAAGGTTTCGTTGATAAATTCCGCCGGAATTCCGCGGAGTCCCCCGATCATCGCGCCGTAGTGTTCTGCCACACCGCCGCGGCCGGCGACGCGGAGGATTCGCTCTCCTATATCGCCCTGGACCGCGCGGCGCGGTCGAGCGCGGCGGGCTTGCAGGCCCGTTGCCAGCCCGGTGACCGGGTGCTCCTGCTCTACCCGCAGGGACTCGAATTCGTGCGGAGCTTCCTCGGCTGCCTGTACGCGGGTGTCCTTCCCGTCGTCGCGCCGCCGCCTGGCGGCCACCGGCATCAGGTGGCCCGGACGGCAGGGATCGTGCTGGACTGCGGAGCGTCGCTCGTGCTGACCGACGGCGAGACCCTGCCGTCCGTCTCCGCATGGCTGAACGAGGCCGATTCCGGCCACGTCGCATGCATCGCGACCGATATCGCCGAGCCGGCCGACCCTGACGCGTGGGTGCGGCCAGATACCGACGGGTCCGCGGTCGCCTTTCTCCAGTACACCTCGGGCTCGGTCAGCGCGCCCAAGGGCGTCATGATCTCCCACGCCAACCTCGTGCACAACCTCACGATGATGGCGGACACCCACGACTGCGGCAGCGATACGACATTCTGCAACTGGATTCCGATGTTCCATGACATGGGCCTCGTCTTCACGCTCTTGACTCCGCTGTTCGTGGGCAGCACGGCGATCCAGCTCTCGGCAACCGCCTTCCTCAAACGCCCGCACCGGTGGCTGGAATTGATCGACCGGCACGGTGCGGTGATAGCCGCCGCACCGAACTTCGCTTACGACCTGTGCGCGCGGCGGCTCACCGACGAGCAGATCGGCCGGCTCGACCTGTCGCGCTGGCGCTGCGCGGTGAATGGCTCGGAGCCCATCAACCCGGACACGCTCGCGCGGTTCGCCGAACGGTTCGCCGCCGCCGGGTTCCGGCACCAGGCATTCGCTCCCGGCTACGGCATGGCCGAGACGACGCTGTGCGTCTCCGCCACCGGAATGAGCCGTCCGCCGACGCTGCTGCGGGTCGATCCTGGCGCACTCGAACAGAACGCGCTGCGCCCGGCGCTCCCCGGTGAGGGGGGATCGACCCTGGTCGGCTGCGGCACGGTCGGCCACCTCGACGTGCGGATCGTCGGCCCTGCCACGCGCGAGCCACTGCCGGACGGGAGGATCGGCGAGGTGTGGATCCGGGGCGGCAGCGTGGCGCAGGGGTACTGGGGCAAGCCGGGGGAGACCCGGCGGACCTTCCGCGCCGTCACCGCCGGGGGAGACGGCGGGTTCCTGCGGACCGGCGACCTCGGCGCGTTCCGCGACGGCGAGCTGTATATCACGGGCCGGATCAAGGAGATGCTCATCATCCACGGACGCAACCTTTACCCGCAGGACATCGAGCGCGAGATCAAGACACTCGACACCGCCTTCGCCGACCGGCCGGCGAGCGTGTTCTCCGTGCCGGTGCGGCAGGAGGAGATCGTCGTCGTTCAGGAGCTGCGGCCAGCCGGGCGCCGCGGTGACGACCTGCTCGGGCTCGCGCGCAGCGTCAAGATGTCCATCGGCCAGCGCCTCGGGGTCCGCGTGGCCAACGTCGTCTTCGTCCGGCCCGGCCAGGTGCGCAAGACCACAAGCGGGAAGATTCAGCGCACGCTGATGCGTGAGCTGTTCATGACGGACGCCCTGGAATCGCTCTACGAGGATCTCGACGCCGGTACCCGCGGTCGCTACCGTACGGCTAAGGCCGCCGGGCCCGCGCTGTCCGGTGCCGCGCTGTCCGGTGCCGCGCTGTCCGGTGCCGTGGCTCGCCGGAGCGCGTGAGAAACCCGATGAGGTACGCACCGTACGCGCTGACCGAACGCCTCGAAGAGCGATTCGGCGACCCGAACGAGGCCGGCCGTGCCTTCTCGCTGGCCCGCTGCGCGGATCTCGACGAGCGCGAGGAGTTCCCCGCCGAGATCTGCCGGGAGCTAGACGAGATCGGAATCCCGCGATACTACGTGCCGGCCCGTTACGGCGGTGCCGCGCACAGCTACGAGGACACGCTCCAGGTGTTCCGCGCCCTCGCGCGCAGGGATCTCACTGTGGCGATCGCGCATGGCAAGACCCTGCTCGGCGCTGTCTCGGTGTGGGTGGGCGGCGACCCGGTGCAGGCACAGCGCCTGGCGGATGAGGTGACGGCAGGCAGGGTGGTCTCCTGGGCGCTGACCGAGGAGGCGCACGGCAGCGATCTGCTGGCGAATGAGGTGTCAGCGACCCCGACTCGCGCGGGTTACCGCCTGACCGGCGAGAAATGGCTGATCAACAATGCCACCCGGGCGGACATCGTGTGCGTGCTCGCGCGGACCGATCCCGCCGGGGGGCCGCGAGGGTTCAGCCTGCTGCTGGTGGACAAGCGGCAGCTCCCGCCGGGGAGCTATCGTTGCCTGGCCAAGGTCCGCACGCACGGCATCCGGGGCTCCGACACCAGCGGCATCGCCTTCACCAGCGCCAGAATCCCGGCCGACGCCATCGTCGGCGAACCCGGCAGCGGCCTGGAGATCGTGCTCAAGGGTTTCCAGATCACCCGGACCCTGTGCACGGGCCTGTCTCTCGGCGCGGCTGACCGGGCACTGCGGCTCGCGACCGGCTTCGCCGCCGGCCGGCGGCCTTGCGACAGGTTCCTGATCGACCTGCCGAACGCGCGGCGCACGCTCGCCGAGGCATATGCCGACCTGCTCGTCGCCGAGGCGGTCAGCCTGGTAGCCACCCGGAGCATCCACGCGCTCCCTGGCGAGCAGAGCATCACCTCCGCGGTGGCCAAGTACCTGGTCCCGACGAGCGTTCATCATATGATCGCCCGCCTTGGTGAGGTCCTCGGCGCGCGGGCGGTGCTCCGGAACACCTACGCGCACGGCGCCTTCCAGAAGACCGATCGTGACCACAGGATCGTCGGGATCTTCGATGGCAGCACGCTCGTCAATCTCAACGCCCTGATCAACCAGTTCGGGTTCTGCGCCCGCGCTTATCGCAGAGGGCTTGTGGACGAGGCCGGGCTCGAGGCGGCGGCGGATCTGGCCGGCCCGCCGCCACCCTTCGATCCGGACCGGCTCGCACTCGTCGCACCGCACGGATGCAGCATGGTGCAGAGCCTGGCCGCCGGTACCGACGAGCTCCAGGCCCTCGCCTCCCGGGGTGACGTCCCTGCCGCGCTGGCCCTGCAGGCGAAGGAACTGCGCGAGATCACGGACGAACTGCACGCCCAGATGGCCGCCCACAAGCCCTCGGCGCGGGAGGTCCCGGCCGAGGCGTTCGAGACGGCACGGCGCTACGCGCTCTGCTTCTCGGCCGCCGCGTGCCTGCGACTGTGGCTGGCCAACCGGTCGTGGCGAGGCGGAGACGCGGCCGAGGGGAGTACCGGGTTGTGGACGGACGCGCTGTGGCTGGCCGGATGTCTCACTCGCGTGCTCCAGCAGCTCCGGCCGGGCACCGACGGCGACGACAGAGTGCTTGACCGCCTCGTGCCGCACCTGCGTGCGCAATACCGCGACGGCCAGCTCTTCTCGATGCTGCCCTGCCGTGTCCTCGAGTGCGCGTCATGACCGTCTCGCCGTCCGCATCCGCTGCGGGCTCCGGGTTCGCCGACGCCGGGCTGGCGAGCCTGGCCGACCTCGAGGTACGCCTGGGAGCGCCGCTCGATCCTGACAACCCGCTCGGCTTCGCGGCCGTGCTGGCGGCCGACGAGCGATCCGAGATGCTGCCGGCCGGCGAGCACCTGCTCGATGAATACGGCCTCAACGCCGAATTCGTCCCCCGCGGCCTCGGCGGCCGGTTCGCGCAGGCGGACCGGCTGGTGACCGTCCTGCGCGCCATCTTCAGGCGGGACGGCTCGCTTGGACTGGGCTACGGCGCCATCACCTTCATCGCCGCGGCGATCGGGTGGACGTCCGGCAGCGATGCGCAGCGCATCCGGATGGCCGACCTGCTGCTGCGCGGCCGCCGCGTCTGCGCCGGTATCACCGAACTCGCGCACGGCCATGACCTGTCCCGGGCCGAGATGGCCGCCCGCAAGGACAGCGGGCGCTTGCTGCTGACCGGGCGGCAGGAGCTCATCACCAACATCTCCCGTGCCGACGCGGCCGTGCTCTACGCGCGTACCGACGACCGGCCGGGCCGTCGCAGCCACTCGCACCTGTTCGTGGACATGACGTCGCTACCCGGGGCCCGGGCGCGCCAGCTGCCCCGGTTCCCGACCGTGGGCATGCGTGGCTGCCAGATCGGCGGGGTCGAGTTCCTGGACTGCCCAGTGCCCGCCGACAGCGTGCTCGGGGAGTTCGGCGGGGCCATGGAGACCGTGCTGCGCGCCTTTCAGGTCACCCGATCCGTCTTGCCCGGAATGACCGTCGGCATCACCGATACGCAGCTTCGCACGGTGCTGAGGTTCGCTCTCGGCCGCAGCCTCTACGGCCGGCCGGCTGCTGACCTGCCGCACGCCCGGTCGGTGCTGGTCGGCGCCTTCCTCGACCTGCTGGCTTGCGACTGCCTGGCAACCGTCGGCGCCCGCGCCCTGCATCTGCTGCCCAGGCAGACCAGTGTCTTCGCGGCGGCCGTGGAGTACGTGGTACCGAAGCTGCTGCGAGAAATCGGCTACGAGCTGTCGCTGCTGCTCGGGGCGCGTTCCTATCTGCGCGAGGGTCCGCAGGCGATCTTCCAGAAGAACTCCCGCGACGTCCGGATGGCGTCGTTCGGACAGGAGAACCCGGCCGTATGCCAGCCCACGATGATTCCCCAGCTGCCCAGGCTGGCGCAGCGGAGCTGGCTGCGTGCCAGCAGCGCGCCGGACGGGCTGTTCCGGTTCGGCGAGCCGCTGGCAGCGCTGGATTTCGGGTGCCTGGAGGTGACCGCGCGGGGCGAGGACAGCCTCAGCGCCGAGCTGGTCACCGGGCACGAGGAGCTGGCCGCCGAGCCGGTGCTCGGCGCGCTCGTCGGACGGTTCGCCGCGGAACTTCGCCAGCTGCGGGACGACTGCGTCGAACTGCCGCCACGCGACCTCACGGTCACCGCGGGGAAGCGTAGCTTCACTCTCGCCGACCGCTACGCGACCGTGCTCACGGCAGCCGCGAGCCTGGGGGTCTGGCGGCGCAACCGGGACCGCGCCGATCCGTTCCTGCGGGACACCGCGTGGATCATCGGCGTGCTGCGGCGGCTCGGCGCCCGCCTCGGTGACGATCCAGGTCCAGCGCCCGGAGGGTTCGAACGGCACGTCTTCGCGGAATTGCGGGCGCGCCTGGATAGCGGGCGCACCTTCGACCTCGCGGGTACATGGCTTGCCGGGTGATGGCCCAGAGATTCTCCGATGCCAGCGGAATGGAGTTGCGGAAATGCCTGATCGTGTTATGTCGGCCGCCCGTACGGCGGATATCACCGGGGATGCCGCGGAGGTGATCCGGAGCTGGCTGATCGGCCGCGTCGCGTTCTACCTGGAGCGGCCGCCAACCGAGGTGGATCCCGCGCGATCGCTGGTCGAACTCGGCCTGGACTCCATCTACGCGCTGACGTTGTGCGGCGACGTCGAGGAGCAGTTCGACTTGATGGTCGAGCCGACGATGGCCTGGGACTACCCTACCGTCGACGCGATCGCCGGCTACCTGACCGGGGAGCTGGCAGGGAAGCCGGGAACCGGCTGATGGACGGTGCGCGGCGGCTTTCTGTCGGTCAGGAGGCGATGTGGTTCCTCTACCGTCTCGCGCCAGAAAGCAGGGCGTACAACCTGGTGATGCCGGTGCGCATCCGCGGCCCGCTGCACGTGCCGGTCATCGCGCGGGCGGTGGAAGCGGTCGTGATGCGGCACGACCTGCTTCGCTCCGTATTCGTCGAGATGGACGGCCATCCGGTGCGGCTGGTCCGGGAACCGGGAACCGTCCGGCTTGACGTGCGCGAGGTGCCGGGAACCGATGATGGGCGGCTGCGCGCGCTGGTGCGCGAGGCCTGCGCGGCTCCGTTCCTGCTCGCTGACGAGGGGCCATTTCGCGCGGTGCTGCTGCGCCGCTCCCCCGAGGACGCGGCGCTTGTGCTCGTCGCGCACCACATCGCAAGCGACGCCACCTCGCTTGGACTTCTTCTCCGCGACCTGCTCGACGCGTACCACGGGCTCGAGGCGGCCGGCCGGCCGGCGTGGTCGGACCTGCCTGGTGACTACGACGATTACGTCGAGGGGGAGCGCCTACTGCTTGGCTCGCCGCGCCGCGGTCGCCTCGAAGGGTACTGGCGCGATGCCTGCGCGGGCGCCGCGGCGGCCGAGCTGCCCGCCGACCTGCCCCGGCCACGCGTATCGACGTTCAACGGCGCGACCTCGGAGCTGCGGATACCGGACGAACTGGGGCACCGGCTCAGGCAAGCCGCGGCGGAGGTCCGGGTCACCCCGTTCGCGTTCCTGCTGAGCGTGTTCCAGTCCCTGCTATACCGGCACACCGGGCAGGACGACTCCGTGATCGGCTGCCCGAGCACGACCCGGCTCAACCCCGCGATGCGGGGCGTGGTGGGCTACTTTGTCAACCCGCTGCCGTTGCGGTCGAGGTTCGGCGCCTCGGTCACTTTCCGGGATGTCGCGCTCAGCACGGGGCGGCAGGTGATGCGGGGCCTGGCGAACGCGGCCTATCCGAGCGTGCTGCTACCGGCCGTCCTTGGCCTGCCGCGGGACGCCGGCCGGTCGCCGATCTACCAGATCGCCGTCAGCATGGTCGCGATGGACCGGCTGAAAGTGCCCCTTCCCGAGGCCGTCGAGGGCGAGTCCGAGGGGAGCGAGGTCGAGTACCAGGGACTGCGGCTGGCACTCATCGATGTACCGCAGCAGGAGGGTCAGCTCGACCTGATGGTGGAGCTACAGCAGAACGCGACACGATGGCGGGCGGTCCTCACCTATAACACCGATCTCTTCGAGCGCGCCAGCATCGAGCGGTTCGCCAGCCACTTCGGACGGCTGGTCGAGGCTGCCGTCGGCAACCCCGACGGACGGGTGGCCGACGCTTCCCTGATGGATCAGACCGAGCTGGAACGCCTGCTCGCGCTGGGTACGGGTGCCGTTTCAAGCGCACGGTGAAACCCGGCCAGAAAGACCGTCAGATGAGTATAGCGGAAGTATAGCGAGCGTGCCGATCATTGGTCAGGAAGGGATCGTCGGGGAAAGGATCATATTGTCGCTGGCAACCGATGAACCGATCTAACGAGAAAGCGATGGCTACCCGCTATGATCGATAGCAGAATGGTGACAGCCGACAGTGTGCTCGCGACAACGCTGACCGGGCAGGAACAGGCCGAGCTGACGATTCTCGCGGCCGAGCTCGCGAGTACTTCTCCGCAACTCGTTGATGAGCCCGCATGGGTGGATGCGGCGCGGCGACTGTCGTCTCGGCTTCCGTTGCGGCTACGCGTGGCGATTCGCGAATTCCGCCATGACCCGGGGGACGATGGCCTGCTGCTGATCCGTAATCTGCTCGCAGGGGAAGCCTCCCTGCCGCCCACGCCGACCGCGCCCGAGTCGGTGGAGCGGAGCGCGACCAAGGCTGCGGCGATGCAGGTGCTCATCGCCCTGCAAATTGGCGAGATCGTGGCCTTTCGCGACGAGAAGTCCGGCGCGCTTGTGCAGAACGTGGTTCCAGTGCGGGGCAGGGAAGACGCGCAGAGTAATGCCGGCTCCACGTTGCTCGAGATGCATACCGAGAATGCGTTCCACGCCAACCGGCCCGACTTCGTCGCGTTCTTCTGCCTGCGCAGCGATCACGAGAACCGGGCGGGTCTCTACGTGTCGTCAGTCCGCCGGGCGGCTGCACTGCTTCCCGATTCCGTGAAGCGGCTGCTGGCCGAGCCGCGCTTCGTCACCGAGCCGCCGCCTTCCTTCGGCGATGTCGGCTGCGTGACCATGGCACACGCAGTACTCGATGGTGATCCCGAAGACCCGAACGTGCTTGTTGACTTCACCAGCACCCACCCGCTTGACGGCGACGCCAGGCGTGCGATGACGCAGCTGAAGAACGCCTTCAACGAAGTGTCGCGCACCCTGGTGCTGCGCGCCGGTGAACTCGCCCTTGTCGACAACCGGCTCGCGATCCACGGCCGGACCGCCTTCCTGCCGCGTTACGACGGTCGCGACAGGTGGCTGCACCGTACCTTCATCCAGCTGGACTACCGGCGTTCCCGGGCGGCGAGATCCGGCAACGGCCACGTCCTGGTCTGAGTAGCTGAACCACGACGATGTTCACTATCTTTGATGACAGGCTAGATGCTTTCGCTCGCGCGACTCTCGACGACCACCGCCGTTTCGACGCCGGGGGCTGGACCGAGTCAGACCTCAGGCAGTATCAGCTCGGCCAGCTGCGCGAGACAATGCGCTACGTCCGCAAGCACTCTCCGTTCTACGCGGACCTGCTCGCCGGGATGGACGACGCCGCGATCGGCGCGCTGACCTTCGACAACTTCCGCCAGGTCCCTTTCACCTCCAAGAATGACCTGCGCGAGCGCATGTACGACATGCTGTCCAAGCCGGTTTGCGACGGGTGGATCTTCTACGAAACGACGGGGACCAGCGGGCGGCCGACGCCGTGCCCGCGCGACAACGTTGACTCGCTAGTCAACAATATGGTGCTGAGCGTCTGCTACGACGCGGTATTCCGCCGCCACGGCGGCGAACAGGTGATCGCGGTGCTCGGGCCGACCGAAATGCACTCCACCGGTGACACCTTCGGCGACGTGTGCCGCAACGTCGGCCGCTCGGTGGTGAAGATGTGGCCGCACTCTCCGATGGTCGGTTTCACCCGGGCACTCGAGGTGATGCGGGAACTGCCGGTGACCGGCTTGTTCTGTACGCCGGGAATGGCGATCTCGCTGGCCAAGGAGGCGCTGCGGGCCGGCCTGCGTCCGCGCGACGACTTCGCCGTGCGCTTCTTCATGCTCACAGGAGAGCTGGCGACGCCCGGCCTGCTGTCGAATATCGGCGAGACGTGGGGCGCGGCGGCGTACAACTGCCTCTACGCGTCCCAGGAGTCCTCGATCCTCGGCGTGGTGCACGCCGACGAGCGGCTGCGCACCGTGCCGCTCAACGTGTACTACGAGGTTATCGACCTCGTTACCGAGCTGCCGGTGCCGCTAGCGGACGGGTACCGCGAGGGCGAGCTGGTGATCACGCACCTATACCAGGGCAGCAAGCCCCTTGTCCGCTACCGCACCGGCGACCTGGTCCGGCTCTACCCGGCAGTCCCCGGCGACAGGTACCCGTCACCGGTGCTCCTCCCGCTCGGTCGTGTCCGCGACCGCATCGATCTCAACGGGCACGTGGTCACTTCCTACGAGCTCGAGAACCTGATCCTGTCGCACGCCGAGGGATGCCTGGACTACCAGGTGGCGATTGACCGCGTGGACGGAGTGGACACCCTTGCCGTGGAATTCGAGACGCTGGACCGGGACGTGCCCATTCCGGCCCGCCGTTCGGCGGAACTGGCCAAGGCGGCGGCCGGAACCTGGAGTACTCCGCTGTCACAGCGCGATGGCCAGATCGGGTCTATCACGACGACCGCGGCGATGGTGAGCTGGAAGGCCGCCCGGGTGCACGACACGCGGCGGGAAGCGGACGAGGAAAGGCAGGCCGCACTGGCCATAGCCCGCCGACGGGAGTCACGGTGACCATGGCGCCCCGTGCCGCGCCCGGCGATCGATGGGTGTATCACGACGGTGATTTCCTGCGTGCGGGCGAGGTCCGCCTCGGACCTGGAACCCAGGGACTGCACTACGGCACGGGGGTATTCGAGGGAATCCGCGCCTACCTGGACCCGCGGGTATCGTGCCTGCACATCCTGAAGGCCGCCGAGCACTATCGCAGGATGCTCGATTCCGCGCTGCTGCTCCGGCTGCGGATCGACCATACGGCGCAGGAACTGGTCGATATCACCGGTGAGCTGCTGCGCCGCAGCGAGCACCGCGGCGATGTCTACATTCGCCCGCTGGCCTACAAGCTGGCTCTCGAGCCAGGCACCGCGTTCGGCGTCCGGCTGCGCGGTGTGTCCACCGGCCTGACCATCCTCAGCATGCCGATGGGCGACTACATCCCCCGCTCGGGAATCCGCTGCGCCGTCGCGTCGTGGCGCAGGATTCCGGGCAGCTCACTGCCGGCCCGCGCGAAGATCACGGGCGGGTACGCAAGCAATGCGCTCGCCGTAGACGAGGCGACGGCCGCAGGCTATGACGACGCCATCCTCCTCAACCAGCGCGGCGAGGTCGCCGAGGCGAGCACGGCCAACGTGTTCATTGTCAGCGGCGGCCGGGTGGTGACGCCGGGCGCGGACGCCGACTTGCTCGAGGGCATTACCCGGGCGATCGCGATCGAGATCCTCAGGGACGAGACAGGCATCCAGACGGAGCAGCGGGCGGTGGCCCGCTGCGAGCTCTACTCGGCCGACGAGATCTTCCTGACAGGCACCGGCTGCCAGATCGTGCCGGTCACCGAGATCGACGGCCGGCCTGTCGGCTCCCGCCGTACGGGCCCGCTCACCGAACGGGTCCGCGCGGTCTATAACCAGGCGGTGCGCGGTCGCGACCCGCGCTACCAGCACTGGCTGACTCCCGTTCAGCTCGAGCGGCCCCCGCCTCGTCCGCGCGATCCGGCAGGGCACGGCGGATCAGCCCGTGCGAACGATCCTGCCCCACGTCAACCCGGCACCGCGGGAGCACGCTCTTAGGGGAGCGCATGAGCGGCACAGTCATTCATCAAGGGGCCGAAATCGGAATGTCCCGATCACGCCATGCTTCGCCGCTGGCGATCGCGACTCTCGGGCCGGCCGGCACGAGCAGCGAGGTAGCCGCTGAATTCCTTGCGGAGCGACTCAGGCGTCCCCCGGAGGACCGGGCCTCGATCCGGCTGTGTGACACCTACGAGCAGGCCGCCCAGATGATCATCAAGCGCAGCGCGCAGCTGCTCATCGTGGCCAACGCCTACGCGGGAATCTCGCGGTTCTACATGAACCCGCAGTTCTGCCTGGCCGCCGCGTTCGTCAGGGACACGCCGCCGTACGGCCTGGCCGCGCGTGACGATGGCGGGCAGCTGAAACGGGTGCGCGTGGCCACGCATCCCGCCCCGGAACCGCTGATCGCCGAACTGCTTCCGGCCGAGTACCAGCTCGACGCGGTCCTGCTGGTGAACTCGACGAGCGCCGCGGCCGCTGCCGTCCGGTCAGGCGCCGCCGATCTGGCGCTGACCACCGCCCCCGCCGCCAGTGCCTACGGTCTGCGGTTCCTGTCCAGAACCCGGACCATCAGAATGCTGTGGTCGGTCTTCGCCCGGCGTGACCTGGTCAGGGCCGGACCGGAACGGCCGGCCACGCGCTCCCGGTACCCGGTGACATCGCCGTCGAGATCGTCCCGCTAGCAGCGCCGCGCCGGCGAACGGTGCCCCACGAATGGAAGAGCCATGATCCGCCATATCGCACTGTTTAAGTTCAAGCCCGGATATTCGTGGCAGCATGCCCAGGCGCGGGAGGCGGAGAGCCTCGCCGAGCAGGTCGGCAGGAATGTGCCTGACCTGCGGGAGTGGTACGCAGGCCGGAACTTCTCCGAGCGAGTGATCGCCTACGACTACGTCGTCATCGGGCTGGTGCGCGACGACGAGGCCCTGCGGCGCTACATGGTTCACCCGTTTCACCAGCTCGCCATTGAAAAGTGGCGGCCGATCAGCGACTGGGTCATCGCCGATGTCCGGGAGACTCCGTAGCAGTGATCGCCCGGCGATGAGAGCGCGGAATCCGCCGGACATACCGGGCGGGTCGGCCTGACCTTCCCGCGGCGCACGGCAGAATAGCATCGTCCAGCTCAGTCAGGGCGTCCCGGTGAGGCGTCCCTGCCTTGCGTGGAGGTGCGGTGCGGCCAGAGCGATCCCTTCGGGTAGTCCTCGCCGAGGACAGCGTGCTGCTACGCGAGGGTATTGCCGGGCTACTCACCCGGTTCGGCCACCAGGTCGTGGCGTCGCTCGACAACGCGGCCGCACTGGCCGCCGCGGTCGCAGAACGCGCCCCCGACGTGGTGGTAGCCGATGTGCGGATGCCGCCGGGCTTCAGCGATGAGGGACTGCGCGCCGCGGTGGCGCTGCGTACGGCCCATCCCGGCCTGCCGGTGCTTGTGCTCAGCCAGTACGTCGAGCAGACGTACGCCGCGGAGCTGCTCGACTCGGCCGACGGGATCGCGGTCGGTTACCTCCTGAAGGACCGGATCGCCGATGTCGAGGAGTTCATCGAGGCACTGCAGCGGGTGGCCGATGGCGGCACCGTGGTCGATCCCGAGGTGGTGCGCCAGCTCCTGCGCCGCCGCCGCGATCCTCTCAGGCGGCTGACCGCCAGGGAAGGGGAGGTACTGGCCCTGATGGCCGAGGGCCGATCCAACGCGGCGATCGCCCGAATCCTCGTGGTGAGCGAGGCCGCGATCGGCAAGCACGTCGGTAGCATCTTCACCAAGCTGAACCTGTATCTCGCCGAGGACGACCACCGCCGCGTCCTCGCGGTGCTCGCCTTCCTCCGCGGTGTGGAGTAACTGGCGCGTGACCCGTTAATCTGGATATCCTGGCGGCATGCCCGCATACGTGATCGCAAATGTCGTTACGGCGGAAGAGAATGAGAACATGGCTGAATACCGGCGTCGTGTGCAGGCAACCCTAGATCCTTACGGCGGCCGGTTTGTGATCAGAGGCGGTCAGGTCGAGGTCCATGAGGGTGACTGGCATCCCTTGCACCTGTCAATTATCGAGTTCCCCGGCGGCAGGCAGGTTCGTGACTGGCTCGAATCGCCCGAATACCAGGCCATCTTGCCATTGCGGACGAACAGTGTGAAGACCGAGCTAGTAGTCGTTTATTCTGGGGACTGAGGCGGCTTCCTGAATGCACGCCTTTCTATCAGGCGACATCGAGCCGGATGCCCAGCCCCAGCTCTTCAGCTGAGCGGAGAATGGCGAATCCGGAGAAGATGTCCTGGACGGCCAGGCCGAGTGACTTGTAGAGGGTGATCTGGCCGTCCTGGCGCCGCCCAGGGTGCCGGCCGAGCAGGACGTCGCCTAGCTCAGCCTGGATGTGATCGGCGGAGATCAGCCCCTCGGCGAGCGGCGAGCGGAAGTCACCGGACTCGTTAACCGCGGATTCCCTGCTGTCTACGAACAGGGCGCAGCGCGCGACGGCCGCCGAGGTGAGCTCGCGGGCAGCGGGCACGGAGGCGCCTACCGCGTTGACATGCGCGCCGGGAGCCAGGTCATCGGCGGCCACGACGGGGTCGGCGCAGGCCAGCGTCGTGCAGACCAGGTCGGCGCCTTCGAGTGCGGCGGCTACCGTGGGCATGTTCTCGGCCGGCACGCGGATGCCGGTTCCAGCGGCCCAGCGGCAGAATCGCTCGGCATGCTCTGGCGTGCGGCTCCAGACCCGCACCCGTCGTAGTTCCCTGACGTTGCTCATGGCCTCGAGGTGGCCGCGTGCCTGGATGCCGGATCCGAGGATGGCCAGGTCGCCGGCGCCAGGGTTGGCCAGTGCACGTGTCGCCACTGCCGATACGGCTGCCGTCCGCACGGCGGTCACCGCACCGCCGTCCAGCAAGGCCGCCAGCTTCCCGGTGTCAGGATCAAAGACGAGGACCACCCCGATGTGCGCATCCAGGCCTTTGCCCGGGTTGTCCGGCTTGAGCATGATCGCCTTGAGCCCGTATCCGGCGTCGTCCCCGGCGGCGTGGCACGGCATGACAGCTAGCAGGCTGTCCTGCGAGGCCGGCCGCACAATCGTCCGGAGAGGCTGGGTAACCTGTCCAGCGCTGTATCGGCGCATCGCCTCGGCCATCAGCGGGATGGCTTTTTCCATAGAGTATGCCTTGCGGACCGCCTCATGATCCAAGTAGAGCATCTTTTCCTCCGAGCAGAACGACGATCGGCACATTGAGATCCGGCCCCGTGACGAGGATACCGCCCTTGGCGGATGATCGCCGGTTTACGATATGAGACCCCTGAGTTGCAGGTTATTCTTTCAGTACAATGGTATTGGTGATCTTGTCGGCGAACGTCTGCCGTTTTCTGTCCCACAGCGGCCAGACGCAGCCGAGGTAGTAGGGCGCCAGATCCGCGATATGAGCGATACCGCGGAACACCGCCTTGCCGAAGCCGATCGGCCGGCCGTCCGTCCGGCTCACCAGCCGGGTGCCGACCATTCTCTTGCCCGGAGTCTGGCCAGTCGTTCCCTGACGGTACATCTGCCAGAGCCAGATGACGGCCATGATCACGTTGCCGACCAGGAGCAGGACTATCCCGGGCAATGCGATGCCGCCATTGGTCCCACGGTCGAAAAACGTGCTCACCGAGATCAGTACCGAGCCAGGAAGGAGCACGATCAGGTAGTCAATTGCGCTGGAGGCTATCCGCCAGACCCAGTGCGCGTACCGCAATCGCTCGTTGTCCCAGTTCTGTACTCCGTCACGCTGGCGGGGCATGACAGCCGGGCCGGCAGGGGGCAAGCCGGACCGGAGCAAGCCAGCCGGGGGACTGTACGGCTCCATGGCGCGTTCAGCTGACAGTTTGTCACGGTATTGTCCTGTATTGTCCTGTCCGGTCCCATCGGTATCGTTCAGCATAGCTCATCCCTTCCCTGGCAGGAACGGCCCTCGGAGGGAGCAGCCGAATTCTGTCGGATCGCGCCCTCGTCCCGCGTCGAGCCATTTCCAGTGTCGCCTCGTCGCGTACCGTGTCCACGTGCTGTCGTCAGGCAAGGCCGCGGTCCAGGTACTCTTGGCGAAACCGCTTCCGATGATGCGCATTATGGTTCCTTTCACAGTAACGCGACTTTTGAATAAGACACACAGTGTCGTGACGGGAAATTCAGGATGGGTGGCGGCGTATGGAGTGGGCGAGGTTGACGGCGGCGATCGAGCACCAGATGACGATGATGCCGATGGTGCTTTGATTGGCGGTCAGGTTAGCGAGAATTCCGAGAGCGATCGATCCGAGGGCAAGTACGGCGTCGGCCATGTCCCGTGACATCAACCGGGCCAAGGGGCCGCGTCCGGCCAGTCGCGCGTCGACCAGCTCGTGCATGGCGGCGGCGGCGATGTCGTCGATAGCGTCTCCGATCCGGTCCATGAACGCCGCGATAGCCTCCGGCTCGAACTGCCCGCAGGAGCCCGCCGCGAACTGGGCCGCTGTGCCTGCCTGGGGGGCCGGCGCTTCGCGCCCCCCAAGGCCCCCCGCGACCCGCGCTTCTTCGCCGGACGGCATGCCGTCTCGCCCCTCAGCGGACATTGTGGCTACCTCCACTGGTCTCATGCCGTGGCTACTGGCTGATTCCGGCGAGTTCCACGGGACGGGTCCGCAGGGCCAGCCGGGCGGGGACCACGGATCCAAGGAACGCGACCACGGCGCACGCGGCGACGGTCACGCAGATCGTCACCCAGGGGACGGAGACCGGAGTGCTGCCGACGAGCTGGTAAAGGGCGGACAGCAGCCCGGCGAAGGTGATCACCGTAACCCCGGCGGCCAGCGTGACGCCGACGAGGACGATGAGCATGGATTCCGCCGCGAGGACTCGTAGCACCTGACGTCGGGTGGCGCCGGCGAGCTGGAGCACCGCCAGGTCTCGCTTCCTCTCCGCGGTGGCCATCGCGAGCGTGTTGACGATCGCGATCGCGCTGTAGACGACGGCGATGCCGAGGATCACGATCAGCCCAAGCAAGGTCTGCTCCGCGTTCTTGGCGTTGGCGGCGGCCGTCCAGTCGGCCACCGGCTGGGCCCTGGCGCCGAGGTCGCGGGTTGCCGCCGCTAGCGCCACGCTGACCGCCGCCCGGCTGGAACCGGGGCGTAGCCTGACGTAGATCTGGGCAGGAAGCGCCGCGCCGGCGTACCGGGGTGTCACGAACGCGCTGTCGGCGGTGTCCGCGGTGGAAAGCACGGCCGTGACCCGCAGCGAGACTTCGCTGCCGTCGGCAAGCCAGAGTCGCACGGTGTCGCCGACATGCCGGTTCCAGGTCTTGTCCACGATGATCGTGTGGTCATCGAGACCGGCCGGCGAGCCAGCGGACACGGGCAGGTTCATCACCGTGGCCAGGCCGGCCGGGGTCACCGCCTGCACCGAATACGGCAGGACCGCGATGTCGCCTTCCAGGTACACCGAGGTCGGGATCGGGGTGGCGTAGACGGTGACGGGTGCCACGACGGCCGTGTCTATGCCGTCGATCGCACGCACCCGGTTCACGACCGCCTGGTTGAGTCCCGGCGTGCCGGATGGGGTGACCACGTACTCGGCCGCGCGCACCTGCTGGTGCGTCACGCCGCTTTCTGCCTGGCTGATCGACGCGGCGACACCGAGCACGGCGGCGGCCAGCCCGACGGTGATCAGTACCGGGGTGATCGTGGCGGCGGTGCGCCGCCGGGCGGCGAGAATGTTCTCCCGCGCCAGCGACCCGATGGGGCCCCGCAGTCGCGCCAGCGGCCAGGTGGCAAGCCGGATCAGCGAGGGAATGACCACCGGAGAGAGCAGCGAGAACCCCGCGAGCAGCAGCAGGACGGCAATCGCGTACGTCTTCAGCTCGGTTCCCACCAGCGGCACGAGCGACGCCGCGGCGATCGTCAGCACCCCGGCGCACAGGGCGGCGAGCCCGAACAGCCAGCGGCCGATCGTCATGGCCCTGCGGTCCACGAAGGCGTCGCGCAGCGCTTCGACCGGCCGCACCTGGCCGGCCCGCAGTGAGGCCGCCACCACGCCGAACATGGCGACGCCAAGCCCGATGACGAAGGCGATGAACAGCGCGATCCACGACGGCCCGGACAGGGTGACCTTGAACCAGCCCGGGGCGAGCCCGCGTCCGGCCATCCAGCGGGCCAGGAGCGGGCCGCCAGCCAGGCCAAGCAGGCAGCCCGCGACCGCGGCGACCGTGCCGACGGCGGCGGCCTCGCCGAAGACCATCCGGCGGACCTGGCGGGGCGTAGCGCCGGCGGCCCGCAGCAGCGCGAGTTCCCGGCGGCGCTGGGCGACAGCGAAATTGAACGTGGATGCCACCAGGAAGATCGAGACGCCACCCGCGACGAGGGTCGCGACACTCAGCAGCGTGCCGAGCCCGACAAGGGTGCTCGCATCCTGCTGGGCTCGCGGGTCAGCCTTGTACCGGTCGTGCCCGGTGAGCACCTGGGCGGCGTTGCCGACGGCTTGCCGGACCGCGACAGCGGAACCGTAGGAGACGAGCGCGCCGACTCTCGGCGACAGGCGCGCCGCTTCGGCATCTGTGAAGAACACCGCGGATTCGAACGATACCGGTGCGGTCACCCCAGAGACGGTGTACGCCGCCGGGCCGGCCGCGGTGAACACGGTCACCTTCTCGCCAGGCTCCGCACCGCCGCCAGCACTGATCACGACCTGGTCGCCGGAGACAGGGGCGTGCCCTCCGGTGAGCTTGTACGGGGCGAAGGCCGCGGCCGACCACGGATGCCCGACCTGGTCGGACGGGCCGGCCTGCGGTGCGGAACCGCCCGCGCGGGGAGGCAGGACGACCTGCGCGTAGAACGTGCGGTCGTCGGTGACCCTGGCGACGGCGGCGACCTTCGCGATCACCGCGGGGGGCATCGCGGGCTGCTCGGCGAGGGGCTGGGCCTGGATGTGGCCGTACTTGTCGGGCACATGCAGCGTGGCAGGTACCCAGACCACGACCGGTGCCGCCGCGTACCGTCCGGGCCCGTGGTTGGGCGTGGTCGAGGTGGCGGCCAGCACCAGGCCCATGGTGGCGAGCAGCGCGCTGCCAAGCGTCAGGGCGACGAACGCGGCCGCGAAGGTCACCCAGCGCTCCCGCAGTGTGCTCAGTCCGATTCTTAGCATGTCGCCACCTCCAGCTGGGTCATGCGAGCGGCGACGGTGGCAGGGCTGGGGTCGGCAAGTTCATCGGCCAGCCGGCCGTCGGCGAGGAACACCACCCGGTCCGCGTAGGAGGCGATGACCGGATCGTGGGTGACGGTGACGACCGTCTGGCCGTGGTCATCCACCAGGCCGCGCAGCATGCCGATAACCTGGCGGCTCGTCGTGATGTCCAGCTCGCCGGTGGGCTCGTCGGCGAAGAGCACCGCCGGACGGGTAATCAGGGCACGGGCGATCGCTACCCGCTGCTGCTGGCCACCGGAAAGTTCGCTTGGCCGGTGCCTGGCGCGGTCGGCGAGGCCGACGGCGCCCAGTGCCGCGGCGATCCGCGCCCGGTCCGGCCCGCGGCCAGCCAGCCGCAGCGGCAGCGCCACGTTCTGCTCGGCGGTCAGCGAGGAGAGCAGGTTGAACGCCTGGAACACGAAGCCGATCTTGTCGCGGCGCAGCAGCGTCAGGGCCGTCTCACTCAGCGTGGTCAGATCGACGCGATCGACAATGACCGTGCCCGTGGTGGGCCGGTCCAGGCCCGCCGCGCATTGCAGCAGCGTGGACTTGCCCGACCCTGACGGCCCCATGACCGCCGTGAACGTGCCGACAGGGAAGGCGAGGGTTACATCGGCCAGCGCGGCAATCGCGTTCCCCCCCGAGCCGTACGTCTTGCCAACCGACCGGAGCCGTACCGCCGTGTCTGTATCCATGTACTACACGTAACCAGTGCGGGACTGCCTGCGCGTTGTGCCTAGGCGGAGTCTTCCGGTATGGCTGGCCATACCCGCGGATTACGGCGGCGCGCTTGGGGGATACCCGCAGCGGCCCGTATCGTCGGGGGATGCGACCAAGCACGGCCTGGCAGGCGCTGGCCCGTCGGGGGTTTCTCGCGTCTGCCTGGCCGTGGCGAGCCCTCGTCTACCTGGCCAGCAGCAGCGTAACCGGGGCGCCCGGCCTGGTCCTGATCGTCGCGCTGCTAGCCGTTGGCGGAGCGCTTTCGACGGTGCTGATAGGCATCCCGCTGCTGCTCGCACTCGGCCTGGCCGGCGTGCCGATGGCCGTTATCGAGCGGCGCCGACTGTGGATCATCGACCAGGACCCCGCGGACGATCCGCACAAGGAACCCGATAGACCGGGCCTGCTCGCCTGGCTGGACACACGGTTCCATGAGCCGGCCACCTGGCGTGAGCTAGGCTACACGGTCACCCTCGTCACGCTGCTCTGGCCGGTGGACCTGCTCGCCCTCATGGCCGGGGTCAGCGTACCTTTCGGGCTGCTGTTCCTTCCTGCCGAGCTGGCGATCAGCGGTCCCGGCTCGAAAATCGAGGTGCTGCCGTTCTGGCGGATCACTACCGTCCCGCAAGCCTGGCTTGCCGTGCCGGCCGGCGTGGTGGCCCTGGTTGTTACCCCCTACCTGCTGACCGCGCTGGCCGGCGCGCAGGGCGCGCTTGCCCGGCTGCTGCTCGCGCCACGAGAGGAAGAGCTGGGCGCGCGACTGGTCGAGCTGACCAGGTCACGGGCCAGGCTGGTCGACGCGTTCGAGGCGGAACGCAGGAGGATCGAGCGGGACCTGCATGACGGCGCACAGCAGCGCCTGGTGGCGCTGTCGATGACGCTGGGCCTCGCCCGCCTCTCCACGGGCGCAGAGGCGGCGGAACTGGTCGTCGCCGCACACGAGCAGTCCAAGCTCGCACTCGACGATCTCAGGGACCTGACCCACGGCATCCATCCGCAGGTGCTCACCGACCGGGGGCTGCCCGCAGCGGTGGCCGAGGCCGCGGACCGCTCGCCAGTGCCGGTAGACGTGAACATCGACCTGCCGCGCCGGCTGCCCGGCCCGGTCGAGGCCGCAGCCTACTTCATGGTCTGCGAGGCCCTCGCAAACGTGGCCAAGCACAGCCAGGCCAAGCGTGCCTCGGTCGAAGGGCGCCTGGAGGCGGATCGGCTGGTGGTGGAGATCTCGGATGACGGGACGGGCGGCGCGGACGCGGCCCGCGGCACCGGCCTGGCCGGCCTGGCGGACCGGATCGCGGTGGTCGGCGGCAGGATGATGCTTTCCAGCCCGCCAGGAGGACCGACTCTGCTCCGGGTCGAGATCCCGTGCGCCGAGCCCGAATCCGCGTGAACGCGGCCAGGTAATAGCGGGCTGCACGAGCATATAGCAAGAATATAGCTGCCAACCGCAGAGTCTTGCTAGTGGACGGTCCACTAGGTAACGCTGATAAGTCATCGCGTGATGCGCGCAGGGACGAAGAAATAGCGGCCTAACGGGAGCGGGTGACAGCCCTGCTGAAAATTCATCTCCGGGATTGAGGAGAGGCAGGATGAAAATCGTGGATCAGCGCATTAGAGATATCGTTATCCTTGGTGGAGGCACGGCTGGGTGGATGACTGCTTCCTACCTGGGTAAGGCCTTGCAAGAAACCGTGCGCATTGTCGTGCTCGAGGCGCCAGGAATTCCGAAGATAGGCGTCGGCGAGGCTACCGTGCCGAACCTTCAGAGGGTATTCTTTGACTACCTCGGCATAGCTGAGGAAGAATGGATGCGCGAATGTAACGCTGCTTTCAAGATGGCCGTCAAGTTCATCAACTGGAAGACTCCTGGCGAGGGAGTCCCGGACGCTCGGGCGCTCGATTCGGGAACAGATCATTTCTACCATCCATTCGGCATACTGCCAGATTACGACCAGATCCCGCTATCTCATTACTGGTTTAGCAGGAAGAACGCGGGCCAGACAGACGAGCCATTCGACTACGCCTGCTTCAGGGAGCCTCCTGTCATGGACGCCAAGAAGGCGCCGCGATGGCTGGACGGCAGGCGGGCGGCGCGCTACGCCTGGCACTTCGACGCTCACCTCGTCGCCGACTTCCTGCGCCGCTTCGCCACCGACAAACAGGGTGTCGTCCATGTGCAGGACGAGATGGAGGAGGTCGTGTTCGACGAGCGCGGCTTCATCAAGGCGCTCAGGACCAAGACCGGCCAGGTCCTGGAGGGCGACCTGTTCGTGGACTGCTCCGGCTTCCGCGGCCTGCTGATCAACAAGGCCATGGAAGAGCCGTTCGTCGACATGAGCGACCAGCTGCTCTGCGACAGCGCGGTCGCAGCCTCGGTGCCGCACGATGATGCACTGCACGGGGTGGAGCCCTATACCTCCGCCATCGCGATGAAGTCCGGATGGACCTGGCGGATTCCGATGCTGGGGCGCTTCGGCACTGGGCCAGCAAGTTCGCCTCCCAGGACGAGGCCACCGTCGACTTCTGCAAGCTGTGGAACCTCGATCCGGCGCAGGCGACGTTCAACAAGCTCCGATTCCGGGTCGGCCGCAACCGCCGGGCCTGGGTCAGCAACTGCGTCAGCATCGGGCTGGCATCCTGCTTCCTCGAGCCGCTCGAGTCCACCGGTATCTACTTCATCTGCGGAGCCATCTACCAGCTCGCCAAGCACTTCCCTGACAAGCGTTTCGACCCGGTACTTATCAACCGCTTCAACCACGAGATCGAATACATGTTCGACGACACGCGGGACTTCATACAAGCACACTTCTTCCTCTCTCCCCGTGCGGACACGCCGTTCTGGCGGGCAAATAAAGAGCTGCAGCTGTCGGCGGCGATCCAGGAGAAGATCGCCATGTACAGGGCCGGGCTTACGGTCAACCAGCCGACCGCGGACGAGAGCACCTACTACGGAAACTTCGAGGCCGAGTTCCGGAATTTCTGGACGAACGGCAGCTATTACTGCATCTTCTCGGGTCTCGGCCTGCTGCCTGAGCATCCGCTGCCGGCGCTGACTTACAAGCGGGAATCGATCGAGATGGCCGAGCCGCTCTTCGGCAAGGTAAAGCGGGAGCAGCGCGACCTGGTAAATACGCTCCCTGGCAACTACGAGTTCCTGCGGCAGCTACACGGGGGCGAGCCAGGGCATGACGGCCCTCCAGGATAGCGGACCCCCCGGTATAGAAGAGATATAGCCGCTGAGCACACTATATGGAGCATGCGCACGCCGCCGACGAAGGGGAAATTGTGGCGGAACAAGCTGTCAAGGGTATTCTGGCTACCATAGGAAACACGCCATTGGTAGAGCTCGAGCACCTGTTTCCCGCTTTCAACTCCCGAGTCTTCGCGAAAGTAGAGCAGTTCAATCCGGCCGGCAGCATCAAAGACCGGGCCGCGGCAAGCATGCTGCTTGGAAAGATTCGCAGCGGCGAGATCGAGCCCGGCCGTTCGGTCATCGTCGAGTCCAGCTCGGGAAATCTGGGGATCGGCCTCGCGCAGGTCTGCCGGTACTTCGGGCTGAGTTTCGTCTGCGTGGTGGACGCGAAGACGACCACGCAGAACATCGCGATCCTCCGCGCCTACGGGGCGACGGTCGAGGTGGTGGCTGACCCAGATCCGCGGACCGGCGAGTTCCTCTCCGTACGTATCCGCAAGGTCCGGGAGCTGCTCGCGACCATTCCGGGCGCGTACTGGCCGGATCAGTACTCGAACCCCCTCAACCCGCAGGCCCACCACCAGACCATGCGGGAAATCGTCGAGGCGCTTGAGGGACGGGTCAGCTACCTCTTCTGTGCCACAAGCACGTGCGGGACGCTGAGCGGCTGCGCCGACTACGCACGGCAGCACGGTCTCTCCACGACGATCGTGGCAGTGGACGCCGTCGGCAGCGTCCTGTTCGGGCTGAGGCCCGGACGGCGGCTCATTCCCGGCCACGGCGCGTCGGTCCGCCCCGCCCTGCTTGACATGACCGCGGCGGACCGGGTCGTGCACGTGTCAGACGTGGATTGCGTCATCGGGTGCCGCCGCCTGATCAGCCGGGAGGCGATCCTGGCCGGAGGCTCGTCCGGAGCGATCGTCAGCGCCCTCGAGAAGCTGCGGGCCGACATTCCAGCCGGATCGAACTGCATCATGATCCTTCCCGACGGCGGGGACCGCTACCTCGACACAATCTATTCCGACGCATGGGTGGCCGAGCATTTCGGCGAAATCCCGGAAGACCTGCTGACCGAACCCGTGGCTGTGGGAGCAGGCCGATGCTGATCATTCGCCATGCGGATGTCGCGGGAATACTCGCCCATCGCGAACTCGAAGTGATCGATCTCGTCCGCGACGCCTACCTCCTGCACGAGAAGGGGCAGTCCAGCGTTCCGCATTCCACCTTCCTCCGTTTCCCCGGGGATGAGCGCAACCGCATTATCGGGCTGCCGGCCTACCTGGGCGGCGAGAACCCCGCCGCCGGGATGAAGTGGATTGCCTCCTTTCCCGGAAATCTCGGCCTCGGCCTGGAGCGGGCCAGCGCGGCGATCCTGCTGAGTTCGGTGCGGACCGGCCGGCCCGAGGCGCTGATCGAGGGATCACTGATCTCGGCGAAGCGGACGGCTGCGAGCGCCGCGCTCGCCGCCCGCATGCTCATCGGCGATCAGCGGCCCGTCGGCGTGACGCTCATCGGCTGCGGGGTGATCAACCTGGAGGTGCTGCGCTTCCTGCGGGTCACGCTGCCGACCCTGGCCGAGGTGACCCTGTTCGACCGCGACAGGGAGCGGGCCGGCGCGTTCAGGGGGCGCTGCGCGGAGGTCGCGCCGGATGCGGTGGTGAGCTTCGCGCGCAGCAGCGGGCAGGCGCTGGCCGCGCACGGCCTGGTTTCCGTCGCGACGACGGCGCCGCGGCCACATACGGACCTGAGCGCGTGCCGTCCAGGCAGCACCGTGCTCCACCTCTCGCTGCGGGATCTGTATCCCGAAGCGATCCTGGGCTGCCAGAACGTGGTGGACGATCCTGACCATGCCTGCCGGGAGGGAACCTCACTCCACCTGGCCGAGCAGATCGCCGGCGATCGCCGGTTCATCGACGCCTCCGTCGGAGGCGTACTGGCGGGTTCGGAGGTCTTCCGCCACGATCCGGACCGGATCGCGGTCTTCTCTCCGTTCGGCCTGGGAATCCTCGACCTCACCCTGGCCCTGTTCGTCAAGACCGCCGCGCTGCGGCAGGGCCTGGGCCTTCGCATCGATGACTTCCTCCCAGCTTCGACCGCCTCCAGGGACACCACCATCACCACCACCACCAGCAGCAGCAGATGACTTCACAGCAGCGACCATCCCATCGACGAGAGGCTTCAGATGACCGCCGAGCAGACCGACGACCGCACCTACTCCGTAGTACTCAACGACGAGGAGCAGTACTCGATCTGGTGGCAAGACCGCGACCTGCCGGCCGGCTGGCGCGCCGAGGGCACCCTGGGCACCCGAGAGGAATGCCTGGCCCGGATCGGCGAGGTCTGGACGGATATGCGGCCGCTGAGCCTGCGTCGGCGGATGGAAGAGAGCACGCAATCCTGAAATGCAGCCCGTCTAGGGAGCCCTCATGAACTCCGACCCGCGACCGGGTGACTCCCTCGACGATGGCCGCCAGGAGCCGGCCTCGCGGCTGCCGCACCAGCTCGTCGCGCGCCAGGCGGCGCGGACACCGGACGCGACCGCCGTCGTCGATGGCGAGCGGCAGCTCAGCTATGCCGAGCTTGACGGGCGAGCCAACAGGGTGGCTCACTTCCTGCTCCACCTCGGCGCCGGCCCAGAGACCCTCATCGGCGTCCACCTGTACCGTGGCCTCGATCTGGCCGTAGCGCTGCTTGGCGTGTGGAAAGCAGGGGCGGCGTACGTCCCCCTCGATCCGGGTCATCCGCGGGACCGGCTGATGTGGGTGCTCGCCGACATCGGGGCGCGCATCGTCCTCACAGAGGAGGCGCTGGCCGGCGCAGTGCGGGGGACCGGCATCCGGCCGGTGTGCCTGGACTCGGCGTGGGCCGGGATCTCCGCCTTCCCGGACACCGCGCCCGTCAGCGGCGCGGCCGCGGGCGTGGCCGGGGACAACGTCGGGTACGCGATCTACACCTCGGGTTCGACCGGCCGGCCCAAGGGCGTGCTGATCAGCCATGCGGGCATCGCCAACCGCGTCGCCTGGGTGGTGCGCGAGGGCGGTCTCCGCGCTGCGGACCGGGTGCTGCAGAAGACCACCCTGGGCTTCGACGCGGCGTGCTGGGAGTTCTTCGCCCCGCTGACCAGCGGAGGCGCGGTGGTGATGGCACCGGCGGGCGCGGAGCGCGACCCGGCCGCGCTGGTACGGGCGGTAGCCGATCACGAGATCACCGTGCTCCAGGTGGTGCCGTCGGTGCTGCGGCTGCTCGTCGATGAGCCCGGCTGGGACAAGGTGACGTCGCTGCGCATGGTGTTCTGCGCGGGCGAGCCACTCCACTCCGGGCTGTGCCGGCGCCTGCTCGAGCGCGTGGATGTCCGGATATGGAACACCTACGGCCCCACCGAGTGCGCTATCGACGTAACGGCCTCGCTGTTTGACCCGGCGCGGAGCCAGGGCCCGGTGCCTATCGGGCGCCCGATCGACAACACCAGGGTTCTCGTGCTCAGCCCCGGCGGTGATCTGGTCCCGGCAGGGGCGCCCGGCGAGCTGTGCGCGGGCGGGGCGGGCGTCGCGCGCGGGTACGCCGGGCGCCCCGGGCTGACCGCGGAGCGTTTCGTTCCTGACCCGTATGGGCCACCGGGATCGCGGCTTTACCGCACCGGCGACCTGGTCCGCTGGCAGGCCGACGGGACGCTCGCATATCTCGGCCGCCTCGACCAGCAGGTCAAGGTCAACGGCGTGCGCATCGAACCGGGCGAGGTCGAGGCGGCGCTTGCCACGCACCCAGATATCCGGGGTTCGGTGGTCACCGCGGTCGAGACCGCGGGCGCGGGGAAGCGGCTCGTCGCGTACGTGCTGAGCCGTCACGGCACGGCTCCGGCGGAGCTGCGGGATTTCCTGCGGAAGCGGCTGCCTGAATCGCTGGTGCCGTCGGAGTTCGTCACGCTGCGGGAGTTCCCGCTGACGGCCAGCGGCAAGGTGGACCGGGCGGCACTGCCGGTTCCCGATCTCGGCGGCGCCTGGCGGCCAGCGTACGTGGCGCCGCGCACTCCCGCGGAACGGCTGGTCGCGCAGGTGTGGTCGGCGCTGCTCGGTGCCAGCCAGGTGGGCGCCCTCGACGACTTCTTCCAGCTCGGCGGGTACTCGCTCGTGCTCACCAGGCTGGCCAGTCAGCTGAGTGCCGCGTCCGGCGCCGAGGTCGAGATGCGGGAGCTGTTCGGTGCGCCCACCGTTGAGGCGCAGGCGCGCCTCATCTCGGCCGGGCGGGCTGACGCACAGCCGGTGCGGCCGGTGCCGCGGGACGGGGTCCTGCCGCTATCGTTCGGCCAGCGCAGGCTGTGGTTTCTTGACCAGATGCATCCGGCGAGCCCGGAATGGATCTCGCCGCTGTTCCTGCGGCTGGCGGCGGACATCGGGCCTGACACGGTGCGGCGGGCGCTTGATGAGCTGGCCGTCCGCCATGAGGCACTGCGCACCCGGTACGTCCCTGGCCCCGGCGAGCCGCAGCAGGTGATCGACGATCCGGCGGCGGAGCTGCGGGTGATCGACGCTGACAGGCAGCGGCTTCCCGCGATCGCAGGCGCGGAATTCGGGCGCGGGTTCGACCTCGAGCACGGGCCGGTCTGGCGGGCACTGCTGGTCCGGCTGGCGGACGCCGAGAACCTGCTCCTGCTGACAATGCATCACATCGCCTGTGACGGCTGGTCGTCGATGGTGCTCGACCGGGAGATCCGGGAGCTGTGCGCCGCGTTCCATACCGGGCGCGCGCCTGACCTGGCGGAGCCCGCGGTCCAGTACGGGCGGGGTGCTCGAGGCGGGACTGAGCCACTGGCGGCAGGTACTCGATGGCCTCCCGGTCATGCCGCTGCCGACGGATCACCCCCGCCCCGCCGAGCGTGACCCGCGTGGCGCGGTGGTGACATTCAGTGTCCCGGCCAGGCTCGCCGACGCGATAGACACGCTGGGCAGGCGGCGCGGCGCCACTCCGTTCATGACCTTGCTTGCCGCATTCTCCTCGCTGCTTGCCCGCTATACCGGGCAGTGGGACGTGGTAGTGGGCACTCCGGTGTCTGGCCGGAGCCGACCCGAAGTCGAGGATACGGTCGGCTTCTTCCTCAATTCGCTCGTGCTGCGCTGCGGGCTAGCCGGCCAGCTGAGCTTCGCGGCGGCCGTGGAACGGGTCCAGCGCGCCAGCCTGGCCGCCTTCGCCCACCAGGACGTGCCGTTCGAGTACCTGGTCGACGAGTTCCAGGCGGACCGCGATCTGTCCCGTACCCCGCTCTACCAGGTCGCCTTCGACCTTCAGGACGAGAAACTCACCGCCGGAGGTGTCGATCTGGCCGACGCGGAGCTGTTCGAGGAGGCGTGGGGCATCGCGAAGACCGACCTCAGCCTGTTCATGCGGCGGCAGCCGGACGGGACGCTCGGGGGCGCATTCGAATACGCCACGGCGCTTTTCGACAAGGAGACCGTGCGGCGGCTAGCCGACCACTTCGTCCGGCTGCTCTCCCGCGTAGCCGCCGATCCCGCCATACCGCTCTACGCGGTGGACTTCCTGTCGGCCGACGAGCGCCGCCGACTGCTCGTGGAGTGGAATGTCACCGTGCCGGAGCGGGTGACCGGATCCGTGCCGGACTGGTTCGAGGAGCAGGCGCTCGCCACACCCGACGCGGTGGCGGTGGCGTCCGACGGCGTCGAGCTGACCTATGCGGGGCTCGACGCGCAGGCCAACCGCTACGCCCGCTACCTGCGGGACCTGGGAGTCGGCGCGGACCGCGCGGAGTCTGTGGTCGGGGTGCTGCTCGACCGGAGTCCGGAACTGGTGGCCTGCCTGCTTGGCGTATGGAAGGCGGGCGGGGCTTACCTGCCGCTCGACCCGTCGTACCCTGCCGAGCGCCTCGGATATATGCTCGCCGACGCCGGTGCCCGGGTGGTGGTGACCGCCTCGGATCACGCCGGGCGGCTCGCCGCGGCGTTCGGGGGCATCTGCCTGCTCGCCGACCGGGACCGGGAGGCGATCGCCGCCCGGACGGCGGGGCCGCTCGACCGGGCCGTCGTGCCGGAGAACGTGGCGTACGTGATCTACACCTCCGGATCGACCGGTCGCCCGAAGGGCGTGCAGGTGACCCACGGCGGACTGGCGAACCACGTGGCCTGGGCGGCCAGGGAGCTGGCCGGTCGCGGCGACACCGGCGCGCCGGTGTTCTCCTCTATCGCGTTCGACCTGGTCGCGCCGAACCTGTATGCGCCGCTGGTCACGGGCCAGCCAGTCCGCCTGCTCGCGCAGGACCTCGACATGGCGGAACTCGGAAGGTCGCTCGTGGCGGCTGGCCCGTTCAGCTTCATCAAGCTCACCCCAGGCCACCTCGAGGTACTCGCCCACCAGATCAGCGCCCACCGGATCAGCGCCGAGCAGGCCGCTGGCCTCGCAGGGGCACTGCTTGTGGCCGGCGAGGCATTCCCCGCCGGCGCAGCCAACCGGTGGCTGGCGATCCTCGGCCGCGGTCGGCTGATCAACGAGTACGGGCCGACAGAAGCCTCCGTCGGAACCTGCGTCTACCCGGTCGACGCGCCGTCGCGGGCGGATACGGTGCCGATCGGCCGCCCGCTGCCCGGCATGGCCATGTACGTACTCGATGACAGGATGCTGCTCGTACCGGTCGGTGTCGTCGGCGAGCTCTACGCGGGCGGTACCGGCGTAGCCCGCGGCTACGCCAGCCAGCCTGGCCTGACCGCGGAGCGGTTCCTGCCCGACCCGTTCGGTGCTTTCCCCGGAGCACGGCTGTACCGGACCGGGGACCTGGTGCGGCGGCTGCCGGACGGCAATGTCGAGTTCCTTGGCCGGGCCGATGACCAGGTAAAGATCCGTGGCTATCGGATCGAGCTCGGAGAGATCCGCTCTGTCCTCGCCGATCACCCCGGCCTGCGGGACGCGGCGGTGATCGTCCACGAGCCGGCACCTGGGGAGAAGCAGCTCGTCGCCTACTGCGTGCCGGAGGCTGTGCCTGGTGCTGTGGCAGGCCCGGTGACTGGCGCTGTGGACCTGCCGCCCAGCGCGGCACTCGCCGAGCACTGCCACACCCGGCTGCCCGATTACATGATCCCCGCCCGGTACATCGGCATCGATGCGATTCCGCTCAATCAGAACGGCAAGCTCGATCGCGGGGCGCTTCCCGGCCCTGGCGACGCGGGGCACGCAGACCAGGAAGCGGTCGGGCCGCGCAACATCGTCGAGGAGCGGATCGCCGCGATCTGGACTCAGCTCCTTGGTGCCGATGTCGGCGTGCGGCACAACTTCTTCCAGGCGGGCGGGAACTCGATCCTCGCGATCGGCCTGATCGCGAGGATCCAGGGCGAGTTCGACATCGACCTGCCGGTACGGGCGGTGTTCGAGCGGCCGACCGTCGCGGGGCAGGCCGAAGCAGTGGAAACCCAGATCAGAGCTGAGATCGCCGAACTTTCCGATTCCGCGGTTATGGCGGAGGAGATGCTGTTGAAGGAGCGCGAGGCGTGAGTACTGACGAGATCGACGTGACCGCGGCTGGCACCGGCGCACGCCGTGCGGAGCTGCTGCGCCGACGGTTCACCGGCCGGCCGGGCAGCCGGCGCCCGGCCATCACGCTGGCCGACCGCGGCGGCCCGCTGCCGCTGTCATTCGGGCAGCAGCAGATGTGGTTCGTCAACCAGCTGGATCCGGACAGCGCCGAATACGTGGTGCCGCTGGCGCTGAGGCTGCACGGCGTCCTGGACGTCGCGGCACTGCGCCGGGCCTGGGAGCAGATCATCGCCAGGCACGAGATCCTGCGCACGCGGTACGCGCTGGCGGGCGCCGAGCCGGTACAGGTGATCGACCCGGCGACGCCTGTGGAACTCGGGGTAATCAGCCTGGGCAGGGTCGCGGTGAAGGACCGGGGGCGCAGGGCGATTGAGTTCGCCGAGGACGCGGCCGGCGCCGGCTTCGACCTGGCGCACGAATGGCCGGTGCGGTCGAGGCTGGCACGGCTGGGCGCCAGGGATCACGTGCTGGTCCTGGTCTTCCATCACATCGCCTGCGACGCCTGGTCCATCCGGTTGCTCGCGGCGGAGCTTGGCCTCCTCTACGGCGCCTTCACGGCCGGCCAGGAATCGCCGCTGGCTCCGCTCAGCCTGCAGTACGCGGACTACGCGGCGAGGGATCGTGCGCGGCTTTCCGGCAAGGCTCTCGACGGGCACCTGGGCTACTGGAGGAATCAGCTCGCTGGCATCAGCGCTCTCGAGCTGCCCACCGACCGGCCGCGGCCAGCCGTGCGCGACCGCGGCGGCGCGGTCGTCTCTTTCGACTTCCCCGCCGGGCTCGCGGACCGGCTGCGGGCTGTCGCCCGGCGGTACGAGGCGACGCCGTTCATGGTGCTGCTGACGGCATTTCATGTCCTGCTTGCCCGCTACAGCGGGAAGAACGACGTGGCGGTGGGCACCGCGGTTTCCCTGCGCAGCCGCCCCGAGCTCCGGCAGGTGGCCGGATACGGAATCAACAGCCTGGTCCTGCGCGGGCGCTGGGACGGAGCCCCGTCATTCGCCGGACTGCTGACCAGGACCCGGGGCGCCGTGCTTGACGCGTTCGACCATCAGGACATGCCGTTCGCCCGGCTAGTGGACGAGCTGGAACCCGAGCGCGACCTGTCCCGTACTCCGCTGTTCCAGGTCATTTTCGACCTGGTCGAGTCGAAGGAGGGTACCTTCGATATGCCGGGCCTGCGGGCGGAGCCGGTTGACGGCGGCTCGCGAATGGCCAGGTTCGATCTCACCCTCCAGGTAGCGGAGGCGGCGGACGGCTCGCTGACGGGGCACCTGGAGTACGCGACCGCGCTCTTCGACCGGTCTACCTCCGCGCGGATGACGGAGCACTACATCCGCCTGCTCGAGTCCGCGGCAACGGATCCGGGCGAACGCGTGTCCATGCTGGAGATCCTGCCAGCGGCTGAGCGCCGCAAGGTGCTCGCTGAGTGGAACGAGACCTGGGCCCCCGCGGCCACCGAGCGCCCGCATGAGGTGATCGCGGCATGGGCCGCCGCGACCCCGGAGGCGGTGGCGGTGATCGCCGGGGAGCAGCGCGTCTCTTGCGCGGAACTCGAGGCGCGGGCGAACCAGTTCGCGCACCAGCTGCGCGCGGCGGGCGTCGGTCCGGAATCGATGGTCGGCGTGCTGCTCGATCGGGGTCCTGACCTGGTGGCCTGCCTGCTTGGCGTATGGAAGGCCGGCGGGGCGTACCTGCCGCTGGATCCCTCGTTCCCCGCCGAACGGCTGACGTTCATGCTCGCCGATACCGGCACCCGGCTGGTGCTGACCCAGGCCGAGTACGCCGGGCGTTTCGGCGCGGCCGACGATGTCGTCCTGGTGCTCGCCGACCGGACTCGGGACAGGGAGGCGATCGCGGGGCGCCCGGAGACCCAGCCGGAGCCGGTCGGCGGTCTCGACGACCTGGCCTACGTGATCTACACCTCAGGCTCGACCGGGCGACCGAAAGGCGTGCTCGTCTCCCACCGCGGGCTGGCGAACTACCTGGCCTGGACGGTCCATGCGTACGCGGCGGCCGGTTCCGGCGGTGCGCCGCTATTCTCCTCGGTCGCCTTCGACCTGGGCGTGCCCGATCTCTACACGCCGCTGATGGCCGGCCAGCCGGTCCACTTGCTGCCGCAGGATTTCGAGGTCGCCGATCTTGGCCGCCTGCTGGCCGAGGCGGCGCCGTTCTCCTTCGTGAAGCTGACTCCCGGGCACCTGGATCTGCTGGTGGAGCAGCTGACACCGGAACAGGTCGCCGGCCTGGCCGGCCTGGTGGTCGCGGCCGGTGACTCCTTCACCAGCCGGCTGGCGAACCGCTGGCAGGAGATGGCAGGCGCGGCTGGCACCCGGCTGGCGGCCGAGTACGGGCCGACCGAGATCACCGTCGGCAACTCGGGCTACCTCGTGGCGGGTCCGCAGCCGGCCGAGCTGGTATCGATCGGCCGACCGATTCCCAACACCACGATGAACGTGCTTGACACCAACCTGCGGCCGGTGCCGATAGGCGTGGCCGGTGAGGTCTGCGTGGGCGGTGCCGGGCTGGCCCGCGGCTACGCCAACCGGGCGGAGCTGACCGCGGAGAAGTTCGTGCCCGATCCGTACGGCGAGCCGGGGGCGCGGCTGTACAGGACCGGCGACCGGGCCCGGCTGCGGCCCGACGGCAATGTCGAGTTCATCGGACGGATCGACCAGCAGGTGAAGCTGCGCGGTTACCGGATCGAGCCGGGTGAGATCGAGGCCACCCTGACCGCGCATCACCGGGTTCACGAGGCGGTCGTGGTGCTGCGCGAGGACATCCCGGGCGACCGGCGCCTGGTGGCCTATTGCGTCGCCGCCGCCGGGATGCTGCCGCCCGCCGCGGAACTCGCCGAGCACTGCCGTACCCGGTTGTCCGAGTACATGGTGCCCGTGGCGTTCGTGCCGATCGGGCGGATTCCGCTGACCGCCAACGGCAAGCTCGACCGCCGGGCGCTGCCGGTTCCTGACCGGGCGATGCTCGGCCCTGGCGGTGAGTTCGTGGCGCCGCGGACCCCGGCCGAGGAGCGGGTCGCCGCGGTCTGGCGCGAGGTGCTCGGCCTGGAGCGGGTCGGCGCGCAGGACAGCTTCTTCGACCTCGGCGGTGACTCCATCCGCGCGGTAGCTCTGGTGGGGGCGCTGCGGGCGGCCGGCATCGACGTGGCGGTGCGGGACGTGTTCGAGCACCGGACGGTCGCCGGGCTGGCCGAGGTCACCTCGGGTCAGTCCGCTCCCGGCGCGCGGCCCGACGTGTTCGTGGCGCCGTTCGAGCTGGTCTCGGCGCAGGACAGGGCGCGGCTGCCCGAGGGGGTGGCGGATGCGTACCCGATGTCGCAGGTCCAGGTCGGCATGCTGGTGGAGATGCTGGCCGATGACGAGGTGAACAACTATCACAACGTCACGTCGT